>JAEEGG010023360.1_pt1 | contig 12083 bp, 11 predicted proteins | sample 9134161 | NCBI WGS metagenome assembly JAEEGG01 (sample SAMN16246543, study PRJNA631951) | gut metagenome | biome: gut microbiome; feature: rumen; material: CR-attached | host: Bos | place: Iran: Karaj | collected 2018-10 | reverse complement strand
CCCAGATATGTTTCCGCTGGTATTGATCGGCGCCGCCGTTTTGCCATGCCGGGGTCGCAGCCGGCACGATGAAATCCTTGTTGTCGTTGGTATAACCGGCACTGGCCAGACCCATGGTTTTCAGGTTGTTGGTGCAGGAGATCGCCCGAGCCGTTTCCCGCGCCCGGTTCAGTGCAGGAAGCAGCATCCCCGCCAGGATGGCGATGATGACTATCCTGTCATCGCAGAATTTTTAAGAGCATCCATTTTTTATTCGTTGATAGCCATTGATTTACAATTATACGGTTTTGTTTTTGGCAGAAAAATACTGTGTTTTTGACAAAAATATCGTTGAACTCGTTTTGGGATGGTTTGAAAAGGTTTGGTCGCAAAAATCGCAGAAAAAAGCAGATTTGTTTTTGAACTCAAAACTGCATTGTTTTGAATTATGATATTACATTCTGAATTTGAGTCTTAACGGATTGTCGATTCAGACGCCGCATCCCGAATGTTTCATGGTTAATATAACACCTCCGGTTACGTTTTTCAAGCATCTTTCTTTTGAGTTTTCCGTCGAACGAAATTATGTTGACGGAAAACTCAAAAAACATGCCGGAGGGAATGTATCAATGCAAAAACAGCAGAAAAAGAAGAGTCATGGCAGCGGTTCCATCAGAAAAAATGGCCAGAACGGACATTTTTACCTGCAATTTTATGATGCGGACGGCAAACGGAAAACGATCACGCTGAAAACATTGACTGGGCAACATATTACCGAACAGAGAGCCGCTGAAACAGCAGCACGGGAATTCATGGAACGGCTCAAGAAGATTCAGGATATTGAAACTCATGAAGATTATCTGGAAGAACGGGCCCGGCTGAAAAAACTCAAAGCGAGGCTGACCATCACATTGGATGACGCATTCGATCTGCATCTGCTCAAACCCCATACCCGGATCGCTTCAAATCAGGTGGAAAATGTCAATCGGCGTTACTGGTTCGATTTTGTTTCATTTCTGCATGACAGACACGGGCTGACCACTTTGGATCAAGTTGAACGGGAACACGCGGAAGAATATATTGCCTATATTCGAAAGTTCGGCCGCTGGAACCGGAAGATCAGATATCATCAGGAAAAATGTCCCAAGCGAAAGGAATTCAAGGAATATGAAAGCGGGGGGATTTTAAGCCCGACGACCTTGAACCGTTATCAAAGTGTCTGCAAAGCGGTGTTTTCATTTCTGCTTTTCGACCTCGGCTATACGTTGGAAGAAAATCCGTTTTTCCATATCAAACCGTTGAAGCTGGAACCGGTGGAACGCGATATATTCACCGATGAAGAACTGCAAAGGATTTTTGCCTCGGCTCCGCCATTACAGCGAGCATTATTCACGGTGGGGATCTGCACCGGGCTGCGTTTGGGAGATGTGGCGACTTTATGCTGGAATGAGATCGATATTACCGTGCCGGACACCAATGAAAAACCGGAATTCTTTCAACATGAAATCCATCGAATCACGAGGAAAACTAAAACTTTGGTCCATATTCCGATCGAGCGGGAATTGGCTGATTTCCTCAGCTGGCAATGGGATAAATCCCGGTATAACGAGTATGTGCTGCCTGAAGCGGCGGAAATGTATTTGAATCACAAAGGAATGGTAAACCGCCGAGTCCTCGGTTATCTGCATTCGCTGGGAATTGTCACGGATAAACAGGTCCCCGGCCGGAAGCGAAAACAGAGCGTAAAAGATTTTCATTCCTTGCGTCATTGCTTCTGTTACTATGCAGGACTTCGCGGAGTTCCGCTGCCCGTCGTTCAAAGTATTGTGGGACATCTGACGGCGGCAATGACCAGGCATTATCAGAGTCATGCCGACCGGGAAGCCAGAATGAAAGGAATCGCCTTGATGCGAGGGCTGTTCAGCGAGGGGGAAAAACCGGCCGAGATTGTTCACTCCCCGCTGAGAGATGTGCTTAGAGACCGCATTATCCAGTTTGCCGACCGCGCAACAGAAATTCAACTTTTGCAGATGAACGTGATCATAGACAAGCTGGCGGCAAATGAACTGCATATTGAAACACCGCAGGATCAGCAGGTCATTGATGCAAAATTACTGCCGGAGACAGCAATGGCGTAACGTTTCTGTTACCGTTACGATGCCGACGATCTTTCAACTTGCCTTGCCTGGTTCCGCATGGTATAATTCCCATTGCCTAACCAATGAAAGGAATGTATCATGTTGAAAAAAGAAACATTGAACACGCTGTGGAGTGTAATCGAACCTCTGGAGAAGTGCGGAGTGATTGCGGAAGAAGAAGTTGAAGAAATACGCCGGCTGCTCTTGACCCCGGCAAATGCGGAGGAAAACATAACAGAAACAAATCCCTTGGCGGATTTACAGATGTTTTCCCTGCAAAGGACGGCCCGGTTTCTGGACCGGACTGTAAAAGGCGTATATGACCTGGTGGAAAGCGGAGATCTGGAAATGATTAAACTCGGCTACAGGACCTCGCGCATCACCTGTGAAAGCATCAGGCGGTTTGTCGAATCCCGGCGGCAAAAACCCGGAAACATAAAAAATGAAGAAAAAAAGCAAGCAGAGTTTGACATTTCCAAGAATAAGGTGTAAGTTAATATCACTCAAATATGGAATATATTGAAAATGCAAACAGAAGCACGATCCTGGAAAATTTTACTGCGGGAGGCGCGGGCGGAAGTTCCGGTCATAGTCAATGCGATGACACAGGAGATTTTTCCCGCCCCGACCTCCCGTAATTGCTGCCCGCAGCGAATTGCGGCGACGGCGTTGCGGAATCTGCTGGCCTATCAGATCCGGCTGATCGTGCAGCATTACTCGGCCGATGACTGGAACGAATATCCGGAGGAGCTTTCCGCATTCCTGGATCAGGTCCGCTGCTGGCTGAGGACAATGAAAAATCCGGCGCTGTTCATCGGCCCCCGTATTCTGCCCGTTACGGCACAGGAAACGGAAATGATTTTTCATGCGGCGGAGACATTTCCAGTCCCTTCCAAACTGAGCCTCCCGCGAATCCGATATGCATGGGCTATGGCAAAACGTATTATGAACACGAAGCAAAAGAACTCAGGGAATCTGTTCCGCAAACTGTATGAATTATCGTGCGAGTGGCACAATTCCCTGGTTTTACCCGGCCAACAGCTTTTTTCCATCTCAAAGCCGCTGGAATTCGCGGAAAAGCACGTGACCCGGCACCTCAACCGGATCGACTATCATACAGAGCGAGCGATCTCCTGGGGAAAGGAACTCTGCGAATCCATTGCCCAATACCAGTCAATGGGGTTCTGCCGGAAAACCGCAGCCAGCAAAGCCCGTAAGGATTTTATCCGGAAACACCCGTATCCGGTTACAGACAGCGAACTGCTGATGAATGAAGCAGTGCCCGGTCACTCCCGGCCAGCGATCATCCGCTACCAGAAAATATATCTTGCCAGCCTGGAAAAACGCCCCGGTTCGGAATCTTTTTCCTCTACTACAGAAAATATATAATAGAATATTTGAGTTTTACAAGGATAAAAACTCAAATAAAGAATATTTTTTTGATTGACAAAAAAAGAATTTATGGTATAGTACCTCACACTTGCAACAACAAGAACATGGAGCGAGAAAATGAAAGCAGAGGCAAATCCCGGTGTGAAACCGGTCAAAAGCGTGAAAGATTTGCGGAAATGGGAAAAGTACATTGAGAAAAACGGCTCTTTGAAACAGCTGGCGTATTTCGTTTTGGGGCTGGATACCGGACTGGCTCCTTACTTCCTGTGCAATCTGAAATGGGAGGATATCCGGCAGGAAAAACAGACAGCTCCGATCGAAGTGATCGACTATTATCTGCTGGTGCCGAGCAAAATCCAGGAGGAGCCGCGCAAAATCTACCTGTCGAGCAAGAGTGTAAACATTTTGCGGCAGCTGCGGGATAAAAAACCGGACGACGTCTTTGTATTCCAAAGCGAAGCGCCAAACTGCCGAAAAAAAATCAAGCCCATCCATGAACCGGCCATGCGCCACATGCTCCGGGAATCCGCCAAAGACGCGGGGATCGCAAAAGGTGAGGCAATCGGACCGATCACCCTGCGGAAAAGTTTCGGCTATCATCATCTGGTGCACGGAACCTGGAGTCTGCATGAGCTGATGCGGTATTTTGAGCAGAGGTCACTGAAAGCGACAAAAAATTATGTCGATATCACGGACGAACGGATCAATGAGGAAAGACTGCCGCGCAAACCCCGCACGAAATAGGCAATCAGTTTAACGGGATTTTCCGGCCGCCTGCGGTTTTGAACAGCCGATGAGCGACTGCGGAAGCCAGCCAAACACCTGCGACCGGCAGCCAGGACTGCTGGCGGTATATGGCATTTTGGAGACAAACCGCCAGAGCCAGGGAAAAACCAAGATACAGCCAGGTAATCACAATCAGCGGGACCCGGTTGATGATTTTGCATTTCACCCGTTTCCTGCGCCGAATCAGACACCAGAGATTATCCAGAACAATCTCCAGCGATGCGAGCATGGAATCCAGCACGATCGAAATAAACCAAAGCAGAATAGTGGCCGCCGTTATGATCCCGATTTCCGGAACGGGGAGAAGATAACAGTCCCTTTCCGAGAAAATCAGATAGAATCCAGCCACAGCCAAAGCGGAACTTGCCAGACATATGGCAAAAGTCACCCAGTCATACCAATACAATGAAAACCCGACTTTCTCCGTCTTTCCGCCGAGAGATGGGACCTGAGGGCAATGACGCTCGAATTTTGCGCCGCAGATTCTCCGGCACTTCTGTTTGATGGTAGAACGGACATAGACATCACCGTTTTTGAGAATCCGGCCGGACTGCCAGTAAATATATCCCACCTGGCACTGGCCTCGCGGACCGCCCGACTGGAGGGTGGTAAACTGAATAATATCGACCTTGTAGTCTTTCTGTTCCGACCAGCCTTCGGAAAAATTGTCGGACTGGTTGTAATCGCCCTTCATGCCGCCGGACTTACTGTCTCCGATATTCTGGCTGTGCCGCCGCAGGACGGCTTGTCCGATGCTGTCCGCCGCCCATTTGTTGGTGGTGTGATCCCCGTTCTGGCAGAAGATTTTGGTGGCGAGGTTGCCGAGAAGGGAATTGGCTTTTTCCTTGCCGTAACCGTCATACAGGTTATCCAAGTTTTGAGTTGCGTAAACCGTGAGGGTCCGCGAAGACCGGGCGGTAGTCTGGAATTTCTGATCGTAATCCAGGGAAAAGAACTGGCACTCATCCCCCCACAAAAAAACGGGTCTGGCATCAGGATCGGTAATATCCTCGCGCCGTTCGATCATTTTTTCAAAACACAGTTTGATGATGGCGGCGGTCATCTGACCGACAATACCGTTTCGTTTGACGTCCTGATCGACTATCAGAATTTTTCCCTGGCGGTAAATATCTTCGAGAACCAGCGAACTTTTGTCAGCGCCGAAACAGCGCAGAAATTCCCCTCTCAGCATGGAATCTGCCAGAACGGTGAAAGAAGAAATCGTGTTGCTGCGCGTCCGATCATCCAGCTGGGGAAACTCAACCAGGAAATAATTATAAGCCAAATTGTAATCCGGAGAATCATCATTTCCGAAATAAACGGCCCGCAGAAGCAGCATGATGCAATACTCATGGGCGGCGCTGATGACGGAACGGGAACCTTCCCCGCTCCGGGCGGAATTTTTTTTCAGTTCGGTTTCATATTCGGCAAGCAGAACTTTGAAATCTTCGGGGGAACCGTTCTTCCGGGCTTCGACCCGCTCCCAGGAAGCATAGCAGAAATCATGAAAATCAAGCAGAAAAATCTTCAGTTTTTCCGCGATGGAATTATCCCGGGGCGAACTGTCGATGACCTTTTTGATGTTGGGCAGAGTCACCGCTTCATGCGCCATGACCAGCAGGGAAATGGTGTTGCGGAGAAACTGCTTGATGGCATTCTGCCAGTATTCATCGGAAGTCCCCCCGGACTTTTTGTCCTTGGTGATTTTCACCACCTCCAGAAAGATGTTGACCACATTTTCAACCTGTCCGCCACCCGATTCCGCCGGACGGGAAAACTCGTAATCCAGAAAGCAGAACGTCTCCCGGCTGAGCAGAACAATATCTTTGTTCCTTCCGGTTTCCCCTGCGTAATCCAGCCAGGTGCCGCATTCATCCGGTTTGGCGCAAAGAACGATGCCGCCGTAGCCGTATTGCAGAAATTTCAAAGCGATGCTGCGCAGCGGGCCGGAAGACTTTCCCGATCCGGTCATGCCAAAGCAGATCAGTCCTGTGGCGGCGTCGCGTGCGGTCCATGAATTGCCGCCGAAATTCATAATTTCCTGATCCAGAACAGACATGTGAAGTCACCTCAATAACAGCTGATAAAAACAAAACGCACCCAGACCGGTGAACACAGCAATGATGAGAACCGCAGTATAAGTCAGGATACGGGTCAGAAACCGTTCCCGGTGGAAAGCCATGAGACGCCGGAACTGCGACCGGAAAACCGTCTGCTCCTGCGCCACGATTTCCAGCATTTCCTTTCTGCCTTCCCCTATGAACGCCTGGATATTTTCCGCGAGAACCTTATGCTGTTCCTGCGCCTGGATCTGCTGGCGGGCAACCGCCTTGTGCAGCAGTTCCAATTCGAGAAGCAGCGCATAGACGATATCATTATCGCGGGAATCAAAACTGGACAGCAGTTCCAGAATCTGCTCTTTCACCTGCGGATCGTCGGTCAAGTTTTCGAGAACCGCTTTCCGAAGGGTGATTTTTACATTTGACGAATCTTCCGACATAAGCAAAACTCCCTGTCCTTATGGGGTCTGCGGACCGCAGACCCCATAAGGAATTTTACCGGCGCATCCCGGCCGCTTCTTTTTCCTTTGCCTTGCTTTTTCCGTGTTCACGGCTTCCAGCGGACAAAGCTTCCTTGTCGGGGGCTTCGTGCTTTTTGCTCTCTTTCAGAAGGCGTGTAAAATCGCCCTGGGTGAGCTTGGCTTTCTCTTCATCAGATAAAAATGGAAGTTTGTTTTCCGCGATCTTGCGATCCAGAATGGCCAGCTGCTGAGGAGAAATCGGTTCCCCGTTGCTGACATCAGTAATAAGCTGACTCGCCGCCTCGCGGGTGATGTTGGCAGGAATTTCCGGGATTTTTCCTTTTTCCTGCAGCTCTTTCAAGACTTTGATCTGCCGTTCCGTCGCGGGATGATCGGCGCCGTAAAAATCCACCAGATCGGCTTTCGGGCGTTTCCCCGTGGCGACGTCGATGAGCAGCGATGCCGTTCCGCGGGTCATATTGGCAAATTCCTCCCGCGGAATGTGATCAAGGGTGCCTTCATGGACGAACCGCCCGATCAAATCTTTCTGGGAAGAGGAGGCAGGAGATTCATCAATGAGTTCACTGGCAGCCTCAACCGTCATGGAATTGATCTTATTGGGAGTGATGGAGTCCGGCAACTGATGGTTATTGTAAAGTTCCATCAAGGTCTCCTTCTGGCGCTTGGTGGCCGGACCGTCGGGGTTAAGGGGATTACGCTGGCTGAATGCCTTGTCCAGAATTTCCCTGGCTTCGGCGGAAGTGAGGTCGTAATGATCAGGGGCGGGAATCCGCTTGTCCTCCACCAGCTGCTTCACCGCCTCGATCTGTTTCTCCGTTGCGGGAAGAGACCCGATCAGACGGCTGGCCTGAAGCTGGTTCATCTTTCCGACCTCAGCAGGGGAAATCGTCGACCGATTGAAAAGTTCTTTGACGATTTTAGTCGGGAATGGGCCGGTTTTCAAGGCTTCACGGATGAAATTCGCCTGCTTTTCGGAAATGGGACGGCGAGAATAGACCAGGTCGATCTTTGCCCGCGCTTCTTCCTCGGAAAGACGGGAAAAACGCGCATAAGGGATCTGCGGGATCTCTTCGTTGTCAATCATCCGCTTCAATTCCTTCCGGGTGGACTCGGTCATCGGATTTTCCGGAGCATCGGTCGGAAAATCCACCCGCGGAGCCCTGTCAATGAGCAAGCTGGCCTCCTGCCGTGTAAGCTGGGAGATTTCCTGTTCGGTAATCGACACCCGGGCTTCCGATGCCATGAAGGTCAAAGCATTTTTCTGCTTATCCGTTGCCGGTTCATCATATCCGCGGACATAATCACGGGCATCTTCAAGAGTCAAATTGCGATATTCCTCCGAGGATATCCGGTCCATCCTGCCCGATGTGGTGAGACGGCTGATCATTTTCTTGTAATCATCAATAGTAAAGTCTTTCATACTTCTGAACCCTTTCGTTTTCCCGCTGCCGCCTGAATTTGGAAAGGCAGCCAGGATCAGTTTTTCATCGAACACAACGCCCGCTTCGAGGAAACGGGCCTCCATTTGCACTATTTCCATGGAGCTTTCCGGAGCTTTCTGTTTGAAAAATTCCAGCCATTCGCCGGGAGTATCCTGTTCCGGAAGCAGAGGAATTTTTGCGGCAGCAGCCTCCGCTTTCGGCAGATCCATAGAATACCAATCCTTTTTCGGCATCATCGGAATGATCCCCGCATTGGCAAGTTTTGAAAACAGCGCCTTGTAAAAAATAAGTTTCGCCTCCTTGATGTTGGTTTTTACGTCTTTGGCAAATCCCAGTTCCCAATAGCCGCGTTTGACCGGAATTCCCCAGTTTTTGAAAGCGTTGCGCAAGGCATTTGTATGCCCGGACGGCAGAGCTTCGTTCTTTCCCTGGCGGAAGTAATCCAGCCACGCATACCCTCCGGTAATGTTCTCCCGGCGATGGATCAGTTTGTCCTCCACCCCCTCATGGCGGTCGAGGAACACACTTTCCTGCATATGCAGGGTATGTGCGCCCGCCCGGACATTCGGTCCCCGTAATTCATTATCATAGGCAGAATCATCAAAATGATGATACCCGCCATACCGGGAAGGATGCAGATCCTCATCCGTAACGCCTTCATCCATCTCACCCAGACTCGGCGGTGTAAAGCCGGCCGGTCTGGAAATGCGGAACTCCGCCAAGTTCACGAACCGTTTTCTTTCATAGTCATGATCTCCTTTCCATATGATTTCCGATTCCGTCAGTGCTGGCAGCGATTTGATGATGCCATCAGCCTGTGCAATGGATACCCGATCCAGATCCAATGGCTCAATCACCCCCATTCTGACCAGTCTTGACAACAAATCTGTCTGATTTTTCCGGAGCATTTCTTCCGCCCGGCGCTCATTCAATTCCGGATTGCCGACGCCAAATCCGGATTTCAGCCGGGAAGACTCCAGCGGTATTCCCCAATGCCGGAAACGGGCAAGCACGGCTTTCCGGTCGATCCCGGAAAAATCGCGCAGCAGAAACCCTTTCCAGGCATCGGGCGAATATTCCGGCAGAACGTGCCGTTCCGGAAAGGAATTGAACTTGTGACCGGACAATTCCTGAAGAAACTGCCGGTTCAGTCCCTCCGGCTCCAGATCATAACAGTCCAGTTTCAATTCCTGCCCCTGCATATCCGTAACAGTATATCGGCAGGCGTAAACCGTAGGCAGATCGGAAGTGATTTCCTCAATTTTCTCCGAATCGACCAGATCCAGGTTCATCGGGGGTATCACCCCCATCCGGATCAGGCGGGCCGCCAGATCTCGGTCCGACATACCGGGGGAAAAAATGTCGCTTTCATCCGGCATGACGGTCGTTCTCCTTGCTCTTTGCATCTTTCGGGCGGGAAGCATCCTGTTCCAGCATGGACTGGAAAAGTTTTTTCATCCGGCAGTAATAACTGCCGCAGCGGATATTGTCCATAATCTCAAACGAGGGAATCGGAGTCTTCCCGGAAACCATTTGTCCCAGGCTCGTATTCATATCCCGGACCGCCTTCAGGGTCCGGACTCCCAGACTGTCCAGTTCAATCACGGAACAGCCGGGCAGCGACCGGATCGAAGGCGCCAGCCTCTGTTCATAAAAATCAAACGGCACGTTCAGAAAATGGTTTTTGATGATTTGAAGCCGCATGCTGCCGTTCTTGAATTCTTCCAGATATTGCCTGATCCATACAGCGAGCGTCTGGACGCTGTCAATATCTCCTGTGACAATTCCGACCAGAACGACCTTGATCCCTAATTCCCGGAAAAGATCGAACGGGAAACAGCTCATCCAGCTGATCGTGCGGTGGCTGGTCCCCGCTTTCATATCGGCTAGATAAATCGTATCTTCTGACCGTTCCCTGCCTGTCTCCATCCCGGCTATGGTATTAACAATGCGGTCCAGCGGATATTCCTTTTCCGGATCGGAATCCAGTCCGACCTTGACCACGGTCACGCCTGGGATTTCACGCCGGTAGGAATCCGCCAGCGTGCTGTTTTCATCATCGCAGTCAAACAGGACGATCCGTCTGCCGAGATCGAACGCTGAATCTGCCAGCAGAGTGGCCGCAAAAGTTTTCCCAATGCCGCCCTTCGTGCCGGCGACCAGATAAAACTGTGACATTTCCTGATTATCCTTCCTGCCCGTAAAGGGCGTTTTCCTCGCCTTGAAGAATGAGTTTGTCCGCTTTTTCCTCGCTCAGCAACAGGATTTCCCGTTCACTCATTTTATGCAGGAACCCACGGTCGATGAGACTGCGGAGCCGCCTCTGCTGGGATTTGGTTATGACATATTCCCGGTTCCGGTCTCCGCTGAAACTCATCCACAGTAAAGTCTCAGCCCCGATCACACTCAAATAGCGCAGATCGCTCCGGTTAAACGGGAACTTCCCACTGGACAGCATGACTTCCAGATCCTGGCGGGTCGTTTCATCTATGGGAGAATAGGTCCCCGGCATCACCTGTTCAGCCTTTTGAATAAGTATTTTTGCATCGGCAGAAGTCAGTTTTGAAAATTCTCCGGGGGCGATTCCATCAAACTGTCCATGAGCATAAAGCATATCAAGCCGGGCAACCTGTTCTTGTGTAATTCGATTCATCTAAAACTCCTGTCTTTGTTTGGCATTACATTTTCAAATTCGGTCCGGCAGGATTCCTCCCGGACCGGGGAGCACTCAGGGCATGGCATCCATTTTGAACACCTCCTTTTCCGGTTCGGGTTTACGGTCTTTCTCCGCGACGAACATTCCTTTGAGAATGGCGGTATTCACCGCAAGGATCTCCGTCTGTTTCAGCAGGGTCATCTCCTGTCGGATCAGCTCCTGCCGCAACCCGGCGCATTTGTATTCCAGAATGCAGCCGTGAACGATCACACCGAACAGCAGGATTGCGAAAATGCCAGGAAAGATATATCGTTTCATCTCGCAGAATCCCCCCGTCTGGAGCGGAGCTGGAGTTTCAGCAGTTCCGTTTCCTTTTTAAGCTGGTGGATCTCCGTTTCAAGTTTATTGATGTAGTTGGAAGATTTGACCAGATTTCCGGAAACAATGGTATAGCGTTTTTTCAACTCTTCAAGAGCCTGCAGCAGTTCCCGGTTCCGGGCATCCTGCGATGTCTGGCTGTCCAGAACCGAGCGGACCATATTGCGGGTATCGCGCATGTCTTTCGATGCCAGGGCGATTTGTCCGGACAGCGCATCTGCATATCTTTCCTGCCGCTGTTTCTGCGCCATAAGCACCGGATCGGCATCCGGCTGGGGGATCAGGTTCCAGCGCGGCGACTGCTCCTCGCGGTAAATGGTATGCTGTTCGTGCATGACCGATTTCCGGTTGGGATCGACATACCGGCCGATGGCGTAAGCCCGCATCACCGGATTGGACCGGATTTTGTTCTGGTCGTCTGCCGGGATCTGCCGGGCGGCTACATACACCGGCACATGGGTGAACTGTTTCGGCATTTCCTTGCTCCGGCAGCCCGAAAGCGCAAGCAGGGAAATAATTCCGGCACTGAGCGAATACATGATTTTCTTTTGCATAATGAGTTCCTTTCAATTAGGGTTGATTTCGTGAGAATGAGTTGAGGATATCCTTGGCGGAGCGTTTTTTCTCCTGCCCCTGGATTTTCTGCTGTTCGAGTTTGTTCAGCAGGGTATTGGCGATTTTTGCCTCGTCCAGATTGATGACCTGCTGGACAAACAGATAAAACTCCGTGCCCGCGGCGACGCGGATGAAATACGACTCCTTGCTGATCT
>JAEEGG010023356.1_pt1 | contig 12085 bp, 11 predicted proteins | sample 9134161 | NCBI WGS metagenome assembly JAEEGG01 (sample SAMN16246543, study PRJNA631951) | gut metagenome | biome: gut microbiome; feature: rumen; material: CR-attached | host: Bos | place: Iran: Karaj | collected 2018-10 | reverse complement strand
TAGCTTTTTTCATCTTTCCTTCATTGTCTTTTGTCTCCGTAATACAGTTCGGAAATAATTCTTCTATTCTTTCAATATTCAGTGTTGTCATATCTGGTGATTCCATTCTCATTTTATCCATTATTTTTATCCTTTCAATAATTTATCATAATCTAATAAAGCATCAATATTATTAAACGCTTCCAAATCTGCAAAGTAAATTGGTCTTAGTATTTCTTTTACAAAGCCTTCCAACAAGACTTTTAATTTCTTTCTAAGTTCTTCTCCTTCCTTCATATCACCCGTATAAAAATGATATCCATTTATCCTCATATTCTGAAAGAAATGCTTTTTCTCTGATTTCCATAAATACCTTTGTAATTCAGGAGAAGATGTATACCATTCTATGTTAATATCCTTACCGACTTTACTAACTACCATATATCCTATAATATGATTGTATTCCCATAGGCAGGCTGGAAAAGCCCCAATATTGAAACTAGTTTTTAGTTCTTTTATAATGTCTGCATTATCAGGATATGGCTTTTTATATATGTCAAATGCATATTTGACTCGTTGTTCTAAACATTCTTTTGACAGGGCATACACAGGAATCTCAAATAATTTCATAGTCCCTCCAATTTTCTTTTTAATGCCTTCATTTCTGTATTTAATTGAATCTGAACATTCAACTGCCTTTCTTTCCGAATCTTTATTTGAAGCTTCTCTATCTGCTTCTTCAACACTTGTATTTCTTCATTCCTTTTAACGCTATTCCTAAGGGATTCACCAGCTTCCCCGTGAGTAAGAGCATCCCCAGCTATCTGTCTTACTAAATTTTCATATACTGCATCTAATGATAACCCTTCTATTTTTAGCGAAAGTTCTTCTTCGGATATCCAGTCAGTCTGATAGTATCTGTTTACTTTAAATGTGGCATTTCCGGACACTGATACTTCTTTAAATCCGATTACAGCCTTACATTTATTCTCATTTTTCAATATGAAGAGAATATGATAAGGTATCTCTCTGTCTATCTGTTTTAAAACAGCTTCATCCAGCTCCTGCCCATTAAGCTGTATCTCAAATACTTCCAGTTCTGTTACATCTTTTCCTTCCGCAAGGTTAACAGTTGTAGCCGCTATCTTATTCTTCCAGTATATTACCTTTATCTGTTCTACAAAACTGCGTTTTAGGGCAGGTGTAACCTGAATGTTCTCATAAAATTTCTGTTTTGGTATTCTTTTGTTAAATTCTGTAGTCTTTGGGAATCCAAGCATAAGCTTCCTCCTTATTTTACTACAAGAAAACATACCAGTTCAAAATCATCAAGACCGGATACTTCTGACATCAATGCGGAAGTCCCGCCTTTCTTGAACAGGCTGTCTATATCGCTTTCCTCTTTTGTATCAATTACAGAATCTATCGCATCACTTAACAGAGCGGACATCTCTGCCATATTTCTGCCGTCATCGGTGTCTTTGTTGAATATGCTGTATGCCTCCGGTATAGGATTATTCTTCCCCTTGCATAATAACCGCATATCATCTAACAACTTTTTGGGATTAAGATAATCACAGATTATTTCACCATCTGCTCCTATATAAACCATATAAAACGGATGAATTCGGTTAAGACTGTCAATGTTCACCCCGTTATTCCGGTTTTTCAAGACGAAGATCACACCTTCTCCCAGCTCATCTGTTTTAGGTACAACCGCATGCAGTCCAAATGGCTTTTTGTCCAGATCATCATGGTTTTTCACGTATTCAAGGAGATCCAGCCTGAATTCGTTTAGACCAAGATCCATGATAGAAATACCATCTGACATTTCTTCTATATCTACCACTTCATCCTGCAGCTTCTTAAGCTGTGCTTTTCTATATTCCAAATCTCCTTTTTCCTCAGGATTGATCAAGTCATCATCCCCTGTAGAAGTCATAACCGAAATCTTCATCCTTGTCTCAACACGCGCTTTAAGATTTATATATTCATCCAATGTAAGGTTCGGCCAAAAGTTTACCAGCTGAATCTGAGCATTCCGGCTTCCAATACGGTCAATACGCCCAAATCTTTGGATAATACGCACCGGATTCCAGTGTATATCATAATTTACAAGATAATCACAATCCTGAAGGTTCTGTCCTTCAGAAATACAGTCAGTGGCTATCAGTATATCTATTTCCTTTGTACTTCCCGGCATCAAAACATCTCTGCTCTTAGATACGGGCGAGAAACATGTCAGGATATTGTTAAGCGTACCCTTAAGTCCCTTAATCGTTGTCCTGCCTTCTACCGCTCCGGTTATCATAGCCGTATCCAGACCATACTTCTTATTTATGTACTGTGCTACATTGTCATACAGATACTCAGCTGTATCTGAAAAAGCAGAAAAGATTAAAACTTTCCTATTCTCAGGATTGATCGGGCTCTCTATTTTTCCGGATATCAATTTCAGAAGTGTCTGAAGCTTTGTGTCATGTTCCGGCGTAATATCCGCTACCATAGAGGTAACAAGTTCCAATACTTCTGCATCCTTTTTCAGTACATCGCGCCATGTCACATAATCCATATCGGCAAGGTCGATTTTTACTTTCTTCCCGACGCTGAACAAATCTGTATTAGAGTCATCCATATCAAAATCGGACTGATCATCTACCTCATACATATCAAGGTCAGCCGTTCCGCTATTCTCATAATTATTTATAGCTTCTATTGTTCCTGTTATCAGGTCTTTAATTCTCTTTAAGGTCAGATTGAAAGAGAATACTGAGCTTTCCAAACGCTTTAAAAGATTTACGCTCATAAGTCTTCGGATACCTTCCTCACGGCCATACTGCGTAAGATTGTTTCCTTTATTATGAGTCAGATCCATATAATTCGCCAACTTGCTGGGGAAGATATATTTTGATGGCGTATATATCTCCAAAGTCAGCAGCATCAGCTGTTCATATATTTCATTATAATTGATCGCACCTTTCAGATCAGTCAGGTTAGGGCGTTTAGAGATTGGTTTCAATCGTTCAGGGAATTTCCCGATTTCCTCAGTACTGTAATACTTCTCAATATGCTTACGCGAACGTGCTATGGTTACAGAATCCAGTACTTCAAAGAAATCAAAGTCAAGCATCTTAAGTAGAGAGTCAGTAGTACGCTTTTCTACATCCATCTTGCTCCATGTATTAAATGCCGTCTGTGCCTGTCTGAAAATCTCATCCAGTGTTTTAGATGTGTTCAGTTCCTTATCCATCAGCTCTGCATCACCCTCATAAGCAAGAGCCAGCTGATTCTTCAGGTCAATAAAACGATTGTTAACAGGGGTAGCCGAAAGCATCAGCACCTTTGTCTTTACTCCGGCACGGATTACTTTATCCATCAGTTTAACATAACGGTTCTCACGAGTATTCGCATGTGTACCGGCACCATTGCGGAAATTATGAGATTCGTCAATCACAACCAGATCATAGTTTCCCCAGTTCAGCCGATCAAGATCCAGACCGTTCGATGTACCGCTGCTTCTTGAAAGATCCGTATGAAACAGGACATCGTAGTTCAGCCTGTCAGCGGCTATAGGGTTGTTCACATAGTTATCCTTGTATGTATTCCAGTTTTCACAAAGCCTTTTAGGGCATAATACAAGAACTGATTTATTCCTGTTTTCATAATATTTGATAACTGCAAGCGCTGTAAAAGTCTTTCCAAGACCTACACTATCCGCCAGGATACACCCATTATACTTTTCAAGCTTGTTAATTATAGCAAGAACAGCATCCTTCTGGAAATCATACAGCATCCCCCATATCTTGCTCGACTTAAAACCTGTAGCTTCGTTAGGAAGGACATCCTCAGAGATATCCTCCAAAAATTCGCTGAAAACATTGTAGAGAGTAATAAAATATATGAATTCAGGTGAATTCTCGTTATAGGCTGTAGCGATATTGTCTATTACCATATTTGTTACATCTTCAAGTCTGTTCTTGTCATTCCATATGCTATCGAAAAGTTCCATATATGAGTCAGCATTTGGGGATTCAAAACGGTTAACATAATTATACGCGTTATTGCCACGGTCACATCCAATATCAACGGTGGTAAACCCATTTATCGGCTGATAGATTTATTTATCAGATTTGTTCTGTACGGTCATAAACCCCGGCATGTTCTCACCGGTTGTGTTTGAACGGAATTTCGCCTTTCTTTTTATCCACTCCGCACACTCTTTGGCAATAGCCTTCTGCGTCATTTCATTTTTAAGCTTTATCTCAAATTCTGTACCATAAAGACTGTGTTCCCTTCCTAACCTCGGGATATAAAACTCTCTTTTTTCTTTTTTAGCCTTTTCCGAAATAAAAGTAGGTGATGTAAATATAAAGCGAAATTCATCTATTTCTTCTAACTGTTTTTTAAGCTCTTTATATGCATACATAGAAAAGCATGCGGCCGCAACGGAAACTTTGCTTCCCACTATCATTGTCGCTGCTAAATCATCCTTGACTATCTCTGTAATATTATTAAAAAGCCTCATTTTATCCACCCATTCTAACGAGCAGGCTTTTCTCAAAAGCACTATCGCTGTATTATTATTGTATGACTGTATATTATTATACAGCATCTGAAAGTTTTTTACAATGTTTACGAGCCTATATCTATATTTGATTTATTATTTGTTTTTTAGCTGTTTTTTCCGTTCATCTACATCTTTTTCAAACATCTTTACCACATCGGCAGGTCCCGTGATAACCACATCTGTTCCAAGCGCAAATATCCACCCAAAAAATTGCCTGCTTATAGCCACTTTCACAGTCGTATGCGACCATCCATCCTTCTCTGACGGATGAATCATTATATTCTTCCCGAAACGGTCTATGATCACACCGACCATCTCATTCTTGAACTCTATCTTGACATCTCTTTCTTCTCCGCCGAACATACCAAAGTTTATGGTAGAATATGCCGCAAGCCCGGATTCGTCGAATTTGTTCTTGCCCTTCCTTTTCTCCTGAAGAACTGAAATGCTCTTCATCTTGTCAACTCGGAAATGCTTTATTTTATCTTCAGCCTCATCATAGGCGACAAGGTAATAGTTCTCTTCTGCCCAGATAAGTGCCCAGGGACTTACGCGGTAAGGTTCCTTTCTCTTGGGCTCCAGCTGCTTCTTGAGGTTCCACTGCATGTACTCAAACATTATCTGGCAGTTCCCGCTTATGGCACGATGGATATCATCTACCACATAATAGATGCTCTCGTTCATGTTCTTGACACGTCCCTGCACTACTACCTGACGCTTGAGCTGTTCTGCTTCATAATCGCTTGCCAAGGCAGTAAGCTTCTTTATAAGGTCATTTGATTTCCTCTCGGTTATAAACTTCGATGACTGGACTGCATCTACCAGGAGCTTCAGTTCCGCTACGTCAAACTCCTTCTGTCCTACATGATACTCATAACTGCCGCCTTTCTGTTCACCTATAATTTCAAGCCCCATGACATTAAGAGCCTCCAGATCATCATACAGGCTCTTACGATCTGCGGTACAATCATGCTTTGCAAGCCGCATCTGCATTTCTTTTATGGTAAGTCCGTGCTCGTCATCGGTCTTCTCTCTCATTATCCTGCTTAAGTAGTACAGTTTCAGCTTTTGTCCTTTTCCTTTTGGCATAATCCACCTCCGATATATATTCTGTCTGTAGCATACCCATATATAGAGTATGTATCGGCATTTTTCGGTGGGAACTTTATAGTACGTAGTTATTTTTTGAAGCCATCACGCCTGCATCTATTAAAATACGGGCATGTGAGGCAACAACTAGTGCAATATTTGTTATTTCCATCTAACATTCTCTTTATCCAATATTTTAATCTCCTCATATATATTTCCTCCGTGCGCTTAAAAGGTATTTACTGTAGTTTCATATTATTTTAAATTTTCAGCTTCAAGGTGTTTTTCAAAGCTATATCCACTTATATATTTAAGAATTCCTTCGAGAGTAGTTTTTCTTATTTCATGAATATGGTATCCCGAAGTCTTTTTCCTATCACTTTGTCCGGTTCTGACATAATTATTATGCCATAGGCTAAATGATCCATGTTCTAGACCTTCAATTTTCCATACATCCTCATTACACAGCACTATAAGATTGCCATCAATATCTGTATGCATTCTCATTCCATAGTTGTTTATCAGTTTTTTTACTTGTTTTTCATCTATCTTTCCCCTTGTCAGTATCCTGTCAACATCCTTCATATCGCTATAAAAAGGTTTGCATAATTCTCTGAGATAGAGCATTTTTCGACACTTAGGACATGGTATTATTCCTATAGGGATTCTTTTAGCGGTACAGACTGTTTCTGGCGTCATATTTCTTATTTCCTCGCAGTCTTTGTCGTGATATTCTTTCCCATCCCTTGTGTAATAGTATATATAATCTTTTTCAGGATCCGATCCGCTCACATTATTCATTCTTCCTTTTTCTGGCAGGTGGAACATTTTATTAAAGTCAGTTTTTGTCATTTTTATGTATTTTGTTACTAAGATATCTTCAGGAGTAATTATTCTTATGAACTTTCTATTGACAGTTGCCATATCAATCCCACGTTGGACGCTCGTCCGGAGATACTTCCATACTTTATTAAGCGTATTTCTCTCAATATATATCTCCCTATCGCTCCAGTTAAGCATTACGGATATTGGTTTGACTTTTTGGTTAGCACCCGGATTGATATATACAATGCCTATGCTTACCATATTTTTACTGATTTTTTTATAATATGGTATATCTGTTATCCTTTGGGGATAAATGACAAGCTTATAGTTGACCAGATCTTCGCCCCACAGAATCTGTTTGAAGTTTATCTTGTCCAATTGAGGCAGTAAATCCTTATATATGTCCTTTTCGCTCTTAATTACCGTCATAACTTAATCACCCCCTATACAAACTTCATGATGTACTCTTATGCCTCCCTTGAATGAAAAACTCAATCTTGACCAAAATATCGACCATTAACATAAAATCGATTTTTGAGGCAAAAATGTGCGTTATATAGCGTGCATTTTTCTTCAAGATGTGTTATAATACGTCTATCTGAATGCATCATGTAATCATTTCTGGCATGGCAAACAGACGACTCGGTACTACTTATGCAAAAGAAAACACGACCCGTCTGATTACCCCTCTTGACAAATCGATCACTTTCTGCATTCAAAAATTTTTGTTTACTTGTTCTTTACGAACAGGTCAGGCATTAAGTGGACTTCATCGGGCGGGATGAGGTCCATTTTTAATAGATGCCATAATGCCATCATATCCTTGTCCTCTTCGTTAATAAGCTCATATGGAGCCTTATTCCCCAGACTAACCCTACGTGTGCTGTTGATATGATTCATAAGAAGCGTCATGTCTTCCTGAGTATACGGATTTAAACTTCTGCCCCTCGGAATCACGTACCTTATATACTCATGATTTTTCTCTATGTGAGGTTTCTGCCATGATGCCATAGGATCACAGTAATACACGTTCGTTCTAAATTCATAGTCCGATGTAAGTTCTAGATCATCAACCTTTTTAAACTCACCACCGTTATCAGTAAGAAATACCGGAAACAGCCTCATAAAGCATTCTAACCCAAGTCCTCTTTCAAGATAATCGAAGACTCTCTTAACTGATTCAGCTTTTCCGTCAGGCATCAGAAACATCAGCATTATGGAATTTTTCTGGAAAATCATGGTTAACAACCTTTTGCCACGTTCACGAACTCCTTTTACGGTATCCATCTCAACCACATCTGCAGCAGAATACTTCATAAAAGACTCAAAATCCTCATATGTATGGCCTATCCTATACTCTTGATCAGCAAATCCCTTATAGAAACTTTTGGCGTTTTTTCTCCTCTGTTTATAACTGGTCTTCCGACGAAGATCGATGTTCCTTATGGTTAGTTCACCTGCGTCAATGTAATTGTACAAGCTTCTTAACGAAATAGGCATTTCAGCCTCATGCTCTGCGTATATATGTGTCAGAGGCTGCCCTTTTTTGACAAGTCTGGTTACCAGTTCATCTACAAATGTTTTTTGTTCATCCGTCAGCCTGATTCCCTTGCGGCACTCCGAACGTCTTCTTGAAACAGCAGCGTCTGCATACTGTGCAGAATAAATGTATTTGTCTTTTATACACAATTTTTTATTCTTGCAAGTATTACATACATATGGTGGCTTCTCGTGTTTATGACAGGCTACTGATATATATCTTGGACAAAGCTTTCTGCAATCATATCCCAAGCATAAACGACATAAGCGATTACAACCGTCAGAAGGAGCGCCACAAACTCCTGTTTCTCTACAATGTCTTACCAACTTACAATCTTTTCGAGAAAAATAAGTTCCTGCTATAAATGTTCTGTTTTCAAACACCTCATGGGCAACAGTTGAAGGATGTCTTTTTAACCTCTTAGCAATCTCCTTAAAAGATTCTCCCCTGCACAATCCAGTTTCGATTGCAATTCTGTCAGTCAGATCCATCTGACCATGTCTTCTATAGTATTTCAAACTAACTCCTATCTAGCAGTTAGTGATCGATGGTTAGTAGTCTAACAGAAGTTATTGCAATAGTAAACTAGAATAAATATACGATTTCCAGCGGTCATAGAACGGGTTTAATTTTGCAATCTAGGTTTGGTATAGCATTTGAAAAAAATATTTATGAGTCCGGATTATTGGACATGCTTTGTGATATTATTATTCTTGTCAGATGATAGACTACAAAAGTTTGATAATTTATTAAAAATTTCTTAAGAAAGGAACTAAAGTATTGACAATGATGAGAAGTATGATCCAAAATCTACCTACCTACCTACCTACCGGTCAATAATAACTAAATTTGATTTAAATACTTTTGAAATAAAGAGTATTGATTTTTTGAAATGCTCAAATAATTACTATTGTAAAAAACAGACTTGAGGATATCAGTTTATACTGATGTTTATCAGGTCTGTTTTTTTGTAGTCGTTTACTAAATGCAAATTAAAAAGTAATACGAAAAGGAGAACGATATGTCTGCACCAACACAAAATGACAAAATATATTTTAAGCAAATATCTATAGAAGAAAAAGCAGCAATTTTATATAAGTACTTATGTTCAGGAAGAACCTCAATGCAGGCTGTTGCTAGTGAATATTATAATTCAGCTGAGAAGAACAATGTGATGAGAATTTCATGCATTACTCGTTGTTATGATTTTGGTGATCGGAATGGAGGCAAATTAACAGATATAGGTGCGACCTATGATGAGGTGTATAAATTTGTATGTAAATATCCTGATGGAGTGCCTTATGTGTCTGAAAAAGGAATGGTGATGAGACAGTATTTAACTGACCTTGTCGCCAAAAGGAAAAGACAGCAGACAACACAAAATACTGTAAAAAAAGATACCTCTATAAGACAGGTTAAGCGTAATACTACTTCAAAAGTTAATAATGTTCAGTATTTAAATAATCAGAATAGTAGAGGTATTCAGAATAATGGAAGTCTGAAAATAATTGTATTAGCGGGTGTGATTATTGTAGGTATCATAGTGTTGTTGAATTTTTTGGACTCAAAAGTATTTAAACATGATATCTCGGTTCCAGTTATAATGTTGATTATTAATGGTTTTTTGTTTTTGGCATTACGAAGTATAGTTACAGATTATCATTTTGTGTTTGAAGTAAAAGGGGGAATTGGCAATAAATTAAAAGTAAATGTTCGCGGCTTTATTTTGCTTTTTATTGACTTGATCTTGAGTGGCTTGGGATTCTTTTTAATAGGTGACGGTTCAATACCTAGTTTCTTTGTAGTTATCCTTGTATTTGTACCAACAGCGCTGACTGTTTGCTCACTGGTTTGGTGGTTTATTTATAGATTTGGTACTAAAGAATTACCTAAGGTTGAAAAGGGTGTGCGACTGTATTTGGGACCTTTAGGGAGTATATTATTCTCTATGTTAATCAGTTTTTGCGGAGGTTGTTTCTTTAAGAAAGGTCAGTTTATTGCACTGGGTGTTTTAATTGTTACATTTTGTTTGGTGATGTATGATCGAAGAGAATACTAAACAGGGAAAAGGAAAAATAAATAGTGTTAACGTGTAAAAAATTTGGAGTAGATTGCACGATGATATAAAAATTAGAACAAAGGAGAAATAACTATGTTTTGCATGCAATGTGGCACAAAATTACCTGAAGACGCTAAATTCTGCTTCTCATGTGGCACGAAAGTAGAACTGCCGTTAACTGAGGCACAAACTTCACCGCAGGATGATTTATGGGGAGGAATACAAACCGCATCGCAGGATGATCCCTGGGGCGAAATACAAACATCACCAAAGGTCGATGATCCTTGGAGTGGGTTCAAAACAACATCACAGGTCGAACAGAGCGAGCAACCGATGTCACAAGACGGCGAGCTTGCGGAAATCTTTGCCTCACTGGACTCCGTAACCTGCCACTCGGAGTACTACTATAATATACAAAATCCAATGAAAAGTCATTATCGTATGGCGGCTAATCAGGGATGGGTCTTAAAGGAGGAAGAAAGTGAACACAGCTACATCCTAATGGATGAAAACGGAGAAAACCAAAGAAAGATAGATGTTTCGCTCAAGTTACGCAAAAATGAATATGCTTGCTTGATGGGATTCAATACGAAAGGCATCTGGTTCATTATCTGCGTCGACGGCGACTCTTATAGTAATAAGAAATTCCTTTGTGTTGATGTTGTGAACAGTAAGACTGTCGAATACCCCATAGAACGACAGAAGGGCGAAATATCAGATGTGTACATCTATGACGATGAGGTCTATTACATTAATAAGGTGACGGAAAACAAGCAGATTCTCTATCGCCAGACCTCTTATGGTTGTACGGAGCTGATGAATACACGTAAAGATGAGTGGATTGGTCGCCTGAGTGCAGACGCTAACCGCATTGCGTGGGGATTTATTAACAAAGAAAATTACAATTTCTGGTACATAAGGAATAAGGATACTGGAAAACAGAACATTATTACAGTTCCAATGCGAACGGATAAACCTTGGTTGCCGATGCTGAAGATTCATTCAGTAAACCTGAATAGAAATATGATGTATACAACACTGACCGAGGGTGAAGCAAGGCGGTTCGGCAAGGAATGTGAATCAATAGCAATTAGGCGCCTTGCTGATCCAATTGAGGGCCAGATATTGACAAAAAAATCAGACGGCTCTTCAATGGAAATAGTTTGGACTATAGAAAACTCTAGTTATTATTTTGATGGAATCGTATTTTATCATATACCGCATTATTCGAAAATTGTTCGCAGTGATTGGAAAGGCACCAAGTATTGTCTGGGCGGTACTGGACACGGTGAGTGCGATAAAATCATTGTTACAGATAAGTGGCTTTACATTAATTATGACGCTTATGATATGGTCCGATTGCCAAAGAGATTTAATGAGTTCATTGGCGAAGCGTCGGATAATCCTGAGGCATTTTTCATCTTCGGGAAAGGTAAAGATTTCAGAATGTGACACCACGACGGCAAATATATATTTGGAAAAGTATGAAAATTGACAATAAAAAAAGGAGATTTATTATGGGAACATGGTTTGATATGGAAGGTTTTAAGAATTTTTATTTTGCAAAATCAAAATACAGCAAGAAGAAAAAGATAGTTGATGATTTTGAAGCCGTTTGGAATGAGAATTTCCACTCGTCACTGTATAAGATTGCAAGAAGCGGGGTCATTTCTAGATGGAAGAATAATCAACAGTTCATTAACGACAAATTGTTGGGAAAAGGTCATACAATAGCCGGTGTCAATGGTATGTTAAAGCTGTTTGTAGAGTGGGTTAACAAGTAAAACAAAATGTCAAGTGTAATTAGCAAGGTGGTTCTGTTATTCTGGCGTTGACAGAATAGTTGACGGAGATACGGTATTCCATATTCATGGAAATGAAAAGGAGAAAAAATGTCATTGTGTAAAAAATGTGGAGCTGAGGTACTGGAAGGTGCCTGCTTTTGTATGAAATGTGGTTCGAAAGTAGAAAATGAAGTTATATGTTCTAAATGCGGAATTAAACTTCCTCAAGGAGCGTTGTACTG
>JAEEGG010023355.1_pt1 | contig 12086 bp, 5 predicted proteins | sample 9134161 | NCBI WGS metagenome assembly JAEEGG01 (sample SAMN16246543, study PRJNA631951) | gut metagenome | biome: gut microbiome; feature: rumen; material: CR-attached | host: Bos | place: Iran: Karaj | collected 2018-10 | reverse complement strand
GCTGTGGCGGGCGGATTCGCGCTTCTGGGGGCAGGGCAGCTTTTCAAAGGACGCAGTTTGCGCGCCGTTGACAAAGGCGTCTGGCTGATGGGGGGATTCTACGTGTTGGTCATGTTCTATTACGTGTTTTTTGATAAAGTCGTCGTGAACTACCGTCCTGTCCTGTCAGAGGAAGGGCTTGAGGCATCGTATCCATCGTCCCACACGATGCTTGCGATTTGCGTGCTGCTGACGGCGGCGCATCAATTCCATTATCGCTTGAAGCAATGGCCGTGGCTGCGTTTCTGGGCGACGGTCGCCTGCTGGTTTGTCATGGTGGAAACGGTCATCTGCCGTCTTCTTTCTGGCGTCCATTGGTTGACGGATATCATCGGTGGCATCCTGTTGTCAACGGCCTTGATTTCCTTGTACTGCTTTGTAGAGAAGCACTTTGTGGAGAGGAAAGAGTGATTGCCATGAAGAAATTTGCCGCGTTTGACGAACTGCGTCTGAAGCTGGAAAAACAGTATGAGAATGTCATTTATTCTCAAGAGAACTGCTGGAGCGAAGAGCAGCTCAGGACGGCTTGGGAGACGCATAAGTCACAGAATCCCAATGAAGAGCGGATTCTGTCACGGGCATTTCTGACGGCGTTGATTTTGCGGCATGCTCCCATCGGCATTGAACCGTTCAATCCGTTTCCGGGCAAATTCGAGACGTTCGGTTTGTTTCAGGAGGATTTGAAGGAAGGATATAAACTGGCCGCGGAAAAAGTGCCTGGAGTTGTCTGCAACGGGGCGGACATGGAGCTTGGAATCGGCTGGATGGTGGACCGTAGCCATGTGGCGCCAGATTGGAAAAAGTTGTTGACAATCGGACTGCCTGGCCTGATTGAACGTGCGAAAAAAGGCTCTTCGCCGTTCCATCGATCGGTCGCGATGGTTTATGAGGCGTTGGCTGAGTTCTGCCGTCGAATCGCCGTCGTCAACGACAATCCGGTGTATGAAGCGATTGCCAATCATCCGCCGTGCACTCTCCACGAAGCGTTCGCTCTCGCATACGTCTTGCATGATGCCATCGAATTCGCCAACGAAGAAGTCCGGACGATGGGCCGTTTCGATTCGCTCTATATCGATTTCTACCGCAACGATCTGAAAGAAGGGCAGTTGGATCGTGATTCCGCGAAGGAGCTGATCAAGTTCTTCTGGATTGCCTTCTACGCACGATATCAGGGGAAACGTTTCGGCAAGAATTTCTGCTTCGGCCCTGATATCAACGAGTTATCGCGTCTTGCATTGGAGGCGTACTATGAGATGAACATCGTCGATCCGAAGCTGTCCATTTTGGTTCGCGGCGACATGCCGCAGGATTTCGCTGAACTATATGCGCGATGTATTCGCGACGGGCGGACCGCCATCGTGTCGCTCAATTATCAAGTGATTGTGGACGGCATGATCCGACATGGGCGGACGCCTGAAGACGCCGCTGATTTTGTTCCAATCGGTTGCTACGAGCCTGCGGTGGCTGGCAAGGAGATTTCCTGCTCTGGTTCGAGTCATCTCTACTTGCCTGTCCCATTGTTGCAGGTAATCAATAACGGATTGGATTACAGCACGTTCGACGATTTCAAAAACGCGTATTTGGAGCAGATTCGCAAAAACTGCACGACCATGGCCGAACGGCAGATTCTTTGCGATTTGGCGTGGAAATATGTCAATCCCGTGCCGTTGCTTTCTGGAACATTCGATTCCTGCATGGAAAAAGAACGGGACATTTCCGATTCGGGAGCGCTTTACAATTCAACGGGTTGCGTCATTTCCTATTTGGCCGATGCCGTCGATTCATTGGAAGCGGTCCGTTATCTGGTGTATGAAGAGAAACTCTGCACGTTGCCTGAACTGCGCAAGATCTTGAAAGACAACTGGCGGGGCCATGAAAAACTGCGCATGACCGTGTTGCAAAAGACGGCCAAATGGGGCAACAACAATCCGCGGATCGATGATTTGGCGATCGAAATCGCCGCATTTGCTTCCAAGATTCTTTTCAAATTGCCTAACGGCCGCGGCGGATTCTTTTATCCGTCGCTGTATGGACAATTGGTCGTTGAAAAAGGAAAATTGATCGGTGCGTTGCCGTCTGGACGGCTGGCCGGCGAACCTATGTCCAAAAACATGGACGCGGTCATCGGCATGGACCGCAACGGAATCACGGCTTTGATGGATTCCGTCCTAAAGGTCGATATGCGGCAGTTCCCCTGCGGAACATGTTTGGATATCATGTTGCATCCCACTGCCGTCCAAGGAGATGAAGGTATTCAGATATTGGTTTCCATCATCCGTACATTCATCACCCATGGCGGCAGCGGCATCCAATTCAACATCTTCGATGCCGCCGTGTTACGCGATGCGCAGATCCATCCGGAGAAATATGCGAATCTACAAGTCCGCGTCTGCGGATGGAATGTCCGCTTCACCGATTTGACGAAAGAAGCGCAGGAAACATTCATCCGCCAGGCGGAGGCAATGTGATTAACCGCAAGCTGCTTGTATAACGCCTTTTCGAAACTGACACTTTTACAGATTAATTACAACTACTTGATGAAAATCCAGTAGCCTTTTCCTGGCTGAAGCGATCGTTCATTCTTTTCAATAGATATCTGTTCCATATTTCTGCGGTTAACCTGCCAAATCCCAGTCACATCCTGTGGACAATAATCATCTCCAACTGGACCAATCAGATTCCAGCCTTTATGCAATGGCATTGGTTCGGCTTCCTCGCCTTTGAGAAGCAGTTCACGTTTGGATGGCGCGTAAATCCAGAAGCCTTGTCCTGCAAGGATTGTTTCAAGTGGTTGGAAACGTCCATTGACCCATCCCCAGCAGACGCCTGTTTCTTTCAAGGCAACGACACTTTCATCGTTGGGAGTGAACGGGATGGAACAGAGATTCCAGCCTCTGGAAAGTGAAAGTGTTAATTTGGGAGACAAGTCTATAAACACCACTGTTACGCCATTGGGAGCTTCAAAATTCTCCCATCCTTTGCCTGGAAGGACATAGAAGGTGATAGGTGTCGGGAAGCTGTCGATACTCAAGGAGGGAATCCCCCCCATGAATTCAACATATTGTAGATTTGTGCAACCATAAAAAGCCCCTGATGAAATAGATTCAATACTCTCTGGAATATTGATGGAGGTTAGACTTGTACATGAATAAAAAGCATCCCGATTTATTGTTGTTAATCTATTGGGTAATATTATGGATTTTAATCCGCTGCAGTTATTGAAAGTGAACCTTTCAATCGAAGTAATTTTATTTGGCAAGACAATTGAGGATAGATTGGGACAAAATCCAAAGGCACTGTTGCTAATGATCGTAATACTGTCTGGCAAGATCAGATTCTCAAGATTGTTGCAGTCTTGAAATGCTTCGGAATCTATGGACAAAACGCCATCAGGAATATGGATTGAAGTCAGTAATGAACAAAATGAGAAAGCTCCTTTCCCAATATGTGTTACACAATCAGGAATATCATATTTATCTCCTTCCTTGCCAGCTGGATATCGAATAAGTTTCGACATGTCTTTGCTGAAAAGAACGCCATCTTGTGATACATATTCTGCATTGTCAGCATCGACCAAAAACATCTTAAGGTTTACAGTTGATCCGAAAGCAAAATCACCAATGACCTCTACACTGGCGGGAATAGTAAGGGATTCTAGTTTCCTGCAGCCGGCAAAAGTTCGGACACCAATGGATGAAATGCTATTAGGTAGTAAAATGGATACGAGATTCGAGCAGTAAAAGAATGCTTCTTCTTTAATATTGATAATACCATTGGGAATGACGACCGTCTGTAATTTGGTGCAGCTTTCAAAGGCGGAATCACCGATGGCTACAACTGGATACCCGTTTATTGATGCAGGGATGGAGACATTAGTCTGGTTGCCAATGAATTTCGTGATAGTCACCACGCCATTTTCTACACTGTATTCAAAAGCAGATGTCGGAGTGACATCCTCCGCTTTAATCCAACTGACATCATCCACCCATGCACAGTCATGGTATCTTGAATCAGAACGATCTTTAGCGTAAGTCCATGTCAGATAATGGTCTCCTTCACCAGTAATCGTGAAGGTTTTCTGTTCCCATTCGGTCTCTCCGGAAATGATATCCTGCTGTACACCGTCAATATTGAAGGAAAGTTCATCATAATTTTTTTCAGAAGAGACTTTCCAGTAGAATGCAAGAATACCTGGCCCCGTAACTTTCGCTATCATGGAAGTTGTCTCTAAATCATTGATGGCAACCGACTGCATGGCGGTTGGCGCACTGTTGAATGTGTTTGTTTGTATGAACCATGGAGAGCCCAAGAAACCAAACTGGATTCCGTCTCCACTGGCGAAGGCTGGCATTGCCTTCAAGAGAATGAGCTTGCTATATTTAGTATCGGAAGCTTTCATATCCTCCTTGAAGGCTTTTACAGTTAAAATTACTGATTCTGAGATATTCAGACCTTCTTCTGGGAATACGGGGCTGTTTAAAGCTGGAATGCTACCGTCATTTGTATATCGAATTGTCGCACCCGGCGTATCGCAAGTTGCTGTTACATGCAGGATGCCTGAGTAATAAACTGTTTCATCTACATTGAGCAAGGGAGTCGCGACTTGTTGCAATATACCGCCACTCAACAGGATATCTTTTGAGGCAATGAATGTCATGCCAGCAAATTCGGCTGTGGCAGAAAGGTTCACCGTCTGATTTACGCCAGTTGTATTATCATTTTTGACATTGGCATTTTCATCTACGGTTGCGTAGTCGGTGGAGGAGAGTGACCATGTCGCCGTCAGGCGATTAGTCGAGCCATCGGACCATGTTGCCATGCAGGTGTATTGGGCGTTTTCTCCCAAATCTATTGCATCTTCACCATCTATGGAAATGGAGACAACATGCTTCCAGACGATATCATCAACCCAGGCGCAATCGCTGTGGCTTGAAATCGAGTAATCCTTTGAATATGTCCAAGTCAGATAATGGTCGCCTTCTCCTATTACGGTATAGTTTTCCTGAATCCAGCCGGCCAATCCAGAGATGTATGTCCGTTGTATGCCGTCAATGCTGAAGGTGAGTTTATCCGTATATTCAGAGGATGCCTTCCAATGGAAAGACAACATGCCGGCACCAGTAACTTTTGCAACTAAAGATGTGGATTGGCTGTCATTGATTGCAGCGGACCTCATGGCAGAAGGTTGAGAGTGGGAGATTTCTGTCTGAAGAATCCAGGGAGCCTCTAAAGAAGAATACAATGTGATATCGTCACTTTTGGCAATTTCATTTGCTTCTGGAAGTTCCATCAATGCTACCAATTTGCATCTGGCGACTTCTGAATCTTTCATGCCTTCCTTGAAGCATTTGACAACGACCGTGCAGGATTCGTCAATTGTCAAGCCGTTTTCAGGAAAGACTGGACTTGATGGATTAGGAGTCAAACCATCTTTTCGATAGCGGATGATCACGTTATTAGTATCACAACTCGCTGTCAATAAACAACTTCCAATAAACAACGACGATGGTGAAGCTATGAGCTTCGGAGTTTCGATTTTGGGAAGAAAAGTATAAGTTTTTGAAACAACGTCGCTAACGGGTTCTCCATTGACAAACGCACGTGCTGAGACGGTTGTGGTTTCCGTCAGTGATAGTGGTTCCGTGTAAACAGTGTCAGTTGTTGTCGGCTCATTGGCGTCCAGTCGGTAGTGGATGACGGCGTTACGTTGTAGGATGGCGATTTCTAGCTCTTGAAATTCTCCTATTGCATAGGTTTCTTCAGCATCAAGGTTGAAATGCAGTAACCTTGCATCAAGAAAATCGCGAAATTCGTCAGATGACAGGTCACATGCCCCGCATATACGCTTTCTTGTCATGGGATCAATAACGATAATATATGGATAAAAGCCATGCAAGTCGTTGGTAAATTGATAACTTTCTTCGTCTTCCCAACTATCGACATACCATAACACATAGTTGTCCAGTAGATTTTCCATTATATCGTCGATTTCACAGATGTATGTGCAGAACCAGGAGGATGAACTACTAGAAGATGTATCTTCAACTAATAGAATCAGCTTCCCTGATTCATTGGCTATTTCACAAACTTTAGCGAAACTATCATACCAGACAAGCTTGCGCTCGAAAACATAGTATTGCGTTACGGTTTCACCTATCGGTTCACCATTGAGGAAAGCCTGGGCGGAAACTGTCGTATTTTCGGTCAAAGGAATGGGATCGGTATAAATTGGATCTGATAATGTCGGAGATTCTCCATCCAGACGATAATGGATGACGGCGCCTTTTCGAAAACAACAGATTTGAAGCTTGTAGATGGTGCCAAGTGAATATGTTTCTTCATCGTCCAGGCTGAATACCGGCGTGTCGAGATTCAGAAACATGCGGAATTCATCCTCAGATGGATTACAGATACCTCGTATCCTGTGGCTTGTATCTTTAGGATTAATGATGACTGCATAGGGATGGACACCATATAAATCACTGGTATATCTGGAGGAATCCCAATCGAAATCCCAGGACGCATACCACAAGACGTAATTGTCCAGAAGGTATTCTTTGATATCGTCTATTTCACAGATACCATTGCAAAAATCACTGTAATCTGACCAAAAACTATTGTCTTCAACCAGTAAAATCATCTTGCTTGTGTCTTGCGCCTTCTGCAATGCATCTTCAAAATAGTCATGCCAGAAAAGTGGCTCCAGTCCCTTGACACGAAGAAGTATTGTCTGTTTGACGATGTTTCCAACGGCATCTGTCGCTGTCAGATAGAGTAGCACGTTGCCGAATGAGTTAGATTCAGGGGTAAGCTCCAATATCCACGAAGTGCCGCTGCCGGTTATGGAAATGGCACTGTCCGGGAGAATGTCCGGACGGCTGCTGGTTACTGATACGCCGGCGAGTGGAACGCTGGAGGTGATGTTCGTCGTGACAGCGGCTCCTTTGGTGCTTTCAAGCACTTCGTCATACGTTAATACTGGCAGTTTTGCCGGATTATTGACAATGGATATGACAATTGGTGCGGAAGATGCTTGCCATTTTCCATTAACTTTGGCCTCCAATGTATAGACGTTTGTACCGGATTCTCGAATTAACGCATAACCGTTGGCCGTTCCGTCAATAGATGAATTAATGACCGTACTGATGCCTTTTGAAGTCCGTGTCAGCCGGAATGCTTCTGCCGTGAAATAAGCGGGAAAGTCCCATGAAAGCAGAAATGTGGAAGTCTTCTGGCAGGATGTCTGCCTGAAATAGGGCACTGGCGCGGGAGTGATATTTGTGATAGCTTCATTGACGATGGTTTCCTTATATCCGTCTGTAAGCAGATACCAGCCATTTTGGGAACCACCCCAACCGTAATTGAAATGGTAGTAATTAAGATTGTCGATAGTTCCCAGCCCGTCCGCGATGAACAGATGTCCGGAATTGCCTTGTGTATAGCTGACGAGAGCAGGTCGTTTCTCGACCATGTCAACATGCAGTCTTTCATATAGAGTAATCATTGCTAGAATGTTATTTGAACTTGCGTATCCGTACTGGGCATCATTCGAATAGCCAAGATATTGATGCAGGTAGTCTTTTATTTCATCTATGAAGGCTCCTGTTTCTCCGGGTTCATAATTGGCGTTGACGAGAACACCCATTTCCATAGCCAGTCTGGCAACTGCCAGTTCAGAAGCGGTTGCATTTGTTTCGTCCATCAGGTCATATCTGTTTTCAATCAAATTCCATTCAAAGGGGAATGAAAAATCTGCTTTCAAAGTTGCTTGCAGAGTGCCTTTTGCATCCCGGTATGCCTTGGTTCCATTTCCGGCAATTGGCCATTCATGATATTTCAGTATCTGGGCGATTGAAATTGGTACACAGCCAGCGACCGAGCGTGTTCCATAGTCCCCTGACGATGGGCTTAGATAATTGAAAGGAGCCTCCTGACGCCATTCCGTCTCTAGCATTGGAGCTGTGATGATGGTGGAAGGCGTGGTGGAATCTGCACGGGTAGGGGAAAGCAACCTTTTCCAGCGAAGTTGGTTGTCTTGCGCTATGGTATTGCCGCGTGTCTGTGGCTCGTTCAATGTTTCTTGGAAGATGGAGCCTTGTTTGTCCAGCATGAGAGGCAACGGCGTTGGCGACGATTTGGAATAGGAGGCTTTTGTATCAAATGCCACAACTGGCGGCAGCGTGTCGTCCGCTGACATGATAAGATAACCTGACGGTGAAAGTGGGACATGCCAAAGCGGAAGTTGTTTCCCATCCGCATCAGTCATGTGGATGGCATCCACTGGCTTTGCATCCGGCAGTTCCGCCTTGAAAATGGCATTGGCAACAATCCATTGCCGGGCTGCAATGATAATGTCTTTAGAATTAACATCCCCTGCGTATATATTGGAGAGTGTCAGTGTAAAGAAAAGTAATATTGATGTTATGGTTGGAATTCGGTTGGCTTTCATGAGCGTGCACATTCTATTGTTCTTTTTCATTTTCATTGCCAGAAAAGGATTTATCTATTTTGCTCCATCAACCAAATCAACATCTGGATCTGATGGTTGAATTTTATCTGGTGGAGTACTTGACGGAATAGGAGCGATCATTATCCTCTTAATCCATTTATAATATGATAGCTTAATCGATGATATATATGAACGAATTCAACAACAGCTCCAGCGGCAACATTCCGATGACCGCTACGATCACAATCCTCTTCCTTGAAGAATGATACTTTTTCCCACAACGGTGAAGTTTGGATTTGAACACTATCCATGACATGTTGATCGATAACGGCTTGTGTTTCATCATAGATGCGGTGGAAGTTTTCTTCTTCACCGCGCAGTTGGGCGCTGATTCCTTCCATAAGTTTCCCGTTCCAATCATCGGGAAACTCTGTGCGGTATGCCTTCAAGGCTTCCGATGCCTTGTCATAATCACCTGCTTTCGGCAGTGATTTCAATGTTATCAGTTTTTCATGCATGGTGATTTATTTATTTGTAATGTATGCGAACAAAACAAGAAAGATAAATGATGATTCGATGTTTATGGAATTAAAATTTCCAAATAATGTCATCTTTTTTCCGTTTTTCTTCCGCTTCTCTCTTTTTTTTCTCTTGCAATTGCTTGATCTTTTGGGGATCCTGTTTCTTGAACTCTTGCAATACGTACTCATTGACTTCTGGATTTCTGCTTGTATACCTGCCATCTCCCGTGATCACGGCACCATGTTCGTAGAGGTATTTCACGAGCTCAAGATTCGCAACCATATTAATCGCATTGCTGAAAACAGAACTGAAGCCCGTATCTGCATTGACATCTGCTCCGTTTTCAACAAGAATTTTTACAATCGGGAACAAAACATCGAAATCTTGCTCTGCACGCAATTCCTGAATCGCAAATTGCAAAGGCGACATTTCATCGTCCGGTTTTAAATCAACCTTGTATTTGACAAGCATTTTGACTGCTTCAATACTCTTTTCCTTTATTGCAATCGTCAATGCGCTTTGCCCGTTATAGGAGCAATTCGGAGTTAATCCGCTCTTAAGCAGTTTTTCAATCGTTTGAGGATCATTCTCCTTGCAGGCCATGATCAGCCATTCGACTTTTTCTACCTCTGTGGCTTTTTCAAAATTTCGTGTGTCGACGACGGAAGCGAACTGAACAAGCGGTTTTGGATAATAAGCAATACGGAAACCGGAAAAACCGCTCATCGACATATCCATTCCTGTCATTGAGGCATCTCTTTTGTTACGGCTTGCTGAACGGCAAAATTGCGCGTTAACGCAGGAACTACTGCGTGTAACGCGTTTCATCATCAATGGCTTGTCTGAAATGATTCCCACAGGGTCTTCTTTATTCTCCAATGAGTAATTCCCATAAAAATCAAGACACCATTCTTCGACATTGCCATGCATGTCATACAAGCCCCAGGCGTTGGGCTTAAAACTACCGACTTTTTGGGGGCCAGTAGCTCTTACAGAGTTGCCTTTTACAATCTTTGAATTGCCGAAATAACGCCCTAATTCATTCAAATTCGGACATTCTTCATCATTTGTCAGATCTTTCCCTGAATTCAGCGCCGTAGTTGTTCCTGCACGGCAAGCGTATTCCCACATGGCTTCTGTCGGCAGATCAAACAGAAGCCCTGTCTTTTTTCGGATGATGTCCATAAAAGAATCGGAGTCAACTGCATGACCATAAGATGGCCAGCCGGCTCCGCCATTGTGACGTTTCCCGCGAATCTTTTCATATGATTTGTATTCTATTGGCTTGCAATCTTCTTTTAGTGTTTCCTTTGCTCCCATCACAAGTTCCCATTGTTTCTGGGTAAATTCAAAGATTCCAATATAAAAATCTTTTGTGATACTCACTTCATGCTGAATCTCATCAGCTTTATGGCCAAGTTCCCCTTCAGGGGAACCCATGATAAATTTCCCGGCTGGTATTTTCCGTAACCATAATTCAGTCGTGCGACATTTGTCATCGTTGACATCGGGCGGTATATTGGTGAAATGATATGGATATTTCTCGGCCTGAATCCCTTCTATCAAATCAATTACCAAGTATGAGTCTTTTTCAAATTTTTGATTGACTTTATTGATTACTTGATTATCGTCGTGTGAAGCTGGATTATTTGCCTGTGTGTTTTCTTGATTTTGAGAAAATGAACAAGAATAGATAAAAACTGATATGAATAAGAATGATCTAAAATATTGTTTCATGTATGTCACCATAAATTGATTTTGTTTGATTTTAAATGTATAATAAAATTAATATACTGTGTTATTTTATCATTATATATGGTTGTTATTATTTTGTGGTCTTTTTAAACAAATGTGCCTCATTCAGCCATCCAAGAATTTTTGAAGCAATATCAATTCGAGAGAGTCCAATCAGACTTTTTAGCTGTTCCTTGTCAAATTGATAACTTGGGTAAAGTTGATTCCTGTTCCCAGTTATCGTCACCATGTGAGGATTGGACATGGGTTGAGAATCATTAAACATAATTGCTGAACTCATTTCAGGCCTATATGTTATTTGTCTGGCATTAGTATCATAGTAAAATCTTGTGACATTGAAGATGTATTCAGTCAATTCGCCAATAACATATCCAAGATCACGTCCAGCCATGCATAATGGCTCTGAAGCAAAGAAACGATTAACTGCGCTTCCTATTTCATCCAGTCTATTTTCATGTAATAGTTTTTTTAGCTCACTTTTTGTGACAAAGCATACATGATTATTGTATGAAACCAGACATTCACTATCATTGCTTTGTACTGATATGCGTGATTGGGATACTTTAGACAAGCATCTCCAAATCTTATCTTCTTCTTCTTCTGTCAGTTTAAAACTCTTCTCATGTAAATAATTGCCATTATCGATTGCTTGTTGAATTCTTCCTGGAAGATCGAGCCAGTTAGGAAAAATGATTTCACAAAGCTTCAACTTATCCTCTTTTGACAACATTCCTTGCATGGGAATATTAAATTCTCGTAAACGTGCCTCCCTGGTAAAATCACCTATTTTCAAGAGCCATCGTGATAATTCTCCAGACTGATATACATTGATCATTTCATTTAGTGTAAAAGTATTCTTTACTTCTTCAAGTGTGGTCAAAGAATGTTTTGGGGTATCTGAAGGAACATCATCTTCAATGAACGTAGAATCATCTTCTTCAATGGGAACAGGCCGATTTTCTATGTTTGTTACTGCTTCCGTTTGGGACGGTTGTTGTGCTGGAAGCATTTCTTTCGGTGGTAAATTTCCATTTTTCCCTCCGGCGTTGTTTTTTCTGGAGTCCGCCATAATCAAATGGATGACAATATCCACAACAAGCAGGACAATGATGACAGTCAACATAATGGTAGTCATGGTTTCTCCTTCAATACTATGTTTAAGGTAATATCAATTTATTTGTCAATATTGACTTATTCATCATATTGTGTTAATGCAGTTTCATCTGACTGCTCAGAATTTGCCGGCCCTATATTCAATATGGAGGTATCAATGTTATTTTCTTGTTGTGAAGATAGTTTTCTCAATTCATTTGGGGAAACT
>JAEEGG010023348.1_pt1 | contig 12088 bp, 8 predicted proteins | sample 9134161 | NCBI WGS metagenome assembly JAEEGG01 (sample SAMN16246543, study PRJNA631951) | gut metagenome | biome: gut microbiome; feature: rumen; material: CR-attached | host: Bos | place: Iran: Karaj | collected 2018-10 | reverse complement strand
ATGGGCAAATCGCTCGGCAACTTCATCACCTTGCCGCAATTCTTCAGTGGCGACCACCCGAAGCTTGACCGTGCCTACTCGCCCATGACCATCCGTTTCTTCATCCTTCAGGCACACTACCGCTCTACGGTCGATTTCAGCAACGACGCCCTCCAAGCCGCCGAAAAGGGATTGGAGAGACTGCTCGATGCCTGGAAAGCTCTCCAGAGCATCCAACCCGCCGATGGCGGTTCCGTGAGCATCGACTTTGTAAATGCTCTCAAGCAGCAGTGCTACGATGCGATGTATGATGACTTCAACACCCCCATCGTCATCTCTCACCTCTTCGATGCCACCAAGACCATCAACTCCATTGTCGACAAAAAGGAAACCATCACGCCCGATGCGCTGGAAGCCCTGAAGGAAGTCTTCCATCTCTTCGCCTTCGACCTGCTCGGTCTGAAGGCAGGTGGTGCATCGGTGGCTGCTGCCGGCGGAACGAACGATGCCCGTGAAGAGGCCTTCGGAAAGGTGGTCGACATGCTCCTGGAGCAGCGTGCCAAAGCCAAAGCCAACAAAGACTGGGCCACTAGCGACATGATTCGTGACAACCTGGCCGCCCTGGGCTTTGAGGTGAAGGACACGAAGGACGGGTTCACTTGGAAACTCAACAAATAAAGTCTTATTCAAGAAACGGAAACGAGATGGAAAGGCTAAAAAAAACATTCATGATACTCTCGCTCTTCTTCATCGTTGTGTGCTTTGGAGCGAGCATTTGGCTTTACACCGTGTTGCAAGACTCGTTCTCGATGGTCATCATGATTATCTTCTTCTTGGGACTTGTCTGGTTCGGAATCAATGTTAGAAATCTATTAAAATCCTAAAACTAAAAGCGATCGAAAAATGAAAAAACTTACTCTTTTACTGTGTGCAAGCCTGCTTTCTCTGGGAGCAATGGCCAGAAGCATCGTCTTCATTCTGAACGATGCTCAGGAAACCAAAGTCTACTATCTGCTGGGTGGTGAAAGCGACCCTGTCCTGAAATTCAAGGACGGAAAGATGACGGTCAACACCGACCAGTATGAGTTGAGCGACATCAAGAACTTCTACGTGTCGGAAGAGGATGACCCCGTGGGCATTGAACCGACACTTGCAGAGAAGAAAGTGAAATTTAGCGCCAACACCTTGGTCGTTGATGCGGCTGATGTGCAGGAAGTGCGGGTCTACACCCCTAATGGTGTGGAGGTCAACGCCGATGTACAGAAGTCTGGCGACCTCATTTCGGTGAATCTGAACAGACTCTCCAAGGGTGTTTACGTGGTCAATTTCGGCAAGTCATCAATGACGGTGATGAAAAAATAGAAAGGATACACTATGAAACGCAACGTCTTTCTCATGTTGACATTCCTCACATCAGCGATGGGGGTGCACATGAATGCCCAAACAAAGCCAGACACCCTCTGGTTCCAGTTTGACGACCCTTTCACGGAAAATGAAATTATCAGTTTGACAGATGTTGACTCCATCATCTTCGGAAAGTCGTCCTTCTCACGCTACAGAACCAATCCATCGAATGGGAAAGTGGTGAAGCTGAACAAGTCTTACCGCACAAATGGTGTCTATCGTATGGATAAGGTGGAGCGCACATTGGTGAAACCGAGTGCTTATTCAAGCGTGGATTTCACGAAGGAAAGTTCGCAATGGTGCTTCCAACGCTGGATGGAATCGGAGCACTTCGTGTGTTTTTGGGAGAACGGATTGACACTTTCCAAGAGCAACACGATTTCTTACAATAATTACACCGTCAATGTGAAGACACTGCTCAACAATGGCGAGAAAATATGGAAATCCTACGTGGAAGATTTGGGCTTCTTGGAGCCAGGCAAGTCAACGACTGACGAGCATAAGATATGCATGTTCATCGTGAAGACATCGTGGGATGGAAACGCATGGCGCGCCGATGGTTCCGGAACAGACGGCACAGTATGGTATTACGACGGAACGAAGAAGAGCAAAGCCTACAAGGTGGGACTGTTCCACTGCACCCCTTGGGCAGCAGGTGCTGAGGGCGGACATACGGCGGCACATGAGATTGGTCACGTGTTCCAGTATCTGGTGAGTGCCGACTTGGGCACCACTCATGGTTGGCAATGGGGCTTTGGCGACAATGGCAGTGGCGGCTGCGCCTGGTGGGAAAGTTGTGCCCAATGGCAGGCTTTCCAAGTATATCCGGCAGGTCTCTTCAGCGGCTACTACGGCACTTATGTGTCAAGGTCTTATCTGAACCTTCTGCACGAGGGTTATGAAAGCAGCCTTTTCCGTTATGCCAACTACTTCATTCAGTATTATTGGTGCCAACTGCATGGTCAGGACTTTATCGGCAGAATGTGGCGCGAGACCAAGCGTCCCGAAGACCCCGTGGAGACCTACAAGCGCATGACGGGTGCCACCCAGAATGACTTCAACCAGATGATGTTCGACTACGCTTGCCGTGCGGCCACTTGGGACATCGATGGCCTTCGCGATCGTGGCAAGAACTACCAGAATGCTTTCTCTACCAAACTGACCTACGTGGAAGGAACCGACAACACCTATGCGGTCGATGCGGAGAACTGTCCTCAAAACTATGGCTTCAACATCATCCCGTTGAAGGGCTTCAAGGGCGGCACAACGGTGAAAGCCAACTTCAAAGGCATTGCCGGAGCGGATGGCTATCGCAAAATCAATGTGGGCAAGGCCGGCTGGCGTTATGGCTTCGTGGCGCAGACGACAGATGGCGAACGCGTTTATGGCAGCATGTACAGCGACAAGGAAGGTGTGGCAGAGTTGGCTTTGCCTGAAAACACTAAGCGGGCATGGTTTGTCGTGACGGGCGCACCGACTGAGCACTGGCGTCATCCTTGGGATGACAGTGATGCCACCGATGAGCAGTGGCCCTACCAGGTGTCATTCGAGGAATGTGGAGCATCGGGCACCACACGCACCTATGGTGACTACGCAGCAGACTATGAGAGGAAGGACACCACCGTGGTGCTCTATGCCGATTTGGCCTATAGCAGCAGCCAATACTCCAGTGTGCGTGTGCAGTACGATATGGATGCTATCAGCCAGGCGCTGGGTGTCAGCACCGCACAGATGAAGGCCGTGAAACGAAACACCTCCGCAGGCACGGAAGGTACTTTGGTGTTTGCAGGTGTGAGCAAGAATGGAAACAAGAACTTCAACACGACTACATCCACCTCTTCCAATACCTGCTACGGCCATTGGTTCACCACTGCGGGCAATGTCGTGGGATACGATTCCTCCGCAGCCATTTTTGCCGAGATGTACCCCGACCAATATGGCTGCTATGTGGGACAATATCCTGGACGTCTGACGAAAGGGAATACCTACATCATTCGTCAAGCATTCGTCTACACCCACACCGATGGCAAGCAATATACCGCCACCATGGAGGTGCATTTGTCTGTCAATTGATGAAAAGCTGCTTTTTTATATGTTTTTTGGAAAAAAAAGAGCGAAAAATTGTTTGTTGAGTTAAAAAGATTTAACTTTGCAATGGAATTTTACAATGATTTTAAGAATTACTTCTCTTATTAACTAAAAATTTTTGTGTATGAAAAAGCTTTTACTTGCAATTGCAGTCATGGGCTCAACTCTGGCTGCTAATGCCCAGACGGCAATCGAAACAAGCAAATTCTTTGACAACTGGTCTATCGGTGTTCAAGGTGGTGTTTACGAACCAACTATCGGTCAGAACATGATTAAAGACATGCGTGCAGGTGTGAATGTTGAAATCACAAAGGACATTACTCCTGTACTTGGTTTGAGCGTTAACTATTTCGCATGCATCAATGCGAACAATGCTAACGACAAGGCCACTTATTTCTTATATAATGCTTATGGTCAGAAGACCGCTTTTGACTTTGGCAATCTCGGCGTCAACGCGCTCATCAACCTGAACAACTTCTTCGGAGGTTACAAGGGTCAGCCACGTCCAGTGGAAGTTGTTGCACGTGCAGGTTGTGGCTGGGGCTATATCCTCGGTGAGTGCTATCGTCAGCACACACATCACCCATACAGTACAGTGACTTCCAACTTTGGTCTTGACTTCAACTTCAACCTGGGTCAGGCAAAGGCTCTCACTTTCACAGTAAAGCCAGCCATCTCTTACTGGAACGTTGGTTCTGGTCTCAATGTTCACGAGTCTCAGCTCACGCTTACTGCAGGTCTCACTTACCACTTCAAAAACTCCAATGGTACTCACTACTTCAAGACCTATGATGTAGGTGCCATGATGGACGAGATTGCCCGTCTCCAGGCAGAACTTGCAAAGAAGCCAAAGGAAGTGATTAAGGAAGTGGAGGTTGAGAAGATTAAGTATGTTGACAAACCAGTTGTGGTTGAGGCCAACAAGCTCGCTCCTGTGGTTATCTTCCGTCAGGGCAAGAGCATCATCGACCCATCTCAGCGTCCTTCTGTTGACATGATTGCCACTTACATGAAGAACCACCCAGAGAGCAAGGTTATTATCAACGGTTATGCTTCTCCAGAAGGTCCAGCCGACCTCAATCAGCGTCTCTCAGATGCTCGTGCTAAGGCTGTTTACGACATGCTCGTCAACACCTACAAGATTGACCCAAGCCGCCTCACTCAGAAGGGTCTTGGTGTCACAGACGAACTCTTCAGCGAGAACGACTGGAACCGCGTGGTTGTCTTCATCGAGGAGAACAAGAAATAAGCCAACTGATACATTATTATATTTAAGAGGGTAGGACACACCGTCCTGCCCTTTTTTGTTTTTTTTACGTTTGACTATTAAACCTTTTAAGTGTGGGGTGGGTCATACCCATCGAAAGCTGACAATTAAAAACGCAAAACAAGAAACTAAAAAATAAAAACTCACAATTAACAACTAACAACTAAATACTCAAACCTCTAAAACAACACAGACGATGAAAAAAATGATTTTGACAGCACTCGTATTCGTGCTCGTATCAGTAGCCACAATGGCACAAGACAACGGCGGTTCCCGTCAGAGAATGTCACCTGCAGAGATGTACACTCGTATGGCTGACCGTCTCGCCAAGCAGATGAAACTTGACGACGCCAAGACCGAAGCATTCAAGGTACTCTATCTGGATTATCAGACAGCGCGTCACAATGCAGAGAATCCCAAGGGCGAAAAAGCCGCCGAAGAGGAAGTGGACTTCAAGAAGATGACTGACGCACAGGCCACAGAACTCATCCAGAAGCAGTTCGCCACTCAGGAAGCACAACTCTCCGTTGATAAGGCCTATCTGCCCAAGTTCCTCGAGATTCTGACTCCCGTGCAGGCCGCACAGATTTATGTCCGCCGTGCAGGCATGCAGCAAGGCTTCCGAGGAGGACAACAGGGTGGTGGCAGACCTGGTGGCATGGGACGCCCAGGCGGATTTGGCGGAGGCCCTCGTGGTGGCGATGGCAACACCTCTTTCTAAGCACTCTCTCTCACACAACTTTTTCATAAGCAAACATAACATTTTGGGGCACTTCGTTGCCCCTTTTTTTATTCCATTGTTCGGGTCACCTGCATCCACCTGTGTGGAGTACGCTTCCGAAGCGTTGTCGAATACCCTTCGAATATCGTCGAGATATCCAAGCCATTTTTTTTTGTCTACTCCAAAGTGTAACCTTTATACTTACGGAAAAGTCTTCTGGCTCAGTAGAGACAAAAAAGTTGGAGAAAAATTTGGTGATTTCTTTCTTTTTCCTTTACTTTGCCACCGAAAGGGTGCCTTGTGCGCCCTCCTGCGGTGTTTCTGCATCGTGGCTTATGGATAAAATAGAAGCGTTATGCTCTTTCTTGCAAGCTGAAATAATTTCAATAAAATAACAAAAAACATGTCTTATAGTCAGATGGCACAATTGGAGTTGATGAATGCATTGAATAGCATCACCTCCGAGAGAGAACTTAAAGAGTTCAGAGATCTTGTGGCCAACTTTTTTGCCCAAAAGGCCCAAAAAGCAATTGATGCCCTATGGGAGAATGGCACCATCAATGAACACACCATAGAACAATGGGGTACAGAACACATGCGCACCCCCTATCGATATGCGTCGCATCGTTCTTGACACGAATTGTTTGTTGCAGACATTGCCAACATCCAGTCCTTACCACAAGATTTGGATGGACGTGTTGTCAGGTAAGATAAGTCTTTGTGTGAACACGGAGATTTTGGATGAGTATGAGGAAATCCTTGCTGAGAAGACAACGAAAGAAATAGCTCGTAATGTGGTGGAGGCTATTGCACGACTAAGTACAACCACATACCAAGAAGTGTATATTCACTTCCATCTCATTAAGAACGATGTAGATGACAACAAGTTTGTGGATTGTGCTGTTGCAGCTGATGCCGAATACATTGTCACGAATGACTCTCATTTCAATGTCCTTAAAGAGATACCATGGCCCAAAGTGTCCATTATTAAGATAAAAGATTTTATAAACCAATTGGGGTAAATTTCATCTATCCATCTTAAAACCTTTAGGCACAAAGTCCATCGTGGCTTTGTGCCTTTTTTGTTTGTGGAAGAGTCTTTTAGCTTGATGGGAACAAAAAAGTTAGGGGAAAATTTGGTGATTTCTTTCTTTTTCCTTTACTTTGCCACCGAAAGGGTGCCTTGTGCGCCCTCCTGCGGTGCCTCGGTGCCGTGGCTTATTGGATAAAATAGAAGCGTTATGCTCTTTCTTGCAAGGTGAAAACCTAGGAAATTTTCAATCATTGCAAAGAATGTTTTGAGAAGGCTCGTGTGCCTACGGCCATACTCAGAGCGGTAAAGTTGGACATAGCGGCTTCACGCATTATGCGTGGAACTGCTTTATATAACCATCTTTCCGCTATGGGTATTTCCTAGGACCCTCACCTTGAAGATGTGGACATACAGTTCCGCGCTTCTTGTGTGTGTATATATAATAATGTATACCTTTGTTGGGACTGGCTGAGGTATGAACAGGGGTTCTATGAAACAGTTAATCATTAAATCTTTAGTGACAGCATTCACCACGTTGTTGTCGCTCTATGTTCATGCGTATGATGCTTACATTGGTGGCATCTATTACAATCTGAACACAAGTAATAAAACGGCTACAGTAACGTACAAGAATACTGCTTATAATTCGTATTCGGGGAGTGTTACGATTCCTTCTACGATATCTTACCAATCGACTACATATACTGTGAAATCTATTGGCGAGCAGGCGTTCCAAAATTGTAGCAACTTAACCTCTGTAACAATTCCTAACAGTGTCACATATATCGGATCATGGGCTTTTTTGCAGGCCACAGGTGTGAAAGATCTGATCATCCCCAATAGTGTAACGACTATTGACAGTTATGCTTTTAAGGATTGCAGCGCCTTACAATCTATAACCCTTTCCAATAGCATCACGACTATCGCATCCAGCACGTTTTATGGATGTAAAGCTCTGACTTCAGTGAATATCCCAGAAGGAGTAACATATATTGGTTATGGTGCATTCTGGGATTGTAGCAGTTTGACTACTGTGAATATTCCAAGTATAGTCACTTCAATTGGTGCCTGTGCTTTCCAGAATTGTAGTAATTTAGCCTCCATCACTTTTCCCGATAATATTACAATAATAGGAGGTAATGCTTTTCTGGGAACAGCTTGGTATAATAATCAACCAACTGGGCTAATTTACATTAATAATGTAGCGTACAAATACAAAGGCACAATGCCCCAATCTACAAACATAACTCTGAATCAGGGATGTATATCTATTAGTGAAGATGCTTTTTCTAATTGTAGCGGTTTGACCTCAATCTCTATTCCTGCAAGTGTTAAATCCATTGGATATCAGGCTTTCTCCGGCTGTAGCCGCTTAAGTTCTGTAGTTATTCCTAATAGTGTCACAACTATTGGTGACTATGCATTCGAGTATTGTACCCGTTTGACCTCCATCACTTCTGAGATAACAACACCATTTACAATTAGTTATTACACTTTTGTAAACATTCCTGCGAATTGTGTCTTGACTGTCCCATACGGCGCAAAAGATGCCTACATTGCAGCAGGCTGGACGGAAGACGTGTTCAAAGGTGGAATTGTTGAAGCAGTTCCAAACATTACTTTTGCTGATGCTAACGTAGAAGCCATCTGTGTGGCCAATTGGGACACGAATGGTGATGGAGGATTAAGTGAGGAAGAAGCTGCAGCAGTAACAGATTTGGGTACAGTATTCAAGAATAACACACAAATTACATCGTTTGATGAGTTGCAATATTTCACAGGGTTGACATCCATTGGAACAGGTACTTTCTATTGCTGTAATGCTTTGAGTTCCGTGATTATTCCTAACAATGTCACATCCATTGGCCAATATGCCTTTTGCGACTGCAGTAGTCTGACTTCCGTGACCTTCTCTAATAATGTCACATCGATAGGAGATCGTGCTTTCCAAGGTTGTAGTGGTCTGACTACTATAAGCATTCCTAATAGTGTTACATCAATCGGCTATGCTGCTTTCTCTGGCTGCAGTAGTCTGACGACTGTAAGTATTCCTAATAATGTCACATCAATTGTAACAGAAACTTTCGACGGCTGCAGTGGTCTGACCTCTGTAAGTATTCCTAATGGTGTCACATCAATAGGGAATAGTGCTTTTAGAGATTGTAGTGGCTTGACTTCTGTGACCATTCCCAACAGCGTCACATCAATAATAGGAAGTTATGCTTTCAAGAATTGTACAAACTTGACCTCAGTCATATCAGAGATTGAAGAGCCGTCTGATTTTAATATCTACGCTTTCCAAAATATTTCACCCACCTGTACATTGACTGTTCCATACGGAACAAGAGATGCATACATTGCGGCAGGTTGGTCAGAAAGTGTTTTCAAGGGAGGTATTGTGGAATTAGACAACCGCAATGAGCAGTCAATGGAACTGGCATCCCTGCCAGCAAAGACCTACGGTGATGCCGCCTACACTTTGCCTGCAACTACCACCCAAGGCTTGACGCTCACATGGACAAGCGGCAACACGAATGTAGCCACCATCAGCGGCAACACCCTCACCGTGAAGGGATCAGGTTCTGCTACTATCACTGCCACCCAAGCAGGCAACAATAACTACAAGCCGTTCAGCAGGGAGTTCGCGTTAACAGTGGCCAAGGCTCCACTGACCATCACCGCAAAGAGCTACACTATCATGGAAGGAGAGGCATTGCCTACCTTTGAAGCCACTTACTCAGGCTTCAAAAACAATGAAACACCAATGGTGCTGACCACACAACCCACCCTTTCATGTAGCACTACATCATCCAGCACTCCTGGCACGTATGATATTACCCCATCGGGAGCTTCGTCTGCCAACTATACGATTACATACGTGAAGGGAACGCTGACAGTGACAGCGAAAGCGGCACAATCAATGACTTTGACTTCGCTGCCAGAAAAGACTTACGGTGATGTTGCCTACACCTTACCAGCAACAACCACAGAAGGCTTGACGCTCACATGGACAAGCGGCAACACCAGTGTGGCGACCATCAGCGGCAACACCCTCAGCATCGTGGGTGCAGGCACAGCCACCATCACAGCATCACAGGCTGGTAATGACAACTACAAGCCTTTCAGCAGGGAGTTCACCTTAACTGTGGCCCAAGCTCCACTGACCATCACGGCTAACGATGCTACTAAGAATGTAGGTGAGGAGAATCCTGCATTCACGGCATCCTACGAAGGTTTTGTGGGTGAAGATGATGCTACTGTGCTGACCGCACAACCCACATTCACCTGTGAGGCAACCACTGAAAGCCCTGTCGGCACTTACGATATCAACGTGTCGGGTGCAGAGGCAGCCAACTATGAGATGACGTATGTGAAGGGAACGCTGACAGTGGTGGAAGCGGTCAACAACACTCTTTCCCTTACCGACGTCCAAGTGCTTTGTGGCAGACAAATCATCTTGCCTGTGAGCATGACCAACACAGAGGATATCACCGCCATTCAGTTCGACCTCACGCTACCGGCTGGTGTGAGCATCGCAAAGAACAGCAAGGGGAAATACATCTTGGCAACAACAGGCCGATGCGCTGACCACACATTGAGCGCAAGCAAGCCAGGGGAGGCCAATGTGTACAAGGTACTCTTGTACTCCCCGGATGTGGAAAGCATCACGGGCAACGAGGGCGCAGTCATCAACGTGACCCTGGAGGCTGCGGAGAACATGGAGGCAGGTGACTACGAGGTGAGAATCTCCGACATCAACTTGACGACAACGGCAGAGAAGAAAATCTCGCCAACCGATGCAACCTGCGTGCTGACCGTGCACAACAGCATCCCGGGTGATGCCAACGGTGACAATGTCATCGACGTGACGGACATTGTGGGCATCGCCAACAGCATTCTGGACCATGCAAGCGAGTCGTTCGACGCGGTGGCAGCCGACGTGAACGGTGACGGCAGCGTGGATGTGACGGATATCGTGGTGGTGGCCAACATCATCCTGCACGACGGAGGTGTGAACGCCGCCAAGGTGCGTGAGGCGATGCAGATGATGGACCCACAATGAGCAGTTTCAACACAGGTGAGAAAGATGAATGGGATTTGAATCATCTATATATCAAAAGAAGTCCAAAACTTAAATTAAAAATAAAGAAATGAAGAAGATTTTCATGTTATTGGCAGTGCTGGCCGCATGGTGCGGCCGTGCTGCGGCAGAAGGCCTCACGGTGCAGAACATCACCATCCCCAAGGGAGGGGAGGCCACGCTGGAGATTGCGCTGGAGAACCCAACGACGGACTTCACCGCATTCCAGTTCAATGTGGATTTGGCAGCTGGTATCACGGTCGCCCTCAACGAGAAGGGCAAGCTGGACTACACAAGGGGCGAGCGTCTGGACGATGACTTCACGCTAGGCATGTCGCAGCCCGATACGGAGGTGAACACCTTCCGTGTGCTGGGCTACTACACGGAGACGCAGGCGATACCCGAAAAGAGCGGAGCGATTGTGCTGATCACCCTCAAGGCCGATGCTGTGCTGGAGGAAGGTGCGGAGCTTGCCTGCAGTCTCTCAGCCATCAACCTGACGGAGCTTGACGAGACGAAGCACACGCCGGTGGACATTCCCTTCACTATCACCATCGGCGCACCTGCCGACACACGCGTGGTGCTGGACGAGACTTCCACCACTGCGCCTGCAGCAGCCACAGGTGTGGATGTGCGTGTGAAGCGCACCATCAAGGCCAACGAGTGGAGCACCATTGTGCTGCCCTTCTCCATGAGTGCAGCGCAGGTGACAGCCGCCTTTGGTGAGGATGTGCAGCTGGCAGACTTCACCTCGTGGTCATCTGAGGAAGACAACGATGGCAACATTGTAGGCCTCAAAATCGGATTCACAGCCATCAGTGCACTGGCAGCCAACCACCCGTGCCTCATCAAGGTGAGTTCGGCCATCAGCGAGTTCACCGTGGACGGTGTGGACATCGACCCTGAGGACGAGCCGTACGTACAGGTGGGTACGAAGAAGGCTGAACGTGGCTACTTCATAGGTACGTATGTGGCAAACACCACGGTGCCAGAGGAAAATCTCTTTCTGAGTGAAAACAACTTCTGGTATTCCACAGGATTGACAAAAACGAAGGCTTTCCGTGCCTATTTTGAATTGGCCGATGTGCTGGCAGAAGTTGAAAATGACGGCAATGGCGCAAAAGTGCGCATGACCTTCCCGGGTGAAGAAGCCACCGGCATCGGCGGCATCGCCGCCAAGCAGAAGAAGGGCGTGTACACCCTGCAGGGCGTGGCGCTGGGAGAGAAGGACGTGAAGCGGCTGCCGAGGGGCATATATGTGATTGACGGAAAGAAAGTCGTAAAGAATTAAAGAATTGAAGAGTTGAAGAATTGAAGTTTTTGAATTCATAATTGGAGTAAAACAATGGAAAAGAAAGTATATGTGACTCCAGCAATGGGGTACCAGCAGATGGAAAGCAGGGAAATGCTGTTAGGCGTCAGCGGTGACGGTGCTGGTGTGAATGCCGGTTATGGCGGTGTGGACACTGGCGGCTCTAAAGACCCCAGCGCCAAGATGCGCACGGAGGAAGACTT
>JAEEGG010023347.1_pt1 | contig 12088 bp, 8 predicted proteins | sample 9134161 | NCBI WGS metagenome assembly JAEEGG01 (sample SAMN16246543, study PRJNA631951) | gut metagenome | biome: gut microbiome; feature: rumen; material: CR-attached | host: Bos | place: Iran: Karaj | collected 2018-10 | reverse complement strand
CTCTGAAATCTCAGAAATCAGGCTGCCTAAGAGCCTTCTCTCTGGAATCTTCAGGGTTGCATTGTTGTTTACTTATCAAGGTGCGTTGCTGTCTCAGTTCTTCGCGACAGCTTATTTACAATACCACTCTCTCATTCACTTGTCAACCACTTTTTTAACTTTTTTTCAACAAGTTTTTTTCGTGATTGATAACTCATGATGAGTAGTATACGCTGCTGTCTTCCTCGACAACGAAATTGATTCTATCACCAACCTTGCAGATTGTCAACACCCAATTTCAAAATTTTTCGATAAAAATTTACAATTTTTCAATTCACCAAAAAAAGCCTTAAAAATAAGGCTTTTTCGCTCCTTTACGCTACCACGCGAAAGCAATTATTCCCATAATTTCGACAAATTGTAGCAAATTGAATCTACAATTCAACGCCATCACAAAAGCTTAATCATACAATCATCTACACTGAAATATCTTTACAATCCGATCATCTCGTCATATTACGCAATGAAGCCCTTACAATCTCCTTACATCCGATCATAAAGCATATGTTTTTTCATAAAGGAATATTAGTACAATCCATATCCTCGAGGGGAAGGTTTGGAGCGTCTTTTCAGGTCTAAAGTCTACTGAAAAGACACTCCAAACCTCACCCCGAGTCCTTCCATATCTAATTTATTGAAAGAACATATGCTTGATATCGTCCCACGTCGCGTTTGCTGCAGCTAGCCGTGATTTTGATTCCCTCAGGCAAATACTCCGTCTTTAGTACCGCCGCCGTCTCCATCAGCTGTGATGCCTCTCCTCCCTTATCATAGGGAAACAAGAACACCGCCTCCTGATTTCCTGCATACAACGTATCTCGAATCAGCAGCGCCAGCCGTTCCACTCCAACATCCAAAGCCGCCGCCATAAAGATCCGATTGTCTCCAACTCTAGGCAGCTCCTCAATCCCCGCAAGATCTGACTTATTATATACGATAATCTGCGGAATGCCCCCCGCACCTATTTCCTGCAGCGTCTTCTGCGTGACCTCCATCTGTTTTTTATGATTTTCATCTGAATAATCAACGACGTGAAGCAGTAAATCCGCATACTTCACTTCATCCAGGGTCGATCGAAACGCTTTGATCAAATCCGTTGGCAGCTTATGAATAAATCCAACCGTATCCGTCAAAAGAAATGAACGGTGATCTGGGAATTCCATGCTTCTTACGGTTGTATCCAACGTTGCAAAAAGCATGTCCTTCTCTAAAACCGTTTTCTCCTTTTTTGAACCATACAAATGCATCATATGATTCATAATCGTAGATTTCCCCGCATTGGTATATCCTACCAGTGCAACCTGTGGAACGTGGGAATCATCCCTGCGCTTTCGCATGGTCTCGCGATTCCCTTCAATTTCCGTAAGCTCTCTGCGCAGTTCACTGATTCGATGCTCAATTCTTCTGCGGTCCAGCTCTAGCTTTGTTTCACCGGCGCCCTTATTACTCATGCTGCCGCTGGCACCGCCTTGACGACCAAGCTGTTCCCGCATGCCAATCAGTCTCGGCAGCATATATTGCAGCCGTGCAGACTCTACCTGTAGCTTTGCCTCCTTTGTCTTTGCCCTGAGCGCAAAAATATCCAAAATCAAATTTGTTCTGTCTAAAATCGTGCGATCCAATTCCTTCCCAAGATTACGCATCTGTGAGGGCGTGAGTGCATCATCAAACAAAATCTCGTCCGCTTCCTGCAGATCTGCAAGCTCTTTGATTTCCTTTACCTTACCGCTTCCCACGTAAAACTGTTGATTTACGCCCTCCATGTTTTGAACGACAATACCGACCGTCTCTTTGTTGCAGGCCTTTGCCAGACTTTTTAATTCCTTCATGGAGCGATCGAAATCCTCCTCGCGCTCCCCCAAATTCACGCCGACTAAAATCACTCGGCTACTAACATCCGTTAAAATATCTTCCATTCCATCCCCCAACTTCATTTTGGCAGACACTTTTCCTACGCTAACGCCTCCGAAAATCTACCTCTCACTTCAGGCATCAACGTCCGCACACTCCAGCGTAAACCAGAAGGTTACGCCATTTTCCTGATTTTCAACGCCATATTGCTGATTCATGGATTCCATGATGGCTTTGACAATCGAAAGGCCAACGCCGCTACCGCCATATTCCCTGGTTCTTGCCTTGTCCACCTTATAAAACTTATCCCACAGCCTCGGAAGCGACTCCTCGGGAATGGGATCTCCCGTGTTAAATACGGCTACCTTTATCTTTCCATCCTGTGCTTCCAGGGAAACCCGAATTTTCTTCTCTCCCTTACAATAATGTACCGCATTCGAAATATAATTCTGAAAAACCTCTTCCGCCATAAAGGGATCCGCCCAAACGTGACACGGCGGGTACTCCTCCATTTCGACGGTGATACCCTCCTTTTGCGCTAAGAGCTTTCCCTGATCAATCAAATTTCTAATCATCGCCGTCAGGTCAAAGCGCTCCATCTGTGCGACCTCCCGTCCAAACTCCAATTGGTTCAGCGTCATCAGCTTTTGTACCATCTGATTCATTTTCTTGGCCTCGTCCACAATGACGTCGCAGTAAAAATCCCTACTCTCCGGATCCTCACCGATCCCCTCCTGCAGTGCCTCCGCATACCCTTGTATCAAGGCAATGGGAGTTTTCAATTCATGAGAGACGTTTGATAGAAATTCCCTGCGCATCTCATCAATTTTATCTTTTTTCTCAATGTCACGCATCAGCTCATTATTCGCCGATTTCAGTCCCCGAATGTTTTCCTCCAAAGAACGTGAAAGCTTGTTCATGTTTTCGCCAAGAAGACCGATCTCGTTCTGCGCCTTCCCATCATACTTCGCATCAAAATCCAAATGCACCATCTTTTCCGATAGATCATTCAGACGAAGGATCGGCTTCGTCACCCTTCCGGTGACCACCCAAATAATGATTCCGCCAAGCAATGCTCCAATGATCCCGACATAAAAGTAAAACCGGTTGGCAAGCTGTGCGCTTTCCTGAATACTCTCGAGCGGCGTACTCATGATGAAGGCAACTCCGGAACTGAGCCTTCCGTAGGTCTCTAAGAACCCTCCCCCGTTTCGCTTTGTATATTGGATGCGGTAGTCCTCATCCTCCCGAACGACCGTGACATTATCTACGTAGGAATACCCTAACAGGTAACCAAACAGCAACATCTCCAGCTGTTCTCCGCCATTCGTAGAAACATATTTCATGTCAGAATTTGCATCCATGACATAAGCAGAAATATTATTCTTACTGCAGACGCTCTCAAGCTCTTCGCGAAATTCTTCCGATTCGTAGTTGTTATTCTCCGCCGCCTGCTTAATCGAAAGATATGCCTGATAAATGACGTTTGTCTTGCTTCTTAAATAATAATTCTCCAAAAACAACGTATTTGCCAGCCAGCATAAAAAAAGAACCGCTGTCATCAGTATGATGAAAATTAAGGCAAATTGCTTTTTAATCGAATGCTTCATACCCATCATCCTTACTCAAGCTTATAGCCCATCCCTCGAATGGTAACAATCAAATCACCGGCCGCGCCCATCTTGCTGCGAAGCTTCTTTACGTGTGTGTCGATCGTACGCGGCTCTCCATAATAATCATAATTCCAAACATGATTCAAAATAGTTTCACGCGAAAGTGCAACGCCCCTGTTTTCCATAAAATAGGTTAGCAGTTCATATTCCTTAAAACTCAAATCAATGGGCTGGCCGTCGATATAGCATTGATGCGCCACCTTATCGAGCTTGATCGGGCCACAAACCAGCGTTTCTTCCTTCGTCAGCTTACTTGTTCTTCGTAAAATGGCCTCCACCCTCGCAACCAAAATCTTCGGGCTAAAAGGCTTGGAAATATATTCGTCCACGCCAAGCTGAAATCCCAGCAGTTCATCTCTTTCATCTGATCTCGCTGTCAGAAGGATAATGGGAACCTTGGAATACTCACGAATCTCTCTGCAGACCTGCCAGCCATCCATCTTTGGCATCATCACGTCAAGAATGATGAGTGCAATGCTTTTATCCTTAAAGAAGATGTCCACGGCTTCCTCGCCATCCGCAGCCTCCAAAACCTCAAAACCCGCATGATGCAGATAGTCGTGCACAAGCTTTCGCATTCTGCTTTCATCATCCACCACAAGAATTTTCAAGTTTTCCATCTCTTACCTCCTAATGTCAAAACGAATATTCACGAATTTCTTTTATTTTCCGTTCTTTTTACTAGCGCGCCCTTCGTTTGCTCTTTCCTTTCGTTCCTTATCCTTCTCCAGAATTAACTGTTCCATATAAGTATCTGGCTGTAGCCCTGCCTTAGCAGCCTGCACTAGCAGCATTGCATTGACGTCGGGTGAAAGCTTCACCTCTCCCTCTGCACGCTTTAATCTCGCATAATAATCCACAAAGCCCGCACTGATGACACCTGTAGGAATTGCAACTGCACAGACACCCAGTAAGCCAATAAAAATAGCAACGATTCTTCCCCCGATCGTGATGGGATAAATATCACCATAGCCGATAGTCAAAATGGTTGACATTGACCACCAGATGCCTGAGAACGCATTATTAAATGCCTCCGGCTGAACGTCATGCTCGAAGCCATACATACAAAGTGACGATGCCATAATGAGCAGACTGATCATAAACAGGGAAGAAAGTATCTGATTCATTCGTTCTTTTAACACTTCCGAAACAACATTAAAGGCATCAATCGTTTTGTTGACCTTAAAGAGTCGCAAAATTCTCACGGCACGAATCATACGAAATGCCACGATACCATTCGAATCCAGCACGGAAAAATACGAAAAAATCGTCAAAAGATCCACGAGTCCATAGAAGGAAATGGCATACGACAGCACCGCCATCCCCTTGCTTTTCTCAGGATACAACAAATCACTCGTGATAATGCGGAGGATATATTCAATAATAAAGACAACGATCGTGAAAAACTCAATCCTTTTCAGAATTGGATCATACGGATCCATCTGATCAAAGGTCTGCAAAAAGGTCACGGCAATACTTGTCACAATCATTATGACAATGAAAATGTCAAAAAACGTACTTAACAAGTCAACCTGCGTCCCAATCTGAATAATGTCAAAGATCCTCTTCTTGGTCCACTTCCGCAGCTCCTTATCCTTCTCCTTACTCCACTTCTCCGCCATCACGCCACTCCTTCATATCCCGTATCTTCCAAGCCTTAATTTCCTTATTGTCACGACACCTGTCCATCCACGCCCCGAGGTTTTACGGATACCTTAAAGTACCATCATGATGCCTCTGACGATCAGTGCGCACACCCACGCGATGCCGCACTGTGCCAGCACCATAAACAATGCCCACTTCTTTCCAAGTTCCCTTTTCACGGAAGCCACCGCTGCAACGCAGGGCGTATACAAAAGGCAAAATACCAAGCAAGCGCCAGCCGCTGAAGGCACCAATGCACTTCGCAGCGCCTCCGTCGATCCAAACAATACCGACAGCGTTGAAACCACGCTCTCCTTTGCCATAAAGCCACTGATCAGCGCCGTGGAAACCCTCCAGTCACCAAAGCCCAGCGGCAGGAAGATCGGGGATACCAAACCAGCAATTGCTGCAAGAATGCTGTCCTTCGAATCCGTCACCACCGATAGCCGTAAATTAAAGGTCTGCAGGAACCAAATGACAATCGTAGCCAAGAAGATGACCGTAAATGCCCTTTGCAGGAAGTCCTTCGCCTTTTCCCAGAGCAGCTGCATAACATTCTTCCAACCTGGCAACCGATAATTCGGCAGCTCCATCACAAACGGCACGGCCTCGCCACGAAACAGCGTTCCTTTGAACACCATCGCCGTTAAAATACCAACTAAAATTCCCAAGAAATACAGCCCCACCATAATCAGCCCCGCATATTTCGGGAAGAAGGTCGCCGTAAAGAAACCATAAATCGGCAGCTTTGCGGAACAGCTCATAAACGGTGTCAGAAGAATCGTCATCTTTCTGTCACGCTCTGACGGCAGGGTTCTCGTCGCCATAACGCCAGGCACCGTACATCCAAAACCAATCAGCATAGGGACGATGCTTCTGCCTGAAAGTCCAATTCTTCGAAGCAGCTTATCCATGATAAAGGCCACGCGGGCCATATATCCCGTATCCTCCAACAGGGAAAGAAAGAAAAACAATGTAACGATCAGCGGCAAAAAACTAATCACGCTGCCTACGCCTGCAAAAATGCCGTCCAAGACAAGGGATTGCACCGTCTCATTGACGTCCCACGCAGTGAACGCCTTTTCCGTCCATGTCGCCCCAAGCTCCACAAGCTGTTCCAAAAGTCCTTGGAAAAATGCACCGATGACATGGAAGGTCAGCCAAAATACCAATGCCATAATCAGGACAAACAGCGGAATACCCGTATATTTGCCGGTGAGCAGCTTATCGATCCTTCTGCTCCTTTCATGCTCCTTGCTCTCCCGCGGCTTTACCACGGATTCCTTGACCAGCTTTTCAATGAACAAAAAGCGCATGTCCGCAATGGCTGCCGCGCGGTCAAGTCCTCTCTCCTGCTCCATCTGGCTGATGATATGCTCTAACATCTCCTGCTCATTCTGATCCAGGTTCAGCGCTTTTAAAACATGCGAATCCCCCTCCACCAGCTTTGTTGCCGCGAAACGGACGGGAATCCCTGCCATCTTCGCATGGTCCTCGATCAAATGAATAATGCCGTGGAGGCACCTGTGCACTGCACCTCCATTGTCCCCGGAATCACAAAAGTCCGTTCGTCCCGGCTTCTCCTGATATTTTGCAACATGAAGCGCATGCGCAACCAGCTCATCCACGCCTTCATTCTTCGCAGCAGAGATGGGTACGACGGGAATTCCCAATGCCGCCTCCATGCGATTGACGTCAATGGAACCGCCATTTCCGCGCACTTCGTCCATCATGTTCAGCGCAAGCACCATCGGAACCTCTAGCTCCATCAGCTGCATGGTCAAATACAAATTTCTCTCGATGTTCGTTGCATCCACGATATTGATAATACCCGTCGGTTTTTCCTGAATCAGGAACTGACGAGTCACAATTTCCTCGCTGCTATAGGGCGAGAGCGAATAAATGCCGGGAAGATCCGTGATCTCCGTATTTGTCGTTCCCTTAATGGCACCGCTCTTTCGATCCACCGTAACACCCGGGAAATTGCCCACGTGCTGATTCGAGCCTGTCAGCTGATTAAACAGCGTCGTCTTGCCGCAGTTCTGATTTCCAGCCAAGGCAAAGGTCAAAGTCGTCCCTTCTGCCAGAGGCGTCTCGCCCTCCTTGACGTGATATCTGCCGCCCTCGCCAAGGCCAGGGTGCTCAATTTTCTTTTTCCGAGTCTCGCCGCCTTGCAACTTAGCGTTTTTTTCACCGTCTTTTTTTTGAGTCCCTGCATTCTTCGGATCCTTTTCAGCTTCCTTCGATCCTTTCCGGGATTCACTAGAAGCCATGCTCACAAGAATCTGCTCTGCATCCGCAAGCCGAAGCGTAAGCTCATACCCATGAATTTGTACCTCCATGGGATCCCCCATGGGTGCGTACTTGACAATCCGAATCTCCGCCCCGGGGAGCAGTCCCATGTCCAAAAGATGCTGCCTGAGCGCACCCTCACCCTGTACCTCTAAAATCTCTGCAGTTTGTCCAATTTCTAATTCTCTAAGCGTCATTTTCCCGTCTGTCCAATCCTTGCCTATATTTTAGAACTTATTTCCGATATTTCATTCGATTTAGCGTCATACATACAACGATGCCGCCAAGCAAATACAACAGCATAAACTTCAAATAGCTGCTTCCATGCAGCGCCTTCAGATAGAGATATGGCGGCATAAGACTTTGTACCATCCAGAATCTGCGAATGTTAATAAAGATCGGGCAAAGTGCCACCATGAGCAGCGTCATGATGGGAATCATGATGCCGATCGCCTCGATTCGGTCTACCAATAAACCGATGCTGGTACAAAAGAGTGCAATCATGATCTGCAACAGTAAGAGCAATAAAAGCTCCCAGCCAAGGCTCGTAAACACCCCCAAAATCTTACACGCCACAAGATAGATCAGACCTCCGTTAAATAGCACGACAGCCTGCAGCCCCAAGGCATATCGGATCTTCTTCCGCCCCGGAATGCCGTCATAGACGCCGCGGCTTTCGTCCATCTTTTGATACAAAACCGCTGCAAAGCCCGCCAAAACCAGCCAAACAACCAGAAGCCCGCGAATCGGTGCCAGAAAATAGCTTTCCGTCGTCCCTTCGGAGCCATCCATGTACATCGCCTGAAACAGATTTCCCTTCCAGCGGCGGCGATCATAGGCCGCCAAAAGCTCCTCCTCGGACGGTACATTCTCTCCAAGGCGTTTTACTAAATGCTCCTGATAAACCGCGTAAACATATTCCGGAAAAATCTTACTGCAAAGGACCTCTCGCGTAAAGGTCAGCGCAATGTCATCCTCCCGCTCCACAACCCTGACAATGGGCTTCAATGCTCCTCTCTTCGCAAGTCTTTCCAAATCCGCCTCCAGATTCTCGGGGAGAATCCAGACGGCATCCACCTTCTGGGAATATAATGCCTGCAGCGCCTCCTCTTCCCCTTCAAAGCGATAGAATCGAAGTACGCTTTTCTCTGTCAGGAATCTCTGAATCACCTTGTCTGAAAGGCTCCCCGCCTTCGCAGGAGTATACAGTCCAATCGACACCATTCCTGCTTCCTCCGTTGACCCGCGCTGAAGCCCGAGCACCAGAATCGGCAATATCAGAAGGACGGCAATATAGCTTATTTTCTTCAATAATCTTTTTTCGGTGAGCAGGCACCAGACCATTAGTCGTCTCATCTATCTGTTTTCCCTCACAATTGACTGTCTTCTTGTCCAAATGGAAAGGATCATAAATACGGCGAAGAACAATAGCTCCACTCCAAGAATCTTCCCGTTTTGTTCTCCCAAAACGGCATCCGAAAAGGACTCCAGGGCAATGCCCGTCGGCAGAAGCTTTCCGACCATGGCAATGCCATCCGGGAAAAAGGAAGATGGATAAACATAGCCGGAAATATACCCCATGCCAATGACTCCCAAAAACTGAAACAACAAGTTAGCGACAGGGTTTCGAACCGTCTCATACAATACAAAATGCATGGCGGAAATCATCATCAGAATCGGAATCAGCGCCCCAACCAGTTCATCCAAATAGACTCTTGTCATTAGAAATGCAAAGTTTTTCGTGATGACCGCCATAACGCCCAGAGGCAGAAACACACACAGCAGCATCAAAAGAAAATACACAAAGTATTCACAGAGCACCTGTGCAACGGGACCAATGCCGCGCATTTTCATCCATTTACCGAGATCCGCGTTGCGATAGAGGAAAAAGGATGCGCTGCTAATGCCAAACAAAAAGCAAAACAGAAGCAAAATGGCACAGAAATAATACTGTCTTGTATTGAGCCCCTTCGCAAGGCCTAATTCCTCTACTTCCGCCATTCGGGTTCGCGTCAGCACGTTCTCAATCAGCTGAAGGTTGATATTCTCTGCCCATTCATACAGTTTTTCCCTCTCGCCCGCTTCCATCACCACGTCTTCAAACGCGTAGATAACTCCTTGCGAACTCGTCACCAGCTCCGAAAGGACAACGGCCAGCTCATCCATCAGATATCCGGCAATTCCCTTTTGTCCCTCTGATGCGACATAGGTGATCGGCGTATCATTCGTCCCCGAAATAACGGAAGCCAAAAATTCGTCAGGGATGATAACGTAGGCAGCAAGCGCCGCCTTGCGGAATGCCTTCTGTGCTTCCTCCTCTGTCATCGGGATGAAATCCACCATAAACCGGGAATCATCCAGTGTCTGAACAGCAAAAATGCCAAAGCCGAGATACGAATCCTCAATATTTCCCACGATTCCGATCTGATATTTCTTCTGGTTTTGCATCATAGGCCCATGGTTCATAAAGATATAGGCGGCGATGCCAAGACACGCAAATAAAAGCATTGCAGTAGGGAACACGCCTACTGCAAGCTTAACGGTTCTTTTCAGTTGTACAATAAAATATTTAAAGTATCTCATTTGATCCACTGGGCGAGCTTATGCACGTCGCCATCATAATGATACTCCATAAGCTTCCCGTCCTTGATCACGTAGCATTGATCGCACAGTTCAATTTCATGCACGTCATGCGTTGCCAACAGGACGATTCCGCCTTTCGCCTTAAAATCCTTGATATAAGTGTAGATATTATCCTTACATGCAATGTCCAGAGCTGCCGTGGGCTCGTCCATGAGAAGCACCTTCGGCGCACCGGAAACGGCGCATCCAATGGATAGACGCTTTTTCATGCCCCCGGACATTTTCCTTACGGGAACCTTCAAAAACTCATCCACGCCCAAAAGCTTTAAAACGCCGTTCTCCAGCTCACGCTTCAGGCTCCCCTTATCATACCATAGCATCAGATTATCCTTTGCAGATAATTCCTCCAAAAGCGGCGTTCCCTGCGGCACATAGCTGATGGCAGTTTTCTCGCCGCCCTCTACCGTAAAGCTGCCGGAGTCCGCTCTGACAATCCCGGCGAGAATGGAAAGCAGCGTTGATTTACCACAACCATTCCCGCCTAAGATCCCAATGCAGGTTCCTTCCTTGGCCGTAAAGCTAATGCCGTCTAGAACGACCTTTTTACCATAGGTTTTTCGAAGCTCTTTGATCTCAAGTTTCATGTTTTCTCGTGTTATCTCAACTGATTCATCATCTGCTTGATATACGATTCCGCCATGCTGATCCACATTTCAGGAAGCTTAGCAGTTCTAAGATTATCAAATACGACGTTAAAGTTCAAATTCTTGACAAAATCCTTTAGCTCTGCTTCGTCATACGAGCCATTTTGGGAAATCTCAATGTAATTTTCAGGTAAGCTGATGCTTTCACCCTCACCGATCGTTCCGGTAAAGATCAAGGAAACAATTTCGCTGCTGCCATCGAGAACGGACAGGGTAATGTCATGCTGCTCAAGCTTCATTTCACCGGAAAGCTTCAGCGCAAGATCCATGTTGCCAAGCATGCTGACAATCTGATTTTCAGAAGCGCTTCTGCCAAATGCGGAACGAATCAAGTCATTGAGGTCTACGTCACTGCCGGGTTTGATGGTGATGCTGCCGGAGAAGTTCCCCTTCTTAGCCTCTTCGACGTCGTAATCCTCAATGCTACAGGTAGCAACCTTCTTGTCACCAACCTTAAGCTTCATGTCTCCGTTGTACTTTCCGTCCTTCTCCTTACCTACTGCCGTGAGGGAGAAGCTGGTCTCCTCTTTGCTGGCCTTTACAGACAGTTCAAGGCCAACGTTGTCATCCTTTCTGGGATTTGCATAGATCACGGTAACGGACTCGCCATTTGCCTTGATGGTAACTGTTCTGCCAACGATCTCGCCTTCCTTGTTGACATAGGTCTCCATGATAAATTTTTCGATCTCAATGTCCTCAATCGATTGATCAAGCTTTTCGAGGCTCTTTTGGAAATCCTCATACATTTTCTCGCCGCTGATGCTCTCATCAATCTCACTCATGGAATCATAAAGATCCATAAAAATCTTTTCAACGTCCTTGTCCTTGGAAAGCTCCTTCGTAAGCGACTTTAATATTTTTTGCAGTTCCTTAGAGCTCAGTTCCATCGTAAGCAGAGTGCACTCTTCGCTGACGTCATCGACCTCAAGCTTAGACTTGGATTTTTCCATCGTCTCAACCTGCTCCATGACGATCTCATAATACTTGAGCGCCATTTCCTCTAGCTTTTCAGGAGACGGAATGGCCTTTGCCATCTCTTCATAAATGCCAAATATCTTTTCAAACTGTTCAGCAGAGTCTTCAAACTGAGCGCTGTCGCCAAGGCTTAAGCCAAGGTATTTATCCGTCAGTTCAGGAACGCTTCCCAAAATCTTGCCTTCCTTGAAATCCATCAGCATCAAAACCGTTGCAAGCTTCGTATCATTCAGGATAGGAGACATGCTCAACTTGAACTTCGAATCCTGTGCGCCGACAACATACGTAAGTCCGACACTGTCAAGCCAGGAAAGATCTATGCCTGCC
>JAEEGG010023341.1_pt1 | contig 12090 bp, 11 predicted proteins | sample 9134161 | NCBI WGS metagenome assembly JAEEGG01 (sample SAMN16246543, study PRJNA631951) | gut metagenome | biome: gut microbiome; feature: rumen; material: CR-attached | host: Bos | place: Iran: Karaj | collected 2018-10 | reverse complement strand
CCTTCGGCCGCGCCGGCTCCCTTCCCGGCGCGCCAAGATTCCCGCCCCCCCGGACGTGGCGCCGGACCTGCTGAACAAGCACCACGCGACTTCCGGAGGTGCGGCTTCCAGCCGCGCCCATTCCTTCCACGTCCCGCCCGCGCAACGGGCGCACCTCATCTCGTCACTCGTCACTCGTCTCTGGCGCGCCCGCAGGGCGCGCCGGGCGCACCTCATCTTGTCACTTTTCACTTGTCACTTTTCACTTGCGCGCCCGCAGGGCGCGCTTGCCACTGCTCCCGCCGGGCGCTATATTTCCCCGTACATGGAGGCACCGCACATGGCAACGGGACATCGATTCACCTACTGGCAAGGCACGGACGGCGTGTACGTCGGCTATCCCGAAGAGTTCCCCGACTACTGGACCCAAGGGGAAACCCTCGACGAACTGCGGGAAAACATCGCCGACCTGCTCCGGGACCTTCTGGGCGGTCTCGTCCCCTGCGCCCGGCATTCCGAGGAACTGGTGCTTTCGTGAAACGCGACGACCTGTTGCGCCGCCTGCGCGAAGCCGGATGCATCTTCGTCCGGCACGGCGGCCGCCACGACTGGTACGAGCAACCCTCCAGCGGCGTCCAGCAACCCATCCCCCGCCACCGCGAAATCAACGAGCAACTCGCCCGCCACATCCTCCGCCAGCTCGCCCGCTGAGCCCCTCCCCCGCGCCACTTCCGGAGGTGTGGCTTTCCAGCCGCGCCCCATTTCTTCCACCTCCCGCCCGCGCAGCGGGCGCACCTCATCTTGTCACTTGTCACTTTTCACTTTTCACAAAAAGAAGGAAGGAAGAAGGAAGAAGGAAAAAGGAAGAAGTGCGGTGGGGGCCACATTGTTCGCCTTTTTCAACACAAAGAACACAAAGGATTTTCACACAAAGAACACAATGTTTTCCTCCCCAATACCTTTTGATTCCTTTGTGTTCTTTGTGTCAACTTCCTCTGTGTTCTTTGTGTTGAAAAACCAGTTCCTCCCCGGGTCCAGCCCTCCGGGTGGAACGGGGAAGAAGGCGGCCTCCTGCCGCCCGCCGCACTTCTTCCTTCGTACTTCTTACTCTCCCCATTGGTGGGGCGAGCACTCCGTGCGAGCCGCTCCCCCGCGTCCGTTCGGCTCGCTCGGAGAGCTCGCCCCACCAAGTCTGGAAGACCGGGCAGAAGCTGCACTGTTTCTTGACCGGCTCTCGAGTGGTTTGAGTTTTCTGCGGCTTCTCGGAAGGTTCCCGCCCGCATGGCCGAGCGGAAGCGCGCCCCCCGTTGCGTCGGGATGGCCCATGGCGGGGAGGCCGGACAAGGGATGGGCGTTCATGGAGGGGAATGTGTGGAAAAATTGGAGGAAAGGCACGTGTTTTCCGTAGTTGCAAAAGAAGGGCGGGGCGGGGCGGGGAGGCTTCCCCGGGGGGGGTACTGCCGGGAGGGCGGGGGCGGGGCGCCCCCTGCGGGGCCGGGCCCGCGGTTGGGGATTGCGCGGGAGGGGGAGGGAGGGTATGGTGCGGGACGTTATGTCCCAGAAAAGCCATCATGACATCGCGTGCCCCGGGTGCGGGGCGGAACTGTGCGTGGAGTTGTACGATTCGGTGCTCGTCGACGAGGAGCCGGGGTTGCGGACCGACTTGCTCACCGGCAAGCTCAACCGCGTCGTCTGCGACAAGTGCGGAAAGGCCTTCCGCGTGGACCAGCCGCTCGTCTACCACGACCGGGAGCAGGAGATTTTCATCCACTACCATCCGCTCGTCGGCGGCGTGACGATGGAGTCGGCGGTCGACGCGTTCAACCGGGCGATGGCCGAGCTGCGTCGGCTCGTCCCGGCGGGGATGCGGCTGCCGGAGACCCATCTGGTGCTGGAATGGAGCGAGCTGGCGGAACGGATTTTCATGCTGGAGGAGGGGGTGGAGCCGCGGGTGGTGGAGCACATCAAGTACATGATGTTCCAGCAGAATCCGGAGAAGCTGGACGCCTCGTCGAAGGGGCTGCTGTTCGACGCGCAGGACTCGACGGACGAGATGCTGTGCTTCGTGGTCCAGGACCGGGCGTCGCGGAAGCTGGAGGCGATGCTGCATTTCGCCCGCAAGGACTACGAGGCGCTGCTGAACGTGTTCGGGGAGGGGCAGGGGCTGAAGCTGCTGATGGACCAGTTCCCGGGGCCCGTGGTGAACGGGCGGCTGAAGTTTTTGCAGGACCGCCTGATGGAGAAGGCGGAGGAGCCGGAGGGGGGCAGGGAGGAGAAAAAGTCATGAGGAAGGAGAGCTTGGCATCGAAGCGGCGGCGGGCGGGGGAGATTTTGCGGCGGCTGAAGGTCGAGTACCCGGACGCGCGCTGCGAGCTGGAGAACTGGAAGACGCCGCTGGAGCTGGCGGTGGCGACGATTCTGTCGGCGCAGTGCACGGACAAGCGGGTGAACATGGTGACGCCGGCGCTGTTCGCGAAGTACCGGTCGGCGCAGGACTGGGCGGATACGCCGCAGGAGGTGCTGGAGGAGGAAATCCGCAGCACGGGGTTCTTCCGGAACAAGGCGAAGAACATACGGGCGCTGGCGGCGCGGCTGGTGGCGGACTTCCATGGGGAGCTGCCGGGCGACTTCGACGTGCTGACGAAGCTGCCGGGCATCGGGCGCAAGACGGCGAACCTGCTGGTGGCGACGGTGTTCGGCCAGCCGGGGCTCGTCGTGGACACGCATTTCATACGGCTCAGCAACCGTCTCGGGTTCGTGCAGGACGAGGACGACGCGGTGAAGATCGAGCGGGTCCTCGGTGACATCGTGCCGCGCGAGGACTGGACGGCGTGGTCGCACGCGATGGTGTTCCACGGCCGGCGATGCTGCAACGCGCGGGCGCCGGAGTGCGGCAGGTGCCCGGTGGCGGAGCTGTGCCCGGCTTGCGGGCGGGGGTGAGTTTTTTGAAAACAACTCAAACAACTCAAAAACAAAAAGAAACAAATGGGAGGTGGGCTGTAGAGTCTGGAAGACCCAGTTGTTTGCCCGAGTTGTCCATTTTCAAAAGAGTTGTCCCGAGTTGTTTTGAAATCAGGATGCGGGTGGGGAGGAAGGTTTTTTGAAAACAACTCAAACAACTCGAAAACAAGAGAAAACAAAAGGGAGGCGGGCGGCGATGTCTGGAAGGCCCAGTTGTTTGCCCGAGTTGTTTTTTTCAAGAAGAGTTGTCCCGAGTTGTTTTGAAAAATGGGCGGAGGGGTAGGGGATGGAGAACCGGAACATCATACGGTCGGCGTTCACGGTGGGGGGATTCACGCTGCTGAGCCGCATACTGGGGTTGGTGCGGGAGATTTTCATGGCGAAGTTCTTCGGGACGACGCTGGCGATGTCGGCATTCGTGGTGGCGTTCCGGATTCCGAACCTGTTCCGGGCGCTGTTCGGGGAGGGGGCACTGTCGGCGGCGTTCATTCCGGAATTTTTGCGGGCGCGGCGCCAGGAGGGGGAGGCGGCCGGGTGGCGGCTGGCGCGGCGGGTCACGACGCTGGTGGGGGCGTTCCTGCTGGCGGTGACGGCGGTGGGCATCGCGGGGATGGGGCTGGCGATGCTGCGTCCGGGGTGGGTGGGCGAGAAGTGGTCGAGCGTGCTGCCGCTGGCGCAGGTGATGCTGCCGTACGTGTTCTTCATCTGCATGGCGGGGCTCGGGATGGGGGTGCTCAATTCGTACCGGAAGTTCTCGGTGTCGGCGTTCACGCCGGCGCTGCTGAACATCGCGATGATCCTGTCGCTGACCTGCATCGTGCCGTTCGTGGAGGGCGGGGCGGACCGGCGGATCGCGGTGGTGGCGTGGACGGTGCTGGCCGCGGGCGCGATCCAGCTGGCCTACCAGCTGCCGGCTCTGTGGTCGTGCGGGTGGCGGCCGGAGGCGGAGTTCCGGTGGCGCGACGAGCGGGTGCAGCGGGTGTTCATCCTGATGGGGCCGAGCGCGCTGGGGCTCGCCGTCAACCAGGTCAACGTCATGCTCAGCAGCTGGCTCGCGCTGAAGGCGGGTACGTGGGCGCCGAGCGCGCTGTACTACTCGGAGCGGCTCATCTACCTTCCGCAGGGCTTGCTCGCGACGAGCCTCGGCGCGGTGCTGCTCGCCATCCTCTCCGACTACGCGGCGCAGGGGCTCTGGGACGACGTCAAGGACGCCGTCGAGCACGGCCTGCGGACGCTGCTGTTCGTCATGACGCCGGCCGCGATCGGGCTCTGCGTGCTGGCGGAGCCGATCGTGCGGGTGGTGCTGGAGCGGGACGCGTTCGACGCGACGAGCACGTTTTTGACGGCGCGGGCGCTGCGGTTCTACGCGCCGGGGCTGATGGCGTTCTGCCTGGCGAAGGTGTTCGTGCCGGCCTTCTACGCGCGGCAGGACACAAAGACGCCCATCAAGATCGGCGTCTGTTCCGTGACGCTCTGCTGCATGATGAACGTGCTCTCCATCTGGCTGCTGCCCACCTACTGGAAGCACGCCGGGCTGGCGCTTTCGACCGTCCTCGCCGAGTGCTTCAACGGCACCATGCTGGCGATGGCCCTGCAGCGGCGGATGGGGCGGTTCGCGTGGCGCGGCGTGGTGGGCGGATGGCTCCGCGCGCTGGCGGCGTCGGCGGTGATGGGGGCGGCGGCGTGGGGCGTCGAGCGGGCGGTCTCGCCGTGGCTCTACGTGCGGATGGACCTCCAGCTCGCGCGGATCGCGGGCGTCGCCGCGGCGCTGGGGACGGGCGTCGTGGTCTATTTCGCGCTCGCGCGGCTATTCCGGTATCCGGAGCTCGGCTTCGTGATGGAGGCGCTCCGCCGCAAGCGCGCCGCGAAGAAGCCCGCCGCCTCCGCGCCCGCCGCATGATCGCGGTTGTCCACGGTCCCCGCGGCTGCGGCAAGTCCACCGCCCTCCGCGACTGGCTTGCGCGGCGCGGATGGATGCCTCCGCGCGGCTTCCGCACCTACTTCGACGGCACCCCGCCATCCCTCCGCCTCGCCCCGTGGGCGGAAGGCGCAAGCACATGCGAGATTATGGAAAAACGGGCCTTTTCATGCGATTTTCCACCACCCTCCACCCCATGTCCACCGTCCGCCTGGGACCCCGCCGTCGCCCCGGCCTTGGATGCTTTTCTCGACGCCGTTTTCTCGGGCGGTTCCCCGACTGGCACTCTCCACGTGCAGCCTCCCATTCCGCCCTCCCTTCCGCCTTCTCCCCTGCCGCGCCCCCCGTGGTCCTTCGACGCCCCCGCCTACTGGCGTGCCGCCCTCTCCACCCTCGACGGCGACCCCGCCCGCCCGCTGGTCATCGACGAACTCGGCCTGTTCGAGACCCTTCCCGGCGCCCTTGATCCGACCGCTCTACACCGCCTGCTGACCGCCCTCCGCGCCGCTCCCCGCGCCATCGTCGTGGTGCAGGAGCGTGCGTTTGCCTTCTGGCTCAACGCCCTGGCGCTCCCTGCCCTCTGCGCCATCCGCTAGAGCGTGTTACGAAACAGTGTGGCCTCAATTCCTTGGGGGTGTCAGTTGAAACCTTGTTTTTGTGTTGGGGCTGGTCGGTAGGGGCCGACCTCCGGGCGGCCCGACATGGGCAATCCTTTCGCACGGCCCGCCCGGAGGTCGGGCCCTACCAGAGGACGCGACCGACAAGAAACGCAAGGGTTTCAGCTGACAACTCCCCGCATCCCAGCATCAAAGAAGGGCCTGCCATGCACGCGGCGGCGAGGGGACTTGCCGGAATGCTGATCAGACAAGGATTTTTCCTTGAAGGAGGGGCCTGCGGCGCGAAACACGGAGGGAACGGAGGCACGGAGACACGGAGAGGTTTTGGATGGCGCGTTTGTTGGAGGAGCCTTCGCACCCGGAAAACGCAGGACAAACGCTTGAGAAGGACGTTTTTGGACGCGCGAAGCTCCTCCCTGCAAACTCTCCGTGTCTCCTTCCTCCGCGCGCTCCGTGTTTTGCGCCGCAGGCAGAAGAGAAAGGAGAGCGAGCGGGCTTGCCCCATGGGGGGGCGGAGCTTATCTGATCAGCATTCGGGACTCGCCGCCCGCGGGTCAGACGTGGACGAAGCCGCTGGAAATCATGTCGTGGTGGGAGTCGTCGGAGGAATCGGCGGCGGCGCGGGCGCTTTCGGCTTCGCGGAGGCCGGAGAGGATCTTGCGCCAGTTCTCGGCCTGGTTGACGAGGGATTCGAGGCCCGCGCCGAAGGACGCGGTGTCCGCCAGGGCCAGCGGGAAGGAGCGCACGATGCCATAGGCGCCGGTATCGGGGTTCTGGCAGAGGGTTGCGCCCGCGGTGGCGCGGAGGAGGAAGTTGGCCTGGAGCATCATCGCGCCGAACTCGCCGTTCGCGTCGGGCGGCGGGAGGCCGATTTCGGCGCAGGCGAGGACGCTGCGCGCCTGGGGGTCCTCCAGCAGTTCCACGCGGAGGCCGTCGACTTCGAGGGCGGCCGCGCCGTCGTCGCCGTCGAGTCCCTTGATTCCGTATTCCGCGGCGAAGGCCGCAAGCAGTTCTTTGAATTCCATGGTTTGTTCTCCTGTATGTTGAGGATGGGATGGGGGCGGAAGGCCGTCCTTTTGCACCGGTTGCATCCCGATGCCGGGGAAGGACGCCATTATACACAACCCCATGGCAGAAGGGCAGGAAAAACCGCGTCCGGCCCCCGCCGGCGAGCCCGGCGCGGCTGGAAGCCGCACCTCCCTGTCTGTCGGAGCCCCAAGTTCCGCCACGGAATTTTCCAAGCCGCGCTAGAGCGGTTTAAGGAATAGTGTATCCGTTCCAGAGCAGGAAAACTCCGATTTGTCCGATGCCTCCGCTAACGCTCCGGCGATGCCTTCCAATCGCTTCTTCAACTGCACTTCAATGTGCGCAGCGACGGATGCCCCGGATGTAGGGCATCCGTCGCTGCGCACACGGCGAAGAATTTTTCCGATTTCGGGAAGCGAAAAATTGGGAAAACGCCTTTCAAGCTTCCGCGACCGATTTGCGGGCCGGAATGGGAAAAATGTCCATCGTGCGGACAGCGACGGAGGTCCCGGACACGGGACGTCCGTCGCTGTCCGCGTTGTGGAATGCCATGGAACTGGCCATTGGAAAGCTTTGCCGGAGCGTTAGCGCAGGCATCGGACAAATCGGAGTTTTGTCTCCCTTCTCAATGCGGTCACACTATTTCTTAAGCCGCGCTAGTCGCGCGGGAGTTCCTTGCCGCAGTGGGGGCAGCGGCGGGGAGGGGCGGGGGGCTTGGAGGAACGGGAGAAGTGTTCGACGAAGCCGGCGCTGAGGATGCCGGTCGGGATGGCCACCAGGCCGACGCCCAGAAGGGCCGTCACCGCGCCGAGGAAGCGTCCGAAGGCCGTGACCGGGTAGATGTCGCCGTAGCCGACGGTTGTCAGGGTGGCGACGGCCCACCAGAGGCCCGCGAAGGCGTTGGTGAATTTGTCCGGAAAATCCACGTTTTCATGGCCGTTCCGGGGTGATCCGGGGTTGTTTCTTCATGGCCGAAACCTATCTTTCCCGAAGCATGGTTGTCAAGCGGCCAGAGCGGGTTCAGAAAGGGTGTGGCCGCATTGGGCAAGGAAGACAAAACTCCGATTTGTCCGATGCCTGCGCTAACGCTCCGGCAAAGCTTCCCAATGGCCATTCCCATGGCACCCCACAACGCGGGCAACGACGGACGTCCCGTGCCCGGGCCCTCCGTCGCTGTCCGCACGATGGACATTTTTCCCATTTTGATTCCCGGGCATTCACGGAATCATGTGCGGAGTCGACCCAACATTTCATCTTCCGGAATCGGAAAAATCTTCAATACGTGCGCAAGGACGGATGCCCCGTGCCCGGGGCATCCGTCCTTGCGCATATTGGATTGCAAAAGAAGAAGCTGTTGGGAAACATGGCCGGAGCGTTAGCGCAGGCATCGGACAAATCGGAGTTGTTTTTTTGGGGACGGCGGCCACGCTGTTTCCAAAACCGCTCCAGGCGTTCCCGGTTGCTTTGGGCAAAGCCACCCCCACGCTTTTCGCGCGCGGAATGCCTCCGCGCGTCAGGCGAAGTTCTTGCGGAAAGTGAAGATGTTGCAGCCGTGGGCGCGCTTGTAGGAGACGGCGTCCATGGTCTTGCGCACGAGCAGGAGGCCGAGGCCGCCGATGGGGCGCTTGTCGGCGGGCAGCGTCGTGTCCGGCGGCGGGACGGCGAGGGGATCGAACGGCGTGCCGTCGTCGGAGACCGACACGGCGGCGCCGCGCGGGTCGCGCCCGAGCCGCACTTCGATGGCCAGCCCCGACGCGCCGGAGCAGCGCACGACGTTGGAGACGATTTCGTCCAGCGCCACCATCAGCTGCGCCTTGGGCTTCGGGGGGCAGTCGGCCCCGTCGAGGACTTCCTCGAGGAATGCGGCGGCCGCCGCCATGGCGCCGGCGTCGCAAGGGAAGGTCTTCAGCCGCCGCTCGGGCGCGCCGAGGTAGCGGATCGAGAGGATGGTCAAGTCGTCGGCGCGTGGGGCGCCGTTGACGAAGGACACGACGGCCTTGCGCACCGCGGCGCCGAGGTCGCGCGGTTCGCGGGAGGGGACCTTGGCGAGCGTCGCGGCGAGGCGGGGGTCGCCGAAGAGCTCGCCCGCGGGATTCATCGCCTCGGTCACGCCGTCGGTGTAGAGGAAGAGGGCGTCGCCGGGGGCGAGGACGACCTCGCGCGGGCGGTAGTTCGCGGCGCCGAAGCAGCCGAGGGGGATGCCGGAGAGCGTGCGCAGCCATTCGGGGACCACGCCGTCGCGCAGGACGAGCGGCGGGTTGTGGCCTGCGTTGGCGAAGGCGACCCGCCCGGTTTCGAGGTCGAGCACGCCCACCCACGCGGTGATGAACATCTGCGCGGGGTTGTTGGCGCAGAGTTCGGCGTTGACGCGCGCGAGGGCCGCGGCGGGGTCGCGGGAGGGGTCGGCGAGGAGGGTGTCCTTGACGAGGGTCTTGGCGTTCATCATGTAGAGGGCGCCCGTGACGCCCTTGCCGGAGACGTCCGCGACCAGGAACGCGCGGTGCGTCTCGCCCAGCGGGAAGAAGTCGTAGAAATCGCCGCCGACCTCGCGCGCGGCCACCATGCAGGCGTCGAGGCGCCAGCATTCCTCGTCTGGGAATTCCGTGGGCAGCGAGGCCTGCTGGATGGTGCGGCCGAGCTCCAGGTCCTGCTCGACGCGCCGGATGCGTTCCGCCGCGGCGGTGCGGAGGGCGTCGACCGTGGCGTTGATGTTGTCGGAGAGCTCGGAAAATTCGCGGCAGGAGCGCACGTCCGCGCGGCCCGCCAAATCGCCGCCCGCGATGCGCCGCAGCGCGCCGCCGATCTGCCGCACGGAGCCCGCGACGCGCTTGCGAAGCATCCGCGAGACGAAGGCGAACAGCGCCGCGAACACGACGAGCTGCACGGCGGCCATCCGCGGCATGAAGCGGTTGCGGGAGGCGAAGACGTCGTCCTCCGGGTTGGCGAGGACCGCCAGGTAGTCGCGCACCGGCCCGGCGTAGCAGAACACCGGCTCGCCGCCAATCGTCGCCTGGAAAACCGTGCCGGTCGGGACCGCGGCGGGGTTCAGGCCGGTCGCGGCCTCCAGCGTCTTGCCGGCGAGCGACATGTCGGCGTGGCTCGTGATGACGCCGGCGCCGTCCACGAAGATGATGTATCCGCGCTCGTCGATGTGCCAGCTGCGGGTGTAGCCGTAGGCGCGCTGGCGGAGGTAGCGGAGGAAGCGCTCCTCGGACCAGCCGACCTCGATGTAGCCGCTGCGGTCCGGGAAGCGGACGGCTGCGTACTTGAAGACCTTGCCGTCGGACGTGCGGGGGCGGTCCGGCTGCGCCATGGATTCGGGGCCGTCCGGCTTGAGCAGCACCAGGAACTCGGACCACTGCTCGCCGTGCACCTTCTCGCCGACGAGGCGGCTGCCGCCGACGACGATCCCGCGCGTGTCGATGTCGTAGATTTCGGCGATTTCCTCCTCGGCGCAGAGCGCGGCCACGTCCTCCCCGGCGAGCTTGCCGGAGGAGCCGAGGCGGTTCGCGATCTCGCGGGCGATGGACACGAGCTGGTAGTCGGCGCGGTCCGTGAAGCCGCGCGAAACGTCGCGGTAGTTGATTTGCAGCAGGCGCTCGACGTCGCGGCGCGAGCGGATCGTCTCGCCCTTCCAGAGGACGAAGATCGCGACGACGAACGACACGGCGACGAGGACCAGCAGGCGCAGCCGCAGCTGGAACGTGAGGGTCTGGCGTTCGTTCATCTTCGCGATGTTCATGGCTTGCCGAGCAACGCCTCGATTTCGCCCTCGATGGTTTCGGGCGTTGCGGTCGGATGGAAGCGCTTCACGACGTTGCCGTCGCGGTCGACCAGGAACTTGGTGAAGTTCCATTCGATGTCGCCGGGTGCCGCCGCTCCCTGGAGGCCGTGCTTGGCCAGGAGGGCGCGCAGGCCAGCGATGTCGGCTTCGGGCGCGTCGTCCTTCGGCCGCGCGGCCTTGAGGAAGACGTAGATGGGGTCGGCGCCGGGGCCGTTCACCTCGATCTTGGCGAGCTGGTCAAAGGTCGTGTTGTACTTGAGCGCGCAGAAAGCGTGGATTTCGTCGTCGCTGCCGGGGGCCTGGTGGCCGAACTGGTCGCAGGGGAAGTCGAGGATCTCCAGCCCGCGCGCGTGGTACTTGGCGTGGAGCTTTTCGAGCCCTTCGTACTGCGGCGTGAACCCGCATCCCGTGGCGGTGTTGACGACGAGGAGGACCTTGCCCTTGAGCGAGGAGAGATCGAGGCTTGTGCCGTTGCGGCCCTTGGCCGTGAAGTCATGGATGCTCATGGCGGGGATTCCTTTCGGTGTGGAGGGTTCGTCCGCGGCCCCCGCTCCGCCGGCGGCGGCCAGCAGGAGCGCGAGCATCGCGGCGCAGAGATGTACGGTGCGTTTCATGGCAAACCGCTTTTACCACATTGGGGGGCTCCCGGACAACGCTGTGACGAGAGCGCGCCCAGCGGGCGCAGTGACAAGTGAACAGTGACAAGTGACAAGATGAGGTGCGCCCGCTGCGCGGGCGGGGAATGGAAGGAATGGGCGCGGCTGGAAGCCGCACCTCCGGAAGAGGCGCGGAAGTGGTGCCACAAGTGGGGCGGGGCTTCCGGGGGTGCGGCATCTTGCCGCGCCGGGGAGGGGATGGCGCGGCCGAAGGCCGCACCGCATCTTGTCACTTGTCACTCGTCCCTGGCATGTACAACCCTTTTTCCGTGAACGCCTTGGGCGGAACCCGGCTTTTCGGGGAAGGTTTTGCGGTCGAAGATTTCGACCGCAACTCGTCCGTCTCCGCGTCCGTCAGCACGAACATGTATCCGTCCGGGAATTTGCCGGGATTGTTGCGGACGGCTTCGTTCACACGCTTGGTTTCGACCCCGTACAAGGCCGCCACGTCCGCATCCAGCAACACCGACACCCCTCGCAAGCAGACGATCCGCCCCCGCACATCCTGGATGGGAATGGGCGGAATATCCCTTTCGACAACTGGTTTTCTTTCGCCTGGCGACACCGTGTTTTTCATTCCATTCTTCTCCTTCTGCATGGTGCGGGGAAAAACATATCATGGAACGAAAATTCTGTAAATGAAGACCGCACGGCACAGTGACAAGTGACGAGATGCGACGGGCTCGCCTATGGGCGCGCCAGTGATGAGAGACGAGATGCGGTGCGCCCGCTGCGCGGGCGGGACGTGGAAGCAATGGGGCGCGGCTGGAAAGCCGCACCTCCGGAAGTGGGGCGGGAGTTTGGGCACAAGTGGGGCGGGGCTTCCGGGGGGGCGGCATCTTGCCGAGTATGTGTTCCGTCAAGAAGCTTTCTTGGATTTCTTTCTGGTTGGAGGGCGTTGGGGGTCCGTGTTTTCCTTGGATTTCTCTTCCGTTTCTACGGGTTTTGGAAGGTGCGCGTAGTACTCCCGGGCCACCGCCTCCGCGAACGCTTTCGCGCTCTTGTAGCCCATGGCCTCCAGGGCTTCCTGTCCCAGGCTCCGGGCCGCCTTGGCCAGTTTCCGGATGTGCCCCGCTTCCGCCTCCCGGCCCGGCACCGGGTGGCCCATCAGTGCGTGCCACAGCGCCACCGCCATCTTCCTCGCCAGCG
>JAEEGG010023340.1_pt1 | contig 12090 bp, 10 predicted proteins | sample 9134161 | NCBI WGS metagenome assembly JAEEGG01 (sample SAMN16246543, study PRJNA631951) | gut metagenome | biome: gut microbiome; feature: rumen; material: CR-attached | host: Bos | place: Iran: Karaj | collected 2018-10 | reverse complement strand
AGTCGCCCCTGACGTCGCCCTTCGACTACGACGGCATCTACGCGCAAGCCTACACGCTGTACCAGCAGGGCTTCCAGTACTGGTTCGACAGGTCCGAGATAGAACGGCTGCAACAGCATAATGAGGCATATACCACATCGAATGACGAAGAGGACCTGGTGGCAGAGTACTTCCGTCAGCCCCGTGGTGCCGAGACAGGTGAGTTTATGCGAACGGCGGTTGCCAAGCAACTGTTGAGTTCGCCAGGCATGAATCTCAATACCGTCGCCTTGGGCCGTGCCTTTGCGCATCTGGGGTTTAAGGCTGCTACCATCAATCACAATCGCGGCTACTATGTGGTGCGCATTCTGCCCGAGGAGCGCAAGCAGCGTGCCGTAGCGCTGGCCTACGATGCAATGAAACAGAGTCAGACAACAAACACAGATGACACAGATGGAACAGATGTTTTCTAAGAAGCCTCGCGTACCGTGCGCGCATATGCGGTACGCGAAGAGATTATCATAATCTACTGTTACATCTGTTATCTGTGTCATTAATCATTAAAAAAAAATTGTTTTTTCGATTATTATAAGAAATTATTGCTATCTTTGCAGCAGAAAACAAAATGATTCCGCTTATGAGCACGCAAACAATGAACCAAGTTATTGCTGATTACTTCAAGACGCAGCCCGTCGTGAAGGCATGGCTCTTCGGCTCTTTTGCCCGTGGCGAGGAGACTCCCATCAGCGACGTTGACATCCTCGTGCAGTTCGATGAGGATGGTGTGAGTTTGCTGAAACACGCTGCCATGATTTGCGATCTAGAGAAGATTCTCGACCGCCCCGTTGACATCGTACCAGAAAAGACATTACGTCCGAGAGTAAGAGAAAGTATTGATCAAGATAAGAAACTGATATATGAGAGAGCCTGTTAGAGACCGAGAGCGCCTAGAGCACATCGTAGAGGCGATTGCCAATATCCTCGACTTTGCCGAAGGAAAGACGAAGGAAGAACTGGAGGCAAACAAACTGATATACTACGGCATCGTCAAGAACATCGAGATTGTCGGCGAGGCTGCCTATAAACTGACGAACGCATTCCGTCGCCAACATTCCGACACACCGTGGGACGTTATCATGAAGATGCGCCATGTGTTGGTACACGACTATTACCAGATAGATTCCCTGAGCGTTTGGAAAGTCATCAAGGAGGACTTACAGCCACTGCGCGAACAAGTCGCCAGTTACCTCGCCGACACCGACTGGGACGAGTGGGATAAGAACGAAGTGGTCATCGTTGAAACTGCCACCCACAAGAGTTTAGTACAGACCGCCAGTCGTATGAAGCAACATGGCTACGATATTAATGAGATTTGCAAAATTACAGGGCTGAACCGAGACGAGATCGAAACACTCTAATTGATATCTAATTTTTCACCCATTAAATAAGCGTGCCTTATTGCAAAATAAAGCACGCTTATTTTTTAATACTCCACGCTTATTTACGGATAAGTACCACTTGTTGACAGCAAGCGGTCTCAGCGCAGTGAGGCGGGACGGCCACAGACTTTGAATATGCGACTTACCTCGATAGGGAGGAATGTGCGTCGACCAGTGGTAAGCAACGGGCTCAATGCAGGGTCGTCAATCATGACGTCTTTTAGTTTTCGCCACGCTGCACGTCCGCAGATATGCGGGAAGTAGAGCTGTGCCAGCTCCATACGACCATAAGTAGGGTTCAGTTCATCCATTGTGCTATAAATATTGGTTTTATAGACACAAAGGTACGAAAAAAAGTTGAGAAACACAAGTTTTTTGCATGAAAAATGTTACCATAAGTGACATTAACAAATCAGGAGTTTTTGCAAGTGACATGACTCCTTGAAAACACTTGTAAAACGCCTTAAAATATTGTACCTTTGTATTGTTAAAAGGAAACGACGGCAGTGCGCAGGCCGATGTTGAATGGCGACAAATGTGAAAAGTATTTTAGTTTACAAAGAAACAACAAAACAATTATGATTGAACTGTATTTGACTCAGAACAATGTGCCGAACAGTCCTACTTTCGGCAAGTACTATCCCCGTGTCAGCTACAAGGAGACGCTGAACATCCACGACATGGCCGTCCACATGGCGGAGCACAACACGCCGTTCTCAGAAGGCACCATCGAAGGTATCCTGCGTGACTTCGTGAAATGTACCCGTGAGCAGACTCTGATGGGCAACACTGTGAAGGTTGACAACCTGGCCATCTTCAAGGTAAGCTGTATCGGCAATGGTTGTACCAAACTCTACGATGCCGACGCAGACAAGACCATCTCGGCCAGCATCGGTGTGATGAAGAAGACCGACAAGACAGGTCCTGCTGTGGAGTCGCTGAAGTTGCTGGCACAGGCTACTGGTGACTATACTCGTGAAGAACTGAACAAGGATGGTCGTCTGAGCTGGACTGACAAGGCTGCCGACCAGATTGCTGCAGCAAAGGGTGGAAGCACGAATGCACCAAGTGGAGGCCTCACCCCCGACCCCTCTCCTACAGGTGAGGGGAATGGTAACGGCGGAGGTAACAACGGCGGCGGCGACGACACTCCTAATGAAAACTGATTGAATTTACCGCAGATTCCGCAGATTATACAGATTATAGCTGCGCCTTCACTCTGCACCTATAGATAAATAATCTGTGAATGCAACGCCACACAGTTATGAGAAATAAATCTGTGAAATCTGCGGAATCTGCGGTTAATTCTATCTGCGGTAAAATAAGAAACATGAGAATTGGACTCTGTGTCTTTGTGTCTCTGTGTACAAATTGAAAAAAGAAGAAAGATATGAGAAAGGAAACATGGAAGGCGGTAATTCAGGTCATCATCACGATCCTGACCGCCATTAGTTCAACAGTATTGGTACAGAGCTGTGGGCTATGCAATTGAGAAATTGAGAAAATGAGAAAATGAGAAATTATGAGAACGATTACACTGATTGTTATTCATTGCAGTGCGGTGCGCCCCGACCAGACATCATCGGCAGCCCAGATAGACACGTGGCATCGCCAGCGAGGCTTCAAGCTCGGCATCGGCTACCACTACGTCATCCGTCGTGACGGAACCATAGAGCCGGGACGTCCAGAATGGATGATAGGCGCCCACTGCCACGTAGCAGGCCAGAACCACAACAAGTACTCGATAGGCGTATGCTACGAGGGTGGTCTGGACATTCGCGGTCAACCCGCCGACACGCGCACTGAAGCGCAGAAAGCATCACTCCGCAAGCTACTCGAACAGTTGCACGAGCGTTACCCCCGCGCCGTCATTGTCGGACATCACGACCTGAACCCCCACAAGGCATGTCCGTGCTTCGATGCTGCACATGAATATAAGAGTGAAGAGTGAAAAAAGAGGGCGAATCTTTTGTGATTCGCCCTCTTATTTATGTAGTTAACTTCGTAATTACTGCAGCGCCTTGTTCAGCATAAAGTACACCTCGTTGTTGCGCAGCGTCTGCTTGAAGTCGTAGGTGTTAGTCTGCTTGTTAATCTTGACATACTCGATGCCCAGCATCTCGGCAAAGTCCTCCCAGTACTCTTCGGTAATGTCGTACGAGAAAGCACTGTGGTGTGTGCCGCCAGCCAGTATCCACGCGCCGGCGCCCACCTCGAACGAAGGCTGCGGAACCCACAGCGCCGAAGCCACGGGCAGGTTGGGCATGGGCTTCGGCTCGATGCACTCAACCTCCTGCGATATCAGGCGGAAGCGGTTGCCCAAATCGACCACGGTGGCCTTGATACCACGACCGGTCTTAGAGGTAAAGACGAGGCGGGCAGTCTGCTGCTTGCGGATGCCGATGCCCAGGAAGTGAACCTCCAGTGTAGGCTTATCGACGGCAATGAGCGGGCAGACTTCCAGCATGTGGCTCTGCAGGCACGACGAGCGGTCGCCGGCAAAGTTCAGCGTGTAGTCCTCGAGGAACGAGCAGCCCGTAGGCATGCCCTGCTGGATGACCCACAGCGTGCGGTAGAGGCAGGCCGTCTTCCAGTCACCCTCGGCACCGAAGCCAATACCTTCGGCCATCAGGCGCTGCGAGGCCAGACCGGGAATCTGGTCGAAACCGCAGAAGTCGGCCTGGTCGATGTCGGCATCACCCAGGTCGTCAAAGTTCGTCGTGAACGCCGTAGCGCCCTCGTCCTTCAGCACGCGGCGCAGCGCTATCTCAGCCTTGGAGGCATTCCATACCTTCTGCCAGTAAACCTCTTCACCAGATTCGTCTATCTTGATGGTATATTGCTGCTTATACTCCTCGACCAGTGCGTTAACCTCGGCATCGGTCACCTTGCGCCAGTACTCCATCAGACTGCTGACGGGATAGTAATCGACGTGGTAGCCCAAACGCTGCTCGAACTCCACGCGGTCGCCGTCGGTCACGGCAACGTTGTTCATGTTCATGCCGAACATCAGACAGCGCACGTTCTTCGCATCAGCTACACCAGCAGCTACGCGGGCCCAAACAGCAATCTGCTCCTGAGCCTTCTGGTCCTTCCAGTAGCCGCAGACCACTTTACGGGGCACACGCATACGGGTGCAGATGTGGCCGAACTCAATGTCGCCGTGGGCCGACTGGTTCAGGTTCATGAAGTCCATGTCCATCGTCTCCCAGGGAATCTCGGCATTGTACTGCGTATGGAAATGGAGTAGGGGCTTCTGCAGGGCCTGCAGTCCCTTGATCCACATCTTAGCGGGCGAGAAGGTGTGCATCCATGTAATGATACCCACACACTTCGCGTCGTTGTTAGCAGCCTTCATGACGTCCTCGACTTCCTTCGAGCTGTTGGCCGTACCTTTATATACTACCTTGATGGGAATGATACCGCTATTGTTCAGGCCATCGACCATCTCCTTCGAGTGACCGTCGACAGCCACCACAGCGTCGCCACCGTACAGCAACTGTGCACCGGTGACCCACCACAATTCTAAATTATCAAATGCTTTCATATCTTTACTTTTTCTTTTGTCCATAATAAGCATTGGGGCCATGTTTACGGCTAAAATGCTTTTCAACTAACAGCGGATTCATCGTCGTCTCAGGGTTCAGTGTGAACGAGATGTAAGCCATCTTAGCCACCTGCTCGGTGACAACGGCATGGTAGACGGCCTGGTCGGCATCCTTACCCCAGGCGAAAGGACCATGATTCTTGACCAGCACGGCAGGCGTGTGGACAGGATTGATGTCGCCATTGAGGAAACGGTTGACGATGACGACGCCCGTGTTGTGCTCGTACTCTGCCATCTGGTCGGCAGTCATAGCCTCGGTGCAGGGAATGCAGTCGTGGAAGTAGTCAGCGTGCGTTGTGCCGATGTTAGGAATGTCCTTACCAGTCTGTGCCCATGCCGTAGCATAGGTAGAGTGGGTGTGAACCACGCCGCCAATCTCGGGGAATGCCTTGTACAGCACGAGGTGCGTCGGCGTGTCGCTGGAAGGATTGAGGTCACCCTCGACCACCTTGCCGGTCTCGAGGTCGACAACCACCATGTCCGAAGCTTTCATCACGTCGTATTCTACGCCTGAGGGTTTGATAACTACGAGGCCTTTCTCGCGGTCGATAGCCGACACGTTGCCCCAAGTGAATATTACTAAGTTGTGCTTGACCAAATCAAGATTGGCCTTAAACACTTTCTCTTTGAGTTCTTCTAACATTTCTATAATTACGAATTTTGAATTGAATATAATTATCAATTAATTTTAAGCTTTAAGCGGCTAACCGCTTAAAGCTTAAAGTTCGGATCTTCGTCGTACGCCTTCTTGTTGAAACGATAGAGGGCTGCACCACGCTTGGAATGGGTCTTGTCAATTAACTCAGTCTTCTCGATGTAGTCCATCTCCTTGATGCGCTTGCGGAAATTGCGCTTGTCGACTTCCTCACCGATAACAGCCTCGTACAGACGCTGCAACTGGGTAAGCGTGAAGAGCGGTGGCAGGAGCTGGAAACTGATGGGGCGCGTCTTAATCTTCTCGCGCATCAGCTTGAGGGCTCGGTTTACCATCTCGTTATGGTCGGAATACATGGTGGGAACCTTGTCGACTTCCACCCATTCCACACCGTGCTCCATACGCAGCTTATCAGCATAGTCATCGACGTTGATAAGTGCATAGTAGGCCACAGAGACCACACGCTCGCCCGGGTCGCGGTCAATGCTGCCAAAAGCACCTACCTGACGCATATACACTTTGTTCAGTCCCGTCAGTTCGTTGAGTGTACGGTTGGCAGCCTCGTCAAGGCTTTCGTCGCTGCGAACGAAGCCTCCGTAGAGGCTCCACTCGCCGCGACCAGGATCCAACTGTCGGCGACCAATCAGAATCTTCAGCTTGTTGTTGTCGAAACCGAAGATGATACAGTCGACTGACAGCAGGACTTTCTGGAATTCTTTATAGTACGTTGTCATCTCCTTATTATATTACCACAGTGCAATGTAGAGAATGGTAAGGATGGCGATGACACCAAACGCACCGATATTGAAAATCTTGTCGGTATGGAACACATTCAGGTCGATAGCTACCAGCTTGGGATCCTGAACCTTGTCCAGAGCGTTCGAACGCAGGTAGATACCGATGGTGGCCGTGATGGCTGCGAAGAAAATCCAAGCGCCCTCGAAGCCGAGCATGTGCATAGACTCGTTGAAGAAACCAGCAATGCAAAGTGCAAGCGAAACAGCAGCAATGATGAACATGATGCGGCTCCAGAACAACTGGGTCTTGATGGTGTTCTCATCCAATACATCGGCAGTAACAGACTTGTTGCTCTTCAGCGAAATCCATACGAAGAGGATAACCAGCGTGATGAACACAACGCCTGAACGTACCAGGAACGGCATGTCGGGGAAGGCGAATTTGTAGATAATCGAGAATGCGAAAGTACCAATGGCGCAGACTACAGCTGCCGTACCGCTGGCACGCTTCCACAGCAAGCCAAGACCGAAGATGACTACCACGCCGGGATAAACGAAGGCTGAGTACTCCTGGATGAACTGGAAGGCCTGGTCAATACCACCCATCAGTGGGTAAACGGCAATCAGCGCGATAATCAGTGCGGTAACAGACGTCATACGACCAACGTTTACAAGTTTCTTCTCAGAAGCAGTCTTGTTGATGAACTGCTTGTAGATATCCATCGTGAAGAGGGTAGAGGTGGAGTTGAACATGGAAGCCAGCGAAGAAATAACAGCAGCAGCCAGTGCAGCAAAGCTCAGACCCTTGACAATGGTAGGCGTGAAGTTACGAATCAGGAAAGGATAAGCATCGTCAGAACGAGAGATAGAGCCGGCCAGCGTCTCGCGCAGACCATCGCACTCAGGAGCATTCATAATGTAGAATGCGCAAACACCGGGGATACATACGATGAATGGAATCAAAATCTTTAGGAAGGCAGCGAATACCATACCTTTCTTAGCCTCGTCGAGCGACTTGGCAGCCAGACCCTTCTGGATGATGTACTGGTTGAAGCCCCAGTAACCCAGGTTGGTCAGCCACAGCGCACCGAAAATCAGCACGATACCAGGATTGGTAAAGAATGGGTCATCCTGAATAGCAGGGAAGGCTCCTTCATTTCGCGTAACAACCAGATTAAAGTGCTTATCGGCAGGATTCTGCGCCAGATAGTCCTTGATGTGGGCCAATGCGTCCCATGCTCCTCCTAAGCCCATTTCGTCGCCAATGACAGAAAGTGCAGCGTAAGCAGTAATCAGACCACCGCCAACGAGGAAAGTCACCTGCATCACGTCAGTCCAAGCCACAGAAGCCAGACCGCCATAGATAGAGTAGATACCGGCGATGACGAACAGCGACAGGATGATGCACATACGAACCTGGTCGATCTCGATGCCAGCCACGTTGACAACCATGTCGGTGGGCAGACCCAGAATCTGCTGGATAGCCAGAGCACCCAGCCAAGCGACTGATGTCAGATTAACGAACACATAGAGGAACAGCCACAGCAGTGAGAAAGCAAAGCCCACGCCCCAGTTGTAACGCTCGCGCAGGAACTGAGGAATCGTGAAGATCTTCTTCTCAATCATCAGAGGCAACAGGAACTTACCAACAACCAGCAGCGTTGCAGCAGCCATCAACTCGTAGGCAGCCTGGGCAATACCAGAGGCGAATGCCGAGCCAGACATACCGATAAACTGTTCTGCCGAAATGTTAGCGGCAATCAGCGAGGCACCGACAGCCCACCAAGTCAGGGTGTTACCTGCCAGGAAGTAGTCGGTTGACGATTTCTCTTCTCCCTTCTTGGTACGCGACAGGAACAGTCCCATACCAACAAGGATAATAATGTACACTATAAAGACCAAATAGTCGGCCGTAGCAAAACCATTGTTGCTTAGTGCTTCAAAAATTTTGTCCATTTGTTAACTGTTTTATTATTCTTGATTATTGATGATTATTTGTCGAACTCATTACTTAACCGAGAACTTGTAAGCTGCGTGGCTAAAGTACTTCTCGCCAGGATTCAGTACGGGGCTGGCCCACTCGGGATGGTTGGGGCTGTCGGGATACTTCTGGCTCTCCAGGCATACGCTGACGTGCTTCGGATACTTCAAACCGTGCTTGCGGATGATGTCGGCATCCTTGCCAACGCCCTGGAAATTACCGCTGTAAACCTGAACGCCAGGCTCGTTGGTGAACATCTCCATGAAGATACCGGTCTTGGGGCTGTACAGCGAGGCGCAAACCTGAGTGTCGTCGCCCTTACCGTCCTTATAGGTATTCAGACAGTAGTTGTGGTCGTAACCGGTAGCGTTCTGAATCTGGTCGAACTGACTGTTGATAGAGTCGCCGACAGCATGAGGTGTGCGGAAATCCATAGCGGTACCCTCTACAGACTTAATCTCGCCTGTGGGGATGTAGAGCTTGTCAGAAGGAGTGAAGTTGTCGGCATTCACGTAGAGCACCTGATCGTAGGCTGCCTGGGTGAAGTCGCCGCTCAGATTGTAGTAGTTGTGATTGGTCTGATTGATGATAGTCGGCTTGTCGGTCTCTGCCTCCCAAGTCATATCCAGCACGTTGTCGGCAGTCAACTTGTAGGTCGTCACGGCAGTCACCTTGCCGGGGAATCCGTTCTCGCCGTCCTCAGCAACGATGGTCAGCTTCAGGATTGAGTCGCCAATCTGCTCTGCCTCGTACACCTGATTCATCCAACCCGATGTGCCGCCGCCGTGCAGACAGTTTGGACCGTCGTTCTGCTTCAGCTGATAAGCTGTGTCGCCCAGCTTGAAAGCACCATTCTTGATACGGTTGGCATAGCGGCCTACGCTTGAACCATAGTCAGAGGGAGAATTCAGGGTGTCAGCATACTGAGCAATGTTGTCAAAGCCCAGTACGACGTCAGTGGGTTTGCCATCCTTGTCCGGAACAACAAGCGAGACGATGCGCCCACCGTAGTTGGTGATGCACACCTCCATGCCGTTCGCGTTCTTCAACGTGTAGAGCTTGACGGGCTTCTCGTTGATGATGGTGTCAAACTTGGCAGGGTCAAGACCCGAAACCGTCAGCGCCTTCTGCTCACCAGAGGCACAAGCTGAAAACATAGCTACTGCTACGCTTGCAACTGCGAAAACTGTCTTCAAGTTTTTCATTGTGTATAAAAGTTTTAGTTAAAGATTTAAATTTTGGTTGTAAAATTACTACTTATTTTCCGAATGGCAAAGAAATTTATAAAAAAAAATAGACGTGAGGTGTTATTTTCACACCTTACGTCTATTATTTAACGTTTACTAACAGAAAATACGAGTTATTTCGTGTTGTTTCTGTCGTAAATTATGAATTTAGCAGATTTTGCGAGAGCCATCGCCGATGACGACATCGTACACCTTCGGTTCATGACCGTATTTCTCGTTGAAGCGCTTTTTGGCATCCTCAATGAACTTACGATAGAGGTCATTGCGTACCAGGTTGATGGTGCAACCGCCGAAACCGCCGCCCATAATGCGGGATCCTGTCACGCCGTTCTCCTTGGCAATCTGGTTGAGGAAGTCCAGTTCCTCGCAGCTTACCTCGTAGTCCTTCGACAGGCCTTCGTGGGTCTGGTACATCAGCTCACCAACTTTCTCATAGTCACCTTCGGTCAATGCGTCGCAAACTGCAAGCACACGATCTTTCTCGCCCAGCACGAACTTGGCACGGCGGTAGTCGTCAGCTCCAATCTCGTCCTTGACCTCGTCCAGATCTTCCCATGTGCAGTCGCGCAGGGTTTCAAACTTAGCCTCAGGATGCTTGGCCTGTACGCACTTTACAACTTTCTCGCACGACATGCGTCGGTCATTGTAAGGTGAACCGGACAACTGATGCTTTACTACGGAGTCAAGCAATACTAATCGGTAACCATCAGGCTTGAAGGGGAAATATTGGAATTCTCTGCTGCGACAGTCAAGACGCATCAGACAGCCAGCCTTGCCAAAGACAGAGGCAAACTGATCCATGATACCACAATTCACGCCACAATAGTTATGCTCTGTAGCCTGACCTGCCAATACCATATCCCATTGCGATACCTTATTATCTCCAAACAAATCGTTCAGACCAAAAGCAAAGCAACTCTCCATAGCGGCACTTGATGACATGCCGGCACCGAGAGGAACATCACCCGCAAATGCTATATTGAAACCTTTAACGGGAACGCCCAATTTTCTCATTTCCAACGCAATGCCGTAGATGTAGCGGGCCCATGAAGCGCGTGGTCCGTTAGGGTCTGAGAGTTTGAAGTCTACACGATCCTTCAGGTCGATAGCATAGGCCATCACGGTATCTTCCGTACCGTTGATACGCATCTCTGCCATCACGCCCTTGTCAACTGCACCGGGGAATACGAAACCTCCATTGTAGTCTGTATGCTCGCCAATCAGGTTAATGCGTCCTGGAGAAGCATAAACGTTACCCGTCTTTCCATCAAAATGCTTGATGAACCGGCTTCTAACAAAATCAACTTCCATCATATATAATAAGGTGGGATGTGGTGCTTACTCTGCTATGCCAAAGCGATAGATGGTCTTCTGCTTGTACTGCTGACCAGGATTCAGCACTACTGATGGGAAGTAGGGACGGTTTGGCGTGTCGGGGAAGTGCTGGGTCTCCAGACATACTGCGCTTCTGCGTGGGAAGGTAGCGCCGTTGGCTCCCTTGTAGCCACTGGCATAGTTTGCAGTGTAGAGCTGCATACCTGGTTCTGTGGTATAGCACTCCAGCGTACGACCGCTCTTCGGATCGGTGACGCGGGCAGCAAAGCTCAGTTCGCCCTCTTCTTTCTTATTCAATACATAGTTGTGGTCGAAGCCCTTACCGAACTTAATCTGCTCATTGTCAGCATCGATGTCCTGACCAAAAGACTTTGGTGTGCGGAAATCGAATGGCGTGCCTGCAACCTTCAGGATTTCACCTGTAGGAATAGCGGTCTCGTCAGTGGGCAGATAGAAGTCAGCATTGATCTCACAAATCTGATCCTCGATCGTTGGGGTGGGGTCTGCAGTACCAGCCAGTGAGAAGAAGGCGTGGTGCGTCAGGTTGACGATAGTCTTCTTGTTGGTCGTTGCCAGATACTCAATGACCAGCTCGTTCTCGTCGGTAAAGGTGAATTCTACCGTTACGTCCAATTCGCCGGTGTATCCTTCCTCACCATACGATGAGATGCGGTGCAAAGCCAGCGAACGTGGACCCATCTGACGGGCATCCCATACCTTGCAGTTGAAGCCCTTCTTACCTCCGTGAAGATGATTAGGACCATCGTTCAAAGCCAGCTGATAGTCCTTACCGTTCAGCGTGAACTGACCCTTGCAGATGCGGTTACCCCAACGTCCGATTAACGTTGAGAGGTAAGGTTCGTTACCACTGGTGAGCTGCTCGATATTAGCATGTCCCTGAATAACATTACCAACTTTGCCATCCTTGTCAGGAACCATGATAGCACAAATGGCGCCACCATAGTTAGAAATAGCAACTTCAAAACCCTTGCGGTTCTTCAAAATGTAAAGATCCGTCTTCTTACCATTAATAGTGGTCTGGAAATCCTTGCGATTCAGACCACACAAATTCGCGTTTTCCGTTGTGTTAGCCATATTCGTTTCGTTTAT
>JAEEGG010023338.1_pt1 | contig 12091 bp, 8 predicted proteins | sample 9134161 | NCBI WGS metagenome assembly JAEEGG01 (sample SAMN16246543, study PRJNA631951) | gut metagenome | biome: gut microbiome; feature: rumen; material: CR-attached | host: Bos | place: Iran: Karaj | collected 2018-10 | reverse complement strand
CAGTGCGGTCCCAGTCGCACGAGGCGCCCAGTTTGCGGAGATGCTTGAGAATGATGCCGCCATATTGCTCTTTCCATTCCCACGCGTATTTGAGGAACTCCTCACGGGAGAGGGAACGCTTGTCGATGCCTTTCTCGGCGAGCATCTTCACCACTTTGGCCTCGGTGGCGATGGAGGCGTGGTCGGTGCCGGGCACCCAGCAGGCGTTCTTGCCCTGCATGCGGGCACGGCGCACGAGCACGTCCTGGATGGTATTGTTAAGCATGTGGCCCATGTGCAGCACACCGGTCACGTTGGGCGGCGGGATGACGATGGTATAGGGTACACGGTTGTCGGGTTCGGAGTGGAATAGTTTCTTGTCAAGCCAGAACTGATACCATTTCTCCTCGATGGCACGAGGGTCGTATTTCGATGCTAATTCCATATTATTGTTTATGTGTTGTTGTACCTTGCATAGTGGCCGGCTTGCTGGATTTGAGCGGGATGGAGAAGCCGGCGCCGAAGTTGATGCCGTTAAGCTCTTTGAAGCGTGGGACAAATTCATAGCCCACGAAGAAGTTGAACATATAGACGTTCACTGCCAGCGACGGGGCGAAGGTGAAGTAGGTCTTGGTTTCGGAGTCCCAACCCGAGGCGGACATGGTGTAGTGCTTCATGAAGTCCATACCCATGTTCACAAAGGGACGGAAGGTAATGGCGCCCCATCCGGTGACGCTTTCGTCAAAAGAGTAGCCTACCATGCCGAAGCGCAACGACCAGGTGGTCTGGTAGTAATCGGTCGCGGTTTCCTTGTATCTTGTTTCTCCGTCGCTGAAACCAAACGACATAAACGATCCACCTGCCAAGCCGAAGCCATAGTGATAGCCGGGCTGATAGGTGTAGGCAAGCATCTTGTCCCAGTTGTAGTGGATGTCGAAGACATTGTTCTTTTGAGCGAACGAGGTGGCCAGCAGTGAGAGCATGGCGACTAATAATAGACTTTTTTTCATGATGTTATTGAGTTTTGTTTATATTCTAGAAAAGGGGTGTTTGCGCCAATAGAGGATGAGAAGGAATCCGATGAGCATGCCGCCGAGGTGGGCGAAGTGGGCCACGCCATCGTAGCTGCGGAAGATGCCCTCGAAGAGTTCGATGGCTATCATGCCTATGATGAACCACTTGGTCTTGATGGGTACGAGGAAGTAGAGGTAGATGTATTCGTTAGGCCACATCATGCCGAAGGCCAGCAGGAGGGCGTAGACGGCTCCCGAGGCACCCACACTGACGTGTATTCCTGGCACCAGCAGGTTGAGCAGTCCTGCGCCGATGCCGCAGACGAGGTAGTAGAAGAGGAACCGCCGTGTGCCCCAGAAGCGTTCCAGCACCGCACCGAACATCCAAAGGGAGAACATGTTGAAGAAGAGATGGTCAAACGAGCCGTGCATGAACATGTAGGTCAGCGGCTGCCACAGACGGAAGTTTCCGGAGGCGGGTGTCCAGATGCCGAGCCAGTAGTTGAGGTCGATGATATGTTGGCGGGCCATCACATAGTAGGCCAGATAGCAGAGCACATTGATGATGAGCAGGTGCTTCACTGCCGGTGGCAGCAGACGGTATCCTTGTGGTTGGTATTGGGCCATGGTGAAGTTTACAGTTTACGGTTTACAGTTTACGGTTTACAGTTTATGGTTTACAGTTTACGGTTTACAGTTTACGGTTTACAGTTTATGGTTTACAGTTTACGGTTTACAGTTTATAGTTTATAGTTTATAGTTTACTTCAATAGTTCTTCGGGTTTGACGATGGTGATGATGCGTTTGCCCGAGGGCGACAATTCGGCCATGGGGCAGGCAAAGAGGTCGGCCATCAGTTGTTGCATCTCTTCCTGCGAGAGGATGGTGCCGGCTTTGACGGCCATCTGGCGTGCCAACGAGAGGCAGAGGCTCTCGCTTCGGTGGCTGAATTTCTGCATGGTGGAGCCTTTGTAGTCGGTGAGCATCTGGTCCAGCAGTGCCTGCAGGTCGCCCTCCTTGAGGTCGGCCGGCGTGGCGCTGACCACGAAGGTGGTTTGGTTCAGCGGCGACAGGTCGAAGCCATACTGCTTGAGGTCGGGCAGCAGCTCACCCAGCATCTCGGCATCGGCTGCCGAGAAACGGCACTGCAGCGGGAACATGAGCGTCTGTGACGACGGCTGGCCGCCGCTGCAACGCGTCAGCCGGTCGTAGAGCACCCGCTCGTGGGCGCGTTGCTGGTCGATGAGGGCCATGCCCGACGAGAGGGTGGTGACGATATAACGGCCCTGCACCTGCAGGCAGGCGCCTGCAGCAGGCGCCACGGGGCGTTCGGGTTTTTCGGGAGGGACTAAAGGCTCTGGATTTTCTGGATTTTCTATTTTCTCCAGTCTTTCCAGATTGTCTAGTTTTATCTTGGTCTGGCTTCCGCTGGCGCGGAAGGGGTTGTAGTCGGGGTCGAATTTGAGGTGCGGCGCCGGCGGCACATACCCTTTGGGTGCCGGCGGCAGGTTGAACTCCTCCGGCGTGTCGAAGCTGAGCTCGGTGGCCAGGCTGAACTGGCCCAGCGACCGCTTGACGGCCGACCGCAGGATGGCGAACAGGGCGTGTTCGTCCACAAACTTCACCTCGGTCTTGGTGGGGTGTATGTTGATGTCGATCTTCGACGGGTCGACGGTGAGTCCGATGAAGTAGCTGGGGTAGCAGTGGTCGGGCAGCAGGTCGCCATAGGCGCGCTCCACGGCGGCGCTGAGGGCGGCGTGTTTGATGTAGCGCCCGTTGACGAAGATGTACTGTTCGCCACGGGTGCGGCGGCTGAACTCCGGCCGGCTCACGAAGCCACGTATCTTCACCAGATCGGTCTCTTCCTCGACGCCGAACATGCGCTCCTTGTAGGCATTGCCGTAGAGGCCGGCGATGCGCTGCAGCAGGGTGCCGGCTTTGAGGTCGTAGACCACCTTGCCGTTGTGCGAAAGTGTGAATCCGAGGTCGTAATGTATCAATGTGACGCGGCGGAACACCTCTTCGATATGGCTGAACTCGACGCTGTCCTTCTTCAGGAAGTTGCGGCGGGCCGGCACGTTGAAGAAGAGGTTCTTCACCGACAGTGAGGTGCCGGCGGGACATACCGTGGGTTGCTGGCTGACGATGTGCGAGCCTTCAATCACCACCTGCGTGCCCAGCTCGCTGTCGTGCTGCCGCGTGCGCAGCTCCACTTGGGCGATGGCAGCGATGGAGGCCAGCGCCTCGCCACGGAAGCCCATGGTGTGGATGGCGAAGAGGTCGTCGGCACGGTGTATCTTGCTGGTGGCGTGCCGTTCGAAGCAGAGGCGTGCGTCGCTGTCGCTCATTCCGCTGCCGTTGTCGACCACCTGTATCAACGTACGGCCCGCGTCCTTCACCACCAGATCAATCTGGGTGGCACCGGCATCCATCGAGTTCTCCAGCAACTCCTTCACGGCACCGGCGGGACGGTCCACCACCTCGCCGGCCGCTATCTGGTTGGCAACACTGTCGGGCAATATGTTGATAATATCCATTCTCCTTTTTTACTCCTATACTTTTTTACTTCCTCACTCTTCCACTCATTTACTCCTCTACTCCTTTACTCCTTTACTCCTTTACTCCTTTACTCCTCTTCTCATAGTTGTCAAGGAACTGCAGCAGGCTCTTCACCGGCAGCACCTTGTTCATTATGATGTCGCGATGCTCGTTGAGGATAATCATCGTCGGGGCGCCGTGTACGTTGTAGGCCTCCTGGTAGTCGATGTTGACATGAGGGCCGCCCACGTTAATCCAGCGGAACTCGTGTTCCTTGACATAGCGTTTCCATTTCTCCACGTCGCTGTCGTAGCCCACGGCGTAGACCTCGAAGCGGCGGTCGGGGGCTGTCTGCAGCGAGTCGTAGAGCACCTTCAGTTCGGCGCTCTGCTCCTGGCAGTGGTGGCAGTCGGGGTCCCAGAACCACAGGATGACGTAGCGTGCCGGCTGGCGGTGCGACGAATGCCAGTGCTCGGGAGCGTCGATCTGGGTGGTGTCGAGCATCCACAGTTCCTGCCCGTGGGCGCCGATGATACTCTTGCTGATGCGGTTGTAGTTCTGGCGTGCCAGGTAGAGCTCGCTCTCGCGCATCCACGGGCAGCGTTCCTTGAGGATGTATTCGCTGGCGATATGGCACCATACGGCGTCCCATCCGATATTGCGGGTGGAGCGGTAGTAGCGGGGCTCGATGAACTGCAGCACGTAGCGCGCCATGGCCGTGTCGTCGCCGATATGTGCCATCAGGCGGTCAATCTCTTTGGTGATGGTGTCGGCGTCGGCGCGGTAGAGCATGCCGAAGAAGAAGTAGTTCATCTTGTTGAACAGCTGGGAGCTGTAGATGAGGTCGGAGGTCAGAGGTCGGAGGTCGGAATTATTTGATGCGTCAGCTACCTCTGACTTCCGACTTCCGACTTCCGAACTAAACAGCGGCTCCCAGAAATGGGTGCGGTAGTAGTAGGCTTTGTCTTCCACGCTATCGGGCACCTCCGGTGGGTCACACATGTTCAGGAGCTTCAGGTATAAGTTGTCTTTCCCGATGCGTTCGGTTTGCTCTATGTATGCCTGCATGCGGGCCACCAGTGCATCCATCGCTTCCTGGTCGTTGATCTTGCGCAGGCTGTCTTGCTCGTGGCGCGCGGCCTGGTCGGTGGCCATGTATTCAAACATCAGCTGGTTGGCTTTGCTGCCCTTCACCTTGATGCTGGCGGCCGACATGGAAGCGTCGCCCGAGAGGGTGAACGAGCGGCTGTCGTCGATGAGAAAGTCGGTGAGCACCGTCTTGCGGTCTTGCCTGACGAGGGCGTAGATGCCACGCGGAGAGGTCTGATTGCCACGGAAGAGATACCCCTTGGAGGTATGGCGCGTCGAGTCGAGTAGTTGCACCTCGTCACGGTAATGACGTCCAATATACAGCATCGTGTCGTCCAGTCCCGCGGGTTGCACAACAATTTTGTACTGCTGCGCATTGCTGATGCTGTAGATTGATAGCAGTGTTAGTATTATCAAGATGCGCTTCATGGCATTTTTAAATTATAAATTGTAATAACGAGTCCTCTTTCTCTTTATTGTGCCTGCAATAAAAAAAACTCAAAAGATGGTTTCAAGGTGAACTAATTATCAGTTGTATATAAAGCGTTCGACTCACCTTCTTCTCGATTTCGAGAAGAAGGTGAGTCGAACGTGATAGTAAAGTCTTAAGAAAGAGGCGCTTCGATACTACCAGAGCACGACGCGTTTCTCGGGGGCGAGCCACATGCCGTCACCTTCCTTGATGCCGAAGGCGTCGATGAACTCGGTCACCTGCGGCAGGGCTACGTTCACGCGGTTGCGGCCCAGCGAGTGCACATCCATCTGGGTGAGCTGCAGGGCAGCGGCGGGACGGATGTTCGAGGCCCACACGGCGGCATAGGCCAGGAAGAAGCGCTGCTCGGGGGTGAAGCCGTCCATCTCGTTCTTGTTGACCTGCTTCTTGGCCATGGCATTCTGCATGGCGAGGTAGCTCACGTGGAGACCGCCGTTGTCGGCGATATTCTCACCGAGGGTGAGCTCACCGTTGCCGTTGAGTTTGCCCAGCTCGGGGTCGTCGAGGGCGATGCAGTTGTTGAAGGCGTCGATGAGGGTCTGCTTGTTGTTGTCGAAGTTCTTGGCATCCTCTTCGGTCCACCAGTCGTTCAGGTTGCCCTGTTCGTCGTACTGACGGCCCTGGTCGTCGAAGCCGTGGGTCAGCTCGTGGCCGATGACCACGCCGATGGCACCGTAGTTGGCGGCCTCGTCGGCGTCAAACTGGAAGAACGGGGGCTGCAGGATGGCGGCGGGGAAGCAGATTTCGTTGGTGGTGGGGTTGTAGTAGGCGTTGACAGTCTGCGGGGTCATGAGCCACTCGTCCTTGTCGACGGGCTTGTTGATCTTGCTGAACATGTAGGCCATGTCGAACTCGTTGCTGCGGATGACGTTGGCATAGTAGCTGTCGTCCTTGATTTCAAGGCCGCTGTAGTCGCGCCATTTGTTGGGGTAGCCAATCTTCACATAGATGGTGGAGAGCTTCTTGTGGGCGTTGGCCTTGGTGGCGTCGGTCATCCAGGTGGCCATGTCGATGCGCTGGCCGAGGGCCTCGATGAGGTTCTGCACGAGGGTCTCCATGCGAGTCTTGGCCTCGGCGGGGAAGAAGCGCTCGACATAGAGTTTGCCAAGGGCCTCGCCCATGGCGCCCTCGACGGTGGAGGTGACGCGTTTCCAGCGCGGACGGTTCTGCTCGCGGCCGCTCATGAGTTTGCCGTAGAACTCGAAGTTGGCGTTGACGAAGTCGTCGCTCAGGTAGCTGGCGGCGCTGCTGATCTCATGCCAGGCGAAGTAGGCCTTCAGGGTCTCCACGTCGGTGTCGGCCAGCACCTTGTTCACCTCGGTGAAGTATTTGGGCTGGGCGATGTTGAAGCTCTTCATGCCGTCCATGATGTTCATGGTTTCGAAGTAGCCCTTCCAGTCGATATTGGGGGCGAAGGCGGCGGCCTCTTCCACAGTGTAGCGGTTGAAGGTGCCCTGCGGGTCGCGGTTCTCAAGCTTGGTGTTCATGGCTTTGGCCAGACGGGTCTCGAAGGTCATCACCATCTGGGCCAGCTTGTCGGCCTTCTTGCCGCTGAGCTTGTCGTAACCGGCCATGGCGAATTCCTTGGTCATCAGGGAGACGTAGCCGGCGCGGATATTCTTGTTGTTACCCTCGTCGAGGAGGTAGTAGTCGCGGTCGCCCAGACCGAGGCCACTCTGGTAGGCCCAGGCGATGCACATCTTGGCGTCGTCCTTGTCGGCTTCGCCGAAGATGCCGAAGAGCACGGTGTTGCCACGCTTGTGCATGCGGAGCAGCTCGGCCCACACGTCCTCGCGGGTCTTCACGCTGTTGATTTCCTCAAGGTAGGGCATCAGCGGGGCGGCGCCCTGCTCCTGCAGCTTCACGCTGTCCATGCCGATGTTGTAGAGGGTGGCGATCTTGTCGGCCAGCGAGCCGGCCTCGTTCTCGTTCTTGGAGACCGAGTCGATGATTTCGTTGACGTTCTTCAGAGCGTTCTCGGACAGCACGTCGAAGGCGCCGTAGCGCGAGTGCTCGGCATCGAGAGGATTGTTGGCCATCCAGCCGCCGCAGGCAAACTGGTAAAAGTCGTCCTCCAGACGGGCCGTGGTGTCGAAATTGTCAGTGTTGATGCCCGAGGTGAGCTGGGCCTTGTGCTGACAACCGGTAGCGATAACTGCCATAGTAGCAATGCTTAAAAGGGTTTTCTTCATATTGTTTGTTATTAATAATAATTTTCCAAAACAAGATGCAAAGATACACACTTTCCCCGACATGGCAAAAAAGATTATTTTCGCCCTCTTTTATATTGTTGATATACAGGTGTTTGTCTTCTGTTCTTTTACTTTTCTAAAAGAACAGTAAAAGAACAGCAATGGAAAGTGGTGATTCTGTGCTTTCTACTGTCCGCTGGCGTTGAAGTTGGCCACGATGTCGAGTATCTCTTTGCCGTAGCGTTCAATGGTGACGGGGCCGACACCGTTCATCGTGGCCAGCTCTTTGGGCGTGACGGGACGGTGGGCAGCGATGGCCAGCAGCGCCTTCTGCTGCAGCACCATATAGATGGGCAGCCCCAGTTCCTTGGCCTTGGCCGAGCGCCAACGGCGCAGCAGGGTCTCGAGGTCGGCGTCGCTCGAGGTGAGGTCGTAGGGGATGTCCTTCTTTTTCCGACTTTTCTCCTTTTTGCCCTTCCCGTTATCTTCTTTCACCATTGCGGCTGCCTTGGCGCGCTGCACGGCGGCGACGCTGTAGCCCTCTTTGACGACGGCGGCGAGGCAGGCGAGTTTGAGGTCGAGTGCTTCGAGCAGGGCGTCGCCTCTCTCCTTGATTTGTTTGGCGGTCTCTTGGTTGTCGACCTCCACGTCGAGCAGTGCGGCATAGGCGCTCCGTGCAGCCTGCAGCTGCGTGCGGTAGTAGTCGGCACCTTTGCGGGCACGCTCGTTCTGCACCGTTTCGTCGAGGCTCATAAGTTGGGTTTTGAACTTCTCGCTGACCCCTTGCAGGGTCGACAGCGACTGCTCCAGCTGCAGCATGCGCTCCACCTTGTCGGGGAAGAGGTTGCGGAGTTTGCCGTAGTGCTCCTGCAGACGCTCGGAGAGGCGCGCGAGGTCGTCGATGCCGAAGAGTTCCATCAGTTTCTCCAGACGGTATTGCTGTTCGTAGCTGGCGGCGGCCTGGGTGGTTTGTTCGAAGGTGGGCTGCGTGCTGACGAACTGGCTGACGGAGCGGTCGTTGAAGGCTACGCCGGCGTTGAGGGGTGTGGTGAGGGTGAGCCCCTCGAGGGTGCGGCAGCGGCTGAGGGCCACGTAGACCTGGCCGAAGGCGAAGGCGTCGGCGGCGTCGATGGCTACACGGTCGAAGGTGAGGCCCTGTGCCTTGTGGATGGTGACGGCCCAGGCGGCCTGCAGAGGATACTGGCTGAAGGTGCCCTCCACCTCCTGTTCTATCTCGTTGGTCTTCTCGTTGAGCTTGTATTTCAGGCTCTCCCACGTCTCGCGCCCCACCTGGATGACGTCGCCGTCGTCGCTGACGACCTCGATACTCCCCTCTCCAATCGGAGAGGGGTTGGGGGTGAGGCTGGTGAGGCTTGTCACCGTCCCCAGCATCCCGTTGTAGTAGCGATGTCCGCCGGAGCTGTCGTTCTTCACAAACATCACCCTTTCGCCGACTTTGAGTTCGAGACTCTGGTCGCAGGGGAGCGACTTCTCGGGGTAGTTGCCTTTGAGGATGGCTTCGAAGACACGCCGCTCACCCTTCAGCGCTTCCATGTGGCGCCGGTTGATGGCGTCGGCCTGCCGGTTGTGGGTGGTGAGTACTATTGGGGTGTTTAGTGTTAAGTGTTTAGTGTTAAGTGGGCTGGCGCTATACTGCGTAGCATCACTGACCGCTGACCACTGACCACTGACCACTCGGGCGTTTAACGCATGCAACGTCTCGGCGTCCAGCCGATTGTCGCGCACATGGTTCAGCAGGTCGACGAAAGCTTGGTCCTGCTGGCGGTAGACGGTGGTGAGTTCGATGGTGACGTAGTTGATCTGCTGCAGTGCCTTGCTGGCGAAGAAGTAGGGGGTGGGGTAGACCTTCTCCATGAAGGGGCGTTCGGTCTCTGTCACCACGGGCGCGAGCTGGTGCACGTCGCCAATCATCAGCAGTTGTACGCCGCCGAAGGGCCGGCTCGAGCGGCGGTAGCGCCGCAGGGTCATGTCGATGGCGTCGAGCAGGTCGGCACGTACCATCGATATCTCGTCGATGATGAGCAGTTCGAGGGTGCGTATGATGTTGAGCTTGGTCTTGCTGAGCGACTTGTATCGGTCGGGCATCTGGTATTCCGTCACCAGTTCCTTCACGTCGGGCAGGTAGGGGTCGAAGGGCAGTTGGAAGAAGCTGTGGATGGTGACGCCGCCGGCGTTGATGGCCGCCACGCCGGTGGGGGCCAGCACCACGTGGCGTTTGGCGGTAGTGGCCACAATGTCGTGCAGGAAGGTCGTCTTGCCGGTGCCCGCCTTGCCGGTCAGGAACACCGACACGCCGGTCTGCTCCACATAGCGCCGCGCCAGTTCTAGTTGAGGATTTGTCTCCATAATCGGCTGCAAAGATACGACTATTTTGCCATACGGCAAAATATAATCACCTATCTCCCGTTATATCAACATGGAAACACCAGTATTGAATGCACATAACAAGGATGAATATCCACCGATGCATACGGCGGAGCATATCCTCAATGCCACGATGGTCCGCCTGTTCGGTTGCCCCCGCTCCCGAAACGCCCACATCGAGCGCAAGAAATCCAAATGCGACTACCTTCTTCCGGAGGCCCCGTCTCCGGAGCAGGTCGCGCAGATAGAATCGACAGTGAATGAGGTGATCGGAAAGAATCTTGACGTCACCGTCGAGTATGTCACCCGGGAGGAGGCGGAGGGGATCGTCGACCTGAGCAAGTTGCCGGAGGATGTGTCCGAGACGCTTCGGATCGTCCGGGTGGGGGATTACGACGCCTGCGCCTGTGCGGGTGCCCATGTGAAGAACACCTCCGAAATAGGGGTGTTCAAAATCCTCAGCCACGACTATGAGAATGGTCGCTGGCGGGTCAGATGGAAAGTCTCTTAAATAAGCATACCGTTATGAAAGCCCTTTGCCCTGGATGGGAAAAGTGTTATCTTTGCATACGTTTTAATCAGACACTATGGAATTCACCGCAAAACAGCTTGCCCAGGTACTTCACGGGACGGTGGAAGGCGACGAGAACGCCGTCATCACCAAGTTTGCCAAGATCGAGCACGGGAAGCCCGGTACCCTGGCCTTCTTCGCCAATCCGAAATATGAACAGTATGTCTATACCAGCGAGGCTACTATCCTCCTGGTGGACAAGACCTTCGAGCCCAAGGAGCCGGTAAAGGCCACCCTGGTGCGCGTGGACAATGCCTATTCGGCCGTCACCGAACTGCTGAAGTATGTCTCCGGCAAAGAGAAGAAAGCGCGGAGCCGCCGCAGTCTCCGCTCCCGGTGGCACTGTTCCACCAAGTTCGGGAAGAAGGTGTGGCTCGGCGATTTCTGCTCCGTGGGAAAACGGACGAAGATCGGGGACAACACCGTCATCCACGACCGCGTAACCATCGGTGACGACTGTACCATCGGCAAGGACTGCATCCTTTATCCGGGCGTGGTCGTCTATCCGGGAATGGTCATCGGCGACCGGGTGATCCTGCACGCCGGGTGCATCATCGGGGGTGACGGGTTCGGCAACGCCCCGCGGGAGGACGGCAGCTGGGAGAAGATCGAGCACCTGGGCAACGTGATTATCGGCAACGACGTGGAAATCGGCTGCAACACCACCGTGGACCGCGCCCAGATGGAATCCACCGTCATCGGCGACGGCGTCCGCATCGACAACCTGTGCCAGATCGCGCACAATGTGGTGATCGGGGACCATACGGTCATGGCGGCCCAGGTGGGCATCGCCGGGTCCACGACGATCGGCAAGTACTGCATCCTTGCCGGTCAGGTAGGCATCGCTGGCCATCTCAAGATCGCGGACCATACGACCCTGCTGGCGCAGGCCGGGGTCATCGGCAACATCCGGAAAGAAGGACAGACCCTGCTGGGATCTCCGTGCATCGACCCGCACCAGTATATGCGGGCCTATGCCAAGTTCCGCCAGAGCGGCGCCGAGTAATCCTTTGTGCGATACGGCTTTTTTCCGTACCTTTGTCCTATGAGCCGAAACCAGCATACGCTCCGGACCTGCCATTCCTTCGAAGGGAAAGGCCTTCATACGGGGACTTATGCCCATATGAAAGTGATGCCCGCCCCTGCCGGACACGGCATCCGGTTCTGCCGGACCGACCTCCCTGGGGCACCCGTTATCGATGCCTTTGCGGAAAACGTTTCCAATACCGCGCGCAGCACCACCATTTCCTGCGGCGGTGCGAAAGCGGTTACCATCGAACACATCATGTCCGCCCTCACGGGCCTGGGCGTGGACAATGCCTTGATCGAACTGGACAACCAGGAGGTTCCCATCCTGGACGGCAGCGCGAAGCCCTATGTGGACGCCTTCCTGAAGGATGGCCTTGAGGATCAAGGCGTTCCGCGCGAATACATCGACCTTCCCTATGCGTTGGAAATCCGCGACGGGAAGAGTGGTTCGTGGGTTCGCATCGAACCTGCCGAAGCCCCTTCCGCCCAGGTGACGGCGGATTTCAATTCCCGGGTCCTGGGCGTCCAGACGGCCTGCTGGGATGAGTCTGTGGACTATGCCTGCGAAATCGGTGTATGCCGTACGTTCTGCTTCTTCCACGAAATCGAGCCCTTGTTCCGGAACAACCTGATCAAGGGCGGCGACGTGGACAACGCCATCGTGGTCGTGGAGCGTCCGGTCGGTGAGGAGCAACTCGACTATGTCGCGCAGCTCCTGGGCCAGCCGGAACTCCATGTCGAGGACGGCTACCTGAGCAACCTCCGGCTGCATTTCCCCGACGAGGGCGGCCGCCACAAGCTG
>JAEEGG010023332.1_pt1 | contig 12093 bp, 8 predicted proteins | sample 9134161 | NCBI WGS metagenome assembly JAEEGG01 (sample SAMN16246543, study PRJNA631951) | gut metagenome | biome: gut microbiome; feature: rumen; material: CR-attached | host: Bos | place: Iran: Karaj | collected 2018-10 | reverse complement strand
TTCAAGGCCGAAGACAACGTCATTGCCGGTAACGTGATCGGTTACGGTGGTACCAGCGGTAAGGTGTTCATTAACGGTCTTGCCGGCGAACGCTTCGGTATCCGTAACTCCGGTATGCTCTTGGTGAGCGAAGGCGTGGGTGACCACGGTTGCGAATACATGACGGGTGGCCGCGTGGTCGTGCTCGGTCGTGTGGGCGTGAACTTCGCCGCAGGTATGACAGGTGGCTTTGCTTACGTGTACGACGAAACGGGTCACTTCGACCTGAGCTGCAACGTGGGCTCCGTGGACCTTGAAAGTGTGCTTGCCGGTACCGACAGCGAACGCGAACTCCTCGATTACATTGAACAGCACGTTCAGGCAACGGGTAGCGAAAAGGGTAAGCGCATTCTTGAAAACTGGAACAGCGAACGTCCGAAGTTCGTAAAGATCTTCCCGGTCGACTACCGCAACGCATTGGCAAAGAAGGGCTGAGGTTTATATGCAAGAAATTAAAAGAATCGCAGATGTTTACCGCCCTGTCGAAGAGCGAATTAAGGACAATAACGAAGTCGAACGCAAGTTGACTTCTCTCGAAATCGTACAGCAGGGTTCACGCTGCCACAGTTGTGGAATCCCGTTCTGTCACGGTGCGGGTTGTCCGCTTGGTAACCTGGTGCCCGAATTCAATGCGGCTGTTGCTGCAGGGAATGCGGAACGTGCCTACAACGTTATCAGCAAGACGGCGTTCTTCCCCGAATTTACGGGCCGCGTTTGCCCCGCGCTTTGCGAATCCGCTTGTACGGGCAATGTGCATAACGATCCGGTGATGGTTCGCCAGATTGAAAAGTACATCATCGAAACCGCCTTCGAAGAAGGCCGCGTCACGCTCCCTGCCGCTGAATGGAATGGCAAGACGGCTGCGGTTATCGGCTCGGGTCCTGCAGGTCTCTTTGCTGCCGAAGCGCTCCGCCGCAAGGGCTACGCCGTTACCGTTTACGAAAAACGTGAAAAGGTGGGCGGTCTTTTACGCTACGGCATTCCGAACTGGAAACTCGACAAGTCCGTTATCGATCGACGCGTCAAACTCCTCGAAGAAGCGGGCATCAAGTTTGTCTGCAGCACCGAAATCGGCAAGGATATTTCTGCCGAATACATCCACAAGAATTTTGACGAAGTCTTCCTTGCAATCGGTACGCCGAATGCCCGCGACTTGAAAATCCCGGGCCGCGAAGCCGAAGGAATTTTCCTCGCGCTCGACTTCTTGCACGGTGCAAACAAGCCCGGCGAAACGAATCCTGAAAAGTTTAGCGCTAAGGGCCGCAAGGTTCTGGTGATTGGCGGTGGCGATACAGGTAACGACTGTGTGGGTAAGGCTATCCGCGAAGGTTGCGAAAGCGTGCTCCAGGTGGAATTCATGCCCAAGCCGCCCGAGGAACGTTCTCCGTCCACTCCGTGGCCGGATTGGCCGTACATGCTGCGTACCAGCTACGCCCAGCACGAAGGTGGCGAACGCCGCTGGAATGTATCTTCCAAGCAGTTCATCGTGAAAGATGGCCGCGTCGCAGGCGTCGAAGCTGTCCGCGTGGAATGGGAAATGTCCCCGCAGGGCCGCCCGCTTAAGCCGAACGAAGTTCCGAATTCTACCGAAGTCATCGAAACCGATTTGGTCGTGCTCGCCATGGGCTTCACCGGGGTTCCGGCCGAAGGCATCGTAAACGATCTGGGTCTCCAGCTGACTCCGCGTACCGCGATTATTCCGGACCCCGCTCGTCATATTTACGCTGTCGGTGACTGTGCAAATGGCGCGTCCCTTGTGGTCCGCGCCATGGCCGATGCAAAGGCAAAAGTTGCTTCTCTTTAGTATTGCGCCATAGATCTAAAGAAAAGAGACTCTAGTCCTACTAGAAAAACCCGCATCTCTGATGCGGGTTTTTCGTTATCCAATTTTTAAGGTTACTTCGCCATTTCCTTTTCCAGGAACTGCTTGTTTTCGATGACCTTCTGCTTTTGCGGATTGTCGGGGTATTCAGCAAGGCATTTGTCCAGCGGGGCGATTGATTCTTGCAGTAGCTTTTTCTTCTTTGCGCTGTCTTTCTGCTTTTGCGCCTTGGCGAATGTCTGGCTAGTCGCCTTGCGCTGCTTGGTGCAGAAGGCGTCTGCGAGTTTCACGTAGCGTTCGTTCGCTTCCTTACGCAACTTGCTGGATTTTAGTTTGTTCAAAAGTTCCTTGGCTTCGGCGAACTTTTCCTTTTGCATTAGGGAGTCTGCCTTGGCGAGAGCCTTTGCGGGGTCGTTCGATTCCCAGTATTTTGCCGCTGCGGCGTCGTTTGCCTGGGCAAGTTCCTTGATGTGGTCAATCAGCGCCTGAATCTGGAGTGCTTCTTCGAAATCGCGGTAACGCATCTGCAGCGTCACTGCCTGCTTTTCGGCTTCGGCAAATTGCGCCTGGTTATCGGCGAGCGCCTTGATGGCGTCATATTCCTTTTTCGCCTTGGCAAGCGTATTCTTGTAGGCGGTTTCCTTCTGCATTTTGGCCCACTGCGTCAGGGAATCTCCCGGAGCAAGCGCAATCAGGCTGTCTGCAGTTTCTGCGACAAGGTCATAGTTTGCGTTTGCGCGGTTCATGTTCTGAATCTGGAAAACCATCGGCTCGAACGCCTTTGCCTTTTCGGCGCGGGTCTTGCCGAATTCGTTCAGCATGGAATCCGCCTTCGTTTCCCACTGCGCCCACAGGGGCTTGATGACGCGGAAACGTTCCAGGTAGGCCGTCGCGGAATCCGTGAAACCGGCCTTGTACAGGGTGTCGGCGTAGTCGAAAATGCTCTGGATGAGCGCGGGAATTTCCGTGTACGGGTCTGTTGGCGTCTTGTCGGTGCTTGCGACGGGTCTCGTCTCGGTGCTTGCCGTCGGAATGTTTTCCGGTGTATTCAGACGGTGGCTGTCGAGTGCCTGCGAATTGAAGTAGACTTCGCTTTGTCCGTTGTCGCCGAGAGACTTTGATGCCGTTGCGGCCTGGTCGGAGTCTTTCGGTGCGTTGGCCTGTTCAGACTCAATGACGTTGCCAGGGTTCTTCTCCGTTTCTGTCTGCGGATTTGTTTCGGGTGCGGGAGCGTTTCCCACGCACGCCGTCAGTGCAAAAGCACCTGCTACCAATAAAGAGTGAATACCAAAAAATTTATTCTTCATAATTTCGTTTGTCACTATTCCGCTTCAATGGGAACGAAGGCGTTCTTGCTGTCAAAGCCATCCGGCAAATCCCAGTCGTCATCCTTGGGCATTGCGGCAGCCTTCGGTTGAGCGGGCTGTGCGGGTTGAGCGGCGGGCTGCGTTGTTGCCGGAGCGCTCGTGGGAGCCGCTGTCGTCGCGGCTGTGGCTGGTGGGATGGTTGCAGGTGCGGCTTCAACAGCGGCATTGGTCGCGTTTTCGGCCGTGGCACTAGCCGGAGCTGCATTCGGGGCAGTCGCTTCTGTTGCAGGGACCACTACGTTCGTGGTTTCTGCGGCGGTTGTCTGCGGGGCGCCGGAACCTTCCGCCGGTGCAGCCTGTTTTGCCGGAGCAGCTTCCGTTGCAGGCATCGGGAGGCTTACCATGATTCCGTTTTCGGCGGCTGTTTCTGCGGCGGCGCTCTGCACCTGCGGCGGCGTAAATCCCGGTACGTCAATCCACGGGAGCGGTCTGCCCTGTTCGGCACCTGCGCCTGCCATCACGTTTCCGCTCATCGGGTCAACGGTCAGCTGGCCACGTTCGTTGGGGAGTACCAGCGGTACTTCGCCTGCGGCAAGCATCGAAATGTCGAGGAAGTCAATCTTTTCGGGAATGCCGAGGATTTCAATTTCCTTCTTCGCGAAGTCAGCCCATTGCGGAAGGCCGCCGCTTGCGCCTGCAATACGCGTGCGTCCGGATTTCAGCGGCTTGTTGTCGTCGAAACCGACGTAGCTTCCGATGGCGACCACGGAGTCCGTCGAAATACCGTTCTTCGTTTCCACGTAGGTGGGAAGTGCTCCCATGAATGCCACGTTCCTGTAATCGTTGGTGGTACCGGTCTTTCCGAGAGCGGGGTAGCGCAGCGTCACGGACTGGTCGGGCGAGGTCACGGTTATGTGGGTGTACTGGCTGCGGGCCGTTCCGTTCACGAACACGGAATGGAGCATCACCGCCATCTGCGAGGTAATCGTATCACCGAGCACCACCTTGCTTTCGACCTTGTTCCTAAAGATCACCTTGCCGTCGCGGTTCTTGATTTCCTTGATAAAGCAGGGCTCGGTCCAGTCGCCGTCCAGGCACTTGAACACCTTGCCGGTAAGCATCGTCTGGTAGGCGGTTGAAATTTCGGCGAGCGTAATGTCGTTCACGCCAAGCGGCATGCTGAACACCTTCTGCAGCTTCTGACGGATGCCGATTTCTTTTGCGAACCGTGCGTATTCCGCGAACGAAAGTGAACGCCTAAAGTCAGGCCAGTAACGCAGATGTTCGGCATCGAGGTAATCCACTTCGCTGTCCACTGGTTCAATCATCGTCGAAAGTCGCTTCATGTCGGCGAGCGTAAAGTGGTGGTGCAGCACCACCGAGTCAAGCGGCGGGAGTTCGATGGTCGGGTCGAGTTCCTTGGCCTGGCGGTCGCGCAGGATTTCGGCGTAGCGCTTGTAGTTGTGATTGATGAACTCAATAATCTTCGAATCCTTTTTCGCCTGCTTGATCGCGAGGTCGCTGTAGGTTCCGTAGCGCAGATTCAGCACGTCCATCGCCTTTTCTTCCTTGCCTTCGTTCTTGTAGCGTTCGGCGAGGGCGTCGCGGGCCTTGGTGAATTCGATTTCGCGCTTGATGTCTTCCTTGAGAATCAGGCCGAACTTGTCGCGCAGACGCTCGAAGTATTTCTTGGTGTCTTCCTCTTCGGTACGGGCGTAGCCATTTGCGGCGGCAACCTCGTTGAATTCCTCGGGCGAAAGCTTGTCGAGCAGGTGTTCCAGAAGCCAGATGCTTGCGATGTTTTCGGAACGGGTCGTTGCCCAGGCGATGCTTACGATATCGCCCTTGTTCTTGTGGTCGGGACGTGGGAAGTAGAACTGGTTCGTGAACTGGAAAACGTTGAAGTCGTTTTCGAGCATGTCCAAGTAGTTCCAGTGGTGCTTGAGCGCAAGAGCGTAAAGAATCGGTTTCCAACTGGAACCCAGCTGGCGCACCGCCTTGAAGCTGCGGTCAAATCCGGTGTTGTGGAATCCGCCCTGGCTTGCAATCACGTTTCCGTTCTGGATGGCGAAAAGCCCTCCCTGAAGCACGGGTTCCGTTTCAATCTGGCAGGGGGCGAAACCATCGACGGTCTTGTCGTCCATCACGCTCACGAGGAGAATGGCGCCTTTCTTGAGCTGTGGGGCGAGAATCTTGTTCACGTCGCCGCCGGCCTTTTTCGCGAAGTCCTTGACGGCCGCTTCGGAAACAATTCCCTTGAGCTGCCCGAATCCGAGCAGGATCGATTTCAGGGAACCCTTCTCGTCGACCATGATGCTGTCTACGGTGCCGTACAGGTAGTCGCCCTTGCGTGCGTTCTGGGCACGGTTAGCAAACTGCGCCTTCGGAAGGACGAAACCGCCTAGCTGCATCTGGAGTCCGCTGATGTTTGCCTGGAGAGCGGTCTTCGCAGCGTCCTGGCTTCTTTCGTCCAGGGTCGTGGTAATCGAGAGCTGAGCCTTTCTCCAGTCCTCGATTCCTTCGGCTTCGAACTTTTTCTGGAAATATTCGCCGTCGAGCTTTTCTTCGATGCGGTCGAGCATGGTGCTTACGCTAAAGCGGAAGTTGCCGTGATTGAATTCGAGCGGCTTTGCAAGGGCTGCGTTCATGTCCTCTTGCGAAATGTACTTTTCTTCGACCATGCGTCCGAGCACGTATTCCAGGCGTTCCTTGCCACGGGCAAGTGCCATTTCACGGCGCTCGGTGCTGCGCTGGATAAACGGGTCGTAGTTGAAGGGGCCTTTCACCGAGCCAGCGATAAAGGCGCATTCGGCAAGCGTCAGGTCCTTGAGTTCCTTGTTAAAAAAGTACTGCGCTGCGATGGCGACACCCTTTCCGGTGCCCGAAACGTGGAACTGGTTCAGGTAGAATTCGAGGATTTCTTCCTTGCTGAAGTGCTTTTCCATGCGGAGCGCGTTGATAAGCTCCTTGCCTTTTTCCTTGATGCTCCTTTCTTCGCGGCCAAAAATGTTCTTGACGGTCTGTTGCGTAAGGGTAGAACCGCCCTGGCGCATGTGGCCGCTTTTCAGGTTGGAAACCATGGCGCGGGTGAATCCGTAGATGCTGAAACCGTCGTGGTTCCAGTAGCCGGCGTCTTCGGCGGCGATCAGGGCGTTCACGATATTCGTGGGGATGTCGCCGTAGGGCACGTAAACGCGGTGGTTGGCATCGAAAAAGGCGCCCAGGAGTTTATCGCCGTCGTTGTAGTAGACGCGGGTCTCGCCCGAAAGAACCTGCAATATGGTGGATCGGTTGAACTGGTTGTCCGGATCCTGGGTCGGGAGGATCTTGAAGACGACGATGTAGGCGGGGATGCAACAGATGAGGCCGACCAACGCGAAGGCGGCCACGATTTTGAACAGTTTAGAGAAAAATCGCATGCCCGAAATGTAGAAATTTTGGGTTTTTGCTCCGCCGAATGTAAAAAAATGTGGCATTTTGGAGCTAAATTTGGGGTTTTTGACGCTTTACCCTTGAAATTTTGCCGATTTTTATCTAAAATTTGTGTCCCCAAGATGGGAAGATGGCCGAGCTGGCCGAAGGCGCGTCCCTGCTAAGGACGTATAGGACTTAATCCTATCGCGAGTTCGAATCTCGCTCTTCCCGCTGCAAAGACCCCTAGGAGCAATCCTGGGGGTCTTTTGCTTCGAAAAAATACTTCCCTAAGCTCTAAATTCTACCAAGTAAGTTCTTTTTTTGCGTTTTTGCTAATTTCAAATTATATATTATTAGGGAAAATAATCCCAAGGAGTTTAATATGAAAGCCTCTAGTTTTATTGCTGGTCTTGCCGTAGGTGCCGCTGCCGCTATTGCTGTTTCCAAGAAAATCAAGGCCCTTTGCGCCGACGAAGACGAATCCTGCGAAAGCGACGCCGCCCTCAAGGATGCCGAAAATACGGTGCAGAGCCTCCGCAATTCCGCCGACAGCCTTTTGAATGACCTCAAGACCCAGACCGAGGCCAAGCAGACATACGCCGCCCAGTGCGAAGACCTTAAGGACCAAGTAGCCAAGAAGGATGCCGAAATCGAGAACCTGAAGAACATCTGCGACAAGCAGGCGGGCGAAATCAGCAAGCTCGAAGCGAATCAGGGCTAAAAAGGCATCGCCGCCCTGTCGTGTGTTTTCTAAATTGCTCTTCGTGGCACGTTTTTTGCATAGACGAATGATTGAAGGACTGGTGCTTGCATCGGTCCTCTTTGGGCTATGTATCCTGCTTTCGGCCTGCGAGGAAATCGAAGAGGAAAAGCCGTGGGTCCAGGTGGAACGCCCGGAAATGCTCTTTACCGATACCACCCTGATGGACAGCTACGACAAGGGCGTTCTCGCCTGGAAGCTGAAGACCGCCTATCTGGAACGCTGGAGCGACAAGGAGGTCGTTTTCGTGCGTCCGGTGCTGGTGGATATCTACGATTCTCTCGGCGAACGTACGGCGTTCCTGCGTGCGGATTCCGGACGCATGGACTTGAAGTTCACCTACGTTTATGCTTATGGGCACGTGTACGCGCTTACTCCCAAGGGTGCCTCGGTGCGTTCCGATTCGCTGATCTGGAACAAGAAGGACAACCTGGTGACGACGCAGAGCTACGTGCGCGTGGTGAGCGAAGAAGGCGACGTGCTGCAGGGGCAGGGTTTCGTGAGCGACGCCCACATGGACAACTGGCGTATCCTTTCGAACGTGACGGGAATTTTCCAGGATGCCGCCCGGCGCCTGAAGGACGAGGACAAGAAACAGGCGAAGGAAATCGAGACCCGCGACAGTGTGCAGGCGGCGACTCCCGCAAGTCCTGCATCGGCTGCCCCGACGAAAAATCCGGGGCAAAATACGCAACAAAATCCGCAGGCGAATACTGCACCGTTGCAGGCCGCACCTGCGAAGCCGGCGGCGCAGTCCGTCCCGGATTCAGCATCGGCAAAAGCCAGGCCTGATTTGCCGAAACACCCCGCCAAGAGCGGCGAGCGCCCGAAGGCGAAGGTGATGGTGGACTAGTGGGCGCACCGATTTGCAATATGCTGCGCGGGCTTTTGCCGCTGCTGCTTGTCGCGCTCCTCGCGACAGGCGCCGCCGCCCAGACATCGCCACTGATCATGAAGCACGCCGACAGCCTCGCTGTCGCCCGCAAGCGCGGTACCCTGCTCTTGCAGGGTCGTGTACACTTTGTACACGACAGCGTGCAGTTCCGCACGCAGCGCGCCTTCTGGAATAAGGACGCCGAATCGGTGCAGTGCAGCGGAGGATTCCTCTTTACGCATCCGTCCGGATCCATCGACGCGCACAACGGCTTCTACCAGAAGAAAAAGGGGATTGCGACCGCGTCGGGCGACGTGCATGCGGGCGATTCCGCAAAAACGTACCTGTTCACGGGCGAGTACCTGGAATACGATCGCGAGAACGAAATCCTCACGATGCCGCAGAAGCCGAAACTCTACCAGTACGAGAAGCTGAAAGACGGAACGGTCGATACGTTGACGATTTCGGCGAAGCGCATTGTCTACAACAAGAAGAATTCATTTGCCGAAGCCTATGAAGACGTGCGCATCGTCAAGAAGGACATGATCATTACGGGCGATACGGGGTATTTCGACCGCCTGAATGACTGGCTTTCGATGACGCATGTGCGTTTGGTCCAGAACGACATGGTCGTCACTTGCGATTCGGGCTTCTTTGACCATAAGAACAACTGGTTCTCGCTGAAAGGTAGTCCGACCTGCGACATGAAGAATTACCACCTGACGGGTGATTCCATTTTCCTTGAACTTGATTCGACAGGGAAGTCGCTTCGGTCCGCCCTCGTGATCAGGAACGCCCATGGCGTGCAGCAGGAAGAGGCCAAGAAGAATGCTCCGGGACATGTGACCGAGGCCTTTGGCGATACGTTGTATGCGAAATTCAGCGACGATAAGATTGAACGTCTTTATGTGAACCTGAATGCCCGCGGATTCTTCTACGAGGACGACCTCAAGGACTACCGCAACCTGATGGACGGGGACCGCCTCGACCTGTATTTCAACCAGGGCAAGATGGACAAGGCGGTCGTATCGGGCAAGGCGCAGAGTACCTATTTCTACGTGAAGAAGGATCGCTCGGTCGCTGGCAAGAACGAGGCGACGGGCGATACCATTCACATCCTGTTCGATGCGCAGAAAAATGCGGTCAAGTCGCTTAGGCTTCTCGGTGGTGGTACCATGGCGAGCGGCCGCTATATCGATATGGAAAAGACGGAACGCCTGCGCAAGGAAGCGCAGAAGGATTCCCTGGAAAAGGCTCGTGCCGAGCGTGACTCCCTTATCAAGGCGACTGCCGTGAAGGATTCCTCCGCAATGGCGCGGAACCCCCAAAAACGCGGATTTTTTGACAAATTGAAAAAAAAGAAAGATAAGACTAACACGGCGCCGTCGGATTTAGTAAATTCTTCCAGTAGCAGAAAGGAACCATGAAAAACTTAGTGAGTACCATACGCACGGAACACCTGAGAAAGGTCTATGGCGGTCGCCAGGTCGTGAGCGACGTGTCCATCCGCGTGTCGCAGGGTGAAATCGTCGGGCTGCTCGGGCCGAACGGTGCGGGGAAGACGACGTCGTTCTATATGATCGTGGGCATGGTCCGTCCGGAGTCGGGACATATCTTCCTCGACGACATCGAGATGACGGACAAGCCGATGTACAAGCGTGCGCGCCTCGGTATCGGTTATCTGCCGCAGGAAGCCTCCATCTTCCGCAAGCTAAGTGTCGAGGACAACATCATGGCGATTCTCGAGACGCAGGGCATGAAACGGTCCGAGCGCAAGCGCCGCCTCGAAGAACTGCTGGAAGAATTCAAGATTACGCACATCCGCAAGACCAAGTCCATGAGCTGCTCGGGCGGTGAACGCCGGCGCCTCGAAATTGCGCGCGCCCTCGCGAGCGACCCGTCGTTCCTGTTGCTCGACGAACCTTTCGCAGGTATCGACCCGATTGCCGTGGCCGATATCCAGTCGATTATATCGGGGCTCAAGGAACGCGGAATGGGCGTACTCATTACCGACCACAACGTGCGCGAGACGCTCTCGATTACCGACCGAGCCTATATCATGTACAAGAGCCAGGTGCTGACGGAAGGTTCTTCGGAATACCTCGCGAACGACCCCGAAGCTCGCCGCATTTACCTAGGAGACAGCTTCAGCCTAGGTTAATTTTCCCATTTTTTAATTCTTCTTTATACTTATCGCCTATGGATTTCGGATTGCAACTTGGAACTTCTCAACGACTGGAGCAGACGCTCTCGCCGCAGTTACGGCAGTTCGTAACCATCCTGCAGAAAAATTCCCTGGAGCTCGACACGGCGATCAAGGAAGAACTGGAAAGTAACCCGCTTCTGGAACTGGACGATTCTGCGCCGATGGATGAGCGCGAAGTCCACGACGACGAACTTCCGGATTCCGGTGCGGAACTCAAGGACAACCGTCCTGACGATTTTGATGATTACGATTCTGCGGACTATTCCTCGCTCGAGGACAGTGCCGTGGGCGATAGCCAGTTCCTGGACGGCTCCGACAGCGGCGATATCAACTATGAGCAGTACCTGAAGGACGGCTCCATGAACGAGGACGCCCCGTTCAAGGATCTGAATGCCCCGTCGAACGATGCGGACGACGAATGGGACCGCCCCATCAAGGATTACGGGAAGAGCCTTCAGGACAAGTTGCGCGACCAGTTGCTGCTGTGGTCCGGCACCAAGGAGCAGCTGGAACAGCTCTCCAAGGAAGGCTGCTCCGAAAAGCGTTTCCGCCAGCTGGTGGAATACCTGATCGATTCCCTCGACGAAAACGGTTTTTTGCAGGGAGTGTCCTCGGAGGTGTCGCTGATCCGCGAATCGCAGGACCCGCTGGTCAACGAAATCGAGACGATGCTCCGCGGCGAGAAGTCCCTCGAGGAGTGTTCGCTCCCCGTGCGTGAGGCGCTCCACGTGCTGCAGGGCTTTACCCCGCGCGGTATCGGAGCCCGTGACCAGCGCGAATGCTTTATGATCCAGGCTTACTCCATCCCGAATTTTCCGCCGCTCGGCATCAAGATTCTCGAAAACTGTTACGAGGACCTTCTTTCGTTACGTTATGCGAAAATCGCCAGGGCGCTCGGGGTATCGACCGAAGAGGTGCAACAGGCCGTGGCCAGTTTTGCAAGGCTCAATCCGCACCCCGGTTTCCAGCTGTCGAATGCCCGCATCCAGACCGTCGCCGCCGACCTGAAGGTCGTCGAGAAGCATGGCCGTATGGAAGTGGAATCGGTCCGCTCCTCGATGCAGAAACGTCTCCGTGTCAACCAGACCTACAAGGCGATTCTGGACGACAAGGGCGCTTCCAAGTCCGACAAGGAATACGTGCGCACGCACCTCTTTAAGGCCGTGGAATTTATCAAGGCGCTCGACAACCGCTACTCGACCATGGAACTCGTGATGCGGGCGATATTCAAGCGCCAGAAAGATTTCTTCACCAAGGGTCCCGCTTTCCTGAAACCTATGGTGCAGCAGGACATCGCCGACGACATCAAGCGCGACGTGAGCACCGTGAACCGTTCCATCAACGGCAAGTACGTGGATACTCCCTACGGAGTCTACGAACTCAAGCGCTTCTTTACCTCGGGAGTCAAGCAGGATAGCCTTCCCGGCGCAAGCGGCGAGGAACTCAGCTCGGCGACCATCCTGGACGCCATCAAGAAGCTCGTGGATGCCGAGGACAAGAAGAAACCCCTTTCGGACCAGGCCATTTCGGACAAGTTGGCCGAGCAGGGAATCCAGGTGGCGCGCCGTACGGTCGCCAAGTACCGCGAAAAGGAACTGCGTATTCTGCCGGCAAGTCAGCGAAAAAAGCTGATTTAGGCTCCTTTTAGGTGGCATTATTCCAACTTGGAAT
>JAEEGG010023327.1_pt1 | contig 12095 bp, 9 predicted proteins | sample 9134161 | NCBI WGS metagenome assembly JAEEGG01 (sample SAMN16246543, study PRJNA631951) | gut metagenome | biome: gut microbiome; feature: rumen; material: CR-attached | host: Bos | place: Iran: Karaj | collected 2018-10 | reverse complement strand
GCAAGGTGGCTATGGTCAGCAGCGTGGTGGTTATGGTCAGCAGCGTGGCGGATATGGTCAGCAGCGTGCTGGCTATGGTTACCAACAGGGCGGCTATCAGCCTCGTCCCCAGTATGGTCAGCAGCCACAAGGAGAATATGGACAGCCTCGTACGGGCTATCGTCCCCGTCCCCAGTATGGCCAGCAGCCTCAAGGAGAATACGGCCAGTCGCATGGCGGTTACCAGCAGCATCCCCAGCGTGGTGGTTACCAGCAGCGTGGCGGATATGGTCAGCGTCCTGGTGGCTACGGACAGCGTCCTGGCGGTTATCGTCAGCATACTCCGGGCTATGATCCCAATGCCAAGTACAGCTTGAAGAAACGTATAGAATATAAGGAAGAGAACTACGATCCCAACGAGCCGATTCGTCTGAACAAGTTCCTGGCCAATGCCGGCGTTTGCAGCCGCCGTGAGGCCGACGAGTTCATCCAGGCTGGAGTGGTGAAGGTGAACGGCGAGGTCATCACCGAGCTGGGAAGCAAGGTGCTGCGCACCGACCACGTGATGTTCCACGACCAGCCCGTCACGATGGAGAAGAAGGTGTACGTGCTGCTGAACAAGCCCAAGGACTACGTCACTACCAGCGACGACCCGCAGCAGCGTAAGACGGTGATGGACCTCGTAAAGGGAGCCTGCCCGGAGCGTATCTATCCCGTGGGACGTCTTGACCGCAACACCACAGGTGTGTTGCTCCTGACGAACGACGGTGACCTGGCATCGAAGCTGACACACCCGAAGTTCCTGAAGAAGAAGATCTACCACGTGCATCTTGACCACAACGTGACGGCTCACGACATGCAGCAGATTGCCGAGGGTATCACGCTGGAGGACGGCGAGATCAAGGCCGATGCCATCGAGTATGCCAGCGACACCGATAAGAAGCAGGTGGGCATCGAGATCCATTCGGGCAAGAACCGCATTGTGCGCCGCATCTTCGAGAGCCTGGGCTACAAGGTGACAAAGCTCGACCGCGTACAGTTTGCCGGACTGACCAAGAAGAACGTCCGTCGTGGCGACTGGCGCTACCTCACCGAGGAGGAAGTCGACCGCCTGCGTATGGGAGCGTATGAATAATTGATAATTGACAATTGATAATTGACAATTGAAAATTGACAATGAAAAGAACAAAGATAACAGACGTGCTGAAAAGCACGGAATACGGAAAGGAAGTCTGCGTAAAAGGATGGGTGCGTACCCACCGAAGCTCAAAGGCTGTTGACTTCATCGCAATGAACGATGGCTCAACCATCAAGAACGTGCAGGTGGTGGTGGACCCCGCAAAGTTTGACGAGGAGACGCTGAAGCAAATCACCACCGGCAGCTGCATCTGTGCAGAGGGTGTGCTGGTGGAAAGCCAGGGCGCAGGACAGAGCAGCGAGATACAGGCCACCCGCCTGGAGGTCTACGGACTCTGCGGCAACGACTACCCCATGCAGAAGAAGGGACAGTCGTTCGAGGTGATGCGCAAGAACGCCCACATGCGCCTGCGTACCAATACCTTCGGTGCCGTGATGCGTATCCGTCACAACATGGCGATGGCAATCCACACCTACTTCCACGAACACGGCTTCTTCTACTTCCACACGCCGCTCATCACGGCTTCGGACTGCGAGGGTGCAGGTAACATGTTCCAGGTGACAACAAAGAACCTGTACGACCTTAAGAAGGACGAACAGGGCAAGATCATCTACGACGACGACTTCTTCGGCGAGCAGACATCGCTGACAGTCAGCGGACAGCTGGAGGGAGAACTGGGTGCTACGGCACTCGGAGCCATCTACACCTTCGGCCCTACGTTCCGCGCTGAGAACTCGAACACCCCGCGCCACTTGGCAGAGTTCTGGATGGTGGAGCCAGAGGTGGCCTTCATCGACCAGGAGGAGCTGATGGACCTCGAGGAGGACTTCATCAAGTACTGCGTACGCTGGGCCTTGGACAACTGCAAGGACGACCTCGCATTCCTGAACCAGATGGTAGACAAGACCCTCATCGAGCGGCTCGAAGGGGTGCTGAAGGACACATTCGTCCGTCTGCCATATACCGAGGGTATCAACATCCTGCAGGAAGCCATCAAGAACGGCAAGAAGTTTGAGTTCCCCTGCAACTGGGGCGACGATCTGGCCTCGGAGCACGAACGCTACCTCGTCGAGGAGCACTTCAAGAAGCCCGTCATCATGACCGACTATCCCCGCTCGTTCAAGTCGTTCTACATGAAGCAGAACGAACCCACCGAAGCCCCCTCGACGGCTTCCGATGGCTCACCCATCGGAAACATCGGAAGTATCGGCTACAAAGGCTCAGTGGCCCCAGGCCCCACAATGCAGGGTACCGACGTGCTGTTCCCGCAGATTGGCGAGATTATAGGAGGCTCCGTACGTGAGGAGAGCTACGACAAGCTGATGGCTGAGATAGAACGCCGTGAGATGGACAAGACACACCTGTGGTGGTACATCGACACACGCCGATGGGGGTCCTGTCCGCATGCTGGCTTCGGACTCGGTTTCGAGCGTCTCATCCTCTTCGTGACCGGCATGCAGAACATCCGCGACGTCATACCATTCCCGCGTACACCTAAGTCGGCAGAGTTCTAAATACGAATTGAGGCTCTTTTTTCTATATATGTTCCAAATTTTCTCATGAAAGTTTGGAACATATAATTTTTTTACGTATCTTTGCAACCAGTAAACATTATTAACTTTACAAAACAATAAGCTATGAGGAAACTTTTCTTAGTAAGTGCGTTGGCTGTTCTCTCTGCTGCACAGTCGTTTGCAGGAGACAACGGCAAGAAGGAAGACAGCAATATGTTCAATCATCTGAGCATAGGGCTTTCTGCAGGTACGGATGGTATCGGACTCGATTTGGCAGCACCTATTGGAAATCACTTCTCAGTACGTGCGGGTAAGGAAGACTGGCCGAAGATAAAGTACAAGCCTGATATCAGCCCAGGCACCGACAGCAAGTCCTTTATACTAAACAAGGACGGAAAAATCGACATCGAGGGAAAGATCAATATGGCAGACTTCAAGCTGCTGTTCGACTACTATCCCTTCACTAACAGCTCGTTCCGACTGACTGCCGGTGCCTACTTCGGCAAAGAGAAGGTCGTGACGGTTTACAACAAGGGACAGTTCCTGTCACAGAACGAATGGGGAAGTGCCGGCATACAGCACGGCAAGTACAAGATTGCCTCAGATGCCAACGGCAATATCAACCTTGACCTCAAGGCCAAGAGTTTCAAGCCATACCTCGGACTAGGATTCGGACGTGCAGTACCCCGCAAGCGCATTGGTGTTGCCTTCGACCTGGGTGTGCAGTTCTGGGGAACTCCCGGTGTCTACACCAATGTGAAGGACGATTTCGGCGACGTCTCGTACAAGAAGCTGACAAAGCAGGAAGATGGCAACAAAGACTTAAACAAAGCCATCAAGAACATTTCAAAACTGAAGGTATTCCCCGTCCTCAACATTCGCCTGTGCGGCAGAATCTTCTGAGGACACAGTACAACTGATCTTATAACCCTTTAAACAAGAAAAATATGAACAAGAAAAATATCCTTTACATGGCAATGGCTGCCTGCGTAGCCCTTACCAACGTGGCATGTAGCAGCGATGATGACAGCGACAACGAGAACTACTCCGCAACGCTGAACACACCGAAGTATGAGAACGAGGCTGTGGCATTCAGCATACCCGAAACAGCCACCATCACTACCAGTATAGCTGGAGCTCCCGCTATGACTGGCGTGAATATTACCGAGTCTGGTCAGGTGGTGTTCGAACTGGGTGGCGGAAAGACTTTCAAGACCTACAACATTGAGTCCATCAGCGGCAATACCTATACGCTGGCAGACAGGAGAGGCACCATCGTCAGGAAATCAACAGCAGGGTATGCTCCTACCACACGTTCTTCGTCGGGCGTCCTGCTGATTATCAATGTTACCATAGAACTGGATAACGGTGAGAGCTGCAGCTACAATACTGGCGACGATGCTGTAAGCGCAGAAGCCACCAAGCCGGCTACTGGCAGTGAGGTAGAGAAGAATCTGTGCCGTACATGGATTATCAAGGGAGTCGTCATCGAATACAAAGAGGACGGAAAGGATGCCGTGTTCAAGGAGTTCAACAGCGGTAACCTGAAGGAGGTGGCCGAGTATGCCAACGATCAGGGGGCAGGACTGACAGCCAGTGAAATGAGGGAGCTGGACCGTAACGTCAGCAACGTCGTTGTCGACAAGAGCGGCCTGATAGTCATCAACTACACTAACCGCGCCAGCGACGCTGCCAAGTGGGTGTGGAAGAACAATGAGCAGACCCAGCTGGGCCTCAAGCTGAAAGACAGCGAGATGGGAAACAAATTCCTGTCGGACAATACCGTCATCGACATTGCCTTCAAGGATACCCGCTGTGTGCTGAAGCTGAAGACTCGCGTGACGGGCAACAAGAACTACAACGTTGCACTTTCCATGCGGCTGCAGTCGAAGGACTAATCGGAAACAACGAGGCAGATTCCCTCTTCAGAGATTGTTATCAGTCGTCGGCGGTACAAATCGCCGACGGCTTTTTTGAATACCTTCTTCGATACGCCGAAGCACTGTGCGATGTCTTCTGAGGGACTCTTGTCGCCCAGCGGACAATGCCCCTCGTGCTCCTCAAGATAGCGCAGCAGCTCGTCGCTGAAGTCGAGGGCCCGTTCGTAGCCGTTGTGCTTCTGGTATCGCTCCACCTTTGCCGTAGCCATCAGGCGGTGTGTCTTCTTGTCCTCCATCACGTAGACGTAGTAGCGTTGTCCGCGCTGCATGCGCTGCTTCTGTTCGCGGAACGGACAGAAGAGGTCTTTCATCAGTCCCCAGTTCAGGAAAGCCCCGTACTCGTTAGTCCAAGAGCATTCCAGCCAAGCGAAGTCGCCCACCTTAGCCAATGGGCGCAGGGTGGTAGCTACCAGCTTCTCGTCCTGGTCGAGGTAGATGAATACCTCTGTCTCTGCGCCGATGGCAATATCGTCGGGTACATAACGCTTAGGAAGCAGTATCTCACCGTCGTCACCTCCATCGAGGTATATGCCGAAGTCTACGCGCTTGACAACGCGCAGGGTGTTGTAGTCGCCTAATTTTATCATACGATGAGTCCGTCTTTGAGGTGAATCGTTCTGTCAGTACACGATGCCAGCTCTTCATCGTGGGTAACGATGACGAAAGTCTGGCCGAAGCGGTTGCGAAGGTCGAAGAACAGCTGGTGCAATTCGGCTTTGTTCTTCGAGTCGAGGGAGCCTGAGGGCTCGTCAGCCAGAATGACGGCAGGATTGTTGACTAGTGCGCGAGCCACGGCCACACGCTGCTTCTCGCCGCCACTCAGTTCGTTGGGCTTGTGCTGTGCGCGGTCGCTGAGATTCATGAAGCTCAACAGCTCTTCAGCTCTTTGGCGGGCTGCTTTGTTTCCTGTGCCGGCAATGTATGCGGGTATCATGATATTCTCGATAGCGGTGAACTCAGGCAGCAGCTGGTGGAACTGGAACACGAAGCCGATATGACGGTTGCGGAAATCAGCCAGTTTCTTCCGCGAGAGGGATGTGACATCGATGGAGTCGATGTGTACAGAACCGCTGTCTGGACGGTCCAGCGTACCGATAATCTGGAGCAGGGTGGTCTTGCCGGCACCACTGGGACCGACAATGCTGACTACCTCGCCTTTGTCAATGGTGAGGCTGATGCCTTTTAGGACTTGTAATGAGCCGAAGCTCTTGGTAATGCCGTTGATTTCTATCATGTGTGATGGGCGTTTGGTGTTGGGGGATGTTCGGTGTTATGAACGGTACTTGTTAATCCAGCGGGCAATGGTTCCATAGATACTGCTTTCCTCCTGATGCTGTGCAGCTGTGAAGGTCATGCTGTCTTCCTTCTGAGTGCCATACTGGTCAGGGAAGAGTATCATCAGGTTTTTGCCGTTGAAATGCTGTTGCAGCTCGTTAGGCAGTCGCTCTTGTGCATTCTTGTAGGAAATGGTTCCCTTACGTGCTGTTACAACTACAAACATGTGGTCGTTATGGATGGTCTCTGCCAGTCGTGGCAGCTCGTTCCAGTGGGCCATGAAGGTATATTCAGCCCTCGTGCTTGGATGGTGGTTGTTGATGTACTCACGAATCAGTTCAAGCGACTCGTTCCTGCCATGAAACTGTATGCGGCAGTCCAAATTCTCAGCCATGCGTGCCAAGCGCTCCACCCAACGGTGGAATCCTGGCTCAAATTCTGCTCGTGAGGGAACAGCCACCTGTATGCGGCGAAGCGTGTTCAAGGGCTGGACGAAACGGGTGAGGATAATCTGGCGGTTCAGTCCGTTGTACAGGCTCTGTATGAAGTCGCCCCAGAACTTGGGATTCACCTCCGTGTGAACGTGCATTCCCATAATGATTTCCGAGGCTCCGAACTCACGGAAGGCATGCTTGATGCCGTTGGCAATATTGGTTGCAAGACGTACTTGGGTCTGCATGTGGACATCACCGGCTGTAGCACGCTGTTCAAGCTGGCGGAGCAGTCGTAGTCCCTGTTCCTGGTTCTGTGGTGCTTTGGCATCATCGTAGACGACATTCAGTGCCACCAACGGGTTTTTAAGCTTGTGATTGCGCATCATGATGGCCAGTTCCAGCAGTTGGGGGGCGATGTCTGGATATTTCACGCAGAGAAGTATCTTTTCGTCGTCTTTTTCCCTATGGTCAAACGTGTGCTGGGTGCTGGCCTGTAGGATAATCTGTTGCGCTGCATGCTCCGTCATGAAGGTAGAGATGATACAGGTAATCAGTATCATGATGACTACACCGTTCAGCATGTCGTCGGTGACAAGATAATGCCCAGGACTGACCTCCAGTCGCATTCCCACCATCACCATTGCAATGGCACCTGCAGCATGAGCACAGGTAAGTCCGAACATCATGTTACCCGCTGACTTGGGCAGACGGAAAAGCAAGCTGGAGAAATAAGCTGCCACTGCTTTGCCGAAAGTTCCGAAAAAGGCGATAAGTGCTACAATCCACAGCATGTGAGGACCGTCGAAAAGCGTTCTTATGTTGATGAGCATGCCTACACCAATCAGGAAGTAGGGGATGAATAGTGCGTTTCCGATGAACTCAATGCGATTCATGAGTGGAGACACATGCGGGATGTACCTGTTGAGTATGAGTCCGGCGATGAAAGCACCAACAATACCCTCTACGCCTATGGCCTCGGAAAGTGCCGCTGACAGGAACATCACGCAGAGTACGAAGATGAACTGCATGACAGCGTCGGAGTAACGGCGCAGGAAATAGCGTGCCAGTTTTGGAATGAGCAGCGTAGCTGCCACACAAAACAGGGCAAACTTCAGCAAGAATAATATCCAGAAGACGATGCCTGTACTCTCACCGTAGGATGCTGCCAGAGCGGCAAGCATGAGAAGTGCCAGAAACAGCGACAGCATGCTGGAACCCACACTTAGCATGACGCTGGAATCACGTTGAAGGCCATAGCGTGAGATGATAGGGTAGGCGATAAGTGTGTTGGAGGCCATGATACATCCTAACAGGAACGATGCCGTCGGTGAATAGTCCAGTAGCCACATAGCCATGAAGTAGGTCATGGTCAGCGGGACGAAGCAGGTCAGTAAACCAAATAATAGGAAACGCTTGGAGTTCTTCTTCACGCTTTCGGCATCCATCTCCAGTCCTGCCAGGAACATGATATATAGCAGTCCCACTTTGCCGAACAGTTCAAACGAGGAGTCCCGTTCGAGGATGTTCAGGCCGTGTTTGCCGATGAGTACTCCTGCCAGCACCATGCCAATGATATGAGGAATGCGCAGTTTGCCCATGATGATGGGTGCAAACAGTATGATAAGCAGCACGACGAAGAAAATCAGCGTCGGGCTTGTGATGGGGAAGTAGGATGATAAGTTCAGCATTCCGACTGCAAAGGTACGAATAAGTGAAGGAAAAACCAAAATTATTTGAGTTTTTTCATTTATATTTCGTACCTTTGCAAACAGAAAGCATATCACAGCATAAATCGCGAATCTATGAGAAAGGCATTATTGGTATTTGCTGCGTGGCTGATAGGTCTGACAGCCATAGCACAGGATGTGAAGGTGGAGTTCTTTACTCCAAGTATCGTACACGTGGTGAAAGGAAAGCCTACAAAGAGCCTGGTGATAACCGCCAAGCCCGAAGATGTTGCCGTCACACGAAAAGGCAATGTCATGCAGAGCGCTGTACTGACCGTCAAGCAGGATTCACAGGGCAACCTGACGTTCCTGACGGCAAAGGGCAAGGTGCTGCTGCGCGAGGAAGGGTGGAGCCTGGTCAGGAAGACCATCGACGAGTGGGAAGTGAGCCAGACGTTTAAGCTCGACAAGGACGAGGCCGTCTATGGCCTGGGTACCATTCAGAATGGCAAGATGAACCGTCGCGGCGAGCACAAGCGCATGGAGCAGTCGAACCTGGAGGACTTCCAGAACGTGCTGCAGAGCATCAAGGGCTGGGGCATCTACTGGGAGAACTATTCTCCTACGCAGTTTGATGACGATGCCAATGGCATGACGTTCACCTCGGAGGCTGGCGGGGGCATCGACTATTACTTCATGTATGGCGGCTCTGCCGATGGCGTCATCGCCCAGATGCGCCACCTGAGTGGCGACGTGCCGATGTTCCCGCTGTGGACCTACGGCTACTGGCAGTCGAAGGAGCGCTATAAGACGGCAGCCGAGACGGAGGGCATCGTCGACAAGTACCGTGAATTGCAGGTACCCCTCGACGGCATTATCCAGGACTGGCAGTACTGGGGCAGCAACTACCTTTGGAATGCGATGGACTTCCTCTCTGAGGACTTCACGAGCGGACAGCAGATGATCAAGAATGTACACGCGAAGCATGCCCACTTCATGATAAGCATCTGGGCCAGCTTCGGTCCGCAGACGCAGCAATACCGCGAGCTGAACGAGAAAGGGCTGTTGATGCCCTTCGAGACGTGGCCCCAGAGCGGACTGTCGCACATCTGGCCGCCCCGTAGGGACTATCCGTCGGGTACGATGCCTTCAGTCCCGTGGCCCGCGACATCTACTGGAAGCACTTGAAGCGCCTCTATGACTACGGTACCGATGCATGGTGGATGGACTCTACCGACCCCGACTTCTTCAATCCGCGTGAATCTGACTATACCCACAAGGTATATGGCGGCACCTGGCGTTCGCAGCGTAACGCTTTCCCGCTGGAGACGGTGCGCGGCATCTATCAGTCGCAGCGTAAGGACTATCCCAACTCTTCAAGGCGTGTGTTTATCATGACACGCAGCAGCTATGCCGGTCAGCAGCACTATGGCTCAAACATGTGGAGTGGCGATGTCAATTCTTCGTGGGACATGCTGCGCAAACAGGTTCCAGCAGGACTGAGCTTCTCGCTGACGGGTAATCCTAACTTCAATACCGATATTGGCGGATTCTTCTGCAATGCCTACAATACTCGCGGCCCTGGCTCTGCTCCCCGTAATCCGCAGTTCCAGGAACTCTACGTGCGCTGGATGCAGTACGGACTGTTCTGTCCGGTGTTCCGCAGTCATGGAGCTGATGCTCCCCGCGAGATATGGCAGTTCGGCAAGAAGGGCGAACCTGTCTACGATGCCATCGAGAAGATGATTCGTCTGCGTTATCGTCTTTTACCTTATTTATATAGTACTGCCTGGCAGGTGACCAGCAACAATGACAGCTACATGCGTCCGTTGTTCAGCGACTTTGCTGCCGACAAGACTGTCTTGAATATGACGGATGAGTTTATGTTCGGCCGCAGCATCCTTGCAGCTCCTGTCGTCGATCCGCAATATACTGAGGAGAAAATCATCCGCTCCAACGAGATGACAGGCTGGGACCGCCAGCGTGTGTCCGACGGTTCACCCGTCGGAACTATCGACTGGACTGCTCCCAAGTCTGCCACGAAATACCTGCCTAAGGGAACCGTATGGTACGACTTCTGGACCAACAAGTCGTATAAGGGTGGACAGACAGTGACCCTTGAGACCTCTTTCGACCGTGTGCCGATGTTCGTCCGTGCCGGCAGCATCCTGCCGCTTGGCCCTGAGATGCAGTATGTGGGCGAGAAGTCGTGGGACAATCTTGAATTGCGTGTCTATCCTGGTGCCGACGGTGCCTTCACGCTCTACGAGGATGAGGGCGACAGCTATAACTACGAGAAAGGTGTGTACAGTACCATTACCTTCCGCTGGAGCGACAAGTCGCGCACACTGACCGTCGGCGAGCGTAAAGGCAGCTATCCAGGCATGCTCAAGCAGCGCCGATTTACTGTCATACTGCCTGACGGACAGCAGCAGGTGGTCAGCTACGACGGATCAAAGACAAGTGTAAAACTTTAACCAATGAATATCAATAATATGAAAAGACTGATTCTGATGACAATGGCCCTTGTGGCCATGACGGCAAGTGCGCAACGGCACAAGCTATGGTACGACAAACCCGCCACGCAATGGCTGGAGGCAGTGCCTGTAGGTAACTCACATCTGGGAGCTATGGTGTATGGTGGTACCGATGTCGAGACGCTGTCGCTGAACGAGGAGACGTTCTGGAGCGGCAGCCCCCACGCCAACAACAGCACGACGGCCCGCCAGCACTTGCAGGAGGTACGCGACCTTACGCTGATGGGCCGCGAGGAGGAAGCCCAGAAGCTGCTGGACAAGTACTTCATCCCTGGTCCTCACGGCATGCGTTTCCTCCCGTTGGGAAATGTGATGCTGAAGCTGGGACACAAGGATGTGAGCCAGTATCGGCGCGAGCTGAACCTTGGTGATGCCTTAGCCACTACTACTTATATTTGTAATGGCGTGAAATACGAGCGGACCGTGTTTGCATCGCTTGCCGATAATGCCATCGTGGTTCGGCTGACAGCGTCGAAGAAGGATGCACTGGCTTTTGATGTCAATTTTGATTCTCAGATAAAAACGGAACCCATTGTTGTTATTAACCGCGAGAACCAGCCAGTGTACGAGCTGGCTGCCGTGGTTAATGGTGTGGAACAAGAGGGTATCAAGGCAGGTCTGAATGCCGAGTGCCGCATTAAGATTGAGGCCGATGGCGAGGTGAAGAACGGCGTTCATTCGTGGAGTGTAGCCAATGCTACCACAGCTACTCTCTATATCGTGGCTGCTACCAATTTCGTGAACTACCACGATGTCAGCGGTAATCCTGTCAAGAAGAACAACCAGACGCTCGATGCCTTGCAGGACAAGTCGTACCAGCAGCTGCTGAAACGCCATCTGGATAAGTATCATGAGCAGTACAACCGCGTGTCGCTCACCCTGCAGAAGTCTGCCAACTCCACGCTGCCCACAGACCAGCGTCTGGCAGCTTTTGCCGACGGTAACGATCAGGATATGGTGTCGCTTATGATGCAGTATGGCCGCTACCTGCTCATCTCAAGTTCGCAGCCTGGTGGACAGGCCGCTAACCTGCAGGGCGTCTGGAACGACAAGATGAATGCCCCCTGGGACTCGAAGTATACCATCAACATCAATGCCGAGATGAACTACTGGCCCTCGCAGGTGGGCAACCTCGTGGAGTGTCAGGAGCCGCTGCTCACAATGGTGCGCGACCTCAGCGAGACAGGTGTTAAAACGGCTGAGGTGATGTACGGATGTAACGGCTGGGTGGCTCACCACAATACCGACCTATGGCGCATAGCAGGTCCCGTCGACGGCACACCGTGGGGTATGTTCCCCACAGGTGGCGCCTGGCTGACGACCCACATCTGGCAGCAGTACCTGTTTACGGGTGACCGCCAGTTGTTGGAGCAGTACTATCCTGTGATGAAGGGTGCTGCCGACTTCCTCGTCGACTTCATGCGCGTCCATCCAGAGTATGGCTGGCTGGTCACCGTGCCTACCGTGTCGCCCGAGCACGGGCCGATGGGCAAGCGTACCAACGTTACCGCCGGCTCTACGATGGACAACCAGATAGTGTTCGACGTACTGAGCCAGACGATTGCAGCAGCCAAGATTCTTGGCAAGGACGCATCATACATCACACGTCTT
>JAEEGG010023320.1_pt1 | contig 12096 bp, 9 predicted proteins | sample 9134161 | NCBI WGS metagenome assembly JAEEGG01 (sample SAMN16246543, study PRJNA631951) | gut metagenome | biome: gut microbiome; feature: rumen; material: CR-attached | host: Bos | place: Iran: Karaj | collected 2018-10 | reverse complement strand
GCAGGAGGGCATCGAGTTTAAATATGGCGAGGCTATAGAGGTTAACGATGCATTTGCTAAGCAGTTTGATGCTGTGGTGATATCTACCGGTACTCCTACTGCCCGTGATCTTAAGGCCCCTGGCCGCAAACTCAAGGGCGTACACTTCGCCCTCGAGATGCTGTCGCAGCAGAATCGTGTGCTGGCAGGCATGGAGTTCTCTAAGGATGAGCGCGTTACTGCCAAGGGCAAGGATGTACTCGTAATCGGTGGTGGTGATACTGGTTCTGACTGTATCGGAACAGCCCATCGCCAGGGATGTAAGAGTGTCACCCAGATTGAGATTATGCCTAAGCCTGTCGAGGGCCCAGAGGATCCTCAGAACCCATGGCCCAATTGGCCTCGCACACTCAAGACTACATCAAGTCACGAAGAAGGCTGTACACGTCGTTGGAACATCAACACCCTCGAGTTCTTGGGTGAGAACGGCAAACTTACAGGAGTAAAAGTTCAGGAGATAGACTGGAAGCCAAACCCAGAAGGTGGACGCCCCATTATGGTCGAGAAGGGCAAGCCAGAAATCATCAAAGCCGAGCTAGTACTGCTGGCCATGGGATTCCTGAAGCCAGAGCATCCTAAGTACCCCGCCAACGTATTCGTCTGTGGCGATGCTGCCAACGGAGCATCATTAGTAGTTCGCGCGATGGCTAGCGGCAAACAAACTGCCGCAAAGGTTGCCGCTTTCCTTGAGCGTTAACAATCAACCATTCTCTATAAATAATCCCTGATTTCTTTTTGATTTCAGGGATTTTTTCGTAACTTCGCACCCAAATTGAATACGATGACGGCGAAAGAGATTATACAATATATGGAGTCGCTGCAGAATGACAAGCAGCGACGGATACTCATGGGGTTCTTCAAAACGGGACCAGGTGAGTATGGCGAGGGCGATGAGTTCTTGGGGTTGAAAGTGCCGCAGACACGTGAGGTCGTTAAGGCTGTTCCAAAGGACTTTCCCTTGAGCGAGATGCCTGAACTGCTGATGAATCGCTGGCATGAGGTGCGGCTATGTGGGCTGTTGATCCTCGTGGCAAAGTTTGAAAAACTGGCCACCAAACGATTGGAGAATGAAGAGTCTGCCATCAAAGGTCGCGACGAAATCCTCACGCTCTATCTGCAATACGCAGAACAAGCAAACAACTGGGACCTCGTCGACCTCTCCGTCCATAAGATCCTCGGCCACTGGCTCCTGCTGCCGACTAACCTTGGCGACAAGGACTATAAGATAAAACTCCTTGACGACCTCGCCCAAAGTTCCTGTCTTTGGAAACAGCGCATGAGCATTGTCTGTTCGTGGAAGACCTCCCAGATGGGTGACCCGTCGTGGTGCCTGCGCTATGCCGAAATCCATCTGCATCATCCTCATGACCTGATGCATAAGGCTGTCGGTTGGATGCTACGCGAAATGGGCAAGCGCGTTTCGATGGACCTCCTTCGCGACTTCCTTCGTCAGCATGCTCACGAGATGCCTCGCACCATGCTTCGCTACGCCATCGAAAAGATGCCTGAACAGGAACGACAGTACTGGCTGAATATTCCGCAGGATTTCGCTCCAGCCAAGAAATCTAAGGTCAATCGTTTTGCAGGCATCCCAGTTTCTGATTTCCTCGACATGATTCTGAAGGGCGACGACGAGGCGATGTACTATCTGTTGCACGACCGTCTGAACCATCAACTCCGCAACCGCTATGAGGCGTACAGCAACAATCTCTACGATGATTACGAGGATGTCATTGACGACTTCTTCCTCTATCTCCGCGAGCGCGGCCGCACTCCCTATCAGCCCTTGCAACGCATCAAGAAAAAGGAGTCTTTCGAGAGTTGGCTGCTTAACACCTTCCGTAACTACCTGAGCAATCGTGCAGAGGCAGAAGGACAGACGGTCTATACACAAATCAAAGATAGCGACAGCGTCCTCACCATCGAGTCTTCCGATCTCACCGATGAGTGGAAACTCGCCATTGTTTCGCAGTTGATTGCCTATGCTCATCAGGTCTTCTATCCTCGTGGCCGTTTCATCTTCCTTCGCTCCATGCTAACGATGCTCAACAAACAACGGGCGGTACCCAACAAAGAGATGGCTGAGGCCCTCGACATGTCGTATCTGGCCTATCGCGTCACGCTCCATCACATGCGTCAGAACGTCAAGCGATTCCGTGAGCGGCTGCTCAACGGCGAAACACTCAGACTCGATGAAGAACATGAGCAGATGGCCAACAACATCAATCGCGACTTCATTCACCTTTATCCGACACTTTTCCGTATTTACCTTCAAAGCATCGACGCACTCAAAACGAGTACTGCCGTCAATCATCTTCGTCAGCAGTACCTCGAAGAGCGAGGTTACGCCGTTCACGAACCAGATGCCGATGACCCTATCTGCGTCCGTATCCCTGTGTTTTGGGAAAAACTGAATCGCTGGATGACCACATAAACTTGCACGATGATGACTTCCTATCTAAACACAGAGAATATTGCCCGCAGCAAGGGTGGGGTAGAGTACCACCCCCTGCGACCTTTCCTGCCTGAGAATGCAAAGGTGCTGTTTCTTGGCAGCTTTCCGCCTCAGCGCAAGCGGTGGTGCATGGATTTTTATTATCCGAACTTCATCAACGACCACTGGCGTATTGAGGGACAGATATTCTTTGGTGACAAGAACCACTTCGTTGACCTCGAGGCCAAGCGCTTCAAGATTGACGAGATTGTGGCCTTCTGCCAAGAAAAAGGTCTCGCTTTCTTCGATACATCTACCGCTATCCGTCGCCTGCAGGACAATGCCTCCGACAAGTTCCTCGAGGTGGTTGAGCCAACTAATATCCCTGCCTTGCTCCGCCAGCTTCCTCATCTTCGCGCCATTGTCACCACAGGCGAGAAGGCTACAGAAACCATCTGCGCCTCACTCGGCATCCCAACGATCCCCAAGGTCAACACGTATGTAACTACTCCCCTCGCCCTTTGGAGAGGGGTTAGGGGGGAGGCTCTTCGCCTCTATCGTCTTCCCTCCTCCTCCCGTGCCTACCCATTATCCTTCGACAAAAAGGTCGAGGCCTATCGTCAAATGTTTCAGATAATTCTATGATACAGCCCAAATTACTTGATTATAACCTCCATGAGGATGTGGTAGCGTTTAGTACGACGCGACGTGGTGGATTCAGTACGGGGACGTATGGCGAGTTCAACATCAATCGCTATTGTGGCGACGATGCTGAGGCCATCCGTAAGAACCGTGTTTTGCTGTGCCAGCAGTTGGGCATCAGCGACGATCGTCTCATCATGCCCCATCAGGTACATCTTGCGAAGTCCGTTCAGATTGACGAGGCGTTTTTTGCGCTATCGGAAGAAGACAGACAAACACGTTTGGAGGGTATCGATGCGGTGATGACCCATCTCACGGATATATGCATCGGAGTCAGCACGGCCGACTGCATCCCGTTGCTCGTTTACGACCCTCGTCAACACGCTATGGCAGCCATTCATGCTGGCTGGCGCGGCACCGTCCAGCGCATCGCACAGCAGACTATTGCGGATATGACGGCGGCATACGGTTCGCAACCGGCCGACCTGCGCGTTCAGATTGGTCCAGGCATCAGTCTCGACAGCTTCGAGGTGGGCGACGAGGTCTATGACGCCTTCGCGGCAGCTGGTTTCGACATGCAGTCCATCAGCAGGCGCGAGGCGAAATGGCACATCGACCTGCCTGAGTGCAATCGCCAGCAATTCATTGCTGCCGGTGTTCCCGAGGCCAACATCTCCGTTGCCGACATCTGCACCGTCAAACAATCGGACACCTTCTTCTCCGCCCGTCGACTAGGCATTCAGTCAGGCCGCATCTTCACGGGTATTATACGTAAATAATGAAAAACTAATTATAAATTAATGACAACAATGGACATAAAGGAACTATTGAATCGGACAGATAGGTTTGCGGCCAATGCGGGTTGCAGGATTACAGAGGTGGACGAGCGGCATGCTGTGGCAGAGATGACCGTTATGACAATGCACCTGAATGGTGGCAATGTGTGTCAGGGTGGAGCGCTGTTTACGTTGGCAGACTTAGCTATTGCAGCCTGGATGAACCATAATGGTCAACTGACGTTCGGCATCAACAATAGTATCATGTTTGTTTCGAGTGCGCGCGAGGGCGATGTGTTGCGGGCTGAGGCTGTCGGCATATGCGACCATCATAAGATTCCTGCTGTGGAGGTGCGTGTAACCAATCAGGACGGACGGCTCATCTGTCACGTGACGGGTATGGGGTATCGTAAGAATAGTAACGTACCAACGGAAGAAAGAAAATGAAAAAGGTCATCGTGGCGATTGATTCGTTCAAAGGTTGTCTGACGTCGGCTGAGGCCAATCAGGCGGCAAACGAGGGTATTTTGGCAAAGATGCCTGAGGCAGAGGTGGTGCAGGTACCTGTGAGCGATGGTGGAGAAGGATGGTTGGAGGCTTTCCAAGCAGCAATGGGCGGCTCGATTGTAGAGGTCAACGTGAAAGACCCGCTGATGCGAACCATCGTGGCGCAGTATCTCGTGCAGGGTGATACGGCGGTGATAGAGATAGCCAAAGCCAGCGGACTGACGCTGCTTTCACCAGAGGAACGCAATCCGATGGTGGCAACAAGTTATGGCACAGGACAGTTGATAGTGGATGCTATTCGTAGAGGCTGCAAGCACATCATTGTTGGACTTGGCGGTAGTGCCACCAGCGATTGCGGCATAGGGATGCTGCGGGCGATTATCGATGCCTTTGTCCAAAACGGCTCATGGGATAATGTGCGCGAGCTGGATGATGTGCATTTTACGATAGCAACGGATGTCACCAATCCGCTTTGTGGCGAGAATGGTGCAGCACACGTTTTTGCGCCTCAAAAGTTTGCGATTAAGCGAGAGCAATCGGAGCTCGATTCGATTGCCGAGCGTGAGCAAACTCGACCGCAGGTCAAGGGCGCAACACCAGAAATGGTCGAGGCCCTTGATGCTCGCGCCAAACGCTTTGCGGAGGCCTCTGCCAAGCATCTGGGCCGTGACTGCCAAAACATGCCTGGTGCAGGTGCTGCAGGCGGTTTGGGATATGCGTTCCTGCAATATATGAATGCTGGGTGCCGTTCTGGCATCGACCTCCTACTGGACACTATCCATTTCGATAACCTCTTGCAAGATGCCGACCTCGTCATTACTGGCGAAGGCTCTGCCGACCGCCAAACGCTCATGGGCAAGTTGCCCTATGGCATCCTGCAACGAGCCCAAAAGCACGACGTGCCCGTCATGCTCATAGCTGGTCGCATAGCCGATGAACAACTTCTCCTCGATGCTGGCTTCTCTCGTGTCGCCTGCATTAACCCTCCTGACTTACCCCTCGAAATCGCCATGCAACCCGAAACAGCAAAGGAAAACATCAGGCATATAATGGATCTCCCTTATACTTGCTTTTCTGGACATTCTAATTTACGCGCAAGCACATCATCGTGAGGTCGTCGTTGGGTTCGGCACCATTGCGGTGAGTGTCGACCTCGGCCTTGAGCGTGTCGATAACCTGACGGGCGGAGTCGAAATGAGTGTTGCGTAGGATTTCAAGCAGTCGGTTATCACCAAATTGTTCCTGCTGGGGGTTTTCAGCCTCGTTGAGTCCGTCGGTGTAGATGAACAGCGGACGCCCCTTGATAGTGTCCATTTCCTCGCCCTCGTATTCGAGGTCGGGCCAGAGGCCGATGGGTGCGTTGGGAATCATTTCTAGGAAATCGCCGTGGCTTTCTCCACCGCCGATGACGGGCGGATTGTGTCCGGCGTTGCAGAAATCGAGGTGTCCGGTAGTCAAATCGATGAGGCCGAGGAGAAACGTCACGAACATACCGCTCTTGTTGTCGTCGCCACTGAGGGCATCGTTCATGCGGGTGCATATCTCTGCGGGCATCATGCCTTGCTTGGCGAGGGTCATGAACAGTCGGGTGGCTTGTGCCATGAAGAGTGAGGCGGGCACGCCCTTGCCGCTGACGTCGCCGACGGCAAAGTAGAGTTTGTTACCCATCAGCAAATACCCGTACAGGTCGCCACCCACCTCCTTGGCGGGGGTCATCGATGCATACATGTCCAGCCCTTCGCGCTCGGGGAAGATGCTGGGCACCATCGACATCTGGATGTCGCGGGCAATGCGCAGTTCTGATTCGATGCGCTCCTGGGCGGCCTTCATTTCTGCCAGTCTTGCGGCTTGGCGACGGCGTATCAGCGTGTAGACAATAAAGGCCAGGGTGAGGAAAATGATGGCCACGACCAGTCCGACAACACGCTGTTGTGATATTTCCGCCTGCTGCTCGGCGATGCGCCGCTCTTTGCCTTCGGTGTCGTAGATGGTGGCCAGCTTGGCGGCTTCGCTCTCCTTCTGCCGTGAATAAGCTGAGTCGAACGCCTCGTAGATTTGCAAGGCCACACGAAGGGCGGAATCCTTGCGATGTGCCTGGTAGTTGACGTACATTTTGGGCAGTAGGAAACTACTGATGACATCGAGGTCTATCTCCATGTTATACTTGGCTATCAGTTCGTCTAGGCAGGTTAATTCGTCGGCCGATTCTTCGTAGCGTTTTGCCAACGACAGATATTCGCTGCCGTTAATTCGTCCGCCTAAGGTCTTGCTGTAATTAGTGTTCTTGTATTCCTCATAATAGCGGGCTGCTTTTTCTTTCTCTCCCTTGGTCTCGGCTATCATTGATCTGTTCTGGAGGATGTCTGCCTGAAATATGTCGATATCCGTCGGGTCGGCATCGGAGCAGGATTTAAGAACGTTGAATAGCGAGTCCTCCAGGTTGAGCCAGGGTTCTGACTCCACCGTCATGCCGGCATTGAAGTAGGCCGTTACGATTTTGGAGTAGGTTGCAACGGCATTATAGATGTCAATCGTGTTTGTATGGTCGGTGGAGACCAACTTCTTCGTGTATTCCGAAGCTTTCTTGAAACTGATCTCTGCCTCTGCCATTCGATTCAACTGGAGCTGGCACCGACCTAAGGATATGTAGATGGACTTTAGTTCGAAATATTTATCGCTACCAGCCGTGTTCAGCTTCTCAATCAGAGGGAGGGCTGTGCTGAGGGCTGATTCAGTGTCGTATTGATCAACTAACATCCCGACGAGACATACCCCCGCCTGAACATACTTGTCGAAGTCGGCGGCTGGCGGATCGTTCTCTTTCATGATGCGGCTGAAACATTCTGTTGCCGGCTCAACCTCATCGCGCAGATAGTGGATATAGCCCCTGAAGAAGTCGGTTTTGATGGGCGAGAGCTCTCCCAGTGCCGAGAAGCTGTCGGTAAGTACGCTCAGACGTTCGGCGTCCTGGGCTGTCAGGGCAGCGCCCAGCAGACTGTCGGCGCGAGTTGGTTCAATGACGTCCTGACCGTCTTTGGTCACCATTCTGGGATGGGCTTGACGCCAGTCATTCTCATCTGGCAGTAGCACTTTACGCATTCCCAGCACAATAATAAGCGCCACAGCCAGACCTGCTCCCCACAGTAGCATGCGCTTCATCCGTTTCTTGGTTTGTTTATTCATTGTTGTACTTGTCCGCTTTGGTTGATATCTTTTGAAATACGCCACAAAGGTACACATTATTTCCGAATTACGATGCAGAAATGCAGAAAAATGATTTTTATTTTGTTTCTTTGCTCACTTATTCGTAACTTTTCGCTTCGCGAGATGTTACTCCCGTTCGAAAGAACAAAAAAACTGCAATTTTTTTGTTTCTTTGCTCACTTATTCGTAACTTTGCCGACGTTGAGATAAATGTTTATAAGATGCAGAACGTGGAGATACATAGTTGCCCAGAACTGATGGACTTCATCCAGGAGGTAGGATTCCTGCCGTTGCTGGATAGTGGCATTCGCGGCTATTCGGCAGAGGATGTCGTTGATGAGGACAATCGGTATGTGGTATTCGATGACGGCGGCTGGGACTGGCCGCTGTGGAAATGGAAGGGCCCCATCGTGACGGAGGGCCGTTGCGTCTATGGCAAGTTCTTTGCAGGCAAGGCGGGCTTTGTCAGCAAAGAGTGGTGGCCAGATTTGTGCAACTATCGTCGCGCTTCAAGACCTGCGCCTGTCGAGGGCAGTATCGATGAGGCTATCCTGCTGACGTTGGCAGAGCACGACAGTCTGATTACGCGTGAACTGCGTGCGGCTTGCGGCTTTGATGGACCTAAGATGCGGAGCAAGTTCGACGGCTATGTGACGCGCCTGCAGATGGCGTGTCGCATTGTGACAGAGGACTTTGTGTATCCTACTGACAAACATGGACGCGAATACGGCTGGGGCTGGTCACTGTTGACGACACCAGAGCGGCTGTTAGGTCGCGAGATGTGTCAGGCCTCACCCCCTAACCCCCTCTCCAATGGGCGAGGGAGAACGCCGCAGGAGTCGTTCGAGCGAATGAAGGCGCATCTTCAAAAGCTGTTGCCTGAGGCGACGGAGAAACAAATCGAGAAGCTGATAAAGTAACATGAATATCAAGACCATATTACTAATCCTAACGACAACGATGATGATGAACGGATGTAAGGGACAGACGCAGGCTCCTGTGGTGAGGCCGGCGACACAGGCGAACCGATTCTATACGGGCAATGCACGGGAACTGAGCGAGGAAGTGGACAGCTTTTTGGCGTTGCATCGTAACGACGCGAAGTACAGTAATGTGGCAGCGTTGATAGTGCCTCATGCTGGGTATTATTTCTCGGGCAATGTGGCGGCATCGGCATATATGGCGATAGACTCGAAAAAGCAGTACAAGCGGATATTCCTGTTGGGACCGAGTCACCACGAATGGCTCGACGGGGCGTCGGTGAACACGGAGGCGGATTATTATGCCACACCGTTAGGCAATGTGAAAGTGGACCACGAAACGGCTATGGCTTTAACGAACACGGATCGCACGAATAACACGAATAACTTGTCGAACGCGGATGTGGATTCTGTGTTCTGCTATAGGGCAGAGGCGCATGATAGGGAGCATTGTCTGGAAGTGCAGTTGCCGTTCTTGCAAAGGTTCTTCACTCATCACTCATCACTTATCACTTCGACTGATGTGCCGCCCATTGTGCCGATAGTTATTTCGACGAACGATTACGATAAACTGAAACGGATGGCGGAGACGTTGAAGCCGTATTTTACGGACGAGAACCTCTTTGTGATCAGCAGCGACTTCTCGCACTATCCGTCGTATGAAGATGCCTACGAGGTGGATGCCAGGACGGGCAAGGCTGTCGAGACGGGCGACGTGGAGGAGTTTATTGCAACCATCAATGCCAATGCACGAAGTGGGAAGCGCAATCTGCATACGAGTGCCTGTGGCGAGTTCGCCATCATCACGCTGATGCTGATGCTCGACAAGCAGTACGAGGTGAAGCACCTGATGTACCAGAACTCAGGCGACATCGACAATCACGACCACAATAGGGTAGTTGGGTATCATTCGTTTGCCATCCTGCGCAACGGAAATAATAGCAGCGGACAAGCACGGACGAACACGGACTTCGTACTGAGTGATGACGATAAGAAGGTGCTGAAAGATATAGCCTTTAATAGTATTCGCGATTCAATAAACGGCAGGTCCGTGTCAGTCCGTGAAAGTCTGCTGCAAAAATATCCCATGCTCAACAAGAAGTGTGGCGCTTTTGTCTCGCTGCACAAGCACGGCCATTTGCGCGGCTGTATCGGACATTTTGGCGAGGACTATCCGCTGCATGAGATAGTGGCTGAGATGGCGCGGGCAGCAGCCTTTGAGGATCCGCGATTTGTGCCTGTCACTCGCGACGAACTGGATGACCTCGATATTGAGATTTCCGTGCTCACGCCTATGCGTCGCATCCAGAGCCTGGACGAGTTTGAACTGCATCGTCACGGCATCTATATCAAGAAGGGCTATCGCAGCGGTACGTTCCTGCCGCAGGTGGCCGACGAGGTGAATTGGACCAAAGAAGAATTCGTAGGACATTGTTCGCAGGACAAGGCCGGACTGGGCTGGGACGGCTGGCGCGACGCAGAACTCTACGTTTACGAAGCAATTGTATTCTAAGTGAAGAATGAAGAGTGAAGAATTTGCTACCGCTGTAGGAAATGAGAGAGTGTAAGTATTATAGGCGATTGGATGATGGACGGGTGGAGTGCACGCTCTGTCCACACCATTGCCGGATTGCTGAGGGCAAGACGGGTATTTGCCGTAGCCGAAGGAATCAGGGCGGCGTGCTCGTGAGCGAGGTCTATGGCAAGCCTTGTTCGTTGGCCATCGACCCGATAGAAAAAAAGCCGCTGTACCATTTCCATCCTGGCACGACGTGTCTGTCGCTCGCCTGTACGGGTTGCAACTTCCGCTGCTTGAACTGTCAGAACCACGACATTTCGCAGGTCGCTCCCGCTGATGTCAATCATTACGAGCTCTCGCCTGAGGACGTCGTCGCGCTATGCCAAAAGCACCATTGTCCAGGCATCGCCTACACCTATACCGAGCCGCTGACCTATCTTGAATATATTATTGATTGTGCGCGGCTGGCGCATGAGGCAGGTCTTTGGAACATCCTCGTCACGGCGGGCTATGTCTGTCAGGAACCGCTAAGCGACTTGCTGCCGTATCTCGATGCTGCCAACGTCGACCTCAAGTCCTTCAGCGACGATATCTATATGAAGGTAAGCGGTGGCCATCTGCAGCCCGTCCTCGATACCATCCTCGCCATGAAGCAGGCGGGCGTGTGGGTGGAAATCACCAATCTCGTTATTCCAGGGGTTAACGTCCGGAGCAGCGAGGGCCATCGAGCTTGCTCAGATGGCCGAGTCGTGACGGAGGTCGCCGAAGGCAACGACGACCTCGATATGATTCGTCAGATGTGTCGCTGGCTGAATGAAAACGGCCTCGCTGAGGCTCCTTTGCATTTCAGTCGTTTCTTCCCTCGCTACAAGATGCAGGACACGCCGCCCACACCCATTGCGACACTGAAAGCTGCCAAGCGCATCGCCGAGGAAGCAGGCATCAAGTATGTATATTTAGGGAATGTTTGAATCATAAAGTATGTTAAATAATTGAAGGCGTCCTGACTTTTGGGACAACCCGTTTGTACCTTTGCAGTCGTTATGCTGACAGAACAGACAATGGAAAAGCTGCGGATACTCGCAGAGTCGGCGAAATACGACGTATCGTGCTCGTCGAGCGGTACCGTGCGCAAAGGTAAGCAAGGCATGGTGGGCTCGACCGTTGGCGGTGTGGGCATCTGTCACTCGTTTGCCGACGATGGGCGTTGCATCTCGCTGCTCAAAGTCATGCTGACGAACTACTGCATGTACGACTGCGCCTATTGCATCAATCGTCGGAGCAACGACATCAAGCGGGCAACGCTCTCCGTCAGCGAACTCGAGGAAATCACGATGGAGTTCTACCGCAGGAACTACATCGAGGGACTCTTTTTATCCAGCGGCGTGGTGCGCAATCCAGACTATACGATGGAACGGTTGACGGCCATCGCCCGCGACCTGCGGACCGTCCATCGTTTTAACGGCTACATCCACCTGAAGAGCATCCCCGGCTGTTCGCAGGAATTACTCAACGAGGCCGGCCGCTATGCCGACCGCATGAGTGTGAACATCGAGATACCGAAGGAGGAATCGCTGAAACTCCTAGCGCCCGAGAAGGACCACAAGAGCGTGTTCCAACCGATGAAGCTTATTCAGCAAGGCGTGTTGGAAAACAAAGAGGACCGCAGGAAATATCGCCATGTGCCGCGATTTGTGCCTGCAGGCCAGTCGACGCAGATGATTGTGGGGGCGACGAAAGAGACGGATAAGGACATCCTGCAGATGTCGTCGATGCTCTACGGACAACCGACGATGCGGCGTGTGTATTACTCGGGCTATATCAGCGTGAACACCTACGACCCGCGACTGCCTGTGCTCAAACAGCCGCCCTTGGTGCGCGAGAACAGACTGTATCAGGCTGACTGGCTGCTGCGGTTCTACCACTTTAAGGTCGATGAAATCGTTGATGACCAACACTCGAATCTCGACCTCGAGGTGGACCCCAAACTCGCAT
>JAEEGG010023318.1_pt1 | contig 12097 bp, 11 predicted proteins | sample 9134161 | NCBI WGS metagenome assembly JAEEGG01 (sample SAMN16246543, study PRJNA631951) | gut metagenome | biome: gut microbiome; feature: rumen; material: CR-attached | host: Bos | place: Iran: Karaj | collected 2018-10 | reverse complement strand
CTCTTCCCATTCCGAACAGAGAAGTTAAGCCCGCTTGCGCCGATGGTACTGCAATGCAATGCGGGAGAGTAGGAGGCCGCCACTTTTTATTTGAAGCCCTGAGGATACAATATCTTCAGGGCTTTTTTATTTCTATTCACGAATCATATTGATGTTGTCTCCCTATTGGTGGACTGTCGTTTTTTTATAAGAGTAGGCTTATATTTTGCTTTTGAGTTGTTGATGATAAATTTCCTATAAAAAGAGTAGTGGTTACTCCTTGTCAAAATAGGTTTAATCCCTTTGATAGCTTATGAAAAGTTCCGATATTTGCACTGTGTTTAAGAAACAAATGTCGAAACATTTAAAGAATAGTAGACAAAATTAGTAAACATTCGAAGAAGTACAGGTAGTAATACCTATATACTATATCAATAGCAGCTACAGTCGAATGAGATTGTAGCTGCTATTGTCTTTTTGTTGTACCTATATCATGCAGTTTTTGTCATGACAGATTCTGGATGTGTAAGTTTCCACTTATGTGGCAGCAGTTGTAATAGTTCCCTATGTGCTGCTTTTGCGTGATATGACATCTGGCTGATGATGTCATTCAGGTAATCCCTCGGATTGACATCGTGGTTCCTGCATGTCGCCGGCAGGTCCTCCATCATGATGCGGTTCTTCTTTTCCTGACGGCGTTCCTCCTTGGTCTTCGTGATCTTCTCCACAGCCTCGTCATGAGCATCTGCTATCTGCTGTGCATTCTCAGGAAGCATGCCGGCAAAGAGGTCCGGGTAGTTGGGGTCGATGACGGGGAGTTTCTCTGACTTGCGGCCGAAGAGCTGGCGGTTAAGCCATGCGACCTGCGCCGTCAGCTCCTTGATACGGGATTGCAGCGACTCGTTCTGCTCAGTCAGTTTCCTGATGGTCTCAGCCTGGGACGCGTTCACCTGCTGCAGGGGCTGCAGCATCATTTCCATCTGTGAAAGCATCTCTTCCTGAGTCATTCTCTGTACCTTTCAAATATAGTGCAAAGGTACAAAAAATATCTGAGAACAAAGAATATTTTATGCTATAAATAACTAATAATCAGTAATGTATGTATAACGGACTTTTTACCTATACCACATACTCCCTTCGCTGAGCACGAAGGCGCCTGAGCCTTTGGCCCGGAGACTCCTGTATGCCCTCCACCATTACTACAAGATCCCGCCACTCCATCTGATAGCTCTGTGTGTTCTCGTCATATTCAGGCAGTTTGAAGCGTCCAGCCTCCAAACGCTTTACATACATTACCATACCCCCGTCCTCAGCATGAAGCAGCTCCATCAGCTTGCGGCTCTGGCCGATGAAGATGAACACGTCCCCGTTACGCACGTCACTCTTCATTCGTTCATGCACTACGCCACATAGAGAACTGATGCCCTTGCGCATGTCAGTCCTCCCAGGGCATAGCCAGTAGCGCATCGTATCATTCAGGCAGAACATGGCTCACAAGGCTTTTGTCCAACAACTCACGCAGCACATCCTCCGTGCCGCTGCCGAAGTGGGCACGAAGACCATTGGGGAACAAGAGAGTAGCACCGGTAGGGATGGAACCGGAAAATACCGGATCTGCATGCTGGGTGAAACTTATTGGTGCGAGTTCCGGCTTTGGATTATCCTTTGCCAGCAACTTCTTTCGCCAATAGTTATAGGTGGAATAGTTTACACCTGCTTCCTGCAAGTAATCCTTAACGGACTTGCCGCTCTGCTGCATGTCCAACTGCAATACTTCAAATTCTTCTTTCGTCATAATACAATAACAGTTGTAGTTTGAGTGCACTATTGCGGATGCAAAGGTACAACGAAACTACAACTGCTACAACGTGTATTTCTACGAATGCTTACGTCGATTGCATCCTTCAAAAACATAATCTCCAATACTCTTCACACTATTGCCAATCGTGACGGAGGTCAGACTTCTGCAACAACGGAAAGCACCGGTTCCTATGCCAATTACGCTATTAGGAATATATACAGAAGTTAATTTGCAATTAACGAATGCGTGCTCTGCAATGTATCTAATACCTTCTGGCACAATAAGATCACCTTAAAATGTTTCATCACACCCAATAATAGAGATGCCATCTTCTGAATATATTAACGCATGACGGGATGTATTAATCAATTCTTCTTTATCGATGGAACTTTTATCTCTGTTTTTCCCCCTTAAATGAGGATTTCCGTCTTCATCAATATATTGGTATTGGTTGAATTCTTTACACACAAAATGTTCTTCTTTGTCCTTTTTGCCAAAGCTCAACATTTCAATATAAAAATAATCACATTCTAAAAGGTTCTCTTGATGCTTAACAAAGAATATGTTATCACCAATCCCATGTTCAACACTGCTTCCATCATCGCATTGTTCATCCCATTGAAAGAAATTTTCTTTCAATAATTCAATCTGCTTTCCATTATTTGAGAATACAGCATCATATTTACATGGAATTACTTCCATTATACAACTTTTATCTTTGATACCGTATTCAGTATCAAACACATTGACGTTGATAATACCATATCCTCGTTCTCTTTTATATACAAACATAAGCGGGGAAGATCCATAGCTATTATGTGGCCCCATCCGTAGACCCGTTTCATCGCATCCGTAATATAAATCTATTAATTTATAAATATGAGGTACAATTGTATTACCGTCAAAATCGTATAGTCCCCAAAAACCTGATGCTCTTACTGCAACAGCATCTTTATGAACAAAAACATAATCTTGGTGTTTTATTCTATAAGGCAGTTCTATCTCTCCCAAATCTACGTAACGAATACTTTTTACCCATTTTCCCTCATTATTATATATTGAAAGTGTGTCACCCTTCAAAGCCCAGATATAATCTCCTGTGTTCTTATAAATGGTCTTATTAGATAAGGAAACTATTATTTTTTTATCATATCTAACAACACCTAAACAAGATGTGTCTTCTGTAGATTTTGCAATAAAAAGATTGTCTTTCTTGTCGAGAGGGGCTATAATGTCAAAGCAATCAGTATTCAAATATGAAAGAGCTATTTCTTCTCCATAATGGTTAACATAGATTAAACACTTATTCCTTGCTGTTCTTGCAATTTCACTATTATAAAATATAACAGGCTCATTATAAATAGGTTTTATTATTATTTCCCCTAACTTGTTAAGACTCCCATAAAGAGTTTTCTCGTTTTTATTGGTTTCTCCATTTTCTATTCTTTCTTCAACTATCGTTATACGAAACGGTAAATACCCTGCTTCATCTTCTATATATTGTCCATCTATAGATTTGTAATATAGGTCATATCCTTTAGGGATAACAATAGGATTATTCGCTTCGCAGTCTAATATATAGCGATCATCATCAAGATAGATGTTTACCTTAGTTGATTTATTGCGAATAAACTTTTGCTCCCTTATCTTCTTTTCTGCCTGCTCCTTTATGTTCAATCGAAGAAGGGGCTCTTCATCATTTGTCTCTATAGTATAATCCATCGAACAAATGACGATATCTTCAACAAGGAATTCTAATATATAGCATCCCTTTTTGAGTTGGAGTTTGAATAGTTCTCCAGCCTGTATGTCGCCAACTTTTTGAAAGTCGCATCTTACAGTACAACTGGTGTCTGATATTATTTTGAGAATTGACATTGTCGTAAGATTTATATATTTATGTACGCTAACTACTTTTTCATGTTTAATCAGAAAATGCTATATAAAATAGTCGATTTTTCATTTGGTTAACCAATTCCATCTGATAATCTCCAGAATCAATTAGTTTTTCAAGCAAAGAACAAAGAGGGATAGCCAATCCCATCCTACAAGCGTAAGTATCACAGCAAACTTCTTCTCCCTGACCTTGAAAATCTTCTTTGTTTGTTTTAAAATAGAAAATGATATGGCCAATTTCATGAGCTATTGCTGCAATCATTTCTTGCTCACTCAATCCCATCCTATCACATACTCTTTCGTTTACAATTATCTCAGCATAAGTTGAAGATGGCTCTATACCCACCTTATTTATGTAAGATCCGAATGCTTCATAGTCTTTGAGGTCTACATCGTGTATGTGTGAAGACTCATCATAATTCATAGCAACAATCTGAAATATTCTTAAAACCGGACATATAGAAATAGCTTTCGATGCATATTCCCTATTGAAGGTGTCAAATACTTCAAATCTCGTTTTGTTCACTATTAAATGATAATTATCCATCGTCATTTATATTTCAACAAGTAAACTTTTATAATAGGGCATAAGCGCTTCGAACTTCCCCTTTGTTCCTGTGGGGATGAAAATTTTGTTTAATGAATTACCACCTCCAAATGCCGTTCCATTAATTTCCTCAACATATTCTGGCACATCAATCTCTCTTAAAGAATTGCATTTGTTAAACGTGTACCTGTTGATGTGTGTTATAGAACGAGGGAGCCTAATTGTTTTTAGAGAACAACATTCATAGAATGCACCATCACCGATTTCCGTAATTGTGTCAGGAATATCAATTTGAACCAACGAATAACAAAATTGAAATGTTCCTTTCCCTAACCCTGATACAGAATCAGGAATCGAGAGTTTAGTGATGGATTCACATCCTTCAAATGCGAAATCTCCAATTTTAGTGACTGAGTTCGGAAGAATGATGTTTGTTAAGTCATAACAACCAGAAAAAGCATTATTTCCTATTATCTTGACACTATTTGGAATAAGAATCTGTTTCAAAGAAGAGCATCCTTGGAAAGCATAATCACATATCTGAATGACGGAATTAGGTATCGTGAAACAGTCATTCTTACTAATACAGAACTGTAGCGATTTCTTGTTGCTTGAATAAAACGCTCCTTCTTTAAAAATATATTTTTTAGAATCACTCGTTATTTGTTTTAAATTATCACATCCAGAAAAAGGATTCTCACCTACATAAACAATGGAATCTGGAACAGTTATTTGTTCCAAAGATTTGCAATAATCGAAAGAGTATTTCCCAATGCTTTTGACTGAATTAGGAATAAAAAGTCTTTTCATTGAGTCGCAATGCTTGAAAACCTCTTCACCAATTTGTAAAACAGAAGAAGGTAAAGATAGTTCTTTTAAAGAATCACAACCATTGAATGCACCATTTCCTATTCTTATAACAGAACTTGGTATAGTGACTTGTTCTAAAGAGTAATTAAAAGAGAAACACTCATTACATATGACTTTTGTGCCTTCTTTTATAGCATATTCCTTTATTTCTTCGGACTGCATTTGTAGAAGCCTATTCCCATCTGCACTATATTTAGCTCCGTACTCATCAATTTGTGCATTCGCTAAATCGTCATCAGTAACTTCTAATGAAAGATCTTCTGGTGTGCTGTATTCATTAGTGGATTCCACTATAGTAAATCTTGTTTTTAATTCCTCTACGCACAATGGAGATTTAATTAATCCCTTCAAATATTTATTTGTAAGAGAGAGTATCACATCTTCCATGTAATTTATCAAAGAGAATGGATATACATGATATGACGTATTATCATCCTTGTCCGTCCAATCACCTTCCCATTCTTTAGTCGGTTCTACAAGGGGCTTCTGATTTCCATCATCAGCAAAACAGATGGTGTATTTTATTACACCAATGTCTTTATGTGGATTATAGCCTGCAAGTCCAAAATTGTGATTAAGAGAATTCCTGAGTTCCTTAATAGCGTTTAATTCCTTGTCATTCATTTCAGACACAACAACACCAATATCTAATGAATCCTTAATTCGATTACTCTTGTTACTTTGTTCGCCAAAGACATGACCTAATTGATCTAAGATTATTAGATACAAAGAAAGAGACGTCAGCACGTCCATTGCTTCGTCTGAATGTGAACGTAAGTAGGAATCAGCAATTTCTTCAGCGTCAAATTCCTCATTTGAGTTACGAAGTGAAAAACAGACACGATTCGCATGTTCACCATGATTAACACCAACTAAACGACGTGCTTGCTTTAATGCAAGTTGTAAGGTACTCTTTCTACTATTCTCTGACTCAATGCCTAGAATCAGTTTTATTATTCTATCTTTTTCTTCTTTCATATACATATTGTTACTTTGTCGATACTAATAACTCCCGCACATCCACGTCGAGATACTTGGCGATGTCGTAGAGTTGTTCAACGGATGGCTGAACATTATTTGTCATCCATCGTGATACAGTTCCTATGTTTCTGCCCATCTGCTCAGAGAGCCATGTGCCAGTTCTTTCTCGGCTAGTACTATCTTGAACTGCGTTCGAGCCTGCTCACGCTCGGCAGAATTGAAGTGAACTTCATTCTGCTCTCGCTTAATCGCAGCCTTTAGCCTGTTATAGCGTTGTATATTCATATTGCTTTTAGTTATTCTTGCCCAACATTGAGCGTTCTGTGCACAAAGATATGAAATAAAAACGAGGACATGATGAATTGTGAACATAAATTAAGATAATTGATAGCTTTTCCACTTGAATATGACATCATTCCGCACAGAATACAGCATGAAATGCCGTAGAAGGGTGTAGCCTAATACGCACTTTTTCGGTCATTTCTTTGTTGGGTATACTATTATTTTGTATATTTGCGAGCAGAAATGGCAGAACTGGAGAAATGGCAATGGCAGGAGCCTGGCAGGGCTTGGAAGGGTGTGGGGCTGTACCACATCACATTGACCATCCCCGACCGTCAGCCTCTGTTGGGCACGCTGGACATCCCTGACGGTGATCCCACGATGACCACAGTGAGGCGCACACCGCTTGGCAATGCGCTGGCTGATTGCCTGCTGGACATCCCCAACCATCATCCAGAGGTGCAAGTGCTTCACTTCTGCCTGATGCCCGACCACCTACATGCCGTTTTGTATGTCCGTCGCACGATGCCCACAGGCATCAAGGGGGTGGTGCGCGGATTCTGGCAGGGCGTGAAGAAACTGGGGCGGGCTTCTTCTGTTTTCCCGAATAACATTCGGAGGAACCGCCAAGAAGGACTTCAAGAGGCAGACATTCGGGAGAACTGCCAAGAAGGAACTCTGGGACTTCGGGAAGCTACGCGCAACCTGGAAGCTTTCGCTGAGGGGTTAAAGGGGCAGATGGGTGACGAGGCCTATTACAACCTGCATCCAGTATTCACCGAGATGCCCTTCATTCGGCCGATGGGACGTAGGACCCAACTGCCCAATACCATACGCTATATCGACATGAACCCACAGCGACTGGCCACGAAGCGCCTGATGCCTGGTTTTTTCAGGGTGCAAAAGGGCATAAATATAGGTGGCCGCAATTTTGACAGTGTGGGCAATGTGGCCCTGCTGCATGCCGAGCATTATGATGTTGTGCATGTGCGCAGCGTCTGGGTTAGGGCAGCAGAGCATGGTGACAATCAGCCCCTTCGGGACTATATGAACAGCCGCGTACTCAAGGCTCGCAAAGGGACGGTGATGGTGTCGCCATTCATCTCGCTGCAGGAAAAGCAGGTGATGCAAGTGTTAATAAGCGAACAGCATCCCTTCATCCTGCTTGCTGACAATGGTTTCCGCGAATACTACAAGCCCTCCGATGCGCTTTTCGATGCCTGTGCGGCTGGTCGGGTGTTGATTTTAAGCCCCTGGCCATACAGTGCCGAGAAACGGAAAATCAGCCGTGAGGAGTGTGTTGTCCTGAACGAAATGGCAGAGGAGTTTTGCAGAATAATCGATTGACATTCATTAACAAAAATATCTTCCCGTTCGTTGCTATAATGAGCGGGATTTTTTGTAATTTTGCGACTTCAAACGATTTAAAAAAACTTATAGGAGGAACGACGATGGACTTGACAATAGATGAATTTCAGAAGTTGGCTGACGACAAGATGCAGGATCGGATGAGGTCTGCAGAACTGGAGCGTCAGCTGGCCGTGTTGACGACTGAGAACGAGGCGCTGAGGGGTAAGGTGGAGACACTGCGGATGGAGAACGAGGCTACGCGGCTGGAGAACATGATGCTGAGGAACTACATTACGCTGTCGGTGGAGAAAATCAGAACGTTCGTGAGACACTTGCGTGGCATAGAGCGCTTTGCGTTTCTGAAGACGTTTCTGGAGTATGTGCTGCCCCAGGAACGCTATCAGGAGCAGTTGTTGCTGGTGAACGAGGTGATGACGATGCCGGAGGAGCCGAAGCCCGTGGCTGCCGAGACGCACAACCACTTTGAGGCAGGCAGCGGCTGCCAGGTGTTCAACGGGAGTGTTACGGGAGAGTTTGACCAGAAGGACTAAGGGAGGAGGATTGAACTATGGAAGAGAAGACGTGTAGTGGTATAACCAATCACTTCGAAGCTGGCGCGAACTGCCAAGTATTCAACGGCCCGATTAGCGGTTGTGTATTCGCGATGCCTGGTTCCAACATCACACAGCATCCTGTTCAGCCGTCAACGGAACTTGACGAGCAGCAGCAAGATGTGGTTGAGAAACTGAAACCAATGTTCTATGGGCAGACTGAAGATGCGAAAGCTTTCCTTGTAAGCATTCAAGGCATGAAGCCCACCCAGATAACCGACAAGGTGAACCAGTTGGTAAAAGAGAAGAAGATATCGGAACTGTCGAAAAACCGGGATTTGTGGAAGGTGCTTCACGACTGCGGCATCTATGGCCCCACGGAATCGAACTGGAACCAGCAGGTGAAATAATCACCGCCAAAAACACTCAAACATAAGGAATCGGCAATTGTCGGTTCCTTTTTTTATGCCCTTACTTGTACAAAAACTTGCGCAGTACTTGTATAAACTTGTATTTACTTGTATATCAGCTGCTTACGAATTGTTTTTCTTTTTGGTTTCAGAAAAACGGCGTACCTTTGCAATGTCTTCCGAGATATGCAGCCGATAAGTGAGCGGGCTATCCTTAGAGATGCGGGAGCGTTAATTAACCACATTTATCAACAATCCGAGTTGAGGCGAGCATGACGAGGGGAGTCCCCGGGATCATTTGCGCAACCTTCTTTTCTGAAAGCTCCACTCACCTCGCTTAACAACAAGGATTAAGAAATGAAACCAACTATTTTCAGACCACAGATTTTGTTGCAGGACGTCCAGATGGACAGCAGTATTAACTTCATGGCCAACGGCGACATCAACGTCTATCCGTGCCCTTGGGAGGATGAGAAGCAGGTAACTGACGGCAGCCGAGTGCGCTACCGTGCTGGCATCGAGGTGGATGCCGACGGGCGCACCCGAGTGAAGCGCTATAACGAAGGTCTTCAGGGACCTAAGCACGACGTGCTCTATGAGACGCCTCACGGAGCGGTGAAGATGACCCGCCCGCTGTATCGCAGCGATAACGGTCGCCGCCGCTTGAAGGACGAGTATGTCTATGTCACGTTCAAGTTTCCGAAGAAGTACGGGCTGGCGCTTACCAAGGCGCTCTACGAGGAGGAGGCCGACCAGATTTTGTCTTACCTTAAAACCAGAAAGGAGGAAACATTATGGAACCGATAAGAAGCGGATTTTTCACTTGCATTGGCAGGCAGGGGCATGGCGCCCCCGTCGTGCCTGCCACCCGCGAGGACTGGGAGCAGTTGCGCCGGGAGCCTTGGCTGAAGCAGATGTGTGAGCGCATAGAGAGAGGCGACGAGCAATTGAAGCATCGTTTGCCGGTATGGACGCCGCATTGCGCGGAGTTCGCCAATAACCACAGGGCGATAGCCGATGCCGTGAAGCCGCTGAACCGTCTGATGCTGGACTTCGACGAGAAAGGCCACACGGATGAAATCCTCGAAAAAGTACACAAAGAGAACCGTCCCTTTTGTGTACTGCTGGTGGAGGAGAGCGTGCGTCGGGGTACGCATGTGCTGGTGGAGTTGCCTGACGGGATGACTCCCGAAGAGGCTCAGCAGCTGATGAAAGAGGCAACGGGATTCACGCCCGATGCGGCTGTGAAGGATGTCGCGAGGTGCATCTACATGGTGCCCGAGGACCATACACGGTATGTCAGCGAGAAGTTGTTTGAGACAGTCATGGGTGACACAGAGAGCACAGAGAAGACTGAGGACACAGAGGGGACAGTCCCTCAGTGCTCCGCAAGCTCCGCACAGCAGGGACAGTCCCCATGCGCTAACAAGTTCCCGCAGGTGTTCAAGGGCATTCCCTATACCTCTATCATCTCCGAGTGGTGGCGGCGCACGGGTGGTGAACCCTCAGAAGGTGAACGCAACAAGCGACTGCATCAGTTGGCTGCTAATCTTCGTGCCATCTGTGATAATAACGAGGAGTGGTTGCTGGAGGTGATGCCCCGATTCGGGCTGTCGGTCGCAGAGATGAAAAGCATCATCCACTCGGCCTGCAAGGAACCCACCAAGGGGTCGCGCATGATGGATCAGATAGTAGGCGCGCTCGAAATCGGCATCTCCTCTGATGAGGCCGAGGATGCCGAGGCGGTGGAAAAAGAGACTGGCGTGAAGGTGAATGTCAAAGCCCTGCCTATGGGGCTTCGTGAATCGCTGGCTGGTGTGCCAGTGTCGATGCACATGCCTGTGCTCTGTTCTTTGATGCCTTTGGCCGCTGCATATGCAGACCAAGTAGAGGTGCGCTATTGCGATGGTGAAATGCAGAAGTTGGGTATGATGTCGATTATCTACGGTGAACAGGCATCAGGTAAGTCTGTTTGCAAGCATGCCGTGAACATCTGGAAGCGTCAGTTCGATGAAGAGGATGCTTTGGCTCGTAAGCGTGAGGATGAATGGAAAGACCGTAAGAAAAGCCGCAAGGCCAACGAGAAGGCTCCTGAAGACCCGAAAGTGCTGATTCGTGTAGTACCTGTAACGGTTTCCTGCTCAACTCTGTTGAAGCGTATGAAGAATGCCAACGGTCATACCTTGTTCTCCTTTGGAGAGGAACTTGACACGTTACGCAAGACCAACGGTGCCGGCTCCTGGAGCTCGAAGTACGACATTTACCGCCTTGCCTTTGACCCCATAGACTCTGAATGGGGACAGGATTACAATTCTGACCAGGCTGAATCGGGAGTCGTGAAAGTTGCGTATAATTGGTCTATGCTTGGGACCAGCGGGGCTGTCAAGAAGTGCTTTAAGGGGGATAATGTAGAAAACGGTCTTTCAAGCCGTATTCTCTTGGCCGAGATGCCCGACACCTCATTTGCCAAGATGCCCAGATACGGGCGTCGCTCAGCAGAAGACGAAGCAAGGATTCAGGAGGCTGTGACTCGTCTGCGTGCATACAGCGGTTATGTTGACACCCCTCGTCTGCGTAAAGCCATCGATCAATGGGTTGAGCAGCAACGTGTGATTGCACTGAAGGACATCGACCATGTGAAGGACATTTATCGCCGTCGAGCTGCTGTCATTGGTTTCCGTTGTGGGGTTATATTCCATCTTCTGAGTGGATGTTCCAAGGAGTCCAAGGCTTGTCTTGACTTTGCGCTGATGATGGCCGAGTATTGTTTGAGCCAACAAATAAAAGTGTTTGGCCAGGCACTACAGAATCAGTATGTAGATGCCCAGACAGAATGCCAACGCTATGGTGAGAATAACAGTATCTTTGACCAGTTGCCACCAACCTTCACGGCCGATGACCTGGCAGCGTTGAAGCGCAGTTCAGTTCCACGTAACTCTATCATCAAGATCATCTCTCGTTGGAATCGTGATGGATGGGTTGAGAAGGTGGACACTAAGCGCTGGAGTAAAGTGTCGAAGTCGCCTGAGTTAAAGCGTGACAATGACAAAGTGACATCGTGACATTAAGGAGGTATCGATATGGAACTGATATTAGAACGTATAGCAAAACGCAAGACCTACACGATAGGTAGGCTGTATATTCGGCGACGTGTAGATGACGAGTATCTGGCAGGCACAGCCGATGATTATTTTTGCGACACGCTGGAACCCACTTGGCGTGACTATAAGCATGGTGCCTACAAAGTGAAAGGCCGCTCGGCCATCCCCGAAGGTCGTTACGCAGTGGTTATCACATACTCACCAAAGTTCAAGCAATGGCTGCCCATTCTGCTCGGCGTACCGAAGTTCGAAGGTATCCGCATCCATGCGGGCAACTGCTCGGAAGACACCGAAGGCTGCATCCTGGTGGGCAAGAACAAGCTTGTAGG
>JAEEGG010023312.1_pt1 | contig 12099 bp, 7 predicted proteins | sample 9134161 | NCBI WGS metagenome assembly JAEEGG01 (sample SAMN16246543, study PRJNA631951) | gut metagenome | biome: gut microbiome; feature: rumen; material: CR-attached | host: Bos | place: Iran: Karaj | collected 2018-10 | reverse complement strand
CGATGATCAGGGACGGTCCCTTGTACGCTTCCGCCTCGTTGACAGCCTTCAGGAGCTGGTTCGGGTCGGCGCCCATGCAGACCTTTGCGACGTAGACATAGCCGTAGGACATTGCCATCAGACCGAGGTCCTTCTTCTTGGTGCGCTTGCCGGCTGCCGCGAACTTCGCGATCGGGCCGGTCGGCGTCGCCTTAGAGGACTGACCGCCGGTGTTGCTGTACACCTCGGTGTCCACGACGAGCACGTTGACGTCCTCATCCTGTGCGAGCACGTGGTCGAGTCCGCCGTAGCCGATGTCGTATGCCCAGCCGTCGCCGCCGAATACCCAGATGGACGGCTTCACGAGCTGATCCTTCTGTGCGAGCACCTCACGCGCGAGCGTGCAGGCTTCGCATTCGCAGCCCTTCGTGGCGGTCGGATGCGCCTCGATCAGCGCGACGAGCTTGTCGCCCGCTTCGCGGGAACCCTGCGCGTCGTTCATCTTTTCGAGCCATTCCTTGCCTGCCGCCGCGATCTCCTCGTCGAGATACGGGACCTCGATCATCTTCTTGACGGTGTCGGCAAGACGTGCGCGGCGCTGCTTCGATGCGATGTTCATGCCGTAGCCGAACTCTGCGTTGTCCTCAAACAGCGAGTTCGCCCATGCCGGACCCTGACCCTTGTCGTTCTTGCAGTACGGAGCCGTCGGTGCGGAACCGCCGTAGATGGAGGTACAGCCGGTCGCGTTCGCGATGATCATGCGATCGCCGAACAGCTGGGTAAGGAGCTTGATGTACGGGGTCTCGCCGCAGCCTGCGCATGCGCCGGAGAACTCGAACAGCGGACGGAGGAACTGGCTTCCCTTGACGGTCTTCGGATTGACGTTGAGCTTCTTGTCGGGCAGCGAAACCGCATACTCCCAGTTCTTCTCCTCGTGCTCCATGCTCTTCTCGAGCGGCGTGAAGGCGAGCGCCTTGACCTTTGCCGGGCACACGTCGATGCAGTTGCCGCAGCCGGTGCAATCCAGCGGGCTGATCTGCATACGGTAGGTCATGTTCGGCATATCCTTGCCTGCGGGCTTTGTGACAAAGCCTTCGGGCTTGTTCGCTTCTTCCTTCTCGTTCAGCACGAACGGACGGATGCAGGCGTGCGGGCACACCAGCGAGCAGCGGCCGCACTGGATGCAGTTTTCGGGGATCCACTCCGGAACCTCAACCGCGATGCCGCGCTTCTCATAGCGCGTCGTGCCGGTCGGAACCGTGCCGTCCGGATTCATCTTGGAAACCGGCAGCTCGTCGCCCTTCTGCTCGAGGATCGGCTTGATATAGTCGAGGAAGTACGGATCGTCGGTGACGGCGATGGGCTTTGCGCCTTCGGTCGTGGTCGCCCAGGATTCCGGATAGTGGATTTCCTCAACCGCCTGCATACCGGCGTCGATCGCGGCGTAGTTCTTCGCAACGACCGCGTCGCCCTTCTTGGCGTAGGACTTCTTGGCAGCCGCCTTCATGTACTCAAGCGCATCCTCTGCGGGGATGACGTTCGCGAGCTTGAAGAACGCGGACTGCATGATCGTGTTGATACGACCGCCCATGCCGACTTCGCGGGCAAGCTTGATCGCGTCGATGTTGTAGAACTTGAGGTGATGCTGTGCGATCGCGTTCTTCATGGACGCGGGCAGCTCCTTCTCCATCTCCTCGAGGTTCCACGGCGAGTTCAGCAGGAACGTGCCGCCGTCCTTGATGCCTTCCGCAACCGCGTAGCGCGTGACGTAGGACGGATTGTGGCATGCCGCAAAGTCCGCCTGGTCAATGAGGTACGGGCTCTGGATCGGCGTCTTGCCGAAGCGCAGATGCGAAACGGTGAAGCCGCCCGACTTCTTGGAGTCGTATGCGAAGTAGCCCTGCGCGTACATGTCGGTATGGTCGCCGATGATCTTGATGCTGTTCTTGTTGGCGCCGACCGTACCGTCGGAACCGAGACCGAAGAACTTGCACGCGATCGTGCCTTCCGGCGCGGCGTTCACGAGCGGACCCATCGGGAGGCTCGTGTTGGTGACGTCGTCCACGATGCCGACCGTGAAGTGATTCTTCGGCTTGTCGGCGTCGAGATTGTCATAGACCGCCTTGACCATCGTCGGCGTGAATTCCTTGCTGCCGAGACCGTAGCGTCCGCCGACCACCATGATGTTGCAGCGTCCCTGCTCCTTCAGCGCGGTCATGACGTCCTCATACAGCGGCTCGCCGAGGGAGCCGGGCTCCTTCGTGCGATCGAGCACCGCGATCTTCTTGCAGGATGCCGGGATCGCTTCGCAGAGCTTCTCCGCAGAGAACGGACGATACAGACGGACCTTCAGAAGACCGAGCTTCTCGCCCTTGCCGTTGAGGTAGTTGATCGTCTCTTCCGCAACGTCTGCGCCGCTGCCCATGACGATGACGACCTTCTCCGCGTCGGGTGCGCCGACGTAGTCGAACAGGTTGTAGTGACGGCCGGTGAGCTTGCCGACTTCGTCCATGTAGTGCTGGACGATCTCGGGGATCTTGTCATAGTAGCCGTTCGCCGCTTCGCGATTCTGGAAGTAGATGTCCGGGTTCTGCGCGGTGCCGCCGAGGTGCGGATGATCCGGGTTCATGGCGCGTGCGCGGAATGCCGCGACGGCGTCACGATCGAGGAGCTTGTCCATATCCGCATAGTCGATCATTTCGATCTTCTGGACTTCATGGGACGTACGGAAACCGTCGAAGAAGTGGCAGAACGGAACGGACGCCTTGATCGCGGAAAGATGCGCAACCAGCGCGAGGTCCATGACCTCCTGCACGGACGCGGATGCGAGGAACGCAAAACCGGTCTGGCGGCAAGCCATTACGTCGCTGTGATCGCCGAAGATCGAGAGCGCGTGTGCCGCGAGCGCACGGGCGGATACGTGGAACACGCCGGGAAGCAGCTCGCCGCTGATTTTGTACATGTTGGGGATCATCAGAAGCAGGCCCTGCGACGCCGTAAAGGTCGTCGTCAAAGCGCCCGCTTTCAGCGAGCCGTGAACGGCGCCTGCCGCGCCTGCCTCGGACTGCATTTCCGCAATGCGGACCTTCTGTCCGAACAGGTTCAGTCTGCCGTTGGCTGCCCACTCGTCTGCGACTTCCGCCATCGGGGACGACGGAGTGATCGGATAAATTGCGGCAACATCGGAGAATGCGTATGCGACATGCGCAGCAGCGGTATTGCCATCGATCGTCATGGTCTTTGCCATTCTATTTCCTCCTGCTATTATTTGGGGGGTGACCCCTTTTCTACCAATGTGTATTATATCAAAGAACCGTTCAAACTGTCAACGGATTCCGGGCGCAAAAACCTTTTTTCTCGACAGAAAGATTTTTCATTGCCAAACACCGCAAATCGGGATATAATATCGGGCATGGAAACCATCGTTTCATTCTTCAGAGACCATATCCTGACCTATTCGGTCTTCGCTGCGCTCGGCATCCTCGCAACGTTCGGCATGTCGCTCCTTCTGTGCGTCAAACGCGAGCAGAACTGGGTGCGTCAGCTGTTTCTGATGATCGGCTCGCTCCTCGGACTCGTGCTCGGCGCAAAGCTGTTCGGCATCGTTTCGTACGCGACCTATCTGATGCGGCAGGGCGTGCCGGTCACGTTCGAAAAGATCGTGTTCCAGTCCGGCATCGTGTTTTACGGCGGGCTTCTGGGCTATTTCGGTTCGTTCTGGCTGCTGTCGAAGTATCTGCTGCCGAAGCGCCGCATCGGGCGCGACATCGTGGCGGTCACCACGCCGCTGTTCCACGGGTTCGCGCGCATCGGCTGCTACTGCGGGCGCGAGCTTGTGACGATCGACGGCGTCGAAAAGACGATCTGGCATCCGTGCTGCTACGGCATTCAGATGGACAACGCGTTTTGCTCGCACTTCTGGGAGAGCCGCCTGCCGGTGCAGCTTTTCGAATCCGCGTTCAACTTCCTGCTGTTCGCCGCGCTGCTCATCATCTTCCTGAAAGAAACGAAGGAAGAGCGCCGCGGCTGGCTCGTCAAGCTCTACCTGTTCGCGTACGCCGTGTTCCGCTTCATCATCGAATTCTTCCGCGACGACGCGGTGCGCGGCGGCTTCGGCTCGTTCTCGTTCTCGCAGGTCGTGAGCATCGCGATCCTCATCGGGCTCGTCGTATTCGAATCGCTGCAGAAATCGGGCGTCGTCAAGCCCCTGCCCCTCGATCCCTACGATCCGGGCGTCGATCTCTACCGTCTCGGCGGACCGAAGCACGTCGAGGAACCGATCGTGTTTCAGGAGGACGAGGACGAAGAATAGCGCAGAAGCGTCCGGCTGTTCCGCTGCAAAACAATGAGAGTCCGTTATCGTACGGACTCTCTTTTTTCAATACTCGGTTTTCGGGGTTTCTTCAATGCCGTAGGTCTCCATGAACTCGTCGAGATCGCGCGGCGTGCGGATCAGCATGACTTCAAAGAACCTGCCGGTCTGCAGATTCCGGAACCCTGCCGTGGTCTCTCCGGTGCAGATGCTTTTGCGGAGCACCGGCTGCTCCGTCTCGGCGTCATACCGTTTGAGCGGTTTCTTTTTTCTTCCGAACATCCGGTTTTCCCCCTTTCCCGCCCGCCTGCTGCGGCTTCTTTTCTTCGAATTTGAATACGATCTTATTGGTTTCGTCCAGGATCAGATGCGCGCGGAACGGCTTGTTCGCCTTGCTTTTGAATCCGGAGATCAGCCCGGTGTCGCGCTGTGTCAGCAGCTTTTTCAGCTGATTCTCGGTCAGCTTTTTGTGACAGATCGTGCCGACGGAGAACTTGCAGCCCTCCTTGTACCCGCTGCAGCCGTAGCCCCAGTCATACGCCTTCATCGGCTTTCCGCAGACGGGGCACGGAATGACCTCTTTGGGCTGCTCCGCTGTCTTGAGCCCTTCGGCGACCGGCGCGGCGTCGATCTCCCTGCACCATGCGGCGACCGTGCGTTCGATGTCGTTCTGAAACGCGTTCGCGTCCTCGTTGCCGCGCTCGATCTCGTGCAGGCGCTTTTCCCACTTCGCCGTCAGCGCGGGCGATTTGATCGATTCGACGGTCAGACACCGGATCAGCCCGATGCCCTTGTCGGTCGCGGACAGCGTCTTTTTGCTGCGCTCGGCGTACCCGCGCGTGATCAGCGTTTCGATGATCGCATCGCGCGTCGCGGGCGTGCCGATGCCCGCCACGCTCGGATCGGCAAGGATCTTCTTGAGCTCCTCGTCCTCCAGCTCCTTGCCCGCGCCGATCATGGCGGCAAGCAGCGTCTTGTCGGTGAAATGCTTCGGCGGCTCGGTCTGCTTCTCCTTGACCTCATATCTGCCGGAAACGACCTCGCCCTTTTCAAGCTTCGGCAGCGTCGTTTCCCTGTCCCTGCCGGTGACCGCCATGAAGCCGGGATCGACGATCGTGCTGCCGCTCGAGGTGAATTCCTCGCCCTCGACCGTCGTGGTCACCGTCGTGCGGTTCAGGACCGCGTTGCCGTAGAGCATGCAGATCACGCTTTTAGAGATCAGGTCGTAGATCTTCGCCTGATGTCCCGAAAGGCTCTTCGGCTTCGACGTCGTCGGGATGATTGCAAAGTGGCTCTCCACCTTCCGGTCGTTGAAGTACCGCCATTTGGGGAAGCTGCGCGCTCTGCCGTCGATCAGCGGCGCGTAATCCGGATTGTCCTTCAGGCTGTCCAGCACCCGGTTGACCGTCGGCACCATGTCCTCGGTGAGATAGCGCGAATCGGTGCGCGGATAGGTCGTATAGCCGCCGTCGTACAGCGCCTGCGCCGCCTGCAGCGTTTCCTTCAAGGTCATGCCGTACTTCGCGTTCGCGTCCATCTGCAGCGCCGACAGGCTGTACAGCTGCGGCACGCTGCGCTCCTCGCGCTTCTCGGCGATCTCGGTGATCACGCCGTTTTTGCCCTTGATCTTCGCCAACACCGCGTCGACCTCTCCGCGGCTTGAAAACCGCTTCGCCTTGTGCGTCGCCGGATAGGTCTCGCCCGCATCGGTTTTGAACACGGCGTCGAGCGTCCAGTACGTTTCCGGCTTGAAGTCGCGGATTTGAAGCTCGCGGTCGACAAGCATCTTCAGCGTCGGCGTCTGCACGCGGCCGATACTCAGAACCTCGCCCTTGACCTTCTGATGCAGCGTCATCGCGACGGTCAGGTTGATGCCGACCACCCAGTCCGCGATCCCGCGCATGCGCCCCGCGGATTCGATGTTTTCGACTTCGCTGCGATCCCTGAGCTTGGAAAACGCATCGAGGATTCCCTCCTTGGTCTGCGACGCGAAGCACACGCGCTTGACCGGCTTTTTGCAGCCCGCCAGCTCGTAGATGTAGGAAAAGATGACCTCGCCTTCGCGGTCGAAGTCGGTCGCGTTGATGATCCGATCGCTTTTCGAAAACAGCTTCTTGATCAGCGCGAACTGCTTTTTGGTGCGCGCGTCGAACGAATTGCCGTTCTCCCGCAGCTTCAGTTCGTACGGATGCGGCACGAACGGACGCGGCATGCGCCGCCAGTTCGCGTAGGCGGGATCGTAGTCCTTCGCGTCCTTGAGCTGCACCAGATGCCCGAAGCCCCACGTCACATAGCATTCCTCGCCGTCGAACCGAATCTTCAGGTATCCGTCCTTCGTCTGCTGCGCCTTGACGGCGCGCTCGTTCGCTTTCAGCGCCGCAAAGCCGATCTCCTTGCCGTTTTCCAGCGTGATATGATCCAGCGCCGCGGCGATCTTGTTGCCGACGTCCGGTTTTTCCGCAAGAATCGTGATCATGATTCGGTTCCTTCCTTTGTCATCTTCACGCGGAACGAGATCGTCCGCGGCGTCGGCAGCGCGTCGAATCGCACCACATAGGCGTCGTGGTCCGTGTCGATGTCGATCACGGTGCCCGCGCCGATCAGCACGTGGACGACGCGGTCGCCGACCGCAAACCGCAGCGCGTCCTCGCTGTCCGGCAGGAAGCGCTCGGTGTTTCGGATATAGGTGCGCGCGTCGCGGATCAGTCCCTCCTGCGGCGGCGCGGTGTGCTCCAGAAGCTGCGGATCGATGTCCAGCAGGAACCGCGACGGATAGCGCGGCGTGTTATCGAGGTTGCGTCCCTCGGCTTCCGTCAGATACAGCCGCCGTTCGGCGCGCGTCATGGCGACGAACGCAAGCCTGCGCTCCTCCTCCATCCCCGCAAGCGTGCGCACCTTGCGCGAGGGGAATACGCCCTCGTTCATGCCGATGAGGAACACCGTCGGAAACTCCAGACCTTTTGCCGCATGGACCGTCATCAGCTTGACCTTGTCGCCCGGCTCCGCGATGTCGCTGTTGGTAAACAGCGCGATATGCGCAAGGTAGTGCTCGAGCGTGACCTCCTCGCCGCAGGTCGTTTCGTATTCGTACACCGACTGCTTGAGCTCGGCAAGGTTGTCGAGCCGCTCCTGGCTGCCCTCGGTGCGCATCATCGCCTCGTAGCCGCTTTCGTCGAGGATCGCAGACAGCACCTCGGACACGGGGCGGTTTGCGTACGACGCGGTGAACCGGTCGATCAGCTTCACAAACGCCGCCGCTTTGGTCCCCTTCATCGGTTCCGAATCGAGGTTCTGTTTCAGCGCCGCATAGAGCGAACATCCGCGGCTTTCGGCGTATTCCTCCAGAAACTTCATGCGGCGGTTGCCCATGTTGCGCTTCGGCGTATTGACGACGCGGCGGAACGAAAGGTCGTCCTGGTACGCGATCATGCGAAGATACGAAAGCGCGTCCTTGATCTCCATCCGCGCAAAGAACTGCACGCCGCTGTAGATCGTATAGGGCAGCTTCTCCTTCAAAAAGACTTCCTCGACCTGCCGCGTCAGGTAGTGCGCGCGGTACAGCACGGTGATGTCGCGATAGGCAGTCCCCTGCCCGTGCAGGGCTTTGATCTCGTCCGCAACCCACTTCGCCTCGGCTTCCGCGTTCTTCGCGTGGTGGCAGAGCACCTTTTCGCCGTGCGGCAGCATCGGGATCAAGTCCTTCTTGATGCGGTTGCGGTTGTTCGCGATCAGCGAATTGCACACCGCAAGGATCTCGGGCGTGCTGCGGTAGTTCTCGTTCATCAGGATCGTCTTCGTCCCCGCAAAATGCCTGTCGAAGTCCAGAAGATAGCGGACGTTCGCGCCGCGCCAGGTGTAGATCGTCTGGTCCGGATCGCCGACGATGAACAGGTTTTTGTGGTACCCGCACAGCGCCTCCATCAGCTCGTACTGCAAGCCGTCGATGTCCTGAAACTCGTCGATCATGATGTATTCGAGCCGCTTCTGCCACTTCAGACGGATGTCCTCGTGCTCGCGGAAGATGTAGAGCGTAAACTTGATGAGGTCGTTATAATCCAATCCGAAGCACTTCTTCTGCTGATACAGATACCCGTAAAAGAGGATGTCGTTCGTACCGACCGCGTTCAGGTACTTCTCGCGCAGCGCGTCAAGCGAGAGGTTCACGAGGTCGAGATAGTATTCCGGCTTCTTGAACAGCTTCTGCATCTCGAACATGTCGCGCGCGTTCGAAAAGGTCATGTCCCGCAGCGTCAGCCCGCGCTCCTCGTAGATGATCTTCAGCATGTCGTCGATGTCGGAATTGTCGAGCACCAGAAAGCTTTTCGGGTACTGCACCGCAAAGCTGTCCTCCTGCAGGACCGACACGCAGAAGCCGTGGAACGTGTTGATATAGCCGGTGTCGTTGTCGCCGGTCAGGTTGTGGATGCGCTGACGCATCTCGTTCGCCGCCTTGTTCGTGAACGTGACGCACAGGATATTGCCCGGCAGAATGCCGTAATCGTTGACCAGATACGCAAACCGGTGCGACAGCGCGCGCGTCTTGCCCGAACCGGCGCCCGCGATCACGCGGATAAAGCCCTCGGTCGAGGTGACGGCTTTCGTTTGGGATGCATTCAAGATCGGTTCGTCCATTTGGATTCCTTCCGTTTATGCGATGCGCCAGACGATCGTCACGGTGTCGGTAACCTCGATGTCGTCCGGTTCGATGTTCAGATCAAAGGCGGCGTCCGCCGATTCCGCCTTGCACAGCATGTTTCGCGGCATCGGTCGCACGGCAAAGTCGATTTCGGCACGCGAATAATCGATGCTTTGGATGCCGTCCAGCGTCACGCCCGCCGCCCCGGCCAGCACCTCCGCCTTTGCCTTCGCGTCGGCGACCGCCTGTTCGAGCAGCAGGTTCTTCGCGGCCTCCGGATCCTTGACGGTGTAATCGATCGAAAGCTCCGGCTCCGCCGCCGCGTGCGCAAGCGCATAGAGGATCCTGCCGAGCAGCGCGTTGTCGGACGCAAACTGCACCTTGAGCACATGCCGGTAACGATAGCCGACAAAGCGGTTCTTGTAGACGCCGTGATCGTCATACCCCTCGTACTCGGCATCCGCGCGAAACTGCTGCGTCCTGAGGTCCGTGCGCGCAAAGCCGAACGGCAGCAGCACGGCGGCGAGCGCTTCGGTATCCCGTGCGGAATGCTCCAGCGCGTCGGCATATTCCCGGTAAACGCCGGACAGCGTCAGGGTGATCCGCGTCGTGTCCGGTCTCAGCTTCAGTTGTCCCTTTCCCGTCACCCGAATGATGCGCATATCCTCCATCGGTTGCTCCTTTCCGCAAAAGCGCAGTTTTTACCTGATACCATCATACCGCCTTGTCCGTCCGCTTTCAAGTGTTTTGTTTCGCTTCTCTTGACAACGCGGGCAGAACTTCTATAATCTGGATGAGAAAGGAGCGGACCATGAACGAGCGAACCAGAAAAAACCTGACCGGCGCATTCGCGTTTCTGACGCTGATGGGAATCGTCAGTCTGTTTTCCGACATGACGCACGAGGGCGCGCGCAGCATCCTCGGCGAATACCTGAACCTCACCGGCGCCTCGGCGGCGACGATCGGGTTCGTGTCGGGCGTCGGCGAACTGTGCGGCTATTCGCTCCGGCTGCTGTCCGGCTTCGTGGCGGACCGCACCAAAAAATACTGGGCGCTCGTCATCGCGGGCTACGCGCTGCAGGTGCTTGCGATCCCCGCGCTTGCGCTGATTCCCGAAAACGGCTGGGTGCTCGCCTGCGGGCTCGTCATTCTGGAACGCATCGGAAAGGCGATCAAAAAGCCCGCCAAGAATACGCTCGTGAGCTTCGCCGCAAGCGAAACCGGCGTCGGCAAGGGCTTTGCGTATCAGGAGTTTCTCGATCAGCTCGGCGCGTTTCTCGGTCCGGTGATCCTGTTCGTCATCACGCTGCTGCTCGGCACGGAAAAGCTCTTCTCCACCTACCGGATGTGCTTTCTGATTCTCGGCATACCGGCGCTGATCACGCTCGGGCTCGTGCTGTTTTCGCGGTACCGGTACCCGCATCCCGAAACATTCGAACAAACGGAGGAAAAAAAGGAAGCGTTCCGCTTCCGCAAGTCGTTCGTGTTCTACATGATCGCGATCTCTTTGTTCGCGTTCGGATTCGCCGACTTCACGCTGATCACGCTGCACGCCGCCAAAACGCAGGCGTTTCCCGATTCTACGCTGAGCCTTCTCTACGCCGCCGCCATGGCGGTCGACGCGTTCGCCGCGCTGTTTTTCGGGTGGCTGTTCGACCGGATCGGTCTCAAGGCGCTGATTCTCTCCACCCTCTGCAGCGCATTCTTTGCGGGCTTTGTGTTCCTGACCGGCAATCCGGTCCTGATCGGCGTCGGCATCGTGCTCTGGGGCGTCGGCATGGGCGCACAGGAAAGCATCATGAAGGCCGCCGTGAGTTCCATCATTCCGCGCGCGCACCGCTCCGCGGGCTTCGGCATCTTTGAGACCGGCTTCGGCGTCGCATGGTTTTTGGGCAGCTGGCTCTTGGGCGCGCTCTACGACGTCCGTCCGCTGTACCTCGTGCTCGTCTCCGTCGCCGTGCAGCTTCTTGCGGTCCCCTTCTATCTGCTGTCGCTCAAAGCGGACAAAGCGGATTGAGCCGCAGCATAGAACAGATTACATAAAGAAAGCACTTGTAGAAGCAAGTGCTTTTTTCTTATCTATGCGTACGAAACGCAGTGCCTTATCATCTTTACAAGTCGGAATCTGTCAATGTAACGACCTTCGATATGTGATCAAATCGTTATCCCGTTCCGCAAGCTGAAATCCGAGTTTCTGAAACAGATGGATTGACGGTATATTTGTCTCGTCGATACTGACTTCTATTGTTTTGACCGTCATAGGTATGATAGAGAATAATTGAATCAATGATTGTTCTGCTATTCCGAGCCGTCTGTGTTTTTCATCGACACAAACACATAGATACATCGTATTATCATGCATCTCACATTGAATTCCGCCGGCAAGAATTCCATCTGCTATTATCTTGTAATACCAAACGTGATCTGTTTCTGTTACGTAATCAAAATAGTTGTCGGAAATCGAAATGTATCTTGAAACGGATGGTTCAAAATGTATCCGAATCAATTCATCCAAATCAGAATCATTCTGTTTTAGCGCAACTAACTCAATCAGCATAGTTATCTTCTGTATTCTGGTTCTTATTACTGCTGAGATTTGCTTTTGCCGTTGAGCAGGATGCAATCAATAATCTGCGGATGTTTCCGCAAAGCTTCTCCGTGCTTTGGTGTTCTGCTTCGCTGATTCTTCCGGTTTCTTTGAGCAGCTTCAGCCAATAGCTTGTCTCATTTGCTTCTTTCAGTGCGATCTCCAGTTTTGCAACAAAATCCGCCTTGCTGTGTGCGTATTGCGCTTCATGGATATTTGCGCCGACAGAGGTTCCCGCTCGCGCGAGCTGGTCGAGCATATAGGAGCTTTTGGGCGTTTTGATGTTATCAACAAGACAAACCACGCTTTTCGCGAGTTCAAAAGACAGATCCACAAGTTTATTGTCTGACAAGAGAATCACCTCAAAGCTAAGTATATAGAAAGAGCAAGCGTTCGTCAATGATATATCGCTGCGCGATATGATATACTTGCTTCGCAAGCATGATATACAGCCGCTTTGCATCTGTATGATATGATATCCGTTCCTCCATACGCCGCAGGCGTATATCATCCATTTGGATATCATACCGAAGGTATATCACCCGTTCCGACAGGAACGGATATCATTGAAAAAAGCACTTGCCG
>JAEEGG010023309.1_pt1 | contig 12100 bp, 17 predicted proteins | sample 9134161 | NCBI WGS metagenome assembly JAEEGG01 (sample SAMN16246543, study PRJNA631951) | gut metagenome | biome: gut microbiome; feature: rumen; material: CR-attached | host: Bos | place: Iran: Karaj | collected 2018-10 | reverse complement strand
AAATGCCACCAATTGAATTTGGTGGTGATATGGCTGATGAGGTTGATAAAGATAATCAAACATATAAGGTTTCACCATTTAAATTTGAAACAGGCACGCCAATTATTGCAGGAGCAATAGGTCTTGCAAAGGCTTGTGAATATATAGATTCTATTGGTAGAGATAATATTATGAAATATGAAAATTATCTTAAAGAAGAAGCTTTAAAGAAATTAAAAGAAATTGATGGTGTTGAGATTTATAATGAATCTTGTGAAACAGGTATCATTTCATTTAATATTGAAGGATTACATCCACATGATACTGCATCAGTATTTGATAATGATTATCATGTATGTATAAGAGCGGGACATCATTGTGCACAGCTTATTACTAAATGGCTTGGACAGGTTGGAACTGTTCGTGCATCATTCTATTTTTATAACACAATGGAAGATGTAGATAAATTTATTAAGAGTGTTATAGAAGCTAAGAATTTCTTTGCAATGTTTTAGGAGGATTTTATGGATTTAAAGAGTTTATATCGTGCAGTAATCATGGATAACTATAAAAATCCCAAAAATAAAGGTATTACTAAGGATGATAAATATCATTTTGTTCATTTAAATAATCCTTCATGTGGTGATAACATGAATGTTGAGGTATTAGTTGAAAATGGCATTATTAAGGATATTCATCAGGATGCGATTGGTTGCTCAATTTCATGCTCATCTGCAAGTGTTATGAGTGAAACATTAAAAGGAAAAACAATAGAAGAAGCAAGAAAAATTATTGCAGATTTTTATATTCTAGTAGAAGGACAACAGCCAAAAGATGAGGAAGCTTTAGGTGAGGCTATCGCATATGGTGGTGTTAAGGATTTCCCTGCAAGAATTAAATGTGCAACACTTTCTTGGAAGGCTATTGAAAAGGCCTTAGATGAATTAGAATCATAAAGAGGTGATTTTATGGCTAAAGAAAAAGATGATATTACTACTGCCTCTAGTATTGTAGGTGATTATAAATATGGCTTTAAAACTGATACAGAAGCTGTATTAACTTCTGGTAAAGGTTTATCAAGAGATAAGGTTATATTTATCTCTAAAGCTAAAAATGAGCCAAAATGGATGCTTGATTTTAGATTAAAAAGCTATGATGCATTTATTAATTTAAAAAATCCAGAATGGGGTCCAGATTTATCTTTTATTAATTTTGATGATTATACATATTATATTAAATCAACAAAGGAAACAGAAGATAGCTGGGATAAGGTACCTGAAGAAATAAGAAATACATTTGATAAGCTTGGTATTCCTGAAGCTGAAAGAAAATTTTTAGCAGGTACATCTACTCAATTTGAATCTGAGGTTGTTTATCATAATAATTTAAAGGAATTAGAAGATAAAGGTGTTATTTTCTGTGATACAGATACTGCAGTAAGAGAATATCCAGATCTAGTTCAAAAATATATTGGTAAGCTTGTACCTATTACAGATAATAAATATGCAGCATTAAATTCTTGTGTATGGTCTGGTGGTTCATTTATTTATGTACCTAAGGGTGTTAAATTAGATAAGCCAGTACAATCATATTTTAGAATTAACACTGAAAGAATGGGTCAATTTGAACGTACATTAATAATTGTTGATGATGATGCATCAATTCATTATGTAGAAGGATGTACAGCCCCACTTTATTCTAAGGATTCACTTCATGCAGCAGTAGTTGAAATATATGTTGGTGATAGAGCAACATGTAGATATTCTACAGTTCAAAATTGGTCTAATAATATTGTTAACCTTGTAACAAAAAGAGCCAAGGTTGGCGAAAATGGCTCAATGGAATGGATTGATGGAAATGTAGGATCAGGATTAAATATGAAATATCCTGCCTGCATTCTAGAGGGTGATGGAGCTAAAGGAACATGTGTTACTGTTGCATTTGCCTCAACAGACCAATATCAAGATACAGGTGCAAAAATGATTCATATTGGTAAAAATACTACATCAAGAATCATTTCTAAAAGTATCTGCCGTGGCGGTGGAAAGGTTAATTATCGTGGCTGTGTTAAAATGCTTCCTACATCAAAGGGTGGAAGAAGCCACGTTGAATGTGATACATTAATTTTAGATGATAAATCTACATCTGATACAATTCCACTAAATTTAGGTGAGAATAATGATATGTATATTGAGCATGAGGCTACAGTATCTAAAATTAATGAGGATGAATTATTTTATTTAATGTCAAGAGGCTTGACAGAAGCTGAAGCAACTGAGATGATTGTAATGGGCTTTATTGAACCATTTTCTAAGGAGCTTCCAATGGAATACGCAGTTGAGCTTAATAGATTAATTAAGCTTGATATGACAGGATCTAATGGTTAATATGAAAGATATTTATAAAGAAATATATGATAGATTTTATAATGATTATAAAGACTATTTTGCAAAAGATTTAAATGATTTTACAAATATTGAGCATGGTATGGAAAATACTCCATCTAAGACATATTTTGCCTTTAATCAGGTAAATAAAGGAATAATGGTTGATGGTGTTAATAAATTATATAACCTTACTATTTCAACAGTTATTATTTCTGTTAATGGTGAAGCTGCATGTAATTTCATGATAAATTATAATAAAAATGTATTATTTATGTTTACATCAAATTCTTATAATCGTTTAACTACAGTATCATTATCAAATGAAGGTATCAATGATGAAGAATTAGCTAATATATTCTCGTGTGTTGTATCTTATTTAAAGGATGATATGAAGATGTATGATAATAAAACATTAGATGGTGTTATAATATCTATTAATCAAACATTATCTCCTGAAAATGTATCTACAAAGAATTTAACATTAAATGAAATAGTAGATGAAGTATATGATAAGATGATGGGTTCATCATCTATTGTAAGTTAAAAATAAAAATGATATACTAATCATAGTAAAAGGATATTACCTTTTACATGATGATATAGCTTTCAATTTTGGTAATATCCTTATCTATTCTGAAAGTTATTAATATATATAGCCTCCCAATGGGAGGCATTTTTTAAAGGTGAATATATGATTATTACATCTAAAGATAATAATAAATTTAAAGAATTATTATATTTAAAAACATCTAAAGGAAGAAAAGAATTAAATAAATTTATTGTAGAAGGGCCTCATTTAGTAAAAGAAGCTAAAATGAAAAATATCTTAATTGAAGCATATTCAATTAAAGAAAAGGAAGGATATAATATTTTATCTGAAGCTTTAATGAAAAAAATATCTTCTACATCAAGTGTTGTAGAAGAAATAGGTGTTTGTAAAATTATAGAAAATGATTATTTATCTAATAAAATAATCATTTTAGATAATGTACAAGATCCAGGTAATATTGGAGCCATAATGAGAAGTGCCTGTGCCTTTGGCTTTAAAACAATTATTTTAGGTGAAGGATGTTGTGATATATATAATGATAAAGTAATAAGATCAAGCCAAGGAGCTATATTTAAATTATCATTTAGACATGAAAATTTAATTAATTTTATTCCTACATTAAAAGATTATGATGTATATGGAACAGATGTAAGAAATGGAATTAAATTAGATGATATTAAAAATAATAATAAATTAGCTATTATTCTAGGTAATGAAGGTAATGGTATAAGTGAAGAAGTATTTAAATTATTAAATAAAAATATATACATACCTATGGATGATACAGAATCATTAAATGTATCTGTAGCAGCCTCAATAATAATGTATAAATTAAGATAAAAGGGATTAACGATGGTTAATCCCTTATTTATAATTATCAATAAATTCCTGTGCAGTTCCAAACCAATCATCGTCTTCATCACTTTGAATCCACATGTTACCATAATATCCTATTATTAGTTTAATTACCCTTTTTGCAATATCTGTAGAAGTATAATTTAAATTTGTTAGAAATGCTTCTTTGTTTGGGCATTTATCTACGGTATCATCCATCATACAATTTGGATCATTTAATTTATCATTTGGAGTTAATTCAAGTTCAAAACCAGAACCTCGCTTTTTTACATATATTAAATGTGTATCATCATTTAATAATTGATAATTTTTAAACTCAGTTTTTATTATTGCGCTTATTGAATCATAAGTGATAGGTTTGTCTGTTAGAATGATTAAATCTTTCATTTTTTGTTCCTCCCTAGTAATTCTTCTTTATTTCTAATAACATTGATTCCTTTAGATTTTAATTCTAAGTATTTTTTTTCTGTTATGTCTGGAGCATAGACAATATGTTCTTTATTATGCTCACGCGCTAAATCCTTTTGCTCGAGAAATTGTCGCGTTTTATGTCTCACTTTTCCAGACTTTACCTCTATTATGCTACTTTTGGTCATAATATCAATTTCTCTCGTACTGTTGATTTTCTTATGATATAGTACATCATTTACTAGTATAACATTTCCGGGTTCATTTTTCTCTAATAAACTAAATATTTCATAAACATATTTATCCTTAGATTTAGCCGCGTGGTTATAAAGATTTTGTCTTTTTAACTCCGCTTTTTCCTTAAATGTCATTTTTTGTTTTTTGCTATTAGAAAATTCCAAGTGTCCTGGATCCTTAATGTATTTTCCCGTAGTTGAACTATAATATCTTAATGTATTGTTTGGGCCTTTTTTATATGGCATAGTAATTACCTCCTTTACCTTAATTATGAACTTGATATTTGCTTTTTTGTAGTGAGAGAGATAACATATTAAGGTGAAAGGAGTTGCACTTTTTATGGAAACTAAAGAATTAATAAAAAATATAGCATTAAATTTAAAAAGCTTGCGCAAAAAAGCAGGACTGACTCAGGAAGAATTAATAGATAAGATCGGGGAGGAGAATCTTAGTTTAAGATCGTATAAAACATACGAAAATAAAAATTCTAGTAGAGTACCATTACTAGAAAAATTGGTAATTATTGCAGATTTTTATAAATGTTCGCTCGACAAATTAATATTTAATAAAGATTCTATTTATAATGATTCATTTTCAAAACAAGACTCTTTAAAGCGTTTATCTTTATTGATTTATTCATTGGTATTGACTCCAGTTAAGGAAACCGATCCAGAAAACAAGTATTATGGTAAATATTATTTTCTTTCATATGATAACGAGGTACCTTTACTTATGGATAAATTTGAAACGAAATCACATGAAAAAAATAATTTGTTTGAATACTATGGAGTAGGTGATATTATTTCTGTTTCGGACTATTTTAATTTAATAAATGAAATTCCTTTTAATAGTGAAGATTGGAAACCTACATTAGAGAGATTTAATAAGCACCTAATTGAAGCAGGTGTCGAACCAGATGAATATTATGAAAATCATATCAATAGAATAGAACGAAGAAGAAGCCAAAAAAAATAATCGGATATGTCCGATTATTTTTCTTCTTTATTATCTTCATCAGCTTCTTTATCATCAATAGTATATAATGGGAATATTTTTTTATCTAATTCCTCTGGCTTGAACATCTTTGATGTATATAATATACCATCTAAATGATCATATTCATGCTGGAATACTATCGCAGGATAGCCTTCTAAAGTCATTGTGACATTTTTAATTCTACCTGTATTATAATCATATGTTGCAGCTTTAATTCTTATTGCATAATGTCTTGGTGTTACTAAGCCTTCAGTTTCTCTTGTTACAGATAAGCATCCTTCACCACCTGGAAGATAAGTCATTTCCTCACTTTTTCCAATGATTTTAGGATTGATAAATGCGTAAAAATATTTTGTTTTATTTTCATCTAAGAAATCTGTACAATTTATCGCAAACATTCTTTTTATTACACCAACCTGAGGTGCGGCAATTCCAACACCTGGTCTAATTTTATATTTTTCTGTTAATTCCTCAACCTCAGATGCCATCATATATTCAGTTAAGCTTCTTATACATTTTTCATCATCCATTGATAATGGAAATTTAACATCTTGGCATTTTTGATATAGAAGTGGATTTCCTTCAATTATTATATCTTTATTACAATACATAATTATTTCCTCCATAAACAAAAAGATTATATCATAAAAATATAAATTATTATATAATACTTTTGGTGATTTTATGGAAGAATTAATTGATGGATATATAAATGAAATTAAAAATAGTGATGATTTTTTAAAATTAATTGAATTAAAAAAATTAATTGATAAAAAATATCAATCATTAATAATGTCATTTAATGTTAAAAAAGATAATTATTTTAAAGCATTAGAAAATAAAAAATATTATAAGGATTTTGATATTATTGAAAAAGATTATAGAGATATTAAAACTGAATTATTTTCTAAAGAAGAAGTAAAAGAATATATTAATTTAGAAAATAAATTAAATAATAAATTAGATGATGATTTTAATAAAATAAAGGAATCTATTTCATCTAAATTTGGTAAATCAAAAAGATTTAATATTTTTAAATAATATAATGTCAAGATAAAATACTTGACAGTACTATTTTTTATGATATAATATCATTGTTTGAGAAAAGGAGTGTATTATTATGGTAAAAATTAGATTACAAAGATTTGGTTCTCATAAAGATCCAAAATACCGTATCGTTGCGGCAGATTCTCGTTCTCCTCGTGATGGCAGATTCTTAGAAATTTTAGGAACATATATTCCTACAACTGATCCTGCTACAGTAACTTTAAAGGAAGAGAACATTAAAGCTTGGCTTGCTAAAGGTGCAAAACCTACAATCACAGTTAAGAACATTCTTGTTGCAAAGAACGTAATGACTAAGTAGGAGGCTACTTATGATCGATTATGAAGAATTAATTAAACAATTGATTCTTCCTTTAGCTTCTATTAAAGAAGACGTAGAAGTTGAAAACCTATCAAAGGATGATAATAATCTTGAATATAAAGCTTATGTCAATGAAAAGGACCTTGGTAGAGTTATTGGCAAAAGTGGCATGATTGCACGTGCAGTTAGAACTATTTTGTATGCTGCAGCTTCTAAAGAAGGAAAAAGAATCCATTTAGATATTACATCTAAAGAAAACAAATAAAATCAGCTTTTTGCTGATTTTTTTATTTTTTTATTTTTTTGCTTTGTTGCGTTTCGTTTGCGTTTGATTTGCCAATATTGTGTATTATTATTAAATATTATAGTCAAGAAATTTGTATAGTGCTAAATTTTATGTTATTTTTTTGCTTTTTTATTGCGAAATTATATTGTGTTTATTATCAAATCGTTGTATAATTGTTCTTGAAAGGAGATGAATGCAATGTCAATATTCGATTCACCCGATTTCAAACCAATGGAAAGAATTGCCGGAAGAGCAATGATGACAGTTACAAAGAGTGGCGTTTCATTTTCCAAGCAAGCAGTTTCAAAGCTATCATATGCACATTTTGTTCAAGTTTATATTAACAAAAAGGATAAAATTGTTGGTGTAAGAGTTTGTGAAAGTTGTGATCCAAATGCTATTAAGTTTGTTAATTCATCAAAAGAAAAAGTTGATTATGTTAGATGGAACAATAGCGATTTTACTTCCGAGATAAATTCTTTAGTTTCTAAAGAAATAGCCGAGAAAGGATATAAAATTGAGGCAGAGTACTTAGAAGAAGAAAATGCTTTATTATTCAAATTTGAAAATTTGCAAATAATAGAGAATTAGTTTTAGGTATTAATTCCGACAAAGTTCGGCTTTAATATAAATTTTTATATTTTTTGCAACGAAAAAAGCATTACTACCGTTAATAGTAATGCTTGGATAAGAAATGATTTTAATCACTTCTCGCAAATTGATTATATCATTTCCTATCTTGAGTTGCAAGAAAAGAAAGGGTATATTATGCTTAATGAAAAAACGTAAAAAAAATTTAAAAGATGGTCAAATTGTTAATGAAGAACTTGACCTAAGGAAGTTGTTGAATCTAAAATATCAGGATTTAACGAATAAAAGTGTGTATGTAGGAAAATATGATATTTCATCACTCTATTGTAATACGGACATTTTCCCTGATTATATCGCACTTTACAATGAAAAATCATATTATCATAAAACAAAATTTACTGCAGTTGGTTTCTTTGAATATGACGATAAATTTGATGGCCAACATGGTCTTTATAATTCTATTTATTATCAGAATAAAAAAGATTTATCTATGTTTAAAGAGATGTTTAGAGAAGTAACATTTGTTTTTTCTCCTGATTACTCTTTACTGGAAGATTCTGATGAATGTGAAAACATTTACAGATTAAAAAAGATGAGAGTTGTTTCCTTATGGTTTATTCATGAGATAGGAGCAATTGTTATTCCATTAATATCATTTCCATCACTCGAATCTATTGATTATTATTTAGATGGATTAGAAGATTCATCTGTTTTAGGCATATCAACAAAGGGTCACATTGATGAACCTATTGAATATGAGATTTTATGTGCAACTGTTAAATATCTTGTAGAAAATAAAAAAAATTTAAAAGCCATAATAGTTTATGATATATGTGGTAACCCGGAAAAAACTAATGCTGCTTTTTCTGTTGCTGAAAAAGCTGGAATCAAAGTGATAATTCCTCCAAACTCACTACAAATCCAAAATAAAAAACGGTGGGAAGAAAGACATGAAGCATAGCAATATTGGTTTAGGTCATGGAACAAAAGGTAACCCACAGCAAGATATTGGGCAACAGGAAACAAAAGAAAAGTCTCTATTGCTTGAAAGTAATATAAAAAATAAAAATCGAGACGAGAAAATAAATTCTGTAAAAACAAATAAGGCCAAAAAAATAATGTCGGAATTATATAGACCAGGTGCAGAAATAGGTGATGGTGGCACCGCTGATATGCTTATCGACGAAGCAAATAATGGTGTGCAACCAGGAAAAAAATCTCATTATCAAAAAGCTACTGATAGAGTACGTGAAATTGATAAAGTGCTTGAAAAAAACTTAGCACCTGGAGATGAGAAAGTATTAGAAAGTGAAAAAGAAAAACTAATAAAAGCAATTTTACTTTGGGAGTCGAAACATGGAAAAAAATAAATTTAATTCTATTGTTATTGAAAAATTTGAAGATTTAAAAGAAAAATACTTAAAAGATATCGAATTCGAATGGGATGGAGAAATAATGGGATCTACTATCTTAATAGAAGATTATCTACTTCCCTACCTATATGAGAATATTAATAATGAAAAAATTATGAGTATACTCTCAGATTTTTTAGAAGAATTAATTTCTTTAAAAGATGATTTTTGTGAAGAAGTATTGTACAGTTCTTTTTTTGAAAAAATACATTTTGATAACATGGAAGAAAAATTTATTAAATATTTCAAAGCTGAAACAAAAGCTTTTTTCAACAAATTAAAGTTTTAACTTTATCACTTTTTATAATTGTTAAAATTTGATTTATGTAGTATGATTAATAACTAATTATTTTAAAACTTGCTAGTTAACGGATAGCAAGTTTTTTATTAATTCTGATATAAAAAACTTACTGTTTATAGTATAATAAATTAAAGAGGTTTTATATGAATTATTATCGTTGTGGACATATATTAAAAACATTTGGAATAAAAGGCGAATTAAAGGTAGAAAATTTATCTGATTTTGATAGATTTGAAAAAGGTAAAAGGGTTTATATTTTACATAATGAAAATTATATAGAGGTAACTATATCTAAAAAAAGAGAAACCAATGGTTATTTATATATAGCATTTGAAAATATGGAAGATATTAATCTTGTAGAAAAATATCATGGTGATTATCTTTATATATCTGAAGAAGATAGAGAAGAGCTTGATGAAGGCGAATATTATTATGATGAAATAATTGGTAAAAAGGTTATTAATCAAAATGGAGAAGAAAAAGGTATTTGTAAGGATATTTTAGATCTACCTACTTGTAGATATTTAGCTATCGATGTAAATGGTAAAGAAAAGCTTGTACCTATGATTGATGAATTTATTATAGAAATAAATGATGATAATATCATTGTTAATGAAATTGAGGGATTATTTTGAAAATAACAGTTTTAACATTATTTCCTGATATGTTTAAGGAATTTACAAATGAATCAATAATTAAACGTGCAATTGATGATGGAATTGTTGAAATATCATTTGTTGATATTAGAACATATTCAAAAGAAAAACATCATCATGTTGATGATACACCTTATGGTGGTGGTGCAGGAATGGTATTAAAATGTGATATCTTGCATGATGCGGTAGAGGATAATTCAAATTCTAATACATATAAAATATTAATGACACCACAGGGTAGAACATATAATCAGAATATTGCATTAGAATTAAAGGATAAAAAGGAATTATTATTAATATGTGGTCATTATGAAGGCTTTGATGAAAGAATTAGGGACTATGTAGATGATGAAATATCTATTGGTGATTATGTATTAACAGGTGGTGAGATTGCATCACTTGTAATAATCGATTCTGTAACTAGATTATTAAATGACGCTATTAGAAAGGAATCATGGGAGGATGATTCATTTTCTAATGGTCTTTTAGAATACCCTCAATATACACGTCCTTTATCATATTTAGGTAAGGAAGTACCTTTTGTATTAACAAATGGTAATCATAAGGATATTAGAGAATTTAGATTAAAAGAAAGCTTAAGAAAAACATTACATAAAAGACCAGATCTTTTAGAAAAAAGAAATTTAACAGAAGAAGAAAAGAAATTATTAAAAGAAATTAAGGAGGAAGAAAAATGAAGAACGGCATTTTACTTCATATTTCGTCACTTCCAAGCAAATATGGAATTGGCTCATTTGGCAAAGGAGCATATGATTTTGTAGATTTTTTAGTTAAAAGTAAGGTAAATATTTGGCAAATATTACCACTTGGACCAACATCATATGGGGATTCACCATATCAAGCTACATCATCTTATGCAATAAATCCTTATTTTATTGATTTAGATATTTTAGTAGAACAAAAATTAATAAAAAAAGAAGATTTAATATTACATGAATATCCAAGAGTAGATTATGGATTTTTATATAATACTAGATATGAAATATTACATAAAGCATTTTTAAATAGAAAATTAGTAGAAAAAAAATTTAATGAATTTATTAATGCTGAATCATCTTGGCTAGATGATTATGCATTATTTATGATGCTTCATAAAATTCATGCAAAGGATAATTTAAATGGCTTAGCTAATTTTTATGATGATTTTAAATTTAGAAAGCCTGAATCATTAGCTTGGGCTAAAAATGAATTTAAGGATTTATATTTAGAATATCAATTTTATCAATATTTAGCATATACACAATGGTTTAAATTAAAAAAATATGCAAATGATAAAGGTATTAAAATCATGGGTGATTTACCTATATATTGCGCATATGATTCAGAAGAGGTATGGGCACATAAGGAATGCTTCCTACTTGATAATAAGCTTAATCCTACATTTGTTGCAGGATGTCCGCCTGATGGATTTACACCTGATGGACAATTGTGGGGTAATCCTATTTATGATTATGATTATTTAAAGAAGCATAATTATTCATTCTTAGTAAATAGAATGAAGCATGCCTTAAGATTATATGATATTTTAAGATTGGATCATTTTAGAGGCTATGCAGGATATTATGAAATCCCTTATGGCGATAAGACTGCGAAAAATGGTCATTGGGAAAAGGGTGTAGGACTTGATTTCTTTAAAGCACTTGAAAAAGAAGTAGGTAAAAGAGAAATCATTGCCGAAAATTTAGGATTCTTAACAGATGATGTTACTAAATTAATGAAGGATACTAAATATCCTGGAATGCATATATTTCAATTTGAATTAGGATTTGATAATGTATGTCCTATAAAGAAGAAAAATCCATTTAATAAGAATAATGTAATATATACAGGAACACATGATAATATGACATTAATGTCATTTTATAATATGTTACAAAAAAGAGAAAAAGATATTATTGATAAATTATGTAATATATCTTTTTATGATAAGCCTAATTTAAAAATAATTGAATTTATATTTAATTTAAAATTAGATTATACAATTATTCCACTACAAGATTATCTAGGTCTAGATGATGAATGTGGCAGAATGAATATGCCATCTAAAATAGGTGG
>JAEEGG010023306.1_pt1 | contig 12101 bp, 12 predicted proteins | sample 9134161 | NCBI WGS metagenome assembly JAEEGG01 (sample SAMN16246543, study PRJNA631951) | gut metagenome | biome: gut microbiome; feature: rumen; material: CR-attached | host: Bos | place: Iran: Karaj | collected 2018-10 | reverse complement strand
CTTTAGGACAGATTACAATCCCCACTTCGGTTACGAGTATTGGAATTGCTGCTTTTGATGGTTGCAGATCTTTACAACGAATCATTATTCCAAAAGGCAGTATGGAAAAATTCAAACAATTGCTTCCAAAAGAGTTGTGGGATAAGTTGTGTTTTTTCGAAAATGTTATTGATGATTCTGAGGACATTCCGATTAAAGTCATAAAAGATTATGAAGTAGATGATGATGAGTTTCCATTTTAGCAGTTAATAGCATGAATGACACTTTATATATTATAGGTAATGGTTTTGACCTACATCATGGTTTAAAAACTTCATATAAAGATTTTTACATAAACTATGTAAATAGTGAAGCTGATGGTATCCAATGGTTGAGGAATGAACTGAATATGGCACCACAAACAAGACAAGACCTCTATGCAGGTTGGATGCATGTAAGAGGAGCTGTCCATACAGGTGATAATATTTTCGATTTGGATGAGGTTCTTGCTGAAAACTTCATTAAAGAGCCTGACGGCAAGTGGTGTATTCCCAATCAAAAAGACGAGAAAGACCTTGCGATTCTTCGTGCCAAAACACTGCTCAAAGAGTTCAACCTTTTTGTGGAACAGGCAAGCAAAACCAAATCCAAAATCAAGGAAGCCCGTGAGGAAGCTCTCTGTGCAGGATTCAAACAATGCTATATCAACAAGGATTTCAAAACCATAGTTATGGATGGCGACAAGATTCCCGAAAACCAACTCACCGAGGACCGGGGTATTACTTCAATACTACGACATTGCATCATCAAGGGTATAGGCTATGACATTGATTAATTCCAGTTCTTTTTTTCATTACACCAAGAGAAAAAAATCACTTCTTGGCATTCTCCGTAACGGATTCCGTTTTTCATATAGTTACGAGATATTTGATGAAATTGTAGCCCATTCTGATAATGACAAATTTTTTCCTATGTCTCATCTTTTGGAACCAGAACCCGAACCTGTTGGAATAGCCTTTCCAATGGTATGCTTTTGTGATATTCCGTTGATGAGAGCAAGCCAACATAGAAAACGCTATGGCAATTATTGCATTGGATTGGATAAAGATGCCACTTTGAAACAGTGGTCTCCTATTATGAATCCTGTTTATTATGTTAATTCCTTCTGGGTAGATAACTTATATGAGAAATTGGCCTTCCATAAACGTTCATTGGCCACATTGGTAAAAAAGGATAAAGAGTTTATTACTGAAATTGAGAATGCTTCTCAAGATGCACTCCCTGAACTGGCAAAAAAAGCCAAACAGTATATGAAAACTGCACAAGAGTATTATGAATTTGGATATACACTTGAACAACTGCTTCGTTTGACTAAGCCGTGTGTTGGAAAAGACAAAAAGGGGAAATCTGTCAACTTTTACGATGAACGTGAATGGCGTGTTTTTTTGAATTATAAACAGAGAGAAAAAACCGATGTCCATTACGGACTAACTCGTGAAGAATATGACAAAAACCGTCCAGAATGGAATAAAGCCATAGAATCTGATTACTTGACATTTGAGAAATGTATGCCATCAGAGGTAATATCACACATCATTGTCCCTGAAGAGAAGGATGTTCCTGCAGTAATTGGTGCTATTAAAAGTGAAACACACATTCTTGGGAAAGAAATATCGTTATTTGATCCCAATATTAAAGATTTGCTTATCAGCAAAGTCACATCATTTGAACGAATTGAGAATGATTTTTAGCCAAGCAAACAATGGTGGAAAAGCAAAAAAAGTTGATGTAGGCTGACACAAAAGATATATTCAAGAATATGTTGCCAAAGGAGTTATGGAACAAGCTTTATTAAATTGTAAATAGTCGCCCCTCAAAAAGCCTTAACAATTTGAAATTGTGTAAAAAATCATCCGGATACAGGGCTGTCATAATTGAATTAATCTCTTTGGACATCTGGGAGAAGATAACAGATGAGGGCCGGTCCTTGTGGGTGAACCAGATCAACAGGAACAACCTTGACATGAAAGTCTTTTCCCTGGACGATTCTGTCGTTTGCCAATACACCACGTTCATCAAGAAGCCAGCGGACTTCGTGGATGAGGCAAAGCGCGGTTATGATGTCTTTGGGGAGACGATGAATTCCTTCTATGACAAGCTTTCCGAAATGGAACAGCAGTACGCTGTCCGGGAGCCGATACGTCCCATCGGTTTTTTGAGGAGCATGGAGTCTGTCGCATAATGGCAAAATACACGTTACATCCTACCTTCCCATGCCTCGCGAACTTACCATCGACATTCACGGCAAATACGTTGAAGATGCCCTTGCGGAGGTGCGGGATGAAAAAAACAACGCCGAAGGCAATTTTTGAATATGAAATGCGTTCCATTAGTATAGATAATAAATTGAAGACAATATGTGCAGATTTTCGGAACCAAGCAGGCAGAAATTAGGTAACACCGTGTTGTATATCGCACAACATGCCAAGTATCCATACAAGACAGAAATATTGAAGCTGCTGTACTTGATGGAAGAACTGTCTGTCAGGCAGTACAACACACCATTCCTGGGCATACCTTTTTCGGTATGGAGGCTTGGTCCTGTGTCCGTCGATGTTTTCGAGGAGCTTTCTGACGGTCCTGTCATACTTGGCGACTTCATCACACTCCAGTTCAACGGACAGGGTGTCCGTGTCACACCTGTCGCAGGCCGCGAATTCAATGATGATGAGTTTTCCGACAACGACATCAGTGTGATGGAGAAGGTAATGAAAAAATATGGAGGCATGGATTCCGAGTCGCTCATTGCTTTGACACACAAGGAAGGCTCGCTATGGTATGAGACAGCTAAGGAACATGGTTTGCTGCAGGATTTTGAGCAGAAACGTGCTAACAGCTCGAACATTGTGATAGACATGGCACGTGGTCTCTGTCCCGATGCGCGTAATATGTATGAGGAGACGTTGGAAATCCGTGATTTCGCAAACCGTATGCGCAAATAAGCCATGTATCAGGAAGGCCAGCTGCTGAAGTTTTCAAATTTTGTGTTCAAAAATGGCAACACTCCAAAGACCAAGTATTTCATTGTGCTCCGTCGTATGGAAAGGACACTTATGATTGCTTCGTTGCCGACAAGCAAGGATCATGTGCCTTCATTTGCCGCAGTGGAATCCGGATGTGTCAATTTGCCAGAAAGCAATGTGAATGCTTTCGTCATCAGTCCGAAAATGCAGGTGACTCCTTTTTTCTCATTCCCGTTGCCAACATTTTTGTATGGAAGTGAGGTTGATGAATACGAACAGGAATATCTCGATTCCATGCAATGTGAAGTGGAAGACTTGGGATTGGTTGATATGGATTTGATGCAGGCTATTAGGGACTGTCTCAAACGGGCATCCAATATCAGGAGAAAATACATAAAGTGGCTGTAGTCCACTTTCTGCTTTGTTTTACACCCCCTAATTCTTTCATAGAAAAAGTGTTGGAGCTTACCATCGACATTCACGGCAAATACGTTGAGGACGCCCTTGCGGAGGTGCGGGAATTTGTCCGGCGTGCTCCGAAGGAGGCGGAAAAGATTGTGGTGATACACGGTTACAACCGTGGCACGGCCTTGCGCGACGCCTTGCGCACAAGGCTGCGTTCGCCCCGCATACGTCTGATCGAACCCTCGTTCTTCAATGAGGGCGAAACCTACATTTGGCTGAAACGATAGATTTGTAACCCCTATGAAAATCTCTGTTATTACCGTCACCTACCAGTCGGTGGGGACGCTGGAAGAGGCCATGCGAAGCGTGCTTCGCCAAAACTGGCCTGATGTGGAGTACATTGTTGTGGACGGCGGTTCCACGGACGGGACCGTGGAGACCATCCGCCGCATGGAGCCGGAATTCAACGGCAGGCTGCGCTGGATCAGCGAGCCGGACCACGGCATCTACGACGCCATGAACAAGGGCATCCGCATGGCGGCAGGGGAGGTTGTCGGCATTCTGAACAGCGACGATTTCTTCGCCGCTCCGGATGTGCTGGAGCGCGTGGCCGCCGCCTTTGCCTCCGATGCTGACTTGGAGGGCGTTTATGGCGATGTCCGATATGTGGAGCCTGAAAACACCTCACGGACGGTGCGGCATTACTCCTCCGCGGGGTTCACCCGCAAAAAGCTGGTCTACGGCCTTATGCCGGCGCATCCCTCGTTCTATGCCCGCAAAACCTGCTTTGACCGTTTCGGGCTGTACGACCCCCGTTACCGCATCTCCGCCGATTACGACATGTTTGTCCGGCTGATATGGGTGGGGAACATCCGCACGCGCTACATGCCCTTCGATTTTGTGACCATGCGGAACGGAGGTGCCTCATCATCCGGATTTTCCGCCAGGTGGCAGATAATGCGCGAACACCTGCGGAGCGCACGTGAGCATGGGATGCCGAGCAGCTTTCTCCTTCAATGCCTGCGTTATTTCGGAAAAATTGCCGACCTTTTGAAAAAATAGAGCCATGATTGAACTTTTTGTCTTTTTATTCCTATTGTCGGTCGAACTCGGCTATTACCGTCTGGCCAAAAGAAAAAACATCCTCGACATGCCCAACGAGCGCAGTTCCCACCATGAGGGGACGGTGCGAGGCGGCGGCATTGTCTTCTACGCCGCATGTCTGGTGTTTTTCTTAAGCCATCACTTTATATGGCCGTGGTTTATGATCGGAATGACAATGATTGCCGGAATCAGCATACTTGACGACATCCGCTCCGTCAAGCCCAATATCCGGCTGCTTGTACAGGCTGCCGGTGTGTTCCTGGTGCTGTTCCAGTTCAGCGTGTTCAACCTGGTTGGATGGAAATCCTTCATCGCGGTCTTCTCCGCCGTCTGCATACTGAACGTCTACAATTTCATGGACGGCATCAACGGCATGACCGGACTCTACACCCTTGTCACCCTGCTGACGCTTTCGTTTGTCAACATGTTTGTGGTTGAGTTTATTCCGCAGGACATCATCACCTATGTGCTGCTGGCCGACATTGTGTTCCTTGGCTTCAACTTCCGGCGGCACGCACTCTGCTTCGCCGGTGATGTGGGGGCGGTGGGGCTCGGTGTCATCATTGTGTACCTGTTCGGACGGCTGCTGCAGTATTCAGGTGCAGAAATCAGCTACATGACCTTCCTGGTGGTCTATGGTACTGATGCGGGCTTTTCAGTCATCCGCCGCCTATGGCTTAAACAGAACATATTCCATCCGCACAGGGTCTTCATTTTCCATATGCTGGCCAACGAGTGCAAGATTCCGCAATTGGTTGTCACGACAATCTATGCCACACTGCAACTGGTGATTAATATCGGTTATCTGATGTTTCCCTTTAACAAATACATATACATGGCGGCATGGATAGTGGTGCTGGTTTCAGTCCATATCGCCATCTACCGCTATTGCGACAAACACTATACTTTAATCAAATAGAACAGGTTATGAAGAATCAGATACTATTTCTGCTTTTGCTCGTGTCATCGTGCAGCCTCTTTTCACAGACGGTGGAGCGTGCCGAGGTGAAACCCTACAAGGGCCGTCCCGCCTTGTATATCAATGGCGTGCCGACAGTCCCGCAGTTTTATGCCCTGACCGACCGTCCGACGGGAAACCGCTCATACGAGGCTCTGCCGTCGCACAGCATCGCGCAGTTTGCCAAGGCCGGATTCAAGCTCTACCAGCTGGATATATGGTTTGAGGAGATGCTGCCCGAAAACGGTGAGTTGGACATCACTGAGGCAAGGAGGCAGGTGCAGGGGGTGCTGAAACATTGTCCCGACGCCGCCGTCATGTTCCGGCTGCATGTCAATCCGCCCTTCTGGTGGTTGGGACAGCATCCGGAGGAATGCTGCCGCTTTGCGGACGACACTCTCCAGCCTGAGCCTTACCGTCCGCTGCACCAGAACTATCTGTGGCAGGATCTTAACACGGTTCCGCGCTGCAGCTACGCCTCCCAAAAATGGCAGCGCTGGATGGAGGGGAATGTTGCCGAATTCTGCCGCCAGCTGGCCGTGACTGACGAGGGGCGGCATGTTATGGGAATCCAGATTGCCAACGGCCTGAACGGCGAGCATCACCAGTGGGGATTTGTTAAGCACGATCCTGACGTTTCGGAGCCGATGCAGCTCTTTTTCCGCCAGTTCCTTAAAGATAAATATCATACTGAAAAGGCGTTGTGCAAGGCCTGGAATATGCCATCAGCCACCTTTGAAAATGCAACTCTCCCAGGCATGGAGCGGCATCAGACTTCCGCCGGCATCTTCCGCGACCCGCAAAAGGAGCAGGCTGTGGCCGACTATTACGAATGCCAGCACAAGGTGGTGACGCAAAGCATTCTGGGCTTTGCCAAGGTGGTGAGGGAAAACTGGCCGCGTCCGGTGACAATCGGCTGTTTCTACGGCTATTACCTTTCTTTGTTCGGTCGCCAGGCGGCGGGCGGACACCTTTGCGAGCAGGACATTCTCACCTCCCCGTATATCGATTTTCTTTGTGCGCCGCAGGCCTACAACAAGAACAGCCGTCTGCCGGGCGGTCCCGCCCTGTCGCGCGGGCTGGTCGAGTCGGTGAACCTGCACGGCAAGCTCTGGCTGGACGAAATGGACCAGCCTTCCCATCTTGGATATGTTTACCTTGGCGGTCTGCAGATGTATCCGCTGGAGGAGAGTGTGCAGATACTGCGCAAGTTCGTGCTGAGCCCGTTCCTGCGCGGCGGCGGCATGTGGTTCTACGATTTCGGCCCGCTGATGTGCAGCGGCTGGTGGGACGACCCCGCATATATGGAGGATATCGCACGGATGCACAGGGTGGAGGAGCGTTATTTCCAGCATGAGCAGGATTGCCCTGCGGACGTGCTGCTGGTCTTCGACACGAAGGTCTTTTTCCATACCGCCTCCCGCGACACGGACGACCCCATCACCGACCAGACATCGGTGAATGTGGTGCCGATCGAGGTGTTCAAGTCGGGAGTTGCAGCCGCCACCTGCTACCTTTCGGACCTGCCGCAGATGCCTTTGGAGCAATATAAGGCGGTAGTGTTTGTGAACTGCTTTCTGCTGACGGCGGAGCAGCGGCAGTGGATCCGGAAAAATGTTGCAAAGGAGGGACGCAACCTCATCTGGCTTACGGCACCAGGCTACAACGACGGCAAGAGGCTCGATCTGCGCCATGTGTGCGAGGCTGCTGGGATGCGCCTCGACACCTTCTCCGCTTTCAGAATTCCCGACATCCGGTTCGGCGCGGCATTTGGCGACAGCCTGCAGAAGGGGGCGAAGATTGCCGAGGTGGGCAAGACCATCTTCATGAACACGAACGACAGCATACGGGCCTTCCGGCAGACCTTCTTCCATGTGACGGATGGGGGCGCGGAGCGGCTCGCCATGTTCGATTCGCTTCCGGAATCCCGTGTGGCCGCAGCCGTGGTGCGGCACCGGACGCACAACGATTATTTCTTTGCCCTTCCGCTGATGACCAACGGATTGTGGATGCAGCTCCTTCGCGATGCGGGATGCCACATCTACGATGATGCGGGCGATGCGGTGATTGCCGGTTCCGGCCTGCTGATGATTCACACCGCCAGTGGAGGGGAGCGGACTATCCGGCTGCGCAACGGCCGTGAGGTGAAGGTTATGCTACAGCCCAAACAGACCCTGCTGCTCGATGCGGAGAGCGGGGAGAAGGTTTTGTGAGCATTGCCGGCCAATCGTATTGGAAAAAGGATTAATTTTGCAGTTTTAAAACGATTACAGAATATCATCATGAATAAAAAAGCCATTTTTGCCGTCTGCCTGCTTTTGTGTTGCGGAACTGCTGCGTTACAGGCGCAATACCAGCTGCCTAACAGCGGGTTCGAATCGTGGGACACAACTTCATACAACCTCCCGATCGGATGGAATTCATACAATACGGCCAATTGCAACATACAGGGTATGCCTGCAAATTATGCGGCCACCATCGCAAAAATCATCAACAGCACCGTGGTCCACTCCCGCACGCAGGGCAGCCGTCCCGGCGGTAAGGGCGGGAACTATATCACCCTGCAGTCGCGGAATGTGAACGCGAGCGGCATAAACATGACGGTCAGCGGCATTGTCAGCACCGGACTCTTCAACATAGGCTCCATCTCCGTCTATACGCCGCTGAACTATTTTTCCACGGAGCGCAAGTTCCCCTCCTTCCGGATGCCGCTAACATCCACACCGGATTCCATGTATTTGTGGGTCAGGTATTATGCGGTTGATGCCGATTCTTCACGGGCGCGTATCGTGGCCTATATCCATGGTGACACCGATTTCCAGTACATGAACCATACAGGCAATAAGGCGCTTTATTGCGGCTACATCCATCATCTGATGGCACGCACCGATTCGGTGCTTCCGGCAACCCGTTGGGTGCAGCTGCGGCTCCCGTTCAAATATGACGGCAAGGCAAAACCGAAGTATCTGCTGATGTACATGGCCTCCGACTCATGCATTATAGGCGGCAAAATAGGCAACGAACTTTCTGTTGATGACATAGAACTGATATACAGTTCATGGTTGAAGGGCATAATGGTTGACGGCGTTTCTGTGCCGGATTTCAAAAAGGATGTTTTCAACTATCAGGTGGAGCTGCCCTATGGGACATCTTCGCAGCATGTGCCCTCAATCCGCTGCATCGGTGAGGTGGACGACATAACCGACAGCGTTGTCTTTTACCCTTCCCTGAACGGGGTGGCGGGGGGACGCTCCGTCATCACCGTGATTGCCGAGGATGGTGTTTCCACCCATACCTACACTTTGACCTATCAAATCGCCAAATCCCCGAATGCGCACCTTTCCGCTTTGACTTATGACAAGAAGAATGTTCCGGGATTTCATCGGGACAGCCTTAGCTATGAGGTTTGGCTGGCTCCCGGTACAACGGTGCCACCTGTCGTCGAGTGCCAGACGGAATTTCCTGGCCTGAAACCGCAAATCACTCAGGCAACCGCTCTTCCAGGCGCTGCAACCGTTAAGGTGACGGCTGAGGACGGACATACCCAATTGACCTACACAATCAATTTTAAAGTTTCATTGTCCAAAGACGCCACGGCCTCCTGGATCCGCTACAACCAGCAGCCGCTCCCCGGTTTCCATCCGGACAGCCTCAACTATTCAGTGGAGCTGCCTTACGGAACAACTTCAGTACAGGTGACTGCCGCAGCCAACTGGCCAAAGGCGAGGGCCCGCTGCTGGCAGGTGACCTCCTTGCCCGGTACGGCCATTGTGCAGGTGGTGGCAGAGGATACCACCGTGAAACGGAATTACCGCATCAGCTTTACTGTAGCCAAAAACAACAATGCCCGTTTGGATTCGCTCTATTATATGTTGGGGAAAACCAAATGTCTGATACCTGCATTCCATCCGGACAGTTTGGTCTATTCCGTTGTGCTTCCGGAAAAAAACAAGATTCGTCCGGTGGTTGCCGCTGTGCCGCAGGATGCCCGTGCGAAGTCAAAGGTGCTCTATCCGCTGCTTATGGAGGATACGGTAAGGGTTTGGGTCATTGCTGAGAACGGTTCTGACAGCCTCTGTTACAAGATTGCCTTCCGCGTGCGCAGATCGACCAATGCGCTGTTGTCCTCCTTGAAGGTTAACGGGAAACCGCTGGCGAATTTCAAGGATACCGTTTTTGACTATCCGGTTCTGCTGGACAGCAGTGTTGTTCCGTTTGTTGAGGCTCTGCCTGCGGATTCCGACGCGCAGGTGCGCATCCTTTTCCCATCCCATATCCCTGGAACGGTGACTGTGACCGTGACGGCGGAGGATACCAGCGTCCACTGCGTATACAGGCTCTATTTCTCCATCAGGCTCTCGGACAATGCCGACCTGATGTCGTTGGGCTATCGTCTGGGACAGACCTACTATCCGCTGGAGAACTTCCACAAGGACACGCTTAAATACCATGTGCTGCTGCCTCCTTTCACGACGGTTGCGCCGGTGCTGGTGTGGGTCAAGGCCGATTTTGATGCTTCCGATACTGTGTGCCAGCCGCGCTTCCCGAAGGATTCGGCTTATGTGACTGTGGTTTCGGAAAGCGGACATCTCTCAAAAAAATATATTGTCCATTTTGATGTTCCGCTATCCCGTAATGCCAGCCTGGAGGAGCTGTATTGCGATGGCAGGCCGTTGGCCGGATTCCATCCTGACACGCTTTTCTATACTGTCTGGCTGCATCCCGATACGGTGCGTACGCCAATTCTGTCGGCAAAGTCGGTGCAGGGCGCCACTTTTTCGATACGTCAGGCTGCTGCGCCGGGTGACACTGCGTTGCTGACGGTAAGGGCGCAGGACACCATGGTTGTGAAGGAATACCGCGTCCTTTTCCTCCGGAAACGCTCCTCAATAGCCACACTTAGCTCATTCCATTACAGATTGGGAAACGCCGATTCTGTCATCCGTCTGCAGGAGGGGATTTCAAACTACACCGTCCTGTTGAAGGAGAGGACCACAGACGTCCCCTTCGATTTGCAGTGTGTTCCGACAGACAGCAGGGCTTCGGTCAAGTTCCTGCGTATTCCATTGTCGGTTAATGATACGGCGGTGGTGCGTGTGCTTGCGGAGGATGGCGTCACAGTTACAGCCTATATTGTGGCATTCAGGCGGATACCCTCTGCGGACGCCCTCTTGGATTCGTTGTGGGTGAACGGGAGCCCGCTCAAACTTTTCCGTCCGGACCGTTTCAGCTATTCCTGCGGTGTGCCGGGCTCCACACAGGAGCCGCCGGTTGTGACGGCCAAACTTGCCTGGGAGGCTGATTCGGTTTACATTACGCAGCCATCATCTCTGTTCGGCACCGCACAGATACGTGTGGTTGCGGAGGATGGAGAACATTATAACATCTATACAGTCCAGTTCCGTCCGATGAATGCGGAATCCAGACTCATGGCCATCTATTTGGATGGCGGCTATCCTGTCCCGCATTTCAATGCTAACGTGCAGTCATACGCCCTGCCATACGGTCCCTCTTTCCCGAAAACTGTTACGGCGGTGCCGCTGGATTCTTTCGCCACAAGCCGTTGGAGCAGCGAAATCCGGCATGATACCATGGACATACATATTCTCTGTCTGGCGGAAGACACCTTCTACAGGACGGAATATCTGGTGCGGATTCTTTTGGCGAACGGAATTGCCGAGGCGGCTGAAAGTGGCATTTCGGTTTATCCGAATCCTGTTCAATCAGTGCTGTGTGTCAGACTGTCAGAACCGGAAAAGTTCCAGAGCATCCAAATCTACTCTTCTGAGGGAAGGCTGTTGCGCAGCCATACGCTGGAATCGGCCGAGGAGTATATTCAGGTTCAGGATCTGCCTTGTGGCGTCTATTACTACCGTGTGCTTACCGTTGACAGGCGTTGCCATTATGGAAAATTTGTCCGGCAATAGGGTTACTTTTGAGCAGGCTCTGGAAAAAGCTGAAAAGTTCTGCGCCTATCAGGAGCGGAGCCAGCAGGATGTGCGCAGGCGGCTGCGTGCATGGAAAGTCGGGGAGAGCGATGCCGAGGCTGTGATTGCGGAACTGATTGCCCGGAATTTCCTCAGCGAGGCGCGGTATGCGGCGGCATTTGTCTCCGGACACTACCGCATCAAGCGTTGGGGAAGGCTGAAAATTGCAGCTGCGTTGAGGCAGGAGGGGGTTACGGAGCGTTGCATCCAGGCCGCCTTCAGGGAGACCGACTTTTCCGATTATCGCGAAACAATCCTCAAGGTGGCCGACGGCTGGCGCAAATGCCATACTGATGTGCCTCCCGAAGCTGTGAGGTGGAAATTGCGCTCCTATCTTTTCGGACGGGGTTTTGAACCTGACGAAATCAGCAGGGCGGAAGAGATGATCCGGTGAAAGCCGGATTTTTTTTTTCTTAAAATGCAATTGCATACAGATATTATATCTATCTTTGCTTTTTGGTTTTTGTGTTTACGAACAAAAGGAATCGTTTATGGAAGACAACAGAAGAAAAGAAGGTAAAGAATTGGTTTCTAAGTCTGTAAAGGCTGGAAAAAGGACCTATTTCTTTGACATGAAGGAGACACGCTATGGTGAGCATTATTTGGTGATTGCGGAAAGCAAACGCCATTTTGATGAAGAAAAGG
>JAEEGG010023300.1_pt1 | contig 12103 bp, 10 predicted proteins | sample 9134161 | NCBI WGS metagenome assembly JAEEGG01 (sample SAMN16246543, study PRJNA631951) | gut metagenome | biome: gut microbiome; feature: rumen; material: CR-attached | host: Bos | place: Iran: Karaj | collected 2018-10 | reverse complement strand
CCAAGCCCTCCAAGACAAGCTGAAACAAATCTTCGGAGAATAATCCTCGAATTCTATAACAATCGATATGAAGAAAATGATGCAATGGGTGATGGCCGCCTCCCTCGTTTGGTCACACTGGTTCCTGTCCCCAGCGTGACATTCACAAAAAGAACCGCTGGAACTCGGACTCGAAGTTGGGGGTAAGGATGGACTGGCCGAGGGCGGCACGTATCTCGTCGAGGGTCCAGAAACGGCCGCCGTCGAGTTCTTCGGCAGAGGGAGTGACGGGACCATCGTAGACGGTGCGGTTGACATAGACCAGTTCGCGTTCACGACGGCTATCGAAAACATACTGCCCCACCCGCTCAGAATGGAAACCGGTGATGCCAAGCTCCTCGCGCACCTCACGCAACAGAGCCTCCTCGGGTGTCTCGCCATAGTCTACATGTCCACCCACGCTGGTGTCCCACTTGCCGGGCTGGATGTCCTTCCACAAAGGACGCCGTTGCAGATAGACCTCGCCACGGGAGTTGAACACATGGAGATGGACCACGGGATGGAGCAACCGGGAACCATTATGGCACTCGCCACGGGTGGCAGAACCCACCACCTGACCCGACTCATCAACAATCGGAAAACGCTCTTCGCTATTATCTTTCATTGCTTTTCTTCACATTTGACCGTGCAAAGGTAGTCATTTCCTCCGTTACCACCAAACAAACATCTGAAAAGCTGGGAGAAAGAGACGAAAAAGACGGGAGACAAAAAAGACGATAGAGACGAAAAAGTCGACTCGACCTTCATAGGTAGAGCCGGCTTTTAATGAGATATCTTCGCCATTTCTTTCGTGGCTCGTACGACCAATCGAGTGCCAGGCATACTGTACAGATGTTTGAGATATGGCTGTCATCCCTGCAAGGCCGGGGCAGATCACATTTTGCACACAATCTTGGTTCAAGAGTGGGTTCTGAGACTGTCAGGCGAACATTGTCGACAACAACCGTCCTACACTCCCGTAATTTCTGTACTAACGCCTGAGTTTCTTCATACGACAAGGGCGTTATCCCTTCGTGATACGTCTTTTTCTGCATAATAGTCAAACTAATTGCCATAATAACCCGTAATATCCATAATATATTATGGTCATTATGGTCAATTATGGGAATTTGTTTCTTTATCATTATTCCTGAATCTCTGATTAAACTCTTCATACGCTAAATCGAAAGCATTTCTGTTAAATCTCGAATGATAAACACGAGCAAGCATCATTATAAATTGAAGCACAAAATCATACCTGCTCTGATGATCTTCCCAAGAAAACTTGAAAGGCTGCATATTCCTGTAAGGCTTCAGCATCCTCAATGCCAGCGTTGGCGGGTAGTCGGAGAACCGATAAGCAGCAAGAAAGAAATCGCAGTACCCCTTCTTGCAATATTCCCTCAAGTTACGCATCACACACAAATACACCACACGGTCATCCGTCGACTGAGTCATGTTCCAATGGAGGCTGTTCGGCTTCGGCATCGTCTTCGTCGTCTAAGAAATTAAATGTCCTGTTCATCAACTCATCCTGATAGTCCTCGTCTGTTATTGTATAGTTCACCACCTTATATACATTCAGCACGATTGTTTCACCCGAAAAATGGCCCCAGATCTCTCTGCATGCATCACTCAATGCCCGGAACACTTCTGTCGACAGAGTAATGCTGTAGGCATCAGGATAATCAGAACCAATGGCAATATGACCCGATGGCAAGTTGTTGTAGTGGTTATTCTCGAAATCTAGTTCCGGTCTGATGGAGAAGCCTTTGACCTTGTACTTGAACTGCGGACACACATACCCGAATTTATTCATCTTCAATACCATGATATAGGTACCCTCTGGTATTCTACAACTCTGCTTGAATTTCAGATCAGAACCATCACGCAGTTCCAGCGTTCTACAACCAAAACCGACTTTCGGAATCCTCAGTTCGCCGTATGTCACAGACTTGTTTTCGCCTTTTCTCTTTAATCTGATTTCAATCATGACCTGTTTATCTTTTTATATGAATCCTTCTTGACTTCCTTGATCGCATTATCGTTTTTCCAAAGATAGAGGATCTGCCTGGCCTTAGACTTGATTTTTTTCTGCATACACAACGAAATAAGGTCTGTCTTTGTAAAGAACTCAGGAAGATCTTCGTAAAGGCTGGTGTGTCTGATGCCAGTATCGGCAGCGGCACGCTGCTGCAATTCATTGTATCGCTTTCCGAACATCTTCAAGGATTCTTCGAGGTCACGATCCATGAACCACACCACAAAATCCCTTATGACTTTCCGTTCGCGTTTGCCGACATTAGCCCAGCAGGCATGACAGAGCAGCGCGAGTCTGAAACCTTTGACGGCCGTACGTCTGCGAAACGTATCTTTCGCCAGGTCATACGCCATCGAGCTGTCAATACGCTCTTCTTCCAGCCAATTCATGAGATCCTGTTTCAGCCACGACATATCAATCTCTTGACGCGGGCGCATTTTGAACTTCCACTTCACATTCTTGTCAAAGTTAGCCGATGTCGTGTTGTAGGCGTCAGCCTCTTCACGCGTGCATTTCAACGGTTCCATATAACTGTTATCATCGCACCTCGTGATGAAACGGTCGATCACTTCCATCTGTTTGGGCGTCAGTTGTTTCCACGCCACGAACTTCGCAAACTGCTGATTCTCAATCTCGCAGATGGAGATTCTTTGAACCATACCGTCCTCAACATTCGCATAGTAGTCCCTTACTGCCCCAGGCGTACCCGTCAGCAGAATATTGTAATACAGATTCACGGTACCTTTGAACGTATTGTTGCTGCGGAACGACTGACCGTAATCAGAATTATCCCAGGCCGTGCGGAACAGATCGGACTTGTCAGCACCACCACTGGTCGATCCCTTCTTAAAGGTGTCCACCTCTTCAGCAAACGTAAACATGTGGTAGCCCTTGTTGTCCCTCATCTTCTCCAGGAACTCGGGCAGGGAGTTGATCGCCGGCATAATGCGCACCATCACATGCGGGAGATCCAGACCCTTGTCATCCTTGCCCTGGGTGCGGTTGTCCACCAGCCATAACTGCTCACGCAGATTATTCACCTCATCCCTCAGCTTGATCTTCTTCATCAGGATATTCACCACCTTTTTGGTGAAGCTCTTTCCGCAGCCCGGAGGTGCCCAGATGCAGTCGAAAAACGATGTCGTCTGTTCCGTGAAATCATAATACTCAGCTTTCAGATAGCTGGTCAGTGTGCCCATCACAGGCAGCAAAGCCACTATCATGGGATACTTGAAATCCTCAGGAGCAATAGACACAAACTCTCTGAACACGGGAGGCAATGGCGGCATCGGCTTCCTTTCAACAGGTTCTGCATCTATTTCCGCCAGCATCGCCTTTGCATCCTTGGTCTTGATATACAGACGTTTCTTCAGCCAAAAATAAAACTCCTTGGGAATACGGGTCGTGTTGTTGGTCTTACAGATCGAGGTGACTTGCGACCACCTCCTCTCAGGCGTGCCTTCACACAGTGGCAGCACGGCAAAGACAATACGGGGATCATTGTTGCAGATGTTTCGGAAGTTCTTAACCAGATCGTTGTAGAAAGGATGTCTTAATCCCTCTTCCGGCACACCGCCCTGGTCCAGGAGATACTCCTCGGCTATCTCACGCACCAGCTTATCACCAAACTTGAAGTTCTTCTGCTCTTCGGTTATCTCAGGAAGAGTCTTGGCTTCTGCTTCCCCAGTAGCTGCTGCTGCATCGCTTCCACCTCTGGTGATTGGTTTCTTTGGCGGCTCTTCCGTAAACAAAGCCCTGTCGTAATAGAGAATCCAGTCTGCCTTTACCATGAATGAGCCTCTGGCCAGATCGTGAACAACCGTGTCCACATCACCGAATGCAGAAAGACTGAACTTCTCAGCAAACCACTTGATGTGTTCCTCCACGCTCTTAAAATCCTGAGTGGCCAGAATCACAATCCTCAGTCCGCCGCTGGGTGTCTCATGAACCAGCCTGATGCCGTACCGCTTGCGGATGTCAATCGAAAGATCATCCTCAGAAGTCTTCTCCTTGGCAAAGACCTGTTCCATATTCACAATGATCTCATTCCACATCGGCCTTGGCTCCATCTTCGGATGGTCAATATCGATATAGAAATACTGTGTCGGCGTCTGCTTTTCCGCAGCTCTTTTGCCATCCTTGTTATACCCGATCCAGAAAGCCAAAGGCAGCTCACCTTTCTGCTTATCATACTCGTCAGCATCACCCGCCTGCTTGGCTTTTCTGGCTTCGTCGCAGATGTAGCCCAGATGCATATCGGTTGCGATGGCATCAAACTGGGCCGCATCCAACGGGAGCGATTTTGTTCGTGTCTTGTTTGGAACGTAACGAAACTTAGTCATTATAAGTGCAAATCATTTAAATCAACATAACAATCTTGTACACATTCCCGGAACGCATTCTTCAGATCTCCAAGACTCATGTGCCTGTCAAAGGTCATCACGATGCGTACCAGGTGTTTCGAGAGGAAGATTGCATGACGGTCGCCGTCAATGGCCTTCGCCAAGTTGCCCGGCTTAGTGCCTGTCTTATAAGGGCGCACATGAATGCAACCTGCGTTCGTAATCCTGAAGGATCCAGTATAAACCACGCCGACCTCGAGCTTAAAGTTCTCATCAGTCGTGTAGTCTGGCAATTCTATACCTGCCAATATCTTCACTTCGTCGACCTTCGCCGACTGCTTGCTTTCCTCATTCATAATTGTATTTTTTAGAAACTAATTGCCATAATAACTCGTAATATCCATAATAATATTATGGTCATTATGGTCTATTATGGCAATTTGTTTCTTCATTATAATTCGTTTAATTCGTTGTCGTTTTAAACTTACATTAGTATTCCCTTGGTTTGCGGTAGCCCTCATCACGTATATAGAGACTCACTTCGTTGAAAGACCCCTTGTCCCCCTTGACCACATCAATAGACACGTTCACCTCCAGCGTCGTCTGCATATTCAACGCCTCTCGGATCTTTTCAATCTCCCAATAGTTCGGGTTAAACCGCTGCACACACGCATGGATCATCGGCCCCCTGGGCGTATCCTCCGTAAACTCAAACACAAACGGGAAAAGCTCCCACTTACCTTTCTCACTCGTACCCTCCATTTTGGGTAACTCCTTCTTGATTACTGCTTGAAATACCATAATTTTAAAAAATTAAAGATTAATAATTTTACCATTATATTCATTGATCGCCTCGTGGCGAATTTCTCTTGCCAACATAGAGTTCGACCGGTAGTTGGTTGCCTTTGAAACATTCCAAGCACCATACTTCTCGTTGAGCTTCGTCCTGCTCTGATGATCTAAAAATATTCGCTTCATAACTTAAACTTTTCCGCAAAGGTATGGATTATTACAATGCACATCTTGACTTTTCCGTCACTCAGATCACTTTTTTGTGATCAACGGAAAAAAGAAGAGACTTCCACCCGAAGATGAAAGTCTCTGAATAAATATTCCTCAAATTTTTCCGTCACCTGAATAGGGTATCACCCTTAATGACAGATTTCAGTATCGAAAGGCGTTCCATGATACTTTGCCCCTCACTATTCTTGTAGTCGGTGATACTTGGGGTCTTTTCGTGTTCTTCAAAGAGATAAGGCGCAAAGTTCAACTCATGCAAGTCTAGTTGGACTATCTTGTTGATTATACTCAGGCACAGCCAGTAGTAATCCTTCAGTTTTTCGAAATCCTTCAGCGAGTAGTTGCCCCGCAGGTGGTGTTCATCCATCGTGCCGAACATACTTCCTAACAACTTGCCTGTCCATTGCGTGAGCGTAGTCTGGTCTTTTATCTGCTCATCCTCTTTCAGGTAGGCCCTGTTTACATAATCTTTCATCTGTATACCGTTGCCCGGGTCTCTTTCTACTAATCCCAAATCCTGCATAGCCATTTGCAAGGCTGCAAACTGATAGTTATGCTGGAAATCAACATATGTCCCTATGGTGGTTGCCAAAAGGAAAGCCAGTTCCTGAGAGGCATGATTTATAAACAGATGCTTGTATTCTTCATCAGCAGGCAGCAACAGATCGAAGCTTTCTACTTTCTGTGCTACCAAATGCCTACAACGTACAAAACAGAAATGACGAGCTATATCTTCGATATTCAGCTTGTCTCTATTCTCCACAATGAAAGTCGCGGGTCTTTGCCCAGCCAAATACCATTCATTCAGTTCTGCCAATATTTTGATGTCGTGAGGGTCGGTAGCTTCCCATTCCATACGCTCCAGAAACAACTGAAAGGTTTCTTTCTCCCTACTATGATTACGCAGGGTGATAAACATCTCCACCTGTTTAACTAATCGCTTTTGATCGTCTTCCCACATCAGTTCCTCATACTGCTTTTCTAATTCCTTCAGTCGTTTATCCTGCTTGGCGCAATCTGCTTTTAGATTCTGGTAGTCATCTACAATCTCCCTTAATGTCCTGCCTATTTGCTTTAACCCCTCGTCGATGGCTTCACACATCAGAGAGGCATTCTCCATCAGACCTACCCTTGTTTCCAAGAAGTCAAAGTTTCCATCGTCATCTGTGCGGATAGTCAGGTCGTAGTCGGTATCTTCTTTCAGCGCAATATCATTAGGATTAGTGACAGGACGGCTTTGAGTGTCGAGATTATGAAAGATGGGCGCACCTTTCAACTCTTCTCTCCATACTTTCAGCAAGTTTTCTATCGTTCGGGCATAGTCGGTATAATTGATGCGAAACGGGTCGAGCAAGTTCTTTCTGAGCAGCGCTGCAACGGTACGCATATTGGCCACAGTCTGTCTTACGGCAGCTGTCATTGCCAACAATAGTGCCGCACGCTCCGTACAGGTAATATGTGGATAGAGGTCGATAATCTTTTTCCCCATCTCCAACACATGATCCAGTTTACGTCTTAAATTCTCTTGATCACTTGCTGTCATCGTCTTCTTATTTTAAAAAGCGTGAGGACGGTAGTTTCAAATATCCCCATACCTCCATGAGGCTCTGGTAAGGCACCTTCTTCGGGAAGGGTCAACAAGACTTACCGTCTCACGCTGTTTTATTACAGCATCAGACGTTCGTCTCGTTAAGTTCCCGATATTGATTATGCCTTACTTGAATTTACCAGATTCTTGGAGGTATCGTAACTTCAACGACGTGCTATGTATGCTTCGTTTCTTTCTTCTTTCTTATCTCGTTTAATTGTTATACTTTCAATTTATCTATCTCATGTAGTAGTTGCTCTATTTTTGTCACAATACGTTTCTGCTCTGCAAGTGGAGGAAGAGGGAATAGATAATCCTCAAATTTCTTTCTTGAAATATAGCTTATCGTTGTCCCTTTGCCTAAATCCTTCAACGCCTGTTTTTGTGACATGAAGAAATAATAAAGATACTCATTATATAATGCATAATCTTTGCAAACAATGCCAATAAATGTTTGATTAGTATAGCAATCGACTGTTGTAATTGCTTGATTACCTATTGACGCGCTACAAGCACATATAACAGTCCCTTTGGGACAAAGGTGCATGTTCATACTATCTGCCAATTCTTTTGTAACAAGTTGATTGGACTTAGAACCATTTAGATATTTCCCTTCAATATCTTCTATTCTACACCAAGGTATATCCCCGTCAAATCTGGTAGGCTTATCGCGCTGTGGTACTATAAAATCATCACAGATTTCTTTTAGCCTACACCAAGTCCAATTCTCAGGTATCTTGTATGGGATGTCCTCATCAATTATGAGCGGGACTTCAATATCTTTCTTTTTAATTTTCTTCTCCTTCACCAGTTTTGCTTTCTCCTTACGGATTTTGTCAAGCAATACTGATGCTGGCTCATCGTTGGGGTCTTGTGGAACAAGGCGACCTTCGATGGCTTCTTGCAGGATGCTTTTTTTCAATCGCTCTGGTATTGAGATAATCAAATCTGATAGAACGCCACATGGGTTCTTTGTGCTCAATTGCAGGAATCTTGGTTCTTTATTATCTAATATTGCTTCAAAGTTACCAACAATATTTTCAATTTCCTCGTTAAGCACGTCTTTCAATTTATGGTATTTCTTCAGTAGCTCTTCAGGGCGTAGTACTTCTTCCTCTTCCTTGGGGAATTTACATTGGTCGAAGTTACAACCGGTTTCCATTAACTCCTGTGGTGTGAAAGAACGTGATTTCTCTCCCTCTTCCAAAACTTGGCGATTCTCCCACCATTCATTCACCACATCGAAGTGGCTATTCAGGATAGGACGGGTCTTGGAGAAATGCTTGTAACCCTCAGGCATATCCATGCGGTAGAACCAAGTTTCTTTCGTGGCATACCCTTCTGGAGCACCTTCTGCCCTTTCATTGTTGAAGAACAGAATATTGGTGGCGATACTGGTATAGGGTGAGAATACACTTCCTGGCAGACGGATGATGGTATGCAGGTTGAATTCTGTGAGAAGACGTTTCTTTATGGCAAACTTGGCTCCCTCTGTTCCAAACAAGAATCCGTCAGGAACCACAACACCAGCACGACCACCTCTGTTCAAACGCTGCATAATCAACACCATAAAGAGGTCGGCAGTTTCTGAGCTACGATACTCTGCTTTGAAATTCATTTTTGCAGCAGCATCTGTGGCACCTCCGTATGGTGGATTCATAGCGATTGTATCAAGTTTACCGTCCTCCTGATACTCGCTCATATTCTTCCCTAATGAATCCATGTGGAAGAATTGCGGATCTTTGATGCCATGCAGCATGATATTCGTCACACCCAGCAGATAAGGGAAAGGTTTCCACTCCTGGCCCATCACGGATTGCTGGTACAAATCCTCGTCTTTTGCTGTCTTCTTCTGCTTTTCCAAGTGTTTGAGGGTGGAAATAATAAAGCCTCCAGTACCTGCAGCCAAATCACCCATCAATTCACCCAACTTGGGGTTAATATGTTCAACGGTAAAATCCGTCAAGGGACGTGGCGTGTAGAATTCACCTGCATTGCCTGCTGCCTGTAGGTCTTTCAGAAGGGTCTCGTACATATCGCCGAAAGCGTGACTCTCAGCTGTATCAAGTAAATCGACGGCATCTATCTCATCAATCATCTGACGTAGCAGCACACCGTTCTTCATATACTGGTTCACCTCTTGGAACACATCACGAACAACGGCTTGATGACGGGCTGTCTCGCGGGTTACCTGAATGCCCTTTATTTCTCCGTCAAGACTGTCTTCACCTTTCAATACACGGAAGAGCTTCTCGTTGATGAAGTCCAGCAGCGACTGGCCTGTCAAGGTGTTGTTTTTCTCTTTGCCCTCTTCATCTTTTGAGGGTGCCCAGTTGCGCCAACGCAGCGGTTCGGGGATAATGCTCTTGAATGTTTCACCTTTATCTTCAGCATCCAATTCCCAATCCTCTTCTGCTGCATCATATACTTTCAGAAAGAACATCCATACCATCTGCTCGATACGCTGTGCATCACCATTGATACCAGCGTCCTTGCGCATGATGTCCTGTAATCGTTTTACTAAATTACCTACTGCCATTTTATTTATGCTTCTTTATATAATTCATTTTCGAGATCTCTCACAGCCTCATTGTACTCTTCAGGGCTTTTGAAGATGCCCTTCATGATACGGGGGCGCTTGGCAATCTGGGCAAAAGGATTTAAACTCAGGATCTGTGGGTTCTCGATGTTTGTCACATCAGTCTCGCCATATTTCTCCATCAATCCTTCAACCACTTTGCGAGCCTGTCCCTCATATTTGGCTAGATAGTTACGTTTCTTTACTCCCTCAATACGTTCTTGACGTGTGAGGGGTTTCTGGTCGAAAGCCACATGACAAATGATATCGAAGTAGTCGCAATCTTCCAAGGCCGGGTTCTCTTCCCTAACGGCATCAAGCAGTACATTGTTTTCAGCCAATTCATCAAGGATGGCTTGTTTCTTGTCGGCTTGTGCCCAAGCACCACGGAAAGCATCAAGCGTGGGATAATGCTTCTTGATAGCCTTGCGGGTAAAGTCGGAGAGGCGTTCTGTAAAGAGGGTCTTACCGTCTTCACCGAGGAACTGTACCACCTCGTGGACTATCTTTATATCGTGCCCATCAACGTGGTATTTCTTATGCTCCTTATGCTCTCCCTTCCCTCCTCCAGAGTCTTCTGTTTTAGGCTCTTTTTGAGGTTTCTCAGAATCGCTTTCATCCTTGCGCTTTTCATATTCTTCTATTAATGCGTCACCATCAAAGCCTTTTTCAAATTGCAGCGTTGCACCTCTGAAGTCCAGAATCTCGAAATTCATTTTCTCTTTCTTTTCAAAGATTCGGGTGCCTCGGCCTATCATTTGCTTAAAGGTGGTGGGATTATTCACCTCCTTGTCTATCACTATCAGTCCACAGGTCTTACAGTCAACACCTGTTGTCAGCAGTTCGCTGGTAGTTGCGATAACGGGGCAAGGTTCATAGGGGTCTATGAAGTTGTCAAGCAGCGATTTACCCACTCTGTCATCACTGGTAATACGAACAATGTAGTTTGGGTGTTTTTTCACCATATCCTGATTCATCGCTATCAGCAATTCACGCATGATAGCGGCTTCTTCCTGATCGGGACAGAACACAATGGTTTTAGTCATACGTCCTATCACCTTCATCATTTGTGTAATACGGTAGGCCACTACCTTTTGACGCTCTGTGATATGTATCTCCCTGCCAAAGCTGTTACGAGTAAAGATGCTTTCCTCAATATCGTAGCCAAAGAGATCTTGCTCTCCTTCCTCGGTAACATAGCCTTCCATATCGACATTAATAAACGACTTTGTTACGCGGTATGGTGCTAAATAGCCGTCGAAAATGCCTTGTTTCAGAGAGTAGGTATAGACGGGAAGACCGAAGTATTCAAAGTTATCGGCACCCTCCACACTCTTAGGTGTAGCAGTGAGACCTATCTGTGTTGCTTTATCGAAATAGGTTAGGATCTTATGCCACTCCTTATCCTCATTGATACTGCTGCGGTGACACTCATCAACTACAATCAAGTCGAAGAAATCCTTGGCATAGTTTTCATATGGCTGGCATTCTCCTGGCTGTAGTTCGCCATCATTCTTTACCCATTGCCCATAGAGACTCATGTAGATCTCAAAACCACTTTCAGCACTCTTGCCCTGAACCTTTGACATAACCTTTCGGAAGGGCTTGAAATCCTGACGCATGGTTTGGTCTATCAGGATATTTCGATCTGCCAAGTATAGAATGCGCTTCATACGACCCGAAGCGTGTAGGCGGTGAATAATCTGGAAAGCGGTATAGGTCTTACCTGTACCCGTAGCCATAACCAGTAGGATACGGTTTTTGCCGCAGGCTACTGCCTCAATCACCTTATTGATAGCAATGCGTTGATAATAGCGAGGAGGGTAGCTATCGCTGTCGCTATAATATGGAATATCAAGCAGTTGTGCTCCCTCGTCGGTCAGATTCATATTCTCATACATCCATTTGCGATGACGTTCACGAAGATCCAACGGGGTAGGAAACTCATCCATATCGAATTCGCGTTCCTTGCCTGTATTCATATCATGTTCCACAAACTTCTCTCCATTGGTGGCATAAGCAAACGGTAAATCCAGGTCGTGTGCATAATCTATAGCCTGTTGAATGCCGTCACTGGGGGTATGTTTTCTATCCTTTGCCTCTACAACAGCTATTGGATAGTTATCTTCTGTATATAGCAGATAATCGACACGCTTGCCCCGTTTGCGATGCTTCAGGGAGCCTTGCACAATAATCTGACCAGCGGTATAGGTAAATTCTAACCGCATATGATATTTATCCCATCCCTTATCTTCCAATGCCGGTTGGATATAACGGGATTTGATGTCTTCCTCACTCAGATTGAGATCGGCAAATGTTGCGCTCTGTACTGCCATATTATTTATTTTTTTCTTATTCAAAATGTCACAGAAGTGCCTGACCCCTGTGTGTCTTTTTTAGCCTTTCGACATGGGCGTTGAATTCTTCGTCGCTCATGTTCTTCAGATCCATACCCAGTTTCAAACCCATATCTCTGAGTCTGCTTTGAATAGACAGCAAGGCAGATCGGCCAAGTT
>JAEEGG010023294.1_pt1 | contig 12105 bp, 4 predicted proteins | sample 9134161 | NCBI WGS metagenome assembly JAEEGG01 (sample SAMN16246543, study PRJNA631951) | gut metagenome | biome: gut microbiome; feature: rumen; material: CR-attached | host: Bos | place: Iran: Karaj | collected 2018-10 | reverse complement strand
CCACTTGCTCTTGGAGACCGTATTGAAGGTCAGGCCATCCAGGGACACGGACCAGTTGGTCTGGTCGGAATTGTTGGCCGCAGGAGCCTGGGCGGCAAGCGCCGCCCGCCATTCGGCGGAAGACATGTCCCAGACATAATCTTCTGCCGGAGCGCCATCGGAATAGACGAACTCAACCTTGTAGACCCAAGGAGAATTGCTGCCGGAAGGCTTGGTGATGGCGATCACCTGCGGAGCCTCGGTGGCGTTCTCGATATCCCATTCGTAGGTGACCGCACCCATGCCGGCCACGGAAGGATCGTAGCAAGCCAGATCCACGTCCGTACCATACACGGTCAAGGACTTCATCTTATCCGGAGCGGGGCCGGTGCGAAGGCCAAGTTTGCAGTTGCCGGTCTCGGAAACGGACTTGCCGACCGTAGCCGTGACACGCAGTTTACCGCTCTTGGCCGTATACAGGAAGATGTAGGCATCACCGCCGCCGTAACTGATCGGCTGGTAATTGATGCCATCCGCCGTGCAGGCCTTCTTATTATTCTTGAGCGCCTTCTTATAAGGAGCGAAGTACAGTTCTTCCGTCGTGAACGGAGCCGTCGCAGGAGACACCGCACCGGCCTTGTACAGATAGAACTGCTCATCGGCCACATTGATGGTCTCCTTGAAGTCAGCCGTGAAGTCCCAGGTCAGGGTCACCTCACCTCCGGTAGGCTTGGCCACGATGGTAAGCGTCGCTTCGGCAACCTCGGACTCGGCGTACTTGGAAGAAGTGCTGACCGGACGGGCTTTGACCATCACAGGATACTCGCCGACCGCCAGCGCAGCGACCGCTTCGGCAGCCAGCGTGAAGGACGTTTCCGTCAAGACGGATTCCGTTCCGTTGAAGTTCAGGACATAATCAGCCGCATTCTCAACCTCGTTCCAGGCGAACGTCACGGCTTCGGCCGTCTCGACTTCCAGCTTGGCAGGCGTGACGCTCAACTTCGGGGTCGCGATCGGAGCGAGGACCGGATCGGGCGTCAGATCCTTGGTCCAGGTGATCTTCTTGAGCGTGATGGCGTTGTCAGCGATCACATAGATGCTGTTCTCGCCTGTCAGGTCGCCCAGGAGGACCGTATGCTCTTCACCGTCAGCCAGGACCGCATAGCGGTCACCGCCGGCGAGGACCTGCAGGGTGCCGGGATTCGCATCGCTGGTCGCCGTCACCTTCACGGCACCGTAACCGCTGGTAAGGATCTCGACCGCGGAATAACTCGGCACGCCGGCAGGGCTGACGGCAGCCGTCGTAGAGAAGTCGATACCCTTGGACATCACCACGTTGGCCGGAACTGTGGCCGTCGCATAGATGCGGGCATTGCCGATGATGGTGTTCTCCAAAAGCTCTTCGGTATCATAGATGGTCTTCTCGGTGAAGTCCCAGGTATAGTCGTCCTCGACGAGCTTCAGTTCCTTCTCCCGGATGATGACCGGCTGGACGGCATCCCACCAGCGCGGGTCACCGGCCTTGAGGGACTTGATCCGCTCACCGTCAGTGCCGGCCAGGTACAGTTTGCCGGCGATAGAGTTGATGCAAGGATCTTTCTCCAGCAGCGTGGCGCCGGTCTTGGCAATCTCTTCGAAGGTCTTCTCACCATGCGCATCGGTCTCCGACGCTACGGCATTGGAAACATACCAGGCCGCACCGGTGTTGTAATAGACGTTGTCAGCGCAATCGACCCGGTAAGAGTCGGTTGAATTGCGGCACATGCGCACCCAGCTGGTGTTGGCATCCTCTTTCTCGCTGAATTCGTTCAGGAACACGTTCTTGACGGCCTTGACGCTCTTGGCGCCGGTCACGACGCGGACCGCGAAGATACCGGCATTGTTGGAAGAGCTGTTGGTCGCAGTCACGAGGTTGAAGGTACAGTTCTCAGCCAGGACGCTCTCGGCCTTCGCATTGTCGGAAAGGCGGAAGAAAGTACGGGCGCAGGCATAGAAAGTGGAATTGCGGACCGCGAAACTGCCGTTGACGCCATTGCGGACATCGATGAAGTCGCCGCCCTCTGTACCGGCAGCGTTGATGTCATGGACATAGCAACCGTCTACGAGGAAGGAAGCCGCATTGGCTCCGGCTGCACCGCTGGCCACGGAATAGATGGCCTTGGTGTAGCCCGTAATCTCACAGTTGACGTACTCGACGGCACGCATGTCTCCACCCAGATTCTCCGTCAAGGCGCCGGTGCCGTTGCCATCCAGCACGAGGTCTTCCAGATGGAGGACCGATGCGCCGGAAGCCAGGTTGAATACCAAAGTCTTGATGGCGGGTTTCTTGCCCTCGGCGGTCGCGTCGCCATACAGGGAGACATCTCCCTTGACCGTGACGAGCTTCACGGCCGGATCCGGATAGGCGTCCATCATGTCAATGCCGGCATCGGAATAGGCAAGCAGGAGCTTGACCGTGCCTTCCTGATTGTTGATGGCGTTGTAGATCTCACCAGCCGTATAGACGGTATTGACGCCGTCCAGGACGGGACGGGTAAAAGCGGTCACGCTGCCGCGCTTGCCGGCTTTGCCGAAGAGCAGGGTGAAACGATATTCGCGGGCGGGGTCCAGGCCGTCGATCGTCGCGGAAGCCGCGGAGATCTGGTCGGCGCTGAGGGTGACCTTCTTGCTTTCACCGTCACCGACGACCGTCTCGACCTGTACGCTGGTCAGGTCTTCCTTGTCGGAAGCCTTATCCCAGGCCAGCGTCACGGACGAACTCGTGCGCTCCTTGACCACGGGATTGAGGGAAGTGCGGACAGCCGACGTGGAGAAAGTCTTCTCCAGATAAGCCCAATTGGAGGTAGAGACAGTGCTGTTGATGCCGCGGATACGGGCATAATAGGATTTGTCCACCTCCAGTCCATAGACCGTGTAGGGATTCTCATCGGCAGCCAGGATATAGGTCTCGCCGACTTTGGTACCGTTGCTCTCCGGAGTGACTTCCTTGGAACCGTCGGTCTGTTCATAGATTTCAAGTTCATAACCTTCCGCATTGACCATCTTCTGCCAGGAGAAGACGACATCCGTACCGGTGGAAGGAACCACCTCGGCTTCGAACTTCAAGGGTGTCAGGACCCGGTCATAGTCGATCTCTTCGACCAGCGGATCCAAGGTCCGGCAGGCGACAAGGGCCGTGCCGATACCCAGAAGTAAGATCAGGGATTTATATATCTTGTTCATATTCATCGATGTTTAGTACTGGGCATAACCATAATCATTGACCAGGGCACCCTGCATCGCGTTCATCGTGGCGGCATACATCGGCCAGACGGAACGCGGATACGGGTCGTCGAAGGCGTTGCGATAGAGGCAGTTGAAGGTGTAATTGCCCGTAGTGGAATTGCGGAAAGCCTCAGTGCTGATGTAACTCTCCTGGACCTTCCAGCCATTGGGCTCGATCACGGAATAATCCGCGGGAGCCTTACCGATCTCATCCGGATCCAAGCCGTAGAAGATGATGCGCTGACGGGCGTGGTCTTCCCTCCAATAGAGCGGATACGCCTTGTACTCGCGGCCATCCTTCTCCTTGTCGGAAGCATAGGCTGCGTAGGCAGCGTAAGGTCCGGTCATCGTGGCCAATGCCTCGATATCGGCGCTCGCCTCGTCGAGAGCGGTCTTAAGGAGTTTCCAGCGGATCAGGTCCTGCTTGCGGACGAACTCACCGGCCAGCTCAAGGGCGCGCTCCTGGAAGATGGCGCCGAGGATCGTATTCGGATTGGCGTGATCGGCCTCCATGCCGGAGCCGTCGGAAGAGGCGCTGCCCAGGGTCAGGGCGGAAGGAGCGACATACTTGGTCGCCGTCTTGCCGGCCATCGCACGGTTGCGGACCTGCGCGAGATAGTTCTGTGCATTGCTGAGTTCGCCTTCGTAAGCAGCAAGTTCGGCCGCCATCAGCAACACGTCTGAATAACGCATCACGATCGGCTTCACGCCATCATCGTTGCCGCCGTTGTACGGAGTATTGATCATCCACTCGAAGCGGTATTTGCCCCAGAACCAATAGTTGACGGCACCGCGGAGCTCCCAAGCCTGTTCCTCGCCATTCCAACGCATGTTGACGACGGTCAGGTCGCGGCGGGAGTCGTTCTGGTCATACTTGAACCACAGGTTGGCTGTCGGGAGGCTGCTGCCGCCACGGCCGGAATTGTTGGTGATGAAAGGACCGCCGGCCGAATGAGGGTAGGCGTGCGTGTAGTTCCAGCGTCCGCGGGAGTCGCTGAACGGGATCACCCAGAGGACTTCCGGTACGCCGGTCAGATGTTCGGAATTGTTGAACTTCTTCCAGAACTCCGTGTAGTCGGAAGCCAGGGAGGCAGTACCGGAACCGATGACATCCTTGAGGTGCTGCAAGGCCTTGGGATACAGGACGGAGGCGGAGAGTTCGGGATCGGTGGTCAGACGGAGAGAACCGTTGTTCCCTGTGTTGACCTTACCCTCGTCCGGACGCCATGCCCAACCGGCTGCCGACAGGGCGACGCGGGCATACAGGCCCTTGGCGAAAGCCTTGTTCATCCGGTCGCGGCGGACCGTCTGCGGTTTCTCATCCGGCCAATACAGGTAATTGCAGGCCTCGTCCAGGTCCGCGAGGATCACTTTATAGATCTCGTCACGGTCCGACTTGCCGATGTAGATCGTCTCTCCGGAGACAGGATCGGTACGGAGCGGGACTTCACCCCACATCTTGATCAGTTCGAAATAGTAAAATGCCCGATAGGTCAGGGCCTCACCGAGGAGATAAGCCATGTCGGCATCGTTCTCGATGTCTCCATAGGTACGCAAACCCCGGATACAGAGGTTGGCCCGTTCGATACCGGTCACCAGCTCATTATATGCGTTGGTGGCGGTGCTCATCTGGGTGTTGTTGGGGGCGTCATTGTATTCCGCCATCCGGACACGGATCTCGACGGATTCCAGCGCATTGTCGGCTGAGCCGGCGGAGTTGGAGCTATAGGTCTCCAGGTCCGTGTTCATGCCATAGAAAAGGTGGATACGGCCGCGATAAGAATTCGTGTGGCCACAGACTTCACCGATACCGAAGACATTGTATTCAGCCAGCGTGTAATTGGAGAACACGACATCCTCGGCATAAGCGGACTGGGACGGAGCCTCCAGGGCGTTGTCCATCACATTGCAGGAAGCGGCAAGAACGACAGCGAAAAGGATGGAAATATATTTTTTCATATTCATCGTCCTTTAATTATTTGACAATACAGACGGCGACACGGTTGGACTCAGGGCTCTTGGAGATGTCCTTGTCGGTGCCCGCGGCGGCGGAGGTGATACGGCTGGCTGCGATGCCGGCCTTCTTGAGCATGTTCGCCACGACGGCGGCACGCTGCTGGGAAAGGGTCATGTTGATGTCGCTCGTTCCGGTGCCGCTGTCGGCATAACCGGTGATGGCGATCTTGGCCTCGGGGTTGTCCTTCAGGATCTGGCAGATCTGGCCCAGCTTGAAGGCCTCGTCGGGACGGAGTTCAGCCTTGCCGATGAGGAAGAACAGGTCATCCTCGTAGCTGCCCTCAAGCGTGGCGCCCACGGGGACCTTGACCTCCTTGACGACTTCCTTGACGACCGGCTTTTCAACGATCTTCTCTTTGATGACCTCCTTGATGATTTCCTTGGCCTGCGAGACTTCCGCGGCAGCCTTGGCCGGGCTGTAACCGCCAGCGCCGAAGGTCAGGTTGACACCGAAGACAAGACTGTGGCTCTTCGGATAGGCGGAGTAGTCCACGTTCGGAGTCAGGTGGTTGGAAGAAGAGCTGCGGGTATCCACTTCCGGATCATAACCGGAATAAGGAGTCAGCACGAAGACATTGTTGGCCGTCGCATAAATGCGGAGCTTGGAAATATTGATCTTCTGCGTCAGAGCCTCCGGGAAGGTATAACCCACCGTCAGGTTGGCCAGACGCAGATAGGAAGCATCTTCCAGGGCATAGGACTGCATGATACGCCTCGTATTGTACGGCGCCCACATCGTCTTGCCCGCATTGACCTGACGGAGTCTGTCCACATCCGTAATCATCTCACCCGTCGTCCAATCCACATTGGTCCAGCGCTTGTCAGGGGACATGGCCTCGATGACATTCTGTCCATAGACGCCTCGAATCGTAGTGAAATCCAGTTTATTGGCGTTGTAGACCTTGTTGCCGTAGCTATAGGTGAAGTTGGCGCTCATGTCGAAGCCATACAGATAGCCGGAGAGGGAGAAACCGCCGGTGAAGAGCGGCTGCACGTTGCCGATCAGGGTAATGTCGTTTTCGTTGATGGAACCATCCGGCACACCGTCCGGTCCACTGACGTCCTTGAGCTTCATGGCGCCGGGGATCGAAGTGTAACCCGTGATCGTAGCGGCATCCGGAATACCCTGGCGCAGGGTCCACACGTTGGTCGCAGGATCATAGGTAAAATCATCGACCGTATACATGCCATCCGTGACATAACCATATACATCACCCAGCGGACGTCCTTCGGTAACGGCGAAGTCGTAGGTGATCTCGGAAGAGAACATGTTGGCGTTGGCCGTGATGCGGTCCAGTCCGCCCAGGTTGGTAACCCGGTTCTGGTTGAAAGCGATGTTGGCATCCAGGTTCAGGCCATAATTCTTGGAACGCAGAAGCGCGCCGCCAAGGGTCAGTTCGATACCGCGGTTGCGGATGGAACCGAGATTGCGGAACTGGTAATTGTATCCGGAACCGTTGACCGGGAAGCGGATCAACAGGTCTTTCGTGTCAGCCTGATAAACTTCCAGGCTTCCATAGAGGCGGCTGTTGAAGAAACTGAAATCCAAGCCAAGGTTATGAGAATAAGTGGTCTCCCACTTCAAGTTCTCATTGGGCATATCCGTGCTGGCACCCCACCAGACAGAACCCTGGCTCATCCAGGAAGAACTGTTGGCAGAATACTCCTGCAGAGTCTTGCCGGAAGGAATGTTGTTGTTACCGGCCGTACCGAAGGAGTAACGCAGTTTCAGATTATCCAGCCATCCACGGGTATTCTCCATCCAATCCTCACCGGAAATCCTCCAGGACACGGCGGCCGAAGGGAAATAACCCCAACGGTTGCCACGGGTGAACTTGGACGATCCGTCCGCACGCATCGTGGCGGAGAACTGATACTTGTCTTTCAGCATGTAATTGACACGGCCGAAGAAGGACAGGATCTTGTCATCATTGGCGTATGAGTTGCCGATCGAATGCGGCGCTTCGCCGGAAGCGAGGAAATGCCAGGCCATGGATGAATCGAAGAAGTCCGGCAGACCGTCCATCACCGCATCGAAGGTGTTGGATTTGGCCACGATATACTCCGTACCGACCAGGACATCCAACTTGTGATCCTCCGGAAGAAGTTTCTTGAAGTTGTAGGACAAGGTGTTGGTATTGCGGAGTTTGCGGCGGGTCTGGTCAATCCACTCGGCGGCAGGGTTGTAATTGAAGCCCGGCAGCACGTTGTTGCGGACATAGTAGGAAGTCAGGCCGTAGAATTTATTGTCGGTCCGGCGATATTCGTCCAGACCGCCTTCCAGGCGCAGTTTCAGATTGTCGATGATCGTCCACTGGAAAGCGCCGTTGGCCGTCCATTGGGTACGGTTCTGCTTGCTGTCGCTGTCTGCGATGGCGATCAGCGGGTTGACGGAGCTGTTGTAGTCCTCTTCCACATCCGTATCACTCATCACGGACTCGGCCGGAATCGGGGAATACACGATGGAGTTCTTCAGGCGGGACTGCGACGTGGAGCCTTTGTCGTTGATGGCATTGGCGCCGGCACCGGTAACCAGGGTGTTGGAATAACGTACGTTCACGTCGAAGAGAATCTTCTTCGTCGGCGTGAACTGGCCCTTGAAGTTAAGGTTGTTACGCGCGAAATCAGAACCGACCATGATGGCGGTTTCGTCCAGGTGAGAGTAACCCAGCGTCCACTTGAACAGCTCGGAACCACCGGAAACCGTCACGTTGGCAGACATGTTGTGGCCGGTACGGCCGAATACCTGGTCGATCCAGTCGTTGGTCGCCAGCCCGTTGTACAGATCGATGTCTGAGAAAGAGCCATAGCGGGATTCATAGCTGGAAACCTGATCCCTGCGCAGGGCATACTCATACTGGGTGCGGACGAAATCATAGGCATTCTGCGGGACGAAGGCATACTTGTTGGCCATCGTCTTGATGCCCGCATAGGCGTTGAAGTTGACCTGGATCTTACCTTCCTTACCGCTCTTGGTCGTCACAATGACGACACCGTTCGCACCGCGGCTACCATAGATAGCCGTCGAGAAAGCGTCCTTCAAAACGTCGATGGACTGGATGTCAGAAGCCGGGATGTCGGAAATGGACTCCATCGGGAAGCCGTCCACGATATAGAGCGGGCTGCTGTCCTGGGTGATGGAACCGGAACCACGGACACGGATCTTGACGTCCGCATCAGGGTCACCTTCCGTCGTCGTGATCTGGACACCGGCCATCTTACCGGACATCGCCTCGGTAACGGATGCCACCGGGACCTGAGTCAGGGCCTCGTTGTTGACCGAGGAAACGGAACCCATCACGTCGCGGCGGGAAACCGTCGCATAACCGACGACGACCACTTCGTCGAGGAAGTTGGCATCTTCTTTCATCGTGACGTCGATTTCCGTACGTCCGTTGATCGGAACGGTCTGGTCACTCAGCCCGATGAAGGAGAACACAAGGTTCTTCGCATCTGCCGGAACGGTCAGGACGTAATCTCCGTCGAGTCCGGTCACCACGCCGATCGTGGTCCCCTCAACGAAAACTCCGGCTCCCATCAGGGGCTCTCCGTTCTCATCCGTCACGACGCCCTTGATGGTCGTCTGGGCGGACAGGGACAGGGCCGCTGTCAGGCCGAGCAGCGCAAGAACAAGTTTCTTTGCTGGATTTTTCATAAAGTTTTTAATTGATTGATAATTAGTTATATAGTATTATAGTTTCGTATAGACGCCGCCGGCGTTTCCACCGGAGACGATATCCTTCACTAAATAATGCAGATACATTTCAAGGTTGGAATAGCGGCCGTTCTTGTCCAGCCAGACGACTGCGGCATCGGACGCATCGCCCTTCTTCAGGCCGAACTGGTCCTCGAACCAGTCGGGCATGCCGTCCTTGTCGGCATCGGCAAGCTTTGCGAGTTGCTCGGCGCTCGCCGTGTATTCCGGCCAACCGCCGACATCGACGGGCGTGTCTATGATCTTCCCGGTGTTGTTCTTCACACCGTCCGTGGCGCGGATATCCACGGCATCGCGATGCAGACGGTCTCCGGCAAATGCGAGTACCGCATCCTTGCCGGCTTCGGCCGTGTGCGTGGTCGTATAAGCCGCCTGGCCGGAGGGTCCGGTGATGGTGTGCGCCGTACCCTGCAGGGTACCGGTACCGCCGTTGTGCCAATAAATGCCGGCCGCATTGTTGCCGGTGATATCCTCGTATTTCGTATTGACGTTACCACTCATGTACAGCAGCGGATAACCGTAATCCACGACTGTCTTGTCACCGCGGGTGTAATTCTTGTATGCATCCACGAAATAGTGGCGGTCTTTCGAATCCGGTCCCGGCTTGTACCAGCAGTTCACAAAGTTGAACTTGCCGCCCTCGCCGCCGTAGGTACTGTTATCCCCCCAGTTGTAGACGACCAGGTTGCGCAGGTCCACGTTGCCACGCTTGGACCAGTCGAAGGTATCACCGGACTTGGGATAAATCTCCGGATGGTCGATTCGCGGATTGCGGCTGTGGTGGTTGGAAAGCAGATTATGATGGAAGGAAGCGTTCTTACCGCCCCAGATGCCGCCGTAACCATGGGCACCCTTGGAGTGGGCGCTATTGTTCATGCTCTCCGTCAGAATGCACCACTGAAGGGTGAAATTCTCGTTGGCATAGAAGGAGGCGCACTCGTCGATGGACCAGCTCATAGAGCAGTGGTCCAGGATGATGTTCTTCTGGTAGCGGCCCCAGATGCAGTCCTCACCGTCGCCGGCATTCGGTCCTTCATCGCCAAGACGGAAGTGCAGGTAACGGACAATCACGTTGTTGGCTGCAATGTTGATTGTATAGTTCTTGATGCAGATGCCGCCGCCGGGAGCGGTCTGGCCAGCGATGGTCAGGTCGCCGTTCTTAATCTGGATGGCGGAGTTGAGGGCGATGATTCCGGCCACGTCGAAGACCACGATCCGCTTTCCGGAAGCCGTCAAGGCCGCCCGCAGCGAACCTTCGCCGCTGTCATTGGTATTTGTCACATGGATGACCTGTCCGCCGCGGCCGCCGGTCACATACATGCCGCCGCCCTCAGCGCCCGGGAAAGCGCGCGCTACCTTATCCCCATCCTCTGCGGACGGGATCTGGAACTGCTGATACACCGCGTCTGACACTGGCGTATCGGGAGTCGGGTCCGGATCGGGTGTGGGATCCGGGTCCGGTGTCGGTGCGCCGCCGGGAATGCCCTCGACGGCGGAGGACCAGCCGGAAGCGGAAGTCCCGGCCATGGCCCGCACGGAAAACTGATAGGCCACGCCCTTGGTCAGGCCATCGATAATGGCCGTCGTATTCTTAGTCGTTCCACTCTGGGCTTCGCTGCCGCCCTGCGTCAATTTCCATTCGTAGGACTCCGCCTTCTCCACGGCCGACCACTGCCAGATCAGCGAATGGTCGGTATAGCGGTTGAGCCGGACATCCGACGGGACGGAGAGTGTGATGGTCTCGGGCTTCTCTGGCCCGGGTGCAGGTTCTCCGCAGCCAAACACCAGCGCCAGGACCAGCGCAGCGCCCAGTATGCGTGCAATCTTTCTCATTTCAATTCATATTCCAGCGCCGCCCAGACCAGCGGGCCGATCCCCTTCGGGTCATTGCTGACGACGGGTTCATTGATATAATAGTCATAGTCGCCGCGGCGCATCTCCTTGCCGCCCAGACCCGCCACCGAGCAACAGCTGTCCAGGTTCAGCAGGCCATCCGCGTCCGTGCGGACGAAACACTTCAGCACGCTCTCGAAGACGTGGCGCGCGTCGGCGCGGGTGATGTCTTCCAGCAGGCCCAGGCGCGTGCCCTTGAGCAACGCATAGGCGAACATCGCACTGCAGGTCGCTTCCAGGTAATTGCCTTCCGCGCCCGGGCGGTCCAGCACCTGGTACCACAGGCCCGTCGCCGGATCAGCAAACAGAGGCAGGGCGGTGAACACGCGGCTGAGCAGCCGCTCCAGGGATTCGCGCCCCTCCCCTTCCGGGAGCATCGGGATCACGTCAACCAGCGCCATCGCGTACCAGCCCATCGCCCGTCCCCAGGCGTGCTCGGACTGACCGGTCTCGGGGTCGCACCAGAACATGCTGTGCGAGGAGTCCCAGGCGTGCCGCAGCAGGCCCGTGGCAGGATCGAAGGTATGGTCATAGACCAGGCAGAACTGGCGCACGATGTCGGCGTAATTCGCCGCCTGCTGCTCTTCGGGCACGAATTGCGCCGTGTAGCGCGCATAGAAGGGCATTGCCATGTACAGACCGTCCAGCCACATCTGCTGCGGATAGATCTTCTTGTGCCAGAAGCCGCCTTCCGGGGTACGGGGCTGTTCCTGAATCTGAAGGTACAGCGTATCCATCACCTGGCGGTATTTCTCCTTGCCGGTCAGCTCATAGAGTCGGAAGAGCGTGCGCCCCGGGCAGATGTGGTCCAGAGTGTAATTCGCGCGCTTGTAATTGGGAATGCGACCGTCTTCGTCGATGATGGCGTCGTACCATCCTTCGACGTAATCGTAAATCTCCTGCCCGCCATAAGTGTCATACACGTCCAGGAAAGCCTTGAGTTCCAGGCCGGTGGTATAATTCCACTTGAGCGTGCCTTCTCGCCCGTCCAGCCAGGAACCCTCCGGGCAGCGGGCCATCTCGGAACGCACGACCTCCACAGAAAGCGGAACCCGGGCCGTGCAGGCGGCCAGGGTCAGAAGGGTCAGGAGTATGCTGAGTCGTTTCATCATCGGTTGTCGTAAGGGTTCCAGACAATGCCGTCCTCTTTCTGGTACATCACCTTTTCGAAGGTGTATTCCGCGAGCTGGCGCGGCTTCAGGGTATGCGCCCATTTCACGCGGGGCCCGCGGGCGCCG
>JAEEGG010023287.1_pt1 | contig 12107 bp, 12 predicted proteins | sample 9134161 | NCBI WGS metagenome assembly JAEEGG01 (sample SAMN16246543, study PRJNA631951) | gut metagenome | biome: gut microbiome; feature: rumen; material: CR-attached | host: Bos | place: Iran: Karaj | collected 2018-10 | reverse complement strand
AATCGTCCTGCGGAATTCGGTGGAGGGGCATGTTCAGCGTCGGCAGTGATTTCAGCCGCGGCATCGGCTATGTGTTCAAAGGCATCATGGGCTTCTGGAAGCGGCCACGCCTGTGGGTGTACATGATTGTGCCCCTTATCTGCGTAAAGGCGGTGCTGGCATGTGTTTCGTACTATGTACTCCGTGGGCATGTACAACCGTTGATCGAACAGATGACGGCTGTGATTTCAAACTGGGGGATGGATACGCTAGCCGTTGTTGCAGGTTTCATCGTGCATTGGACGGCGGTCATCGCGTTCTTTCTATTCATGGCGTCCGTCTCCAGCATGTTGTTTGAAGTGTTTGGCGGCGTGTTCTTTACGTATATGGTGCGGCGATTTGAACACATCGTCTATGAACGACCGCTAGATCCGCCCATCACATGGCGGCAGGATCTACTGAACACACTATTATGTGTCATCTATTCTGTCGGAACGTTGATATTGAACATTCCGCTTCTGCTGTTGGGCTTTGTGTTTCCGTTTGTTGCGCACGCCTTGGCGGCGTGCTTTGTCGGATACCGCTATGGCATCAGCTACTGCGCGGAATCAGGCTTCAACAAAGGCTGGTCCATTGCGTTGTTGCAACAACGTTTCGCAGGGCAGAAAGCCGTTTTGTACGGTTTCGGCATGATGGTTTTTCTGCTGTTGATGATACCGTATATTTCCATTCTGATGATTCCGGGCTTCGTCATCGGCGGGACGATTCTGGTGAATGAAGAGCATAGGAGTTAAAAGCTTAAAGCTGAAAGCTTAAAGCTAAAAGCAAAAGGCAATAGGTAGGCTAGTGGCTAGTGGTTGGGAGGGCTGCGCTCCTGCGCGGCCGGTGGATAGTGGTTAGTGGCTAGAAGCCTAGAAGCCTAAAAAAATCGCCCGCCAGGCGGATGCCTTGGCGGGCGATGTGGTCTTAAATTAGATCAGTGCGAAGATTAGTTGTCGATGCCTTTCTGGCCATAGACATCTTTCGGCCACCACTTGTAGTAGCGGAAGCCGCGGACATGGCCGTCCATCATGACGCCATTACAGGTGGTGAAGGAGCTGTGGCGCCAGATGCAGTGGTCGATCTGCTCCATGGAGTAGTTGCTCTTGGTCTGCGTGTTGCCGTTGAGGGCGTCGTCGCCGTCCAGACGCTGCTCGTAGGCGTCGTGGAAGAAGACGGTTCCGCTGGGGTTGAGGTAGTAGGTCTCGTGGCGGGCTTCCGGGCCGTAGGCGTAGCGCGTGCCGCCGGGGGTGCCGCCGGTCTTGTCTTGCCAAATCTTGGAGGAGCCGCCGTAGTAGCCGTAGGCGGCGTACTTGATGGCCTCGGTTCGCGAGCAGCCGTAGGGGTCCGCGATGTCCGCGCCGGGGCAGCCGAACGACCGCTTGTCACCGACGTAGGGGTAGTACACGATGCCCCAGAAGTGCTTTTCACGCATGATCAGGTCCCAGTTCGGGTTGTTGACGTCGAAGCCGTTGTAGTTCCACGATCCGGCGTTGAGGCACCAGGTGCCCTCGATCCAGTTGTTGGTGAAGTAGTTGTAGCCTTCGTTGTCGTCGTTGTACTGGCGGAATCCGAGCCCGATGGCCTTCAGGTTGTTGACGCAGGAGATGGCCTTGGCCTTGTCCTGGGCCTTTTCGAGGGCGGGGAGCAGCATGGCCGCGAGGATCGCGATGATCGCGATCACGACGAGCAATTCAATTAAGGTAAAGCATTTTTTCATAGCGGTTCCTTCCTTCAGATAATTGACTGTTGTCAGATGGTTGTTTTCCTAGCCCGTTCTTACTGGAGGTGGAAGTTCCACCATTTCACAGGATGCCAGAGGTTGCGCTTGATCGCGGAGACGTGGCCGTCAACCCAGCAGACATTGCCCATGTCGTTGTGGCGGAACATCGCCTCGACGATTTCCGGCCTGGAGGCCCACTGCGTGAAGCCCAGGCACGGCATGTCGTTGCTGCTACTGCCTTCCGCGCAGGTGTCCATACGTGCTTCCCAGCCGTCCTCGCAGAAGACGGTCTCGCTGGGGTTCTTCATGTCCTTCGACGTGGTGGCAGGGTACTCGTATTTCTTTGCATTGTTGCAAGCGCTTGCAGCAGTGGGCGGGTTTTTCCCGCCGTCGAACCTATGCGCCTCCATGAACAGGCCCGGATAGCCGTAGGTTGAGTACTTCAGATAGTTGTCGAGGCCCGTGTAGAGGCCGTCAATGCTGCTGCTCGGGTAGTTGTCAACGGTCGTGGCCATCGGGCAGCCGAAGATCTTGATGTCGCCGATGTAGCCGCGCATGCAGACCGCCCAGTAGAGCTGATCTCTGGCATAGTCCGTGTGCTTGAAGGTGTCGAAGTTCTTCGGCCAGCCGCCGCCGTTGGCGTTGATGCTGGTTTTGCCGTCGCCGTAGCCACTGTCCGGCATGGAGCCTTCATTGTCCGAAGCATACGTTCTCATGCTCGTGCCGATCTGCTTGAGGTTGCTTGTGCAGCTGATGGCAAGGGCCTTGTTCCTTGCTTTCGCAAGGGCGGGGAGCAGCATGGCGGCGAGGATCGCGATGATTGCGATGACCACCAGGAGTTCAATCAGCGTGAATTGAACCAGTTTCTTGCATTTCATGGTTTTTCTCCTTGTGAAGGGACTATTGGACTTGTCAAACACTATGAAAAATAATTAAAATCGAAAAATGTCAATTTGTATTGAAATACATTAATTTAACGTGAATGATGGAATATTCAAGTGGAGAAAAACAGCTTTCTAGATAAAAAAAGTCATTTTGGGAAAGAGAGGCTCTTGTTCTAGCGGAGCCATGCAAAAAAGCCGCCGGCAAGCGGCCTGAAGTCGCTTGCCGGCGGCCATGGATTTCACGCCCAACGGGCGCACTAGACATTACTCATTATTCATTAAGCATTAGTCATTACTCATTAGAGCTGGAAGTATCCTTTGGAGAAGACAGTGTCCAGCATGGTGTCTAGATAGTCGAGTTCGTAGAGCATGTCGAGGCATGTGTAGCGTTTGCGGATCATGCCCGCGACGGTGGCGGCGCGTTTGCAACCCGCGAGATCCGTTCCGATGTCGGCGGGATTGACAGGGCAACCGAGCAGTTCGAAGCGTGCGCGGAGTTCATCGAACGGGATGAGCTGTTTCATGACGCGGTCACGCATGATGTCCCATTTCTCATAGATGAGTTGACGGCGGGCGGCGAGTTTTTCGCCTTCGAGATTCTTGGAGAGGGCGATCTTGAGGGTGTCTTCGTAGAACTGCGTGCCTTTGAGGAAGCCCGCGATCTGCGCTTCGCGTTGCGCGTTCGTCCTGCCGGGGCGGTTTTCCGTGAATTTGCGGATATCTGCGGCGGAAATCTTGAAGGTTTCCGTCATGAGAGCCGTGATGATGAGTGTGCCGAGAGCGACTTTGAAGCCGTGAGACGGATTAACGCCGTCTTTCTTGAGATCGTACATTTCCCATGCATGGCTGCAGAGATGCTCCGCACCGGAAGCGGGGCGGGAATCATGGTAGTACTGCATGGAGAAGCCTGTGGCGGCAAGGCCTTGGAATAGGTCGGACAACGGCTTGGATTTGCCTTCCTTAAGGCTCTGCGGGTCGGACAACCATTCTTTCAGATTGGTCTGGACCATGCCCCATGCGCGTTCGTCGATGGGATGTTCGCCGAGGGCGTCCGCGATGAGCCAGTCCGCGCCGCCCGGAATTTTTGCGGCGAGATCCGCATAGCCGGAAGCGGTCATTTCGAAGGGGGCGGAGCTGACGACGGCGTTGTCGGCGATGATGGCGAGCGGGGCGGCGCAGGGGACGGTCTTCTTGAAACCGTTGACAACCATGGCGGCACCGTAGGAGGTGTAACCGTCAACAGAGGCGGCGGTGGCGACGCAGAGGTAACCGTCGCATTCGGCTTCCGTGGAGGAGAGCTTCGTCAAATCGTTGATGGTTCCGGATCCGACGGCGATGGGGGCCTTTCCTTTGACGATTTCACGGAGCTTCGGAATGTAGCAGTAGTCGGCGTGAAGTGCGGGTTCGATTGGGAAGATGTATGGTTCATCCTGCGGAACGCCAGCGTCTTTCAGCAGCTGGAAGACCTTTTCACCGGCGGCCTTCCATGTATTTTCATCCGCGATGATGACGGCCGTCTTGCCGGGCCAGAGTTTTTTGACGTTTTCGGGGACGTCTTTCAGGACGTTGTCGCCGAGCACGCAGAGTTTGGTCTGAAGACCTTCGGGAATTGCGATGATGCCCATGATTTGCTTCCTTTTGTGGTTGTGGCGCGGCCGGAGGCTACGCCGTTTGTTTTGGTCTGGTGAGGTTTTTCATCCAGTTGAAACTGTTTATCTTGACAAATGCGACGAAGCATTTGAGAACTTGGTCGGAGAGCAGGCAGGCGTAGACGACCCACGGCGGCGCGTGCAGCCAGTGCATCGCGATGAAGGCCGACGGGAGGACGACACAGAACACGAAGAACGTGTCGTTCTTGAAGACGAACGACGTGTCGCCGCCGGATTTGACGAGACCCATGAGGCAGGGACCCTGGTAGCAGCCGAAGGCGATGACGACGATGAGCACGCGCATCATGCTGTCGATGATGGCCCGTGTCTCAGGCTCGAGCTTGTAGCATTTCAGGAAGATTTCGTTGCCGAAGAAGACGGTCGCGCCGAGACACAGGCCGATGAAGCAGAAGATGGCCTGCATCGTCCTGGCCTGCGTCTTCATTTTTTCGAATTCGCCCGCGCCGATGGTCTTGCCCGTCATGATGCCGGTGGCGGCGGCGAGTCCGAAGACGCCGACATGGAGGAACTGGTACAGCGTGCCGACGATGGAGATGGACGCGAGGACGGCTCCGCCCATGCGGCCGATGATGGCCGTCTGGCAGAATTGGTTGACGGCCCATGTGACTTGTCCCGCCATGAGCGGCGTGCCGTATTTGACCAAATCATGGAAGATGTCTGGATTCCAGCGTTTGAAATCCGGAAGGCGCATTTTCAGATTAGGATCAAAATAACGCACGAAAATGGCGACGACGGCCAGTTCGATGAACCGTGCGATGAACGTGGCGATGGCGGCGCCGCGCACTTCCATGCGCGGGAATCCGCAGTTGCCGAATATCAGCAGATAGTTGAGAATGATGTTGACGAAGAGGGCCACCACGGAGTTGATGAGGCCGATGCGCACCATTTCGACGGAGCGCATGGCGCACAGCAACGTCATGCTGATGCCGAATACGAGATAGGAGACGGCGAGAATACGCAGGTATTCGGCGCAGCAGCGGATGATGTCCGGATGATCCGTGATGAGACCGACGAACCATTCCGGAAAGAAGAACGCGATGAAGGCCATGGGGGCCGTCACGACGAATGTCAGCCGCATGGCGATGGAGATGACGTCTTTGATGTGATCCGTGTCGCGTTTCCCCCAGTACTGTGACGACAGGATGATAAGGGCGCTTTCGACGCCGAAAAGGATGATCTGCAGAACGCCTTGGATTTTTGTGCCGATATGCAGGGCGGCGATCGGCACTTCGCCCAGCTGGCCGATCATGATGTTATCCGCCAGCGAGACGCCGAAGGTAATGACGTTCTGGAGGATGATAGGAACCGCCAGAACGATCAAGTTCTTATAGAATGATTTGTCTCTTACCCAGAACATATCGTGACAGATAAAACGTGAGGATGCCCACCATTCGCGGAGGACAGATATAATCAACCACTATTTAGAGTAATATCAGATTCCGCAATGTCAATGACGACGGTGATTTTATCTTGCACCTACGTGACCTGCGGTGTGAAAAAAGCGTCTGTTTGACAGTTGTATTGGACGGAGGGGCCTTTATATTGTAGAAAGTCTGATTTTGTTTTTTTATGTAAAAGGAGAAAAGTGATGCTTCCACACAATATGTCATTTAGTTTGGATGAATTGACGAAAATGGATTTCAACGTCTCACGCGTCGGCGAGCCGACGTTAGAATCCACTTTGAGGGACGTGATTTTCGTCGATGATTCGGAAAGGGTTTCCTATTGCACTGATCCGACGTTGAACGACGAGCTCCGCAAAAAGGGCAAAAATGTGCCCGCGTTTGTGGCGGCGGGGCCGCGGAGACGGCTATATTTTGACAAGAAGTGGGCGAAGGCGGCCATTGTGACATGTGGCGGTATCTGCCCTGGCCTGAATGATGTCATCAAGGCGATTGTTACTACCTTATATTATATATATGGCGTAAAAAGCATCTACGGTATCCGTTTCGGCTACCAAGGACTTGTTTCCGATGAGAAATTCGACGACAAATACCTCAAACCGCTTGAATTGGATCCGGACTATGTCGATGATATCCATACGCTTGGCGGCACGATTTTGGGCTCGTCTCGCGGTGAGCAGGATGTCCAGAAGATGGTGGAGACGTTGGAGCGCGAACGGATTAACATGTTGTTCACCATCGGTGGCGATGGCACGCAAACCGGCGCCCATGAAATCGCGAAAGAGATCAAGAAGCACAATCTGAACATCAGCGTCATCGGTGTTCCGAAGACGATCGACAACGATTTGAACTTCATGGACAAGACCTTCGGCTTCGAAACGGCGGTGGAGGCGGCTGCGCCAATCATCGGTTGTGCTCATAACGAGGCGAAGGCCGCCTATAACGGCATCGGTCTGGTCAAATTGATGGGGCGCGATTCGGGATTCATTGCCGCGTCATCCGCATTGGCCAATAGCGTCGTCAACTTCTGCTTGATTCCTGAAGTTCAATTTGAACTGAAGGGTGAGAATGGTCTGCTGGAATCGTTGGAACGCCGTTTGGCAAAAAAGCACCATGCGGTCATCGTCGTCGCGGAAGGCGCGGGGCAGAACTTGATCGCAGGCGGAAAGAAGGAAAAAGACGCCTCCGGCAACATTCTCCACAAGGATATCGGTACGTTCTTGCGTGATGAAATCAAGGCGTATTTCAAGGAAAAGAACATAGAGCACACCGTGAAATACATCGATCCGAGTTACATCATCCGCAGCCTGCCCGCCACGGGCATCGACTCTACGTTCTGCCTGCATCTTGCTCAGCATGCCGTCCACGCCGCCATGGCGGGCATGACGGACATGGTTGTCGGCAACTGGAACGGCTATTTCACATACGTGCCGATTCCGCTGGCGATCAAGGCCCGCCGCAAGATCGACCCGCAGGGGCAGTTGTGGCAGAGCGTCCTCCTGACGACGCGGCAGAACAGCTATGGTTTCATTGAGAACATTAAATAAGGTAAAGGAAGTCAAAGGGAAATCGCATGAAATACTACAGCGAAGAACATCAATGGGTTGAAATCGAAGGTGACAAGGCGCGGATCGGCATCACGAAATTCGCGGCGGACGAACTGGGTGAGCTGAGCTATGTCGAACTGCCGTCCGTCGGAAGCGTTTTCAAACAGGGGGATTCCCTGTGCGTCGTGGAGTCAGTGAAAGCCGCCAGCGACGTGTTCATGCCGATTGGCGGAAAAGTCGTCGAAGTGAACACGAAGCTTGAAAAGAGTCCGGAATTGGTCAATGCGGACGCTGAAGGAGACGGTTGGATCTGTGTAGTCACAGATGTGAACGCGGATGAACTGGCGAAATTGATGGACGAGGAGAGATATCTGGCCAGTTTGAAGTGAAAAAACGCAAAAAAACATTAAAAAAAGGTAAAAAAAGCCAAGAAAAGCATTTTTTTTGCTTTAAAACATTTGCGTAACCGCCATATAAGTGATAATTTGATATAAAACTCATATTTTGTGTATTTAGTATATAGAAAAGTAAAAGTCGTTTGGTTTAGTTGAACACAAGGAGAAACAGATTATGCAGATGATCGCAATTATTGGTGCCGTTGTTTCCGGTATCGTGATGTGGGTTGGTAATTCCAACTACAAGAAAGGCGCGGCCTGGGGTCAGCCCGTCGCTATCGCGTTTGGTGTGATCGCCATCGCCATGGGTATCTGGGCCATGACGTTGAACGGCGGTAACGCCGGTGCCGTCAACAAGGAAATCGGCTATCAGAAAGTTCGTGCCGAGAAGCTCGGCAAGTACATCGCCGCCAACTTCGCTGACAAGAAGATCCTCATCCTGACCAGTGCCGAATACAAAGACGGCCAGGGCAACATCGTCCCGAACCACCTCCTCGAAGGTCTGAAGAAAGGTCTTGGCAGCGTCAGCGCTGACGTTCTGGCCCGCCCCGTTCCGGAAGAAGGCTCTGACGAAGCCATGGAAGAAATGGAATGGCGCTTTAAACACCTCGCCAATCTCTTTGAAGGCAAAGACAACAAAGGCAACGCCATCAGCGGTTACTCCCCCGTCGGCGACTTTGATCTGGTGATCACCACGATCGGTCTCCCGGAAGACACCTTCAAGGGCGGTAAGGCCCAGGGCAAACTGGCCGGCAAGTCCATCGCTTTCGTTCAGGGCTACACCGAACGCTGGGGCGCCTTGTTCAAGAACAAGACCATCGTGGCCGCCGTTCTCGACAAGCAGTATCCTGGTGAAAACGACAAGGCTGGTCTGGCGAACTGGGAACAGAATCCTCCGTCGGATATGGAAAAGGCCTTTGATGTCCGCTACACCCTGAAGACCAACTAATCTCGTAAGTATCGGCAAATAAAGCCAAATGAAAGACAACCCCGTCGGTTTACCCAATCGGACGGGGTTGTTGAGTTTAATGGCGATTCCATTTTTGCATGGGATGCCGTGTAATGCAGAGGAAGCCGATGAATTCGATTCCATTTTTGTTCTTGATACTGGCGATCGTGGCGACGGCGGTCAATATCTTCCTGTTCGCGCATTATGGTTTTGGCGGTTTCAAGCCTTTGGGGCTTGCATTGCGGGCCATTTTGCTGTTGGTCGCCATCTTCTGCGTCGTAATGGCATGGCGGCACCGTTCGTATGATGCGTTCAAGAATCCGAAGGAGCGTTGGGCCAAATGGTTAAGACGCTGGTCTTTTGAGAGCGACAAGTTTGACACCATCCATTTGGAATGGGCCTATGAGCGGATGCAAGCGCGTGTTTTGGGACGTTATCTGGCGGACAAGCAGGAAGGGAAGCGTTGTGTGATTCTGCGTGAACCCATCATGAAGGATGTGGCCGGAAAAGAGAGCGTGAATCCCGCCTTCGACGGCCTTCTTGAAGGGCTTGGAAAAAAATTGACGGTTGTCAAAGTGTTGGAAATCGGTGCTTTGGAGAAGCCTGAGCCTTTGCCGGAAGGTGAAGAGGAACCTGTCGTGACAGGTTTGAAAGACGAGACATGGACGGCCGAAGATTTGGATGCGATGCTGGAAGATGCAGGCGAGTTCGATTTGCTCATCAGCTGCGTACCATTGCCGGCGGATATCATCGACAAGAGCGGTCATTTTATCCTGCGCAATCTGGCGGGGCGGAAACTTGCGTTGCTCGGCGGTTATTCCAAAGAGTACGATATGGCTTTGGAAGAAGGCTCCATCGTGGCCGCCGTGACGTTCAAGCCGAACTGCCGTTTTGATGAGAAGGATATTCCGGACGACGACCAGAAGGCGTTTGAAAAGCGCTATCTTCTTCTTGAAGGTGGTCCGCGTGTGGAAGTGCTGCCGGATATCCTGCCGGTGGTTCCGCCGACGAGTGATTCCGCTGAATGATATGGCGCGTGTGTCCCGCCTGCGCCAACTAACGGCCAGGATGCCGATGGCACTTCAAACGAAAACCGAAGAAAGAATATGAAGCTACAGTCATTGCGAGAACAAGTTTGGCAGGCGAACATGCAACTGCCGCAAGACGGGCTGGTTTTCCGCACGTGGGGCAATGTCAGCGGTCTGGACAGAGCCAGTGGCGTGCTTGCGATCAAGCCAAGCGGTGTCCCGTATGACCAGTTGTCTGCCGAAAACATGGTTCTTGTCGATTTAGACGGACATGTCGTGGAAGGCGATTTGAATCCGTCGTCTGATTTGGCGACGCATCTGGCATTGTACCGTGCATGGCCGGAAATCAACGGTGTGGCCCATACCCATAGTCTTGCGGCGACGTCATTCGCTCAGGCCAGACGCGCCATTCCATGCTATGGGACGACGCATGCGGATTATTTCCATGGTGCTGTGCCGTGCACACGTCCGTTGACGGAAGGCGAAATCAACGATGCCTATGAAGCCCATACAGGTGATGTCATCGTGGAGACGTTCACGGAAAAGCGGTTGAATCCATTGCATATTCCTGCCGTGCTTGTGTCCTGCCATGGCCCGTTCACGTGGGGGAAGGATGCGATCGCCGCCGCTGACAATGCGGCCTATTTGGAGATGGTCGCGAAGCTGGCGTTGGATACGCTGGCCCTTTCGCCAGATTGTGCTCCTGCGGATAAGTTCTTGTTGGACAAGCATTTCCTACGGAAGCACGGCCCCAACGCCTATTACGGACAGGGAAAGCATTGACGGATGGATGGTATGGAATTCAATGTGGATCAATTGACCTTCCCCCTGAGATGGCATGGCCGTCTCGTCATGAAGGCGGGCATGGGGAGCATGGAGGAATCCGTGGCCCGCATTTTCCTGTCGCTTGGCGTGACGGAAGGGGAGGTCGCATATGCGAACAAAAGCTCGAATGGCACATATGAGACGTGGCGGCTGAGCGGCATGGTTCATGATTTGGCAATGTTGCGTGCGCTGTTCACGGCTTTGGAGGCTCTGCCCGGCGTAAGGATGTTGATATAAGATATTCTCTATTAGTCAGTTGCTTCATGTTGGTCTTGGAAGATAGCGTCCAGTTTGAACTGACCGTCAAGAACTCGCGTTTTTTGGCGGAGGCGTTCGTTGTCGCCAACGCCGAAGCGGCTCGGGAACGGTTGCGTGGGCAAAAAGAGCGTTTCAGTGATGCGAGCCATGTCGTCCATGCGTTCATCGTTGGGCCGGAAGGAAATGTGATGGGCTGTTCGGACGATGGCGAGCCGTCGGGCACGTCCGGCCGTCCTGTTCTGGAAGTTTTGAAAGGAAGCGGCGTGACAAATGTGATTCTAACGGTGACGCGGTGGTTTGGTGGGACGAAGCTTGGCACGGGAGGCCTTGTGAAGGCCTATACGGAAAGCGCACAAGGCGTTGTGGCGCAAATGAAAACGCATGAATTGGTCGCCATGTCCCGTTTTGAAATGACCGTTCCGTATGGATTGTATGAGCAAGTGAAGAAACTATTGGCAGTACATGGCGCGGAAGTCCAGACGGAATCGTTTGGCGAAGGTGTTGCGATGGCTGGTCGTCTTCGTGAGTCGGAAGTGGCGTCGCTTGCCGTGCAGTTGCGTGATTTGTCCCGTGGAAAAGTCGTATTGCAGACGGAGGCGGAAGGATGACGATGGAAAATCAGCCGGCCCCCATGCTATTGATTGCGGACTCCCATGTGCAGCCCGCCACGGAACGCGAAGACGAATTCTTCCAGATGCTCAACTGGATTTCGTCTACTGATTGTGACGTTTTTTTCCTTGGCGACAATTTGGATTTGTGGATTGCTTCAGGCGATCGATACGAGGCGGATGTGCATCGCCGTTTTCTCGCGTGGTGCGAACATGAAAAAAAACGCCGCCGCGTTCTGATGGTGGAAGGCAACCATGAGTTCTATCTGAAACGCCACCATGATGGTTGTTTCACGGCATGCAGTGAAACATTCTATAAAATTGGTGATGTCCTTTTCATGCATGGAGACGTCGCACAGAAGAGATTTGGCTTCCATCGTTGTTTCAGAGTGTTCGCCAAGAACGCTTTCGGCGATTGGGTGATGGGATGGTTGCCGTTTGGACCCGCATTCGCAGGCGTTATGAAACGTTTTCTCAGCAGTGGCGGTCTGCCAAATTTTGAAAAGCTGAAAAAGCCTTTGCTCTATGTCGAAAAGCGTGCAAAGGGCTTGTGCCGCAAGTTTTGCGTGTCACATGTTGTCATGGGGCATTTCCATCATTCAGTGCACAGGGAGCTTGGTGACGGCAGAAAATTTGATGTCATCCCGGCGTGGAAGACGAAAGGAGAAATTGGTCTTCTAACGGCTGAGGGGTCACTGGAAGTGCTTCCGTGGAAAGACTTTATGGTAAAATGTAACAAACGAAATGATACGCCGCATGACGGTGTTTGAATGATATGGGCGCGAAGAAAAGCAACAAC
>JAEEGG010023286.1_pt1 | contig 12108 bp, 1 predicted proteins | sample 9134161 | NCBI WGS metagenome assembly JAEEGG01 (sample SAMN16246543, study PRJNA631951) | gut metagenome | biome: gut microbiome; feature: rumen; material: CR-attached | host: Bos | place: Iran: Karaj | collected 2018-10 | reverse complement strand
CTACCAACACGGTGGGTAGCAATGCCAGCAATGTGTATCTGACGACAGACCATCCAACCATTACAATTGATGGCGACCTGACCAACTCGACGCTCATTGGTATCAACATGCAGACTTTTGGTGTATTTACCAGTGGCCTTAATAATTATCAAGGTACTTATGAGAGATTCACTTCTGAGGCAAGTAACATTGTGAAACTGACAGAAAATGCATCTCACGAAGCAGAATTAGTGACCTATTGGACTTACCTGAAAAGAATGATGGAAGTAGGTGGTGAAATCACTTTGGAACTAAACAAGACCTATCAGGCAAGCATCGGAGAAGAATATCTGCATGTTCCGTCGGACAAGACCGTTACCCTGCATCTAAACGGAGCAACTATTGACCGTCACTTAACCACTGCTACGGCAAGTGGTTGTGCCATCTATAATCAGGGAACATTAACTATCAGCGGTTCGGGCACCATTCAAGGCGGCAATAACTCTGATGCAACAGCCATTAAAGGTGGAGGTATATGTAATAGTAATACTGGTACGCTAACGATTCAGAGCGGAACCATTAGCTACAACAAAGCGACTTCGTCAGGTGGCGGCATTTATAATGAAGGTACTCTGACCATTGAGGGAGGTACCATTCAGAATAATCAATCCGTTAATAGTGGTGGCGGTGGTATCTGTCATAATGGAACGAAGTTCAATCTGCAAGGAGGCCCCATCATTAATAGTAACACAACGAATGGTGTTACCAGCAATGTGTATCTGACGGCATCAAAGACAATCACCATTACGGGAAATCTTACAGATAATACCAACAAGATAGGTGTTTCTATCCAAGACTCCCGTCTCGTATTTACCAGCGGATTGAGCGGTAAAGGTGACTCCAACAATTTCACAGCCGACGTGTCAACGAATGGTATTGGCCTTAACAGTAGCGGTGAAGCCATTGTCGGACCAGCATACAATATCGTTAAACCCATCAGCAACGGGACTATTACCGTCGTAAAGAATAATAGTGCCCAGAAAGCTGTGGAAGGCGAAGCTATTAGGTTTTACTACAACGCTTCAAGTGGCTATGTTCCTGTCAGTTTAACTGTCACCCCCTCGTCAACGGCTGTTTCAGACTCATATCCCAAGGATGGTGTAGAGTATAATTTTACGATGCCTGGTGAGCCTGTCACCATTGCAATCGTCTGTCAGCCTGGAGGCTATTGCGGTGATGACACTAGTCCGAACCAACTTCAAGACGTGAAATACTATCTAAATGGTACTACACTGACTTTTGTGACGAAGGACGACAACAACTATCAGATGAAGTCATATACTGGACTTAGTTACGTGCCTTGGTATGCTTCTTCTTTGATTCAGAATAATTATACGTCTGTCAGCCTCTCGAGCCATGTAACAACTATTAGTCCATATGCTTTCCAGAACAGCTTAATCACATCAGCAGATATACCTTCTGGTGTGACAACGATTGGAGATTATGCATTCCATCAATGTTCGGATATGGAACATGTCACGATTCCAGCGACAGTCTCCTCTATCGGAGAGTTTGTCTTTGTGTATTGTGGTAAATTGCAGGATATTACCGTAGTTGATGGAAATGCTAATTACATGAACAATTCGGCAGACGGTGCTCTTTATACCAAAGTGGGGAGTAATCCGGGAAAGTTAATTCAGTATCCAGCCGGGAAGACCTCATCGGCTTATACTTTACCAGCATCAGTAACCGAGATAGACAAGTATGCATTTGTATATGAAAAAAAATTGCAAAGTATCTCGGTAGCAGGTGGTGCTACAGCTGTTAAACATGAGGATGGGGGAGTATATAGTTACGACGGAACAGTCTTATATCATTATCCTTCCCAAAAGGCTACGCCTCTCAGGTATTCTATCGCAGCTGATGTTACCGAAATCAAGCCATATGCTTTCTATTATAATCAAAGCCTTGAGGCAATTTATATATTGTCCGAACCAACAGGGAGCTCTCTCATTGGAGGCGTTAACATGTTTGCTAACTGCTCAGCGAAAAAATTGGTAAAGAAAGACTATAGAAATTATTTTGACCATACATATCCTTGGAATCAATATGGCTATTATAACATAACATTAGAGAATGCATCTATATCATTAACTCCAAATCCAGGTGATAACCCTGCATATTACGACTATACAGGCTCAGTCATCAAGCCCACTGATGTCAGTGTGGTTAGTGGTGCCGGTGATGGATTGACATTACGAAAAGATATAGACTATACTGTTTCCTATGATGAAATTGCGGTGGATGACTATACATCAGTAGGTGAACATGATGTTATAATTACTGGTATAGGGTATTATGCTGGTATAAATTTAAATACCACATACACTATTACCAGGAAAGTAGATTTTGTTACAGGGACAGGCCACTATGGAACCTATTACAACGCTGACCCTGTAGACCTGCAAAAACCGGAAGTTTCCGGTGATTATACGTATGTTTACATGATTACCCAGATAGATTGGACATCAGATCCGGTAGTTATTCATTTAAATGAGGTAAACTATTTCCCACATGGGGTTCCTTGCCTTTTATATCTCACTAATAGCACCTTGAGTGCCAGAACTTTCCATTTGGTGAAGCGAGAGGACAGTGCACTGTCTATATCATCTTCTCCAGACTTTATGGGAGTAACGGGCAATACTACCATTGAGACGCTACTTGTGGGTAAGAATGCTGTCTATGCACTGAAAAACGATAAATTCGTGAGGGCAACTGAAGGTTCTCTGCCAGCCAATCGATGTTATATTGCAAGACCTTCCGGTCTGGCGGGAGCACCGGCGTATATTTCTATCGGCAGTGACGACACGACAGGCATTACGATGGAAGAGGGAAATGGTAAGACGGAAAAGCTGTTCTCGCCAGATTGGTATACAATGGATGGCGTAAAGTTGAATGGAATGCCAACAAAGAAGGGTATTTACCTGAACAACGGCAGAAAGGTAATCATTAAATAAGGGGAGGACAGAGATATGAAGATACAGCGTATTTTGTTAACACTCGCCATACTCTTGGTGATGATTCCAATAAATGTAAGCGGCTATACCTATACCCTTACAATTGATTCTCCAGCAGGAGGAACTGTGACAGCATCAGCGACAAGTGATATTGCTTATAATACGGTGATTACCCTAACAGTGGCAGTGACAGATGGCTATTATTTGCAGTCATTGGAATATGAGGAAGTGATGGATCTCGGATGGGCAGAGGCTCCCAAGCGTCGAGTTACATATCCCAATATACCATCCGTTGTCGACATTCTGGCACTCTCGCAAAATCAAACGACCTACAATTCCACTGCTGACGCACATCACGCAGGTGACTACACCTTCAACATGCCTAATAACAATGTGATTGTAAAGGCTGTATTCGGTTCGCTGAAGAGCTTTGCTGATTCCGGACAAACTGACATTTCCTTTGCATTAGGTGAAGGAACAGATAGTGAGACGTACAACGGATATGGCCATACGCTTGTTGTCAAAGATGCGGAGACCCAGTTGACGAAGGGGTTGGACTATCAGATTACTGGAATGACGCGTAATGGAGTGGCAACTGGAACGGACTTCACCATTCGGAATGCAGGAGCATACACAGTGACTGTTACAGGTAGAGGTAAATATCAAGGAAGCAAGACCAGTGGCACGCTGACTATCACAAAGGCTCCACTGACGATTACCGCTCAAGCAAAATCCAAGAAATATGGTGAGCTTGACCCTGCATTAACATATACTTCCGACGGTACAGTATATGGAGATGGAAATGCCATAACGGGGGAGCTCACTCGCGAAGCAGGAGATAATGCTGGAACCTATGCTATTCTGCAAGGTACAGTGGATGCATCAAACTACACAATTACCTACCATAGTGCGAATCTGGTCATCAGTCCATTGGCTGCTGGTGATGAGTCTACAGAGACAAAGGCTATTGTGACCCTGAGTAGCGAAGCGCTAAATTGGACTGCAACGAATTATAGTTTTACATATACAGGCGCTGCTTTAATTCCAAGTGTCTTAGTAGAATATAACGACGTTACATTGATAAACAATACTGATTACACGCTGACGACGACTGGGCATTATACCGATGCTTCAGATAAGTCAAAGCCTGATATCTATACTGTCACAGTTAACTTTACCGGTAATTATAGTGGTTCGACAGCGAAAGAATACCAAATCCGAAAAGATGTGAGTCCATTGAACTTTCCTTATCGTTGGTGTACGTGGTTAGAGACGGAGGTCAACATGAAAGTGCCTGATGGCTTTGAGGCTTATACGTTGAATAATGTGAGTTCTACGCAAGTGCAATTAGACCAGCGCCAGTATATCAAGAAGGGTGTTCCAATGTTGTTGTATCGTACTGGAAATGCTACAAGCGGCTTTTTCCCAGAAGTGGTAAAAAGCACTGATGCAAACTTGACCGGTATTAGCAGTAATAGCGTGTTCCAATGGAAAACGACCAATTATGACGTTTTAACACTGCTTTCGGAGAATTCTGGAAAAGATGTATGGATATTGATAGACGATGAGTTTGTACGTACCAAGTCGGGAACGATTCCTGCCTATAAGTGCTACTTGGTGTTGAATGCGAACTATATCACGACTCCGCATCTCGCACCCAAACGGGGAACGACAGGTGTTGAGGCTATAAAGCATTCACAGGCGGAAGACCTGGAATCTGCTGTGATATACGACCTTCAAGGACGTCGAATGAATAATGATGCCTTAGGAAAAGGACTCTATATCGTGAATGGAAAGAAGATGATTATTAAGTAATACTTTAAGATACGACTATGACGGCAATCAACAAAATACAGCGTATACTACTCTTATTTGCTACTATTGTAGCTGTAGTGTCGGTACAGGCAGAAACGATGAAGGTATTGTCTACCAGCAATGGTTCTGTAACAGCCAAGGTGAATGATGTTGTAGTTTCTAATTCTGCGACAAGTGATGACGCTTCTGTCAGTGGCGGTACTACCATTGTGCTTGAAATAGCACCAAACGCCGATTACTACCTCTATTCGTTAAGGGTGGAACCTTATGGTGAAGGAGGGGGAGCCACTGCTCCACGAAGGGCTACTGGTGGACCGACAATGCTTAGTACAATTCCACTGACCAAGATTACAGATACCAAATATAGCTTTATTATGCCTTCGGGCAAGAATGTAGAGGTTAGTAGCGAATTCAGACAAGCCGGAGACATTACAGGTGCTACGGTTACCCTCGCTTCTAGTGGTCATACGTTCGATTTCTTGGAACATACACCTGTAGTCAGTTCTGTGGTATTTGATAATAACACCCTTGTAGAGGGAACGGATTATACAGTAAGTGGTAATGATCCCATCAGGAATGTTCAAGCAGGGGGATATACCATTACAGTGACAGGTAAGGGTAAATACACTGGTTCGGCAACAACTACGTATACAGTTAGCCCCAGAACGATTGCGGATGCAAGTATTACACTTTTTGGAACAGGTCTCTCTGGAACCAGCTATGTGTATCTGAAAAACACCACACAAAAAGCTCAGGTTAGTGGTGTATATGTCAATGGCCAAAGTCTTGTTTCAGGCACTGATTACCAGGATGTTGAGTATTATGTAGGAGACTATAGTTCAACAGAACCTACAGGAACCGGTTCCACTTATGCGGATTTTGACTCGCAAAATGCTGGAACATACACAATCGTGATAAAGGGTAAAGGGAATTTCGATGGAACGACAGTTGCAAAGAAGACCTATACCATCAATAAGAAAGACATCTCAACCTGTACCGTTACGACAACTCCTTCGAATGCTAAGTTCACATATGATGGTTCGGCAAAAACGCTTGTAGTCAAAGTGACAGACAGCAATGGTACCGATTTAACTTCAGGAACAGGTAACGATTATACGGTTTCCGGCAATGTACAAACTGCCGTTGGTGGCTATACAGCAACTGTCTCGGCCAATAATATCAACTATACGGGTTCTGTCAATGTGCCATTCACCATCAATGTGAGTAACGATGGTTACTATATAGTATTTGAAAACTCAAATACGACATACGGTTCTTCATTTAGTACAACACATAGCGAGACGTATACGGGTGGACAAATAGAACTGACTCCAGGAACAAACATTTTTGTGAAGAAACAGTCTGGAACAGCCCCAGCTTCCACCGATGAAGTATTAAATTCCAACTATTACCGTCTTGTATATAACAACAATATTAATGTCGGAACGGCAACAGTTACAGCGGTAGGTAAAGGCGGTTATGACTTTACGGCTGTTCAGACATTTGAGATTACTGCGAAAAATATTACTGACAACTCGAATATTACAGTAACATTAGGAACAGAGACGCTTACTTATAATGGCAACAAACAACGGCCTACGGTTACCGTTCATGATGCTGACAGAAATGTGGATTTGAGAGAAAATATTGACTATACACTTAGTGAGGGTGCAGTTAATGCTGGAACCACACATACTGTCACTGTGACAGGTATAGGCAACTACACAGGAGCAAAGACTTCTGGTTGTTATACTATTGGAAAACTCACTATGACAGATGAAAATACGACCATCATCTTGTCATATAATAGCACCATTTATAATAGAGGAGAGCAGAAACCTGTCGTAGAAAAGGTGACAGTGGATGGTCTTCAATTAACGGTCACTACGGACTATACGCTTTCATATCAAACTGCTGATTACACTAGTCAAGGCAGTAAAACTATTACTATTTCAGGAGTTGGCAACTATGATGGTTCGAAAAATGCGACATACACTATCAATCCGAAGCCAATCACCAGTGATATGGTGACACTGAGTAGTAGCGACCAAACAAACGACCCCTTTGTCAATAACAGCTTTACCTATAATGGTTCTTCGCACGTTCCGGTCGTTACGGTGAAAGATGGAACAGCACCGCTAACGCAAAGTACTGCGACAGCGTACAATGATTACAAGTTGACGAATGCCGGTGGAACAGCAGTAGGTGTCTATTATGCGACGGTTGAAGGCAAGGGCAACTATACAGGTAAGGTAGAGGCTCCATACAGCATCGTTTCGAACAATTCAGATACTGGTGTTACAGTTACTTATACCGAAAATGACGATGATATCATATATACGGGTAGTGCTATTACGTTACATCTGACAGTAGTGAAGGATGACCACACATTAACCGAAGGAAGTGCAAATGATTATGAGGTAGTCTATAACAACAACATCAATGCCGGCGAAGCTACCATTTCAGTAATAGGCAGGAACAACTATAATTTTGTGAAGCATATCCAGTTTATTATTAAACCGAGGCCTTTGACGGCAGACATGGTAACATTGTCGGCAAACAATTTTATTTATAATGGTAGCGTCCAAAAGCCTGCTATCACGACTACTTATAATGGTGTGAGGACCGAAGGTTCAGATTATAAGCTAACCAATGAAGGTCGCACCGATGTTGGTACGGGATATTATGAAGTAACAGGTATCGGCAACTTTACAGGTACTCTGGAATCCAGTAGTGATGATATGGAAGAAAAGAGATATACCATCTCTACGCTTGATATTTCTTCCACCTCAACTGTTGTCAGCAGCGTGCAAATCGTTCTTTATCCATTGGCTGATCCCGTATATAACGGCACAGCAAAAGAACCTGGCGTTCAAAAGGTTGTCGTAACAAAGTTTGATGCATCGCAATTAGTATTCACATCAGGATTTAATGTGGGTTACAGCAATAATAAAGATGTGGCAACAAGTGCAACTGCTCCTACAGTTACCATTTCCGGAACTAATTTCGGATCATCGACTGCATCCACCACGTTTACTATACAGCCTAAACCTTTGGCAGACGATATGGTGGTGTTGAATACTACGATCTATACTTACGACGGTACTCCGAAGGAACCGACGGCAACGGTGACAGATGAGGCACTGCCGAGTACGTTTGCGAGCAAGGTGCTGACATTGGGCACAGACTATACACTTTCTTATACTACCGACCATACGACACCAGGCGATAAAGCTGCGACTATTACAGGTAAGGGCAACTATACCGGTACTATCTCGAAGCCCTATACCATTGTAGGTGCGTCGGGGGTGACCATCGACTGGGCAGATGCAGAGGCAGTAGCGGCCTATGTCTATGACGGTACTGCGAAAGAGCCTGCCGTAACGGTGACGAAGGGAGAAACTACCACCTTGACTCTCAACACAGACTATACGGTAAGTTGGAGTAACAATGTGAATGCCGGCACAAATACGGCTTATATCACCGTGACGGGTAAGGGCAACTACGACTTCACACAGACGAAGACGTTCTCGATTGCGAAGAAGGCTATGACTGACGATATGGTAACGCTGGGTGGTGGTCCGTTTACCTATAACGGCAATATCCAGAAACCGACGGTAACAGTGAGCGACGGAACTCCTTCCATCATTACTGCCAACGACTATACCATCAGCAACGACGGAAACATCAATGCGAATACTTATACCGTAACGGTGACGGCTACAACAACAGGTAACTATCAAGGCTCAGGCAGTAAGACGTATACCATCAATCCACTATCCATTGCAAGCGGTGAGATCAACTTATCCTATAACAGCATCGTCTTCAATGACAGTGAGCAGAAGCCAACCGTACAAACAGTATATGCAAACGGACATCAGCTGACGGCAACGACAGACTATACCATCAGTTGGCCAGGTTCTGATTATACCAATCAAGGTAGCAAGACAGTAAGGGTGACAGGTACGGGTAACTACACGGATTCCAAGAATGCGACCTACACCATCGACCAGAAAGATGTCACCAGCAACATGATCAAGATTGCCAACGAGAACCTGACCTATACAGGCGCTGCCCAGGCACCGACGGTAACGATAGAGGATTACATTGGTACAACCAATATCATCACGGCTAACGACTATACCCTGACAAATCCGACTCATACGGATGTAGGAAACTACGAAGTTCAAATCGTTGGTAAAGGCAATTATAAGGGCTCTGCCTCGAAGCAGTACAGTATTGTAACGGCAGGAACCACAGGTTTCACCGTTGATGCTATATCGGCACAAGACTATACGGGATTGCCCCTGACACCGACAGTCGTGGTGAAGAAGGCCGGTACGACGGACGTGCTGACAGAGAATACGGACTACACGCTGGCATGGACAAACAACATCAATGCCGGAGCGAATACCGCCTCGGTGACGGTAACCGGTAAGGGTAATTACAGCGGTACGCAGACGGTGTACTTTACGATTACTCCCAAGTCGCTGAATGCCACAGGCATTACTGTTACGTTATCACCGACGAGTTTCGACTATACTGGAAGTACTCAGAAACCGACGGTGACGGTGAAGGACGGCACGGCGAAGACGCTGGTGCTGAATACGGACTATACACTGGTGAACGACGGTGGTACGGCACAAGGTACCTATAATGTCACGATAACAGGTATAGGCAACTATAAGGACGTGCTGACACCGACTTATACCATCGGCAAGCAGAGCCTGACGGGTGCTGTGGTGGTGCTGAACCAGCTTGATAGCTATGTTTACGACGGAAACCCGAAGACGCCTGGCGTCAGTGAGGTGAAGGTGGGTTCGACGGTGATTCCTGCCAGCAACTATGACGTAAGCTATAGCGACAATATAAATGCCGGTACTGCCAAGGTGACGGTGACCGGAAAGGGTAACTGTGACGGTTCGGTGACGGCGACGTTCACGATTACTCGTAAGACGGTGAATAGCGACATGATTACCATCAGTCCGACAACGTTCAACTACGACGGTGCACTGCACAAACCCACCACGGTGACGGTGAAAGACGGTACGAAGGTGATGGTTGAAGGTACGACGACAACGCCTAAGGACTATCTGTTGACGAATGAGGGTGGTACATCCATAGGTACTTATAGTGTGGACATCACGGGACAAGGAAATTACACGGGCACGGCGTCGAAGTCGTATAGCATCGTGGCTAATGATGCGTCGACATTTACGATAGATGCCATTGACGACCAGACCTACGACGGAACGGCCAAGGAACCGGCGCCAGTGGTGAAGGACGGTACGACGACGCTGGCCAGCAATTACTACACATGTGCATATCTGAATAATGTCAATGCCGGTACGGCGGTGGTGACGGTGACGGGTAAGAATGGCTATACGTTTGTGAAGAGCCAGACGTTTACCATCAAGCCGAAGACGCTGACGGCGGCTATGGTGGCACTGTCGGCAGCGAGCTTTACGTATAACGGTAACGTGCAGAAGCCCACCATCACCGTGACGGATAACAACGCGTCGGGTGTGTCGCTTATTACGAGCAACGACTACATAATCACTAACGAGGGTGGGGTAAATGTTGACACCTACCATGTGGTGGTCAATGGCCAGAATAACTATACGGGAAGCGTTGACAAGACATTCGACATCAACCAGCTGAGTCTGTCGACGGCGACGATTACGCTGGCGACGCTGTCGAGTTATGTGTACGACGGAATGGCGAAGACGCCTGCCGTGCAGCTGGTGAAGGTGGGCGAGCTGGTGGTGCCGGCAACAGCGTATGACGTGGCGTATGCCAGCAACGTGAATGCCGGAACGGCCACGGTGACGGTGACGGCCAAGGCGAGCTCGAACTTCAAGGACGGAAACAGCACGACCTTCAACATTGAGCGGAAGGACGTGACGAGCGACATGATATACCTGAGCAGTGAGAACCTGGAATTCACCGGCGTCAACATCAAGCCGACGGTGACGGTGAAGGACGGCACGACGACGCTGACCGAGGGTACGGCAACGGCGCCCCAGGACTATTTGTTGTCGAACCCAGGCGGTACGGCGGTGGGAACCTATGAGGTGGCCATTACCGGACAGGGCAACTACAAGGGTACGGCGAAGAAGCAGTATAGCATCGTGGCCAAGGGCGCAACGGGATTCACGGTGGATGAGATCACGGGAACCTTCGTCTACAAGGGTGCTCCGTGGACTCCCGCAGTGACGGTGAAGAAGGCCGAAACGACGGATGTGCTGACGGAAGGTACGGACTACACGGTGGCCTACACGGACAACACGAATGTGGGAACGGCCACGGTGACGGTGACCGGTAAGGGTAACTATAGCGGTACGCGGACGGTGACCTTTGCCATTACGGCGAAGACGCTGGCGGACGGCATGGTGGCCCTGTCGAGCACGGCATTCACCTATAGCGGTTCGGAGCAGAAACCGGTGGTGACGGTGACGGATACGGACACGAACACGCCGCTGACACTGAATACGGACTATCAAGTGATTTACCCGGCGGACGCCATCAGCCAGGGCACAAAGACGGTGACGGTGAAGGGCGTCGGCAACTACACGGGCGAGGTGGCCAAGACGTACACCATCGGATTGCTGAGCCTGAACGACGCCTCGGTGACGCTGAACGAGCTGACGAGCTACGTGTACGACGGAACGGAGAAGAAACCCACCGTGCGCGAGGTGACGGTAGGTACGATGGTGGTACCGACGACGGGCTATACGGTGACATATCCGGACGACGTGGTGAACCAGGGCGTGAAGACCATGACCATCACGGGAACGGGTAACTATACGGGAAAGACGACGAAGCAGTATACGGTGACGCCGAAGATGATAACCAGCGACATGATGATATTCGACAACGTGAACCTGGTGCACACGGGCGGACTGCTGAAACCCGTGGTGACGGTGAAGGACGGCGGCACGGTGCTGAAGGAAAATACGGACTACGTGCTGACGAACGACGGTGCGACGGAAGTGGGAACGTACTACGTGTACATCACGGGTAAGGGCAACTATACGGGCAACGCCTCGAGGTCGTATAACATCATTACGCAGGGTGCCTCGGTATTCGTGGTGAGCACTGTCAGTTCGGTGGTGTATAACGGTAAGATGCAGGAACCGGAGGTGACGGTGGTGGACAATAGCGTGGTGCCGGAGGTGACGCTGACGAAGGGCGTGAACTATACGGTGAGCTACACCAACAACAAGAATGCCGGTACGGCGACGGTGGCCGTGACGGGTATTGGCAGCTATGCCGGTACGGTGACGAAGAACTTCAC
>JAEEGG010023284.1_pt1 | contig 12109 bp, 11 predicted proteins | sample 9134161 | NCBI WGS metagenome assembly JAEEGG01 (sample SAMN16246543, study PRJNA631951) | gut metagenome | biome: gut microbiome; feature: rumen; material: CR-attached | host: Bos | place: Iran: Karaj | collected 2018-10 | reverse complement strand
GAATCCTATACACAACAGAGCAAAAGAGAGAATTCTTGTCAGGCATAACAGAAGACGAAATCGCAGAAATACAATTCCTCGACAGAAAAGCCACAGCAAAGACATTTGGCTTGAAAAGCAAGCATGGAACAATGTTTATAAAAACCAAGGACGGTTCTTACTCTTTCCACAAATGCAATCCCGACAGCATGGAACGAGCTGTCAAGAAGCGGCAAGTGTCTGATTTCAAAAGGTTTCCAGCAGAACTGTTGGATGATTTAGACAAAATGGGAGTGGATTCGTCTTCAATGCTAAATGATTACGAAGCAAAGTATTTGAATTTCATCTTTGCCGTCACGCCAGAGGAGTTCGATTTCGCAGGCAAGAGAGTCGGTTTTCTTAGCAACAAGACAACTATCCGTGATTACACAGGGAAGACGATCGGTTTCCGAGGATGTAAGGAATATTTCTTCGGTTACGAAAGGCTTGTTTCTCGAGACAGTAGGAATTACAGAGGAATATTAGCGAGCGGCTGCGGTTTCCGCAACTGCAATTTATACATTCTCAATGCCTCACAAAAAGAAGAAAGCGGCGGTTATGACGCTGCCATAGTGTATCAAAACAACATAATCCCCATAGAGGCCGTTGTGAGAAGATTGAAGAAGAAATAAAACAATAAAAAACGCTTGAGAGTTCCTTCTCAAGCGTTTTGTTTTTGCGTTCATAATGTCTTGTTTATAGAAGTCTTTTCACAACTCTCAGTTTGTGGCTGTATTGCCCGGAGTCCTCGTTGCGTATGCCTTGCGAGTCTATCTGCTCTATTTTCACGCGTCCCGAGGCATGCACGATTTCTCTGTCCGACGCGAGTATTCCGACGTGTATGATTCTGCCTTCGTCGTTCTCGAAGAATGCCAGGTCGCCTGGTCTTGCCTCTTGCAGGAAGTTCACCACGGTGCCTTGCTCCACTTGTTGCGAAGCGTCGCGTGGCAGCTCGATTCCGCAGATTCTGAACACAGTCTGCACGAATCCGGAGCAGTCGATGCCCAAGGCGTTTCTTCCGCCCCAGAGATATGGCGAGTTCAGGAACATGAACGCCACTGACAGCAGCTCCTCGCCCGAATAAAGCTTCTCGTCCGGCATGTTGACGCATTCTCTGGCTATGTGGATGTCTGTCTCCATTATGGAGCAGAACTCTTTGTCGGGGTTGTAGAATGGCAGCAGGCTTCCGCCAGGCAGCAGGATGTTCTCGCCCCTCGACTCGATGTAGGCGTGTGCTATTGGGCTGTTGATTACAGGGAAGTGTGTGTCGTCCAGCTGCTCGGCTATCTCGTCGCTTATGTTGGTCACCATCTTCGCGTCAACCCAGCCTTCGTATGTGTCGATGAGGCTGTGCACATAGCACCATTTCGGGATTCTCTCCAGTATTGTGAAGTGCTCCCCGAACAGAAGCTGGTTCACCATCTCTGATGTTTCGGAAGGCTCTCTGCGCATAGGCAGGACGCTGTTTAAATTGATGCCGTGCATGGGACTTGATTTGTGATTGAACAAAATTCAAAGTTAAATGTAAATATCAACAAAACAACAAGTGCGGCAAGAAAAGGGCTTGGATGGGGCGTTCTTTTGCAAAAACACGTATATTTGAGTATTTTTCCTATTTTGTTTCGGTATAGATAAGGCAAGAAATGAAAGAATCCTCATCAAACGCAAAGATACAATGGTGGATGAAGGCGCTGCTTTTTGTTGTGGCAGTGGCTATAATCGTCCAGTTTTTCCCTCGAAGAAGTGGCTTCAGCTACAGCTACAGCGAAGGTCGTCCGTGGAACTACGACCTGATGACGGCTCCCTACGACTTCGCGATTCTTAAGGACCCTGTGCTGCTGAAGGCGCAGCAGGCTGAGGCGTTGAAGTCGTTCGAGCTTTGCGTAAGGAAAGACACGTCGGTGGAGAGTTCTGTGATGGTGAAACTGAACAGCGTCGAGGACAAAGAGTGCGTGTCGTATCTCAAGGCGGAGCTGTCCAAGATTTATTCCGAGGGCGTGGTGCCGTCGCTGGTGCTCGACACGGTCATGAAAGCCGGCTACACAAAGGTCAAACTGCTTTCCGACAACAATGTGGCGGTGAGCGTCAATGTGGCAACGCTGAACACGGTGCGCTCCGCATACTCCAAGATTATGACGGAGTGTCCGGCTAATGTGTCGAAAGAGGCGCTGAGAGCGGCGAATGTCAGCTCGTTCTTGTCTGAGAACCTGTATGTTGACACGGCGATGTCAAACAAGCAGCGCGCCGAGATTCTTAAGACTGTGTCGCTGACGTCGGGCATGATACAGGCTGGCGAGAGAATCGTTGACAAAGGCGAAATCGTCACTGCCAAAACCGAGCTTATCCTTAACTCGCTGAAGCTCTCTTACGAGGAGCGCGAGAACAAGGGCGGCAGCGTGAACTTCGACGGCATCGGCAGTGTGTCGACCAACAGGCTCATGACCATAGGCGGCGAGACGATGGCTGTGGCTGGACTGATGGTGCTTCTGTTTCTGTACATCAGCCTTTTCCGCCCTAAGATTTTCAAGGAGACGAGACATGTGCTCTTTATACTTCTGACGACTCTTGTGCCTATCGTCCTTGCGACGCTGGCGCTGAGAATGAGCCGCCAGGAGATGGTGGTGTATATCGTGCCGTTCGCATTGGTGCCGATAGTCATCCGCTCGTTCTTCGATTCCAGAACGGCGCTCTTTGCCCACATGATAGCGACTTTGTGCGCTGCATTGGTAGTGCCTTCGCCATTCGAGTTCGCATTGCTGCAGATTACTGCCGGCATGGCAGCCGTCTCCAGCCTTAAGGACTTGACAACGCGGTCGCAGCTTGCGAGGGCGGCTTTCTTCGTGTTTATCGACTATTCGGTGTTCTACATCGCTCTGCAGTTGATACAGGAGACTAACATGAGCCGCATCGACCCTGTAGTGCTGGTTTATTTCGGCATATCAGCCCTGCTTCTTTTGTTCGCCTACGGCTTGATATTCCTTTTCGAGCGTCTGTTCGGCTATCTTTCGCCAGTGTCGCTTGTGGAATTGTCTAATGTCAATACTCCGCTTCTGCTGCGTTTCGCCGAGCTTGCTCCTGGCACGTTCCAGCACTCGCTTCAAGTGGCGAACCTTGTCACTACCGCAGCCCCAAGAATAAACGCAAACGCCCTGCTGGCGAGAGTAGGAGCTATGTATCACGATATTGGAAAACTCCAGCATCCTGATTTCTTCACAGAGAATCAGATGTCGGGTGTCAATCCGTTGGCGGAGCTTGACCCGCTGGTCGCTTCGGAACTTATAATCGCCCATGTGAAGGACGGCGTGACTTTGGCTAAGGCGTATAAACTGCCGGAGCCGATAATCGATTTCATACGCACCCACCATGCCGACGGCAGGACGAAATATTTCTACAACACTTATGTGAACGCCCATCCCGACGAGGAGATACCGGCTGGCGCATTCGACTACGAAGGCCCTAAGCCGCAGACCAAAGAACAGGCGCTGCTCATGATGGCGGACTCTGTGGAGGCGGCTTCGAGGAGCATGGTGTTCCAGTCCGGCGACACAAACGGCAGTGTGAAGCACGAGGATCTTTCTGGCAAACTGGACAAACTCGTGGATGACATAATCGACAAGCAACTGACTGACGGCTTGCTTAACGACGCCAACATAACATTCGCTCAAGTCGGGCTTGTTAAGGAGTCGTTCAAAGCCAAGCTGAAGACGATATATCACACAAGAGTTTCCTATCCGGAACTGAAGAGGAAAACAGAGAACAAATGAAAAAAGCACTCAGAATAACATTGCTGGCGCTTGTGTCGGCAGCCGCGCTGTCGGCTAATGCCGAGCGATGGGATGTGCGTGATTATGTCACTCTGCCTAATCCAATGGTGCAGAGCGGTAACACATGCTGGGCTCATGCCTCGGCTCATGCCGTGATGGCGAACTGGGCTTATCTGTCGAATCTGGCTGACGGGTCGTATGACGAATACGCGCCGGATTCTGTGCTGTCGGCTGAGCACATGGTGGCGCACCGTGCCTACAACAACGCTGTGGAGAACGGCGGTTCTGTAGATTATGCGATAGCTTATTACGCATCCGGACAAGGTCCGAAGGTGGTGAACGCGCAGGACGACACTGTGGATGCCAAGTACTTCGTCGGCTCGGTGAACAAGCTTCCGTATTCTAACGCAGCTTCAGCTTTGTCGGTTTCGATTGCATTGGTGAAAGCCGCTCTGAAAAGCTATGGCGCAGTGAGTGTTGTGCTTAACACGGCTGAACTCCAGTCGCCGTATTACGATGCGGTTAATCACTCGGCGTATATGTCAGCGGACAAAGCGGCTTCTTTGTCTTTGACTCCTAACCATGCCGGCGTGATTGTAGGCTACGACGATGATTTCAACGACTTTGGCAATCTGGCGGAGAAACCGTCGTCACCTGGCGCATGGATTGTTGAGGATTCCTATGGAACGTCGCGCCATGTCAGTGGCTATTATTATCTGTCGTATAACTCGGGAACGTTGGCTGAGCCTGTGGCTTATATTAATCGTATAGAACGTGCCGTGGCTGATACCATAATGACAAAAGATAGGCTTGGCGCTTGTGGTCAGGCGCCTTTGGCTAATGATACGGTGACGTTGTTCTCTTATTATGGAAATCCGAACGGTGTTGATGTCAAGGCGATAGGCGTTTATACAACGCAATTGAACACAAAGATAGAGGCGGCGGTGGTGAAAGGCGGCAGTCCGGCGACTACGGCGTGGGTGTCACTGTCGGAAAGGGATACTGTGCTTGCGCTGCCAGGCTATCATGTGGTGTCGATGCCGTCGGCAAGTGTGCAGGCTGGAGATTCCATTGGCTTGATGGTGCAGTATGAGACAGTGAATAAAAGCAATCTGGTCCTGGCTCTTGAGGCGACGAATTCGTCTGGGACAGCGGTTGTTTCCAATGCCGGCGACCAGTATATGTATTATAACAAAAGCTGGTACACGGGGAAAACGGCTTTCCCTACAGCTAATTTCATAATGAAGCTTTATTGCAAGAACGATGAAGATGTAAGTGCAGTCGCAGAGAATGAGGCTGATGGCGCAGGTCTGACAGCGTGGGGCGTGGCTGACGGCATAATGGTCCGGACGGAAAAGAAGGCGGCAGTCTCTGTCTATGACGCTAACGGCCGTTTGGTTGCCGTGGCTGATGTGGACGGCGAGGCGCTTGTGAAAGTTCCGGCGCGAGGCGTTTATGTTGTGGCTTCGGGCGGTGGTTCTGTGAAAGTTGTTAAGTAAGACGGAAAAGCGGAAAAATAAAAATCGGGCGACCTATTCGACAGGCCGTCCGATTCTTTTCATATAAATAGCAAAAACAAAATTATTTGATATTCTCTCTCCATGTTGGCGCCTTGAACTCTTCCTTGAGCGGAAGGAGTCTCTTGTCCACATCGACACCCAGCACCGAGTTGAAGTTGTTGGTCGCTTGCATCTGCGCTCCGAATCCAACGATGACGATGATTTCTGTGTCGTTGTAGTATTTTCTGAGTCCATTGAGCAGCTCGTCAGAGACCTTGGTCGGGTCTTTCACAATCTGCTGTCCGAGTTGGCGCAGCAGGCTTTCGTTCTCCGACAGTTCGAAGTTGTTAGGGTCGAGTCCGAGCTCTCTGAGGTCGCTGATGAAGAACAGCGAGCACAAGAGGCATCCGTTGGTTGTGGATACGGAGTGCGCGTAGATTGTCGCGGCTCTCTGTCCGACAGTCTTCACGAGGCTCGCCCATGAATCGTACCAGCCCATGAATGCCTTGTATGTACCGTAATCCTGAAGCATAGCGAGCTTCATGTTTGTGATTTTCCCTTTCGAATTGAGTTCTTCGTAAGCCTTCTTCGACTCTTCAGAGAGTTCTTCAGGCTGTTTTAGTTGTACTCTTGCCATTTTTACCTCCTTTGTTTTTAAGTTTAGTTTATGTTAGATTGCTAATTTCAGTACTTCGGTGAATGCCTTCGCGTCCAGCGGTATGTAATGTCCTACGGCGCCGTTTCTTGTGGCTCTTTTGGCCATCGCGTCGAAATCTCTGTCGTCTATTCCGAGTTCCGCGAGCCTTGTTTTGACACCGATTTTCTTGAAGAAAGTCTCGAGGATTTCCGACAGTTTCATCGCTCTTTCCTTCTCGGTGTAGTCGTAGGCGTCTACTCCGAACACTCTGCTTGCCAGCAGTGCCAGCCTCCACGGCTTCACTTCCGCTGCGTACTTTGTCCATGCGGTGAATACTATCGCCATGCCTTCGCCGTGTGTTATGCCGTATTGCGCCGAAAGTTCGTGCTCGATTCTGTGCGAGCCCCAGTCGGCGATTCTGCCGGCGTCGAGGAAATTGTTGTGCGCCACGCTTGCCAGCCACTGCACTTCCGCTCTGGCGTTCACGTCCTGAGGATTCTCTATCAGGCGGTCGGCGTTGAGCAGAAGGGCTTTTATCGCGCCTTCGATAAGGTAGTCGGTGGTGTCGGAATTTTTGGCGTCAGAAAAATATCTTTCAAGCAGGTGTGACAGCACGTCCGCCACTCCTACGAAAGTCTGGTACTTCGGCAGCCCGGCAGTGAACTTCGGGTTCATGATGGCGAACTTAGGGATTATCCTGTCGTCCTCGAATCCGAGCTTCCACTCGCCGTTCGAGATTATGGCTGCGTTCGATGTCTCCGAGCCGCTCGATGCCGTCGTGGCTATCACGCCTATGTTCAGCACTTCCTTCGGTGATGCGCCTTTCTCGAAGAAGTCCCACACGTCGCCGTCGTAAGGAATGCCGAGTGCCACGGCTTTGGCTGTGTCGATGGAGCTGCCGCCGCCCACTGCAAGCACGAAGTCCACATTGTCCTTCTTGCCTTGCTCCACGAGTTCTCTGACGAGTTCCACGCTTGGGTTTGGAACCACATTTCCGTTCTCGGAGAATTTTATTCCTAATTCATTTACGGCATCCTCAATTACTGAGTAAATGCCCAAGGTCTTTATGAAGTCGCCGCTGTAAACCAGCAAGAGTGACTTCACATTGTAACTTTTCAACAGCCCTTTGAGGTTTTTCTCGCTTTCTTCTCCGAAAACGATTTTCGCAGGGTTGTAATATTCAAATGAAATCATAGTTTGCCCCCTTTCTTAATCGCGTAAAGTTTTCGAATGCAAGATTAGCGTGATATTGAATATTCTCCAAGAAAGTAGCTAAATTATGGAAAAATAAACCTTATTGTAAGAAATGTGCAGAATATATTTCTATGATAATAAAATATTATGGGTGTTTAGGCTTATGAAAATTCTTGCCTTGCCGTTCGGTTTTTGGTACTTTGGGTAATAAAAAAGCCCTGAATTTGTGTTTTCAGAGCTTATTATAATCAGACTTGTGCAATTTTCTTTAAAAACTATTGTTTTTAGAGTGTATAGCGGATTTTGCTTGTTTTGTAAGAAAATATTTACTTCCCGTCGTCCACCCACTCCCGGATTCTGTATCGTGCGCCGATAGATTGGCAGAGCAGACGGCTTTTCTCTTCGTCTTCCTTAGATATTGTTGTTTCTACGGTGGTCATCACTACATCGAGCCCTTCCTCGACGCATCTTTTCGCGAATGTTATCATGGCGTCGTATGACTGCACGCCGAACCTGCTGCGCACGAGAGCCTGGTAGCGTTCTGCGTCAGGCACGTTGAGCGATATGGACACTGTGTCGATGAGCCCGACAAGCAGCGGAGCCACGTCCTTTGAGTTTATTAGGTCGGCTTGGCCGTTGGTGTTCAGTCGTGTGCGTATGGCAGTGTTCTGCTTTACCCACTTCGCCACGCTGAGCATCGTGTCCAGAACGCATGTCGGCTCCCCGAATCCGCAGAAGACGATTTCCTTGTATGGGTGAGCCTTGAGTTTTTCCTCAATGGCGGTTGTCGCCTCCTCGACTGTCGGCTCGCGCTCCAGCCAGAGGCTGTCGCTTTCGCCCACTTTGTCGTCGCCCTGGCGCAGGCAGAATGTGCATGCGCTTGAGCATTTGTTGGTGAGGTTGATGTACAGTCCGTCGCCCACCTTGTATGCTATTTCCATCTTTTTCATTTGAATGAGAGTTTGTCGATTACCTCCTCGAAGCACATTCCGTCGGTCGCCGGCGTGTTCAGACGCTCGGATGCAAGAATGCACTCCCTCACGAAATCCGATGCCGTGATGACGCTCTGCACGAACGGCACTTTCTTGACCGCTCCGGCTGCGATGATGGCAGAGAACACGTCGCCCGTGCCAGACCTGTGCGAATCCACTTTGAGGGTGCGCACCGCTTGACCGCCTTTGCCGTGCTCGTAACAATAGCTGACCATGCTGTCGCCGTCCTCCACACCAGTGATGACCACTTTGCGAGGCCCCATCGCCGAGAGCGACTCTGCTAACTGCAGCAGCATGTGCTCCGAGAATCCGGCTCTGTACTCTGTGCCGGCCAAGAAACAAGCCTCGGTCAGGTTCGGAGTTATGATGTCGGCGTAAGGCAGCAGTTTTCTCATGCGCGACGCCAGCTCGTCGGTGTATGTGCAGTAGAGCTTGCCGTAGTCGCCCATCACGGGGTCGACGATGACGGTCGTGTCTTGTGTGGAGAATTGCTCGAAAAAGCGCAGCACAAAGTCAATCTGCTCCACAGAACTCAGGAAGCCGGTCAGTATGCCGTCGAACGACAGCGAGAGCTTCTTCCATTCCTCCATGTACGCTTCCATGTGCTCGGTGAAGTCGTAGTGGAAGAATGACTTGAATCCTGTGTGGTTTGAGAATATGGCTGTGGGAAGCGGGCAGCATTGCACGCCTAATCTTGATATGATGGGCAGGGCAACTGCCACCGAGCATCGTCCGAAGCCCGATATATCGTTGATGTTGGCTATCTTGAGCTGCCTGTTGTGGTTGGGTTCTGTCATCCGTTCGTTTGGTTTTTCGGACGGCAAAGTTATGCAACAATATTTCTCGTTCTAAACGCTCCGCTACTTTTATGCTGTTATTTAAGTGTATTTCGTATGTGAGTGTTGATGTTTTTTCAACGTCTTATGTTGTAATATTTCAATATGTATTTGATATTTTTGTTTCCTGTTTTATTTCGTGAAATATTATAAATATGAAATTCTTGTTGTCTATTGCGCTTCTCGCGTTGTCGTTTAGTTGTCTTGCGCAAAACGAAACCGAGAAATATGTGTTCTGGCAGCCGAATGTGAAGTTGACATTTGATATGTTTCGTGGGACTCCGACAGATTCGGTGATAGGGAGTTGCCTGGATAAGAAAGTGTTTCATTGTGTGGCAGTTGGGCTATGGGGTGTTCTTGATATTCCAGAGAAAAAGATGTTGCGTGGCATGAAGCCCGATAAGTATTATTTCTGCGCGGCTATGGATAAGACAGCGTCATTCTTGATTGTTCGGGATAGTACAGAATTGAAGTACGCGCAGTTGCTATGGGATGTTTGTGAACTTGCTACTCGCGTGTCGAGAAAACATATGTCAATCACATTGAAAAAGATGAATTTGGGAATGAACACAAATAGCGTGGCGGCTCGTATGTATAAGACTTGCCATAATGACGGGAAGGAATTTGGCTTGGGCTTGACAGGAGGGATTTTTGATGAGGTAATACTCCCTCGTGATGAGGATGCTTATCGCTTTTACAGAAATAAAGTTGACTCCCTTCTTCTTGAGACAGAGAAGTATGCGACGAAAGCAGAGGAAATAGAACGTTTCATAAGAAATACTCCCGACAAAGGCTACATAACTCCGAAAATGATTATGCCCGATTTTAAGAAACGTGGTGAAATCAGATACTGAAGCCAGTTTCTCTTACCTGTCTTGGTGTCGGGTCAATAAAAACAAACAAAATTGGCAGTGGCTACTAATTCTGCTATATTTGCAGAATATATAATAATTGACAAATGGCACGATTCAATAGAATTCTCCTGAAACTAAGCGGCGAGTCGCTTATGGGAGAGAAACAGTACGGCATAGACGAGACTCGTCTGGCTGAGTATGCGGCACAGATAAAGGAAGTGCATGACATGGGCGTGGAGATAGGCATCGTGATAGGCGGAGGAAATATCTTCCGTGGCTTGAGCGGCGCTTCGAAGGGCTTCGACAGAGTCAAGGGCGACCAGATGGGCATGCTCGCGACGGTCATCAACAGTCTTGCCCTGAGTTCGGCGCTGACAGCGATAGGCGTGAAAACGAGAGTGCTGACGGCGATAAGAATGGAGCCTATTGGCGAATTCTACACAAAGTGGAAAGCCATTGAGGCGATGCAGAATGGCGAGGTGGCTATCTTCTCGGCAGGAACTGGAAATCCATACTTCACCACAGACACAGGCTCGTCGCTCAGAGCCATAGAGATAGAGGCTGACGTAATGCTCAAAGGCACACGCGTGGACGGCATTTACACCGCCGACCCAGAGAAAGACCCTACAGCCACTAAGTTCGACGAGATAACATACGGCGAGATTTACAATAAGGGACTGAAGGTGATGGACCTCACCGCCACTACCATGTGCAAGGAGAATGGCATGAAAATCTACGTCTTCAACATGGACAAGGTGGGCAATCTGAAAAAACTCATGGACGGCGAGAACATAGGAACGCTGGTTACCGACAAATAAAAACAGAGTAATAACATAAAAATAATAAGAAATAAACGATTATGGCAGAATTGAACGAATACCTGAGCAAGGCAGAGGAGTCTATGGAAGAGGCAACAATGTACCTTGAGGAGGCATTGGCAAGAGTTAGAGCAGGCAAGGCGAACGCGCATATACTTGACCCTATCAGAATAGATTACTACGGCACACAGTCGCCAATCAGCGCGGCAGCGGTAGTCACAACTCCAGACGCGAGAACAATAGCAATCAAGCCTTTCGAGAAGTCTATGCTCCCAGTCATAGAGAAGGCGATAATCAACTCAGAAGTCGGCATCATGCCTATCAACAACGGCGAGATAATCCGTCTGCAGATTCCGCCATTGACAGAGGAGAGACGTCGCGAGCTGGCTAAGAAGTGCAAGCAGGAGTGCGAGAATTCTAAGGTCGTAGTGAGAAATGCGAGAAGAGACGCGATAGACGGTCTTAAGAAGGCAATCAAGGACGGAATGCCTGAGGATGTCGAGAAAGACGGCGAAGACCAGGTTCAGAAGCTTCACGACAAGTGGATCAAGAAGATAGACGACCTTTACGCAGAGAAGGAAAAGGAAATCATGACTGTGTAAGTCATACGATTAAAGACGTTTTGCAATGAAAGGACTTGTAATAAAAAATACAGGCAGCTGGCTCGAGGTGAAGACCGATGACGGCCAGACCTTTCAGTGCAAAGTCAAGGGCTCCTTCCGTCTCAAGGGCATAAGGAGCACAAATCCTATAACGGTTGGCGACAATGTTGTGTTCTCTGTCGATAACGAGGGCCACGGGCTCATAAGCGAGATAGAGGACCGCAAGAACTACATCATCCGCCGTTCGTCCAACCTTAGCAAACAAAGTCAGATAATAGCCGCCAATCTCGATTTGGTGATACTCGTGGCTACGATAGTTCATCCCGAGACATCCACCACGTTCATAGACCGTTTCCTTGCCACAGCGGAAGCCTATAACGTTGATGCGTGCATCGTTTTCAACAAGACGGACCTGCTGACGGACGAGGATAAGGAGTACCTTGCCTCAATGAAATATCTTTACGAGGGCATCGGCTATATGTGCCGCGAGGTGTCTTCGCTCACAGGCGCCGGCGTCGATGAACTGCGAGAGTCGCTTAACGGAAAGATTTCTTTATTCTCCGGCAATTCTGGCGTGGGCAAATCGACGTTGATAAACTCGCTGCTGAAAAGAGAAGTGGCGAAGACTGGCGAAATCTCGTCGTATCATGACAAGGGCATGCACACGACAACATTTTCCGAGATGTATGAGCTTGATGGCGGCGGATACATAATAGACACTCCGGGCATAAAAGGCTTCGGCACTGTCGATTTCAAGCACGAGGAGGTCTCGCATTATTTCCCTGAGATTTTCAAAGAGTCGGAGAATTGCCGATTCAACAACTGCACCCACGTCCATGAACCGGGTTGCGCTGTGCTGAAGGCTGTCGAGGAACATCGAATCAGCGAGTCGAGG
>JAEEGG010023279.1_pt1 | contig 12111 bp, 8 predicted proteins | sample 9134161 | NCBI WGS metagenome assembly JAEEGG01 (sample SAMN16246543, study PRJNA631951) | gut metagenome | biome: gut microbiome; feature: rumen; material: CR-attached | host: Bos | place: Iran: Karaj | collected 2018-10 | reverse complement strand
CCAACTCTGAGGAAGGCAAGAAAGTTTATATCAACGGAGGCATCATTATTGCCGTTGGCGGCATAGAGAATGGCAGTGTTATCAACCAGCCGTATATTCAGTCATCCTCAATCACTAGCAATAGCTGGTACACTGTAACTTATGGTAACAATGCAGTAGCTTTTCAAACTCCTTCCATCAGCACCAGTGGTGGTCCCGGTGGTGGTCACGGAGGCGGCGGTGGCCCGGGTGGCAACAACTCGGCAACATTCATTTCAGCTCCAAGTACCCCAACACTTGCTAATGGCAACAACATCACAGGTGGCACAGCCTTCTTTGAGGGTAATTGCTACATCAACGACAACGGCACTATAGTGATTGAAGCAGTTGACGGCAAGGAACGCGTCTGCGACCCACGCGTCTTCACCATTGATGGTCGCTACCTTGGCACAGAAGTTCCCTCCTCTTTCCGAGGCATTTATATCCAAAACGGGCAGAAGCATCTTAAACTCCGCTAATGGAATTGCTAAAAATAACACTATTTTCCATTGTCAATATTTATGGAAGAGTATTGTTTAAAGAAAATGGCAATAAAACATTTTGTTTATCGTTGTGAGAAATAAAAAGAATATCGTACATGAAAAAATTAATATGGGCGATGCTTGCAATTCTGTTGCTGACGGCTTGCCGGCATGACTTGCATTTCCTTACCGACAAAGACTATCGTGCTGAAGTCCACACTGATTTTACTACCCGTATGGCAGAATTTCCCATGTTGGAAGTGCAACTTGACACTTTGTGCACTGCAGAACGTGAAGCCATGGAATTTCTTTATGCCTATATGCCGTTGAGCGATTTGGCGGACTATAATCCGGATTTCTTTCTGCAACAGGTACGCTACGCTTTCCTTGCACGTGAGGAGATGCCGTGGGGAAAGGATGTTCCCGAGGATATTTTTCGTCATTTTGTGCTGGTGTATCGTGTGAACAACGAAAACCTTGATACCGCCCGCATGGTCTTCTACCGCGAATTGAAAGAACGCGTAAAAGACATGAGCATGGAAGAAGCCGCCTTGGAAGTAAACCACTGGTGCCATGAGCATGTGGCTTATCGTGCAAGTGACAGCCGCACCTCGGCACCTTTAGCTACCATGCGTACTTCATTGGGTCGCTGTGGAGAGGAGAGCACTTTTACCGTTACAGCCTTGCGATCGGTAGGAATACCCGCCCGACAATGCTATACGCCCCGTTGGGCACACTGCGACGACAATCACGCATGGGTAGAGGTCTATGTTGACGGCGAATGGAAATTCCTCGGTGCCTGCGAGCCCGAACCGCGACTGAATATGGGCTGGTTTTCGGTACCTTCCACACGCTGCATGATGGTACATACCAAAGCCTTCGGCAAATACAAAGGCGATGAGGAGGTGGTACGCCGCACGGACTTGTTTTCCGAGTTGAATCTGCTGAGCCACTACGCCCCCACACGACATGTCACCGTTACCGTTGTAGATGAAAATGACCAACCGATGGAGGGTGCACAAGTAAAGTTCAAACTCTACAATTATTCCGAATATTATACCCTCGCCACTATGACCACCGACAAAGAAGGTCACGCCGGTCTTACAACAGGTTTGGGCGACCTGATGATATGGGCGACTGATGGTGAATCTTATGGTTTCAGGAAGATGGATGTGCGGAAAGATAGCGTAAAAGCATTGAAGCTTGAAAAGAACGTAATCAGGATTCAGTACCGAGAAGATTGGGTCGGTTGTTTCGCTCCGGAGGATTGGTGGTTCGAGATGATTCCTCCCGTGGCGGGCGAACCCAAGGTAACGGCTACGGAAGAAGAAATTACCGCCAACGCCAAACGCTTAGCCTATGAGGACAGCCTCCGCAACGCCTATACCGCCACCTTCCCGACCAAGGAGAACTACAAACAACTATTGAAGACCAACCCCAACCTGACTGACGAGCAGGCTTGGGAGATAATCCATAAGGCCGAAGGTAATTACATGGAAATAATAAAATTTCTCAACAATCATACAGATTCTATTACATCAGATTTCGAAGGTGCTGGATTCATTCCAAACTGGGAAACCTGTGTGGAAATGTTTACGATAAAAGGACAATTATATGACTATTTAATGTCGTTCAGTGACAAAGACATGCGAGATATAACTTTCGAAGTACTCGAATCCCATTGTGTTTATCAAGATAACCATAGTTATGATATTTTCAAGAAAGGTATTATGCCCGCCCGCATCAGCAATGAAATGGTGCGTCCTTACAGGGAAGAATTGGGCAAGGTCTTTTTTGGCATGACTCAGGAACAAATCCGTCAGTGGGTGACGGACAGCATCGTCATTGACGACAGCAGCAATTACTATAGTTGTCCTGTTTCTCCGGTAGGAGTGTATAAACTGCGCCGCGCCGACCGCCATAGTCGCGACATCTTCTTTGTGGCTGCCTGCCGTTCCGCCGGCATCCCCGCCTACCTTGACAACGCCACCAACACCATCTACGTTTGCAACGGTACCGCTGAAAAGCTATGGAAGAAAGGCAAATGGGAAGCAATCAGCTTTGAAGAAAAAACAGCGGTGCAACCCACAGCCAAGTTGACTTTGACCTATAAGCCGACCAAAGAGTTGAAAAAGCCTGTATATTGGTCTCATTTTACCCTTGCCAAATTGGAGAACGGCGATTTTCGAACCTTTGACTTCGAGGATGACCCGCGGATGGCTCAATTTCCCGCTACCATCAAGTTGGAACCGGGCACCTATTGCCTTTCCACCGGCAACCGCTATCCCGACGGGGCTGTACGTTCCCGTATGGAATTATTTGAAATAAAAGAAGGAGAGAAAGAGAGCAAGGAAATAGTTATTCTACCGCTATTGACACGCACCGATAAAGTGAATGCCGTCAACCCTTATATTGAACTCTTTTACGGTGTTGAACTGCAAAACTACGCCGGTAATAAAGGCATGCTCTATATCAATCTCGGCAACTATGGAGAGCCGTCAAAGCACCTTGTTGTGGAATTGAAAGGCTTGCAAAAAGAAATGCAGCAATGGGGCGGCAAAACCCTCATGGTGGGTCCCGCTGACATAGACATGCCTTCGTGGAATTTGGTGCATACCGACTATGTCTATAAAAAAAATCAATTGGAGCACTGCATTGTTAAGGCGGTCAAAATAGGCAATATGGAGTATCCTTTAGTGGCTTTTATCGACAAGGAAGGACATATTCTCTACCATAGCACCGGCTACAAGATAGGCGTTATAGAGCAAGTGCTCAAAGTCGCCGGTAGGCGATGAAGGTAAGGAATAAGTGAACTATACATAGGACAACGCTTCGTTGTCAATAGTAAAATTTTTAGATATATCAAAAATAGACTACTAATATAGATTTGTAAGAAAAGGAATATCAGTTTTCTTTTAATCTACTTGTGCAGTGGTAGCTAGTTCTTTGTCAAAAAAATGCCAATCTTTGTGTAAATAGTCTATTATGCAGGCAATTTCTTTATATTTAGGACTGTCTTGTATAAATACCGGCACTATATTTCTAATGTCATGATAGAAAGCCGATGTAGCGGGAGACAGTTGGTCTTGTATTTTCAAGCAATCTACTGCTTGTGCTAAAGCTATACTATGGATAGCCAGTACTTGGTAGGCGTTTTCTATCACTTTTTTGGTTAGCAAGGCAGCGTTGGTACCCATGGAGACAACATCTTGGTTGTCGTTGTTGTTAGGGATGCTGTGCACATACATCGAGTTGGACAATGTTTGCGATTCCGCTGTAGTGGAGGTGGCGGTAAATTGGGCTGCCTGCAAACCATAGTTCAATCCTAGTGTTCCTAAATTGACAAAAGGTGGCAAAATTCCGTTGATTCTGTCGTGGAACAAGTAGTTCATTTGTCGTTCTGCCAAAATGGTCATTTTGGTGACGGCCATTTTCAATTTGTCCATTTCTAACGAAATATAGTCTCCGTGGAAGTTGCCGCCGTGATAAATATTTTGTGTTTCGGGGTCAACAATAGGGTTGTCGTCCACTGAATTCACTTCATTGACAATTACTTGCAAAGCATTCAGCCAAGTGTCGTAGATAGGTCCTAATACTTGCGGTACGCATCGCAAAGAATAGTAGGGTTGTATTTTGGTTTCGTTGCCGAAGAATTGCTCGTTGTGTTTTTGTGCGTATAAATCTTTTTGTCGGTTACGCATGCAATGGTTGCCTTGGGCAATATCTGACATCAAGGCAGCTATTTTTCTTTGTCCGCGATGGTATTTCACCTTGTTTAAAGTGTCGGAGAAAAAGTCGTCGTAGGAGGCAAAAATCTCGTTCATCAAGGTGGATGTGAGCAAGGATGCGGATATCAGTTGTGCTGTCTGCAGCAGGTTTACTGTGCTGATGCCGGTCATAACGGCGGTGCCGTTTACAAGAGAAAGTCCGTCTCTGCCTTTTAGTTGTAATGCCGGCAAGTGTTCTTGTTGCAGGGCTTCTCGGGTCGGCACGAGTTGTCCTTTGTAAAAAACTTCGCCTTCGCCTATCAAACACAAAGCAATGTGTGCCAACTGCACCAAGTCTCCGCTGGCACCTACACTTCCGTGTTGAGGAATAAATGGGATGATATCTTTGTTGATAAAATTCTTAATTTGTTCTACAACATCTATGTGTACACCTGATTTGCCGGCGACAAAAGTGCAATAGCGGGAAATCATGGCAGCTTTTACATAGGCCGGTGGCAGTGGTTCTCCTGCGCCTGTGGCATGTGAGCGGACAATATTGTATTGTAATTCTATTAAATTTTGGTCAGAAACACGATATTGTGCCATAGGACCAAAGCCGGTGTTGATACCATAAATGACTTTGTCTTTTGAAAATGTAGTGAGGAATTGATAACAATCGGTAATGTTTTTTATCTCATTGTCAGCGAGTTGTAGTTTTTTCTCTCCCGATAAAATGTCGTTGATTGTCTGTAAATTCATCATGATGTCTGCCTCCCTTTTTCAAAATGCAAAATTACAAAAAATCGGTCAATGATAGAAAAAATAAAAAGGCTATTTTGTAAAATTTTGGTTTTTGGCGGTTTCATGCAATTGGCATGAGACAAAAAAAGGAGAACGTAAGTTCTCCTTTTATAAGATTTTCTCCATGAAAATTAGCCATTAATTTTTTTCATGTGAGCAATTAAATTCAATACTTTGTTAGAGTAACCGATTTCGTTATCGTACCAAGAAACCACTTTTACAAAAGTATCGGTTAGATAAACGCCTGCATTTGCGTCAAAAATGGAAGTGAGGGTGCATCCCAAGAAATCAGAAGAAACTACAGCGTCTTCTGTATAGCCGAGTATGCCTTTTAATTCACCTTCTGAAGCATCTTTCATGGCTTTGCAGATAGCTTCTTTGGTAGCAGGTTTTTCCAAGTTAACAGTTAAATCTACTACAGACACGTCCAAAGTAGGAACACGCATGGAAATACCTGTCAATTTGCCATTCAAGGAAGGAATTACTTTTCCTACTGCCTTGGCGGCACCGGTAGTGGAAGGGATAATGTTGCCGGCGGCAGCACGACCACCACGCCAATCTTTCAAAGATGGTCCGTCAACGGTTTTTTGAGTGGCGGTTGTAGAGTGAACGGTTGTCATCAAACCTTCTTTAACACCAAAGTTATCGTTCAAAACTTTTACGATAGGTGCCAAGCAGTTGGTAGTGCAAGAAGCATTGGAAACAATTTGTGTTCCTTTTTTGTAGGTATCTAAATTAACACCACAAACAAACATAGGGGTGTCGTCTTTAGAAGGAGCAGACATTACCACATATTTTGCACCTGCTTGAAGATGTGCTTCTGCTTTTTCTTTTGTGAGGAACAAACCTGTACTTTCAACAATGTATTCTGCTCCTACTTCGTTCCATTTTAGGTTTGCAGGGTCTTTTTCAGCTGTTACGCGAATGGCTTTGCCATTGACAATCAACTGATTTTTTTCTACGTCAACTTCTATTGTGCCGTTAAATGTACCATGCATGGTATCATATTTTAACATGTATGCCATGTAATCTACCGGACAAAGGTCGTTGATGCCGACAATTTCAATGTCATCTCTTGTTTGTGCAGCACGGAAAACAAAACGTCCGATGCGGCCAAATCCATTAATGCCAACTTTAATTTTGCTCATATCTTTTATTTTTTACGTTTAAATTTATGCAAATTAATGTTGCAAAGGTATAATATTTTTTTATTCTTTTTCAAGAAAATTGTTTTTATTTTCTTTTTATTAACAAAATTTTCATTAGGATAAAGCGGAAATTCTGTCATAAGGGAACAAAAAGAAGTAAGGAAAGTGAAAAAAACGGAGGAAAACATATTTTGTAGGCAACTTTTTCGTACCTTTGCCAAAAATTTTTTCAGATGGTAAAAATAAAGACAATATCTCGCTATACAATCAATTATAGCCGTAAAAGTGCGTTTGACAGCACGATAGTGGAAAAGAAACATCAAACATCTTTTTCTGCTTATGATGAAAATGGAAATTTGATTTTGGACAAAACCTTCGATATGAGCGGGGACTTGGAAAATTGCATCAAAAGGGAATACAATTCTCAAAATCAGATTGTGAAAGAGGAATTGTTTGATGGAATTGACGAAAATCCTTACGAATCCAGAGTCAATATATATGACCAAAGAGGTCTTGCGACTATCAGTCGGGTGTCTTATGCTGAAGACGAAGTAGAAGAACGCTTTACCTACAATGCCGATGGTAATTTGCTAAAAAAAGAAGTCGTCTATCCAGACGGAGATAGTTATGTGGAGGTGGAATTGCAGTGGAATGGTCGTCTTCTGCAGTCTGCCACCGAATACAATGACGACGGAGAAGAAAATATCTTGCGAAATTATCAATACGATCAACAAGAGCATCTTACCGAAATGGTGGTAGAAGAAAAATCCTTGTTGGACAAACATACAGAAACGTATGAATACGAAGGCGATCTTGTAACCCGTCAAGTTTTGTACAATCTAAAAGGCAAGCCGGTATCCATCACTATCAATATTTATGACGGCAGGCAGTTGATAGGCAAAACCGTGGAAACGGATTCGCGATATTTGAAAACCATTTTTGACTACGATGCCGATGGTAACAAAACTCGTGAACGAATCTACAATCGAAAAGATGTTTTGTTGACTGATAAAATATTTGTTTACAACGAAAAAGGCTTGGAAATAAGAGAAGAAATCACCTCCAGAAATATTGTTGACAACAACGATGAAATGGAGTTGACAGAAGCCCATATCAGCGAATATGAATATTGGGAATAATATTTTTTCAAAAAAATCAATTTAATACAAATAAAAATACTACTTTTGTATGCTTAATAAGCAAAGAATAATATAACATATATAACATTAAATATCAGATATTTATGGCAGAAAAAAAATTTATGACATGCGACGGTAACTGTGCAGCAGCTCACGTTGCATACATGTTCAGTGAAGTAGCCGCCATTTATCCTATCACACCTTCTTCACCAATGGCAGAATACATTGATGAATGGAGTGCAGGCGGCAGAAAAAACATTTTCGGTGAAACCGTAAAAGTAGTGGAAATGCAATCTGAAGCCGGTGCAGCAGGTGCTGTTCACGGTTCCTTGCAAGCAGGTGCGTTAACTACCACTTACACCGCATCACAAGGTCTTTTGTTGATGATACCGAATATGTACAAGATTGCCGGAGAATTGCTTCCGGGTGTTTTCCATGTGTCAGCACGTGCTTTGGCAGCTCAAGCTTTGTCAATTTTCGGCGACCATGCCGACGTGATGAGTGCTCGTCAAACAGGTTTTGCTATGTTAGTAACAAGTTCTGTACAAGAAATTATGGATCTTGCTCCGGTAGCTCACCTTGCAGCTATTGAAGGTCGTGTTCCTTTCCTCCACTTCTTTGATGGTTTCCGTACATCTCACGAAATCCAAAAAGTAGAGGCTACCGACCAAGCCAAAGTTGAAAAATTGGTTAACTGGAAAGCCCTCAAGGAATATCGTGACAGAGCCCTCAATCCGGAACATCCTGTTACACGCGGCACCGCCCAAAACCCCGATATCTACTTCCAGACAAGGGAATTGCAGAACAAATACTACGATGCTCTTCCTGACATAGTGGCTAAATATATGAAACAAATGAGCAAAATCACCGGTCGTGAATATGCTCCATTTGTTTACTACGGTGCAAAAGATGCTACCGACATCATCATCGCTATGGGTTCGGTAAACGATGTTATCAAAACCGTTATCGACAAAGAAAACAAAGCAGGAAAGAAACTCGGTCTTGTTACCGTTCACCTCTATCGTCCGTTCTCAATTAAACATTTGATGAACGTTATGCCGAAGAGCGTAAAGAGAATTTGTGTTCTTGACAGAACCAAAGAACCCGGTGCTAACGGAGATCCTTTGTATTTGGACGTTGTAGAAGCATTCAAAGACAATGCTAAAAAAGTGATGATTATCGGCGGTCGTTACGGATTGTCTTCAAAAGACACCACACCGGCTCAAATCCTCGCCGTTTACAAGAACCTTGCTTCCGATAAGCCTATGAACCAATTCACCGTTGGTATCAAAGACGATGTTACCCATCGTTCTCTCAAAGTCGGCAAGGAAATTTCCATCCTTCCTAAAGGCACATTCGAAGCTAAATTCTATGGCCTTGGTGCAGATGGTACTGTAGGTGCTAACAAAAACAGTATCAAAATTATCGGTGACAACACCAATAAATACAGCCAAGCATATTTTGACTACGATTCAAAGAAATCAGGCGGTTATACCTGCTCACACCTTCGTTTCGGCGACCAACCTATATTGGCTCCTTATTTGGTGGGTACTCCTGACTTTGTAGCCGTTCACGTTCCTTCCTACCTCCGAAAATACGATTGCTTACGAGGATTGAAGAAAAACGGAACATTCCTCTACAATTCTCCTTGGAGTGTAGAAGAAACCAAGAAACATCTTCCTGACTATGTGAAGAAATATCTTGCTCTCAACAATATTAATATGTACATTATTGATGCTACCAAGATAGCAGCGGAAATAGGTTTGGGCAATCGTACCAACACCATTCTCCAAAGTGCATTCTTCAAAATTTCAGGTGTGATACCTTACGATTTGGCTGTAGAACAAATGAAGAAATTCATTGTGAAATCCTATGGTAAGAAAGGTGAAGACATAGTAAATATGAACTATGCAGCCGTTGACCGTGGTGGTGAAATCACCAAGGTGAACATTCCTGCTGAATGGGCTAAACTCGATTGCACTACCGATTTTGCTTTCGAACACAACGACAAAGATCCTGAATTCATCAACAAGGTAATGCGTCCTATGGTGGCACAATGCGGTAACGACCTTCCTGTAAGTGCATTCAAGGAAATAGTTGACGGTACATTCCCTGCAGGTACCACTGCCTACGAAAAACGTGGTGTGGCAACCGTTGTTCCTCAATGGGATCCTTCAAAATGTATCCAATGTAATCAATGTTCTTTGGTATGTCCTCACGCTGCCATCCGTCCTGTTGTGATGACCGATGCAGAATTGAAGAAGGCTCCAAAGTCCATGACGACAGCCGACATCAAAGCTCCGAAAGAATTGGCAGGTATGCACTTCCGTATGCAGGTTTCCGTTATGGATTGCACCGGTTGCGGTAATTGCGCCGATGTATGTCCGGCTAAAGAAAAAGCTTTGGTGATGAAACCTTTCGAAAGTCAATTAGACGAAGCCAAGAATTGGGAATATGGTCAAAAGAAGGTTACCTATAAAGATAATCTTATTGACAAATATGCCAATGTGAAAAACAGCCAGTTTGCACAACCTTTGTTTGAATTCTCAGGTGCTTGTGCAGGTTGCGGTGAAACTCCTTATATCAAAACTATCACCCAATTGTTCGGTGAACGTATGATAGTTGCCAATGCAACAGGTTGTTCTTCTATCTACGGAGGTTCTGCTCCTGCTACTCCGTATTGCAAGAATTGCAGAAGCGGCAAGGGTGTTGCTTGGGCTAACTCATTGTTTGAAGACAATGCCGAATTCGGTCTTGGTATGGCTACCGCTACTCGTAAAATGAGAGACCGCGTAGAACGCATTATGAAAGAGGCTATCGCTAATTGTACTAAATGCGATAAAAAACTCAAAGACCTCTTCCAAGAATGGATAGACAACCGCGAATGCGGTGTTACTACCGAAAAATTAGCTCCGCAAATCATCGCTGCTTGCGAAAAATGCGGTTGCGACTATTGCAAACAAATAGTGGATTTGAAAGACCATTTGGTAAAGAAATCCCAATGGATATTCGGTGGTGACGGTTGGGCATACGATATCGGCTTCGGTGGTTTGGACCATGTATTGGCAAGCGGTGAAGACGTAAACGTATTGGTATTGGATACCGAAGTTTACTCCAACACCGGTGGTCAATCTTCTAAAGCTACCCCTGCAGGTGCTGTTGCAAAATTTGCCGCTTCCGGTAAGAAAGTTCGCAAGAAAGACCTCGGCATGATAGCCAAGAGTTATGGTTATGTATATGTAGCACAAGTGGCTATGGGTGCCAACCAAGCTCAATACTTCAAAGCTATCAAAGAAGCTGAAGCATATCACGGACCATCATTGGTAATTTGCTATGCTCCATGTATCAACCATGGTATCAAAATAGGTATGGGCAAATCACAGTACGAAGAAAAATTGGCTGTGGATTGCGGATACTGGCACTTGTGGCGTTTCAACCCCGCCGAAGAAGAGGCAGGACAAAACGGTTTCCACTTGGACAGCAAAGAACCTGATTGGAGCAAATTCCAAAATTTCATCATGGGCGAAGTTCGTTACAACTCCTTGTTGAAGACCTTCCCGGAAGAAGCTAAGGAATTGTTTGCAAAAACAGAACAATTTGCTAAACTTCGCTACGAAGGCTACAAAAAGCTGAGCGAAGAGAAGTAATTTGATTCCCGATATTAAATGGGGCAATAGGTTCTTGCCTATTGTCCCATTTTTTGTAAAATCGTAATCATTGTTTACAGAAATTTGTTCTACCAAGAAACGCAATATTTATGGAGCAAAATTTAGATTTCGCGGAATACTCGCAACTGCTTGACAAGATTAAGCAGAGAGTCCGTCTTGCCCAGCAAAGAGCTATCTTTTCGGCGAGTGCAGAGATGCTCCGAATGTATTGGGATATAGGAGAACTGCTGTTTCGTAAACAAAAGGAAGCAAGATGGGGAACAAAATTTCTTGAACAAATTAGTCTTGATTTGCGAAATGATTTTCCAGAAATAAAAGGTTTTTCTGTTCGCAATTGTCAGTTCATGATACAATTCTATAGAGAATATAATCAAGAGCTTACATTTACGAAACCGTCCGTTTCGCAATTGCCAGAACAATTACGTTCCTCATTGCCTACTATCGAAGAAATAGAAAATAATTTAAACCAAAATATAATTGATTGAGATAAGAAATTAATTAAAATAAACATATTAGATAGCATTTGTGGCTATCCTTGAGCTTCAATTTCCACAACGTCCTCGTGAGAGGACAAAACACATCAAGGAGAGTTATAAATGCCGTAATTTATACGGCGTGGAATAACTTGTTAGATGTGTGGGCGTGGAAACCCGAAGCTCAAGCAAGGAGTAAGTTCCACGCTATTTTTATGCAGTCAAGACAAATGAAATCGTTACACATTGGAAATATGATTAGAGCCGAGTTGAAGGCACAGGGCAGGACTATTACGTGGTTTGCTAAGGCAATTCATACAGATAGGAGCAATGTGTATAAGATTCTAAAAAGAGATACTATTGATCTGGAATTGTTGCTTAGAATTTCCAAATTATTACATCATAATTTCCTACGAGATTTGTCCGATGCTATAGAAAGTGAGGTATAAAAAACTACAAATGTATAGAATTATTTGCCACAAGTAATTTTCTATTCTTTTGTTCTATATTTATAATTTTGCAAAAAAATAATCAAGAAATATGGAGATGCAAAAAGAAGAAATGGAAAACAAAACCTATGAGTTCATAGGAAGGTTGGCTCTTGTGTTGTTTAGTCAGAATATAAAGATGAGTTTTTCGACTTTGAGAGAAGTTTTGAAAGACAATGGTTTGACA
>JAEEGG010023278.1_pt1 | contig 12111 bp, 10 predicted proteins | sample 9134161 | NCBI WGS metagenome assembly JAEEGG01 (sample SAMN16246543, study PRJNA631951) | gut metagenome | biome: gut microbiome; feature: rumen; material: CR-attached | host: Bos | place: Iran: Karaj | collected 2018-10 | reverse complement strand
ATTTATATACTTGATTTTGTCTTCATCGTTTTGCTTTCAAAACTAGTGGTTTTTTAAGTATTTGCTCCTGTGTAAAATCATATAAGTCCAAATATTGGCCATTTTCATAAACATACCATCATAAGAATCAATAATTTTCTTTGGTTGGTGGAATTGGAATATAATCCTCAGTAATTGGTTCCCACCATCTCATATTATATACAATATCTTCTGTTCAATTATCTCATGAAAAAATTAAAGGATTTGTATCTTCTATTTTTGAATTTTTAAAACAACGTATTGTATGTCCTCTTGATATATATTCATCGCTCATACTAAGAAAGTATTTATTAATATTTTCATGATACGCTAAATCTGTCCTATTATCACTCCTTATTTCCAATGACGATGATCGTGGGGTTACATTTGATGAATCAGTATTTATTTCTCACATAGATGAGCGATATCATGCATATGGCAATTTTAATTTACTAGTTAAACAATTTCATATCAGTTTTCCATCACAATCTTCGTAATCTTGAAACAAAACGTTAAGTCTTTGCCATTCTAATTTATTCGGTATATGATATCCTTGTGGACAAGGTCATTGTCTATCATTATCTGGACTTTTTATAGATTTTCATCACCGAAGGTTTATATTATCTCCTATCGTCCGTCAAATAGGTACTTCTAAATATGGTGATGGTTCAACTTTTATAAAATTGTGATTATAATAGTAATTCCCTGGTCAGTACCCAGTTATATCTTTTAGATTTTCACTATAATACTCCAAATCTCAAACATTCTTGAATCAATAATTATTTCACCATTGATAATAAAATCACCGTGAATCACTTGTATCATTTTCATATACTCCTTCAGCAACATTTTCTGCTCATAAATTTCTATCCATTATTGTGAGATTTAATCAAGATATAGACAAAGATAAATCATTAAATGGCATCCATTTTGCATATACAGTTTTTGTTATTTGAGCGATTGTTCAATTTGTTTGTCCTATCCATTCTTCAGTTTGATTTTTATAATTTCAATCTCATGATGTAGTATATCGTCAAGCAAACATATATCATGTTCTATTAGGTATTTGTAAATTTATATTTCTTAGGTAATATCAATCCTCTGCATGATGTTCTATATTTATCGACTCCAATCAATTTTCAAACAATCAACCATTAGCATCATATGTATAAATTTGATTTTTTTCTCACCACCTAGCTTTTAGAACCATTGTTTTGTCTATACGAACATTTTTTTTATAGTCAAACAATTTTCAATATTCTCAATTTTCATATAAATATCGTCATAAGAATTCATATCATTGTTTTTGTGGATCAGAAGGTTTATGTTCATTTGTGATTGGTTCCCACCATCTCATATTATACACAATATCCTCTGTTCAATTATCTCAAGAATATATTAATTGATTCATATCTTCAATTCTTGAATTCTTAAAACAGCGAACTGGATATGCTTTTCAACGACGTGATGGTCATACATCATTCTCGTTAATTAAATTATAATGGTATCAAAATGAATATGATCTAGTTCATCTTATATCTCTTGGAGCTGGTGTAGAAGTTCGATAATATCATCGTGCAGTATTACTATTAGTTGAACTTGAATATGAATAAGATCAAGCCAAAGGAAGTTTTAGTTTTCCCCTTATACAATATCATACACTTGAATAAGAAGAACAATAATTAGCATTATTTTCATATTCTGATAAAAATAAATTATAAACATAGTCCCATTCATATCTATCTGGAACATGATATCATTCTGGGCATGGTCACTGTTTATCAATATCCGAATTTATAGTATGAATTCATCACCATAAATTTTCATTATTTTCCACATCTCGATTTGTTGACCAATTTCAAATATCTCTATATATACTATTTGAATAATAATTTCATGGTCATCGAGGACTTAATTCATGATTTATATTTTCAATTGCCTTACTTTCATTTATTGTGTTTGAACCAAGTTTAAATCCATAGTTGTTTCACCACTGATAATAGTAACCATATGAAGAATTGTAGTCTTGACTATTACTTCCAGCTCATAAATTTCTATCCATCATTGTAAATGTTACTCAAGATAACGTTATACTATAATCACTAAAATATAACCATTTTGCATATACTGATTTTTCACTTGTTGTTGTATCATCAATTTGTCCATATCGCTCAATATTTTGATTTGTAGAAGTTGTATACCATCAAGCAAACATATATCATTGTTTATTTGGAGCTTGTAAATTAATATTTGGATAATAATAACCATTACTATTTTTTGTATATGATACCATAATTGAATCTAATTGATTATCCCCACTCTTAAATTTTCATCAATTTGCATAGTAAGTAATATTAATTGTATCTCATAAATTACTTGCTCATTTTATAATAGCATAAATTGAAAAAGTTTCTGCTTCAATGACCAATGTATTATTTTCTTCACTTTCATGCTCATTCACAACCACTTCTTCTACTTTTGTTCAAGTTAATTCTTCTATCTTTTTTCATTCTTCATTAATATCATTTAAATGGTATATTTTTACTTCCTGTTCTTCACTCTCTTCAGCTTCTATTAACTCTTTGTTATCTTCATAATTAAATACTACTTGTACCGCTCAATCTTTTGGTTGTACTTCTTCTTGAGTTTTAGGATCCCTAAATGTTATATCGAAAGCTACAACTGTTTGTTCTTCTTCCTTTGGCATTTCAACATTTCAAGACAACAATACTTCTTTTACATTTTCTATCATTATTCCTGTTACTGCTTCAATTGTTAATATTGTTCAACTAGCAAATAATCATGTAGCTGCATATACTTCTACTTTTACTCATTCATATTCTCATGTTCAGTATATTTCTCTACTCTCAAAATTTTTATCATCATTTTTTTCTTCGTTATTTCATATTCAGAAAATTTCTTTTATTGTTTCTATAAATCATGATCATTCACTTCATCATGATAGTATTGTATTTCCCTCTTTTAGATTTTCTTTTTCTCATGATAATATCTTAGCTTCTCAACTTATGTTTTCACTTATCAATACTCAAGATTGAGATTCTGATTGAATTTTTGTTAAAACATCACTTGTTTCAGTTTGTAGTTCTTTATTATTTCAGCTTAATTGTTCAGTATCCCCTAAAGATTTTTCTGGATTTTGTGTCTCATTAACTATATCAGGTTGTACTTCAGGAAACACAGGTTCTATAACTACTGGTTCATCTTCTGTTTCTTCTACTACTGGTGTTACATCTTCAATAGATTCTACATCTCCACTTGCTGCATAAGCAAATGGTGAAAAAACTTGTGTTAATAACATTACCACTAAACTAAAAATTCATACTGTCTTTTTCATCTTTTTTAACATAAAAAATCTAAAAGGAATTTCATCCTTTTGATTTTATTCTAAAAATAAAAAATTTAAAAAAATTTAAACAAAATTTAAATATTTAGATTGACTTTTATTAGAAAATATATTTGATTTTTATAGTAATATTATTACATAGTTTATTATATGATTTAAATAATTTATTATCATAGTATGAAATTCAAAATAGCAGAAGATGAAAAGAAAGAATTAGGATTCAATGATGTATTTATTTACCAGAACTATTCGGATGTTTCTTCTAGAAAAGAATGTAGTGTAAATAATTGAATATTGAAAGATGTAACTCTACCAATATTAGCAGCCAATATGAATGCTGTTAGTTGAAAAAGAATGTGTGAAACACTATCAAGATATTGAGGATTAGGTATCTTACCTCAAGATATGAACTATGAGACAAAAATAAGGATAGTAAAGCATGTACTTGAATCTTCTGTTGAGTACGATACTCCTTTAAGAGTTTCTTTGAAAGATAATGTTTGAATTGCATTAGATATTATCAATAAGAAGAATAATTGATGTGTTGTATTAGTTGATGATGACTGAAAAGCTATTTGATATTATACTGAATCAGATCTTTGGAAACACGATAGATTCGTTCAATTTGAACATATCAAACCAAGAAGTGTTGTAAAAGCTTCATTTTATTTTGAATGTTGAGAAGATTGAATTGTATTTAAACAATTAAATTGAGAATCTGAATTAAAATGATTTAAAGAACTCTATGAATATCTCTTAACAGAATGAGAAGATAACGCATTTATTTATGAAGCTGAAAAATTTCAGTGAATTATTTATAAAAAAGATATTATCAGAAGAACTTTCTTTAATGATAAGAGTTCTTTCTGATTTTCACATGATTTAGAAAAAGAATCTACTTTATTAAAAAGAGATTTGAATGTATGAATAGCTATTTGAATTAACCAAGTATTTGATGAAAAAGAATTTTGACATATACAAGATTATTATGAGGCATGAGCTAGAATATTTGTTCTAGATACAGCACATGGATACCAAGAAAAAATGCTTCAAGCCATTAAAAAAGTTAAATGATTATCATTTTGAAAAGAACTTACTATTATTGCTGGTAATGTTTGTACTGAAGAATGAACAAAAGCTTTATTAGAAGCATGAGCTAATTGAGTAAAAGTCTGAATTGGACCAGGTGCAATGTGTACAACAAGAATGATGACAGCTGTTTGAAGGCCACAATTTTCAGCTATTGTAGAATGTTCTAAAGTTGCTAATAGTATGTGAGGTTTTGTTGTTGCTGATTGATGAATTAAATATACAAGAGATTTCTGTTTAGCATTAGCTGCATGAGCTAAATTTGTTATGATTTGAACACTCCTCTCTTGAACAAAAGAATCTGTATGAGAAGTTAAATATGATGAAAAAGGATTAATGTATAAAGTTAATTATTGAATGGCTTCATCTAAAGCAGTACTTTGAAGAAATCAGAATCAATCATTATTTGATATATCTCTAAAGAATACTTTTAATGAAGGAATATCTACTTCTAGAATTTATTTAAGAGATGGATTATCAACAACTTGAGAAGTATGTGAAAAACTTATCTCATGATTGAAATCTTCTATGACTTATGTTGGAGCAAGAAACTTAGAAGAATATCAAGATAAAGCAGTTATATGAGTTCAAACTCAAAGTTGATATAATGAATGAACTCCACATGGGAATCTAATCAAATAAGATAAAGAAAAACAAAAAAATCATAATATATGAAAGAGAAGACTGTAAGAGAATGGGCAACTGAATGTTATAGCCCAGAAAAACTAGAGAACTTCTTTAATTGGTTTGAAGGAAATTTCACTAAATTTGGCGAAGATCATAAAGTCCATATTGTTGCATTAGATGAACCTGTAAGCGAATGGACTTTCCAAGCTTATTGGGATGACTTTGAAAGATGGTGTGAATACTGTAGATAAAAACAGTTATGGATATATAACTGTTTTTTATTAAAAAAAACCTCGATAAGAGGTTTCTGTATTCTTAAGAATTGATAACTATTCTAAATCTCATCTTTTAACTTTAACCACCATTACATCTGAATCAAAAGATTGTGGTTGAACTTCAGCAACAATAACATTATCTGTTTTGTTATCTTCTTGATAATCTGCTATTTCTCTTCGTTGTTCATCTGTAATATATCTATTAAATTTTCATTTAATATATACTGATACTAGTGTATCTCATTCTACTCCTCTAAATTCTACATCTTTTGGATCTTCGATAAAAAGACTAAATACACCTGAACCTGCACTATTAATAATATTCTCTAATTGTGCTACAGACTCTTTATCTTCTTTTAGATATCAAAGATTAATTTCTTTTTCTTCCATTATTTCTTTATAGATTTTAAAGTTTTTATTATTGTATTTTTTAGCTTAAAATTTGTCAAATTATTTAGGAAATAAATTCTTTATTTTCTCTTGACATTTATTCTGTATTATATATATTATTACTAATTCCAATAATGGAAGAAACCTAAAAAAACAAAGACTTTGCCTATGAGCAACAACAAAGGTCATCCGCAGTGCGGTGCAATTATTACAACCCAGAAGAATACGACGACATCCGCTGGCCCTGCCGGCGCCGGGGACGAGCCCGGCGCGAAGTTCACGCTCCATGCACGTGATCGACCTTTCTTCTAGGTTATTTAAGAGGCTGCCGGCGATCCGGTGAACGCACGCTATGCATCCTCTGGGAGCGACATGATTTCATGAGCTCCCCACTATTGACCAAAAAACTAACTCTACATAAATTCGCGGGCATCACCCCGCATTAGGGAGTTTGTATTCTACAGACTCCTTTTTTAATAAAATTATTCCTCTTTTTTGTGATGAATCATTATTTTAAAATTCTTTTTACACCTAGATATTAATTTTCTAGAAAACTTAATTAAAAAAAACTTTATAAAATAGAAAATTATAATTCAAATTATTAAGAAAAGTACTAGCTCACTCCATCATTCATGGATTAGTTTAAGCTTTGCTAAACTTATTCATCATAAATATCATAACGAAATATATATAGTTTTAACTATACATGAGATTACAACTGAGAAAAAAAGGAATTTTCAAAAATGATATTTTTTCATTCCTACAGAGAATAGAGATGGTGTTGAGATATATGGAGTTATTTTAACTACTAGAAAGAAAAAAAATGGATAATGTTCAAGCAGATTCTCAAGAAACTTTTTTTCTGAAATATATTGTTTAACTTTCTTTATAGGATTTAACCTATTAATATATTTCCGCTCATAAAAGTACCTTCACAAAGTATAGATTGAAACATCACCAATGATATCTCAAAGTACAGCTAAAACACAAAATAAAAAAATATTAAGTTTACCCTGTGAAGCATATTCAGCTCAAACAAATGCTGTTATAGGTCACTCAACAATTAAAGCTACAAATAAAATATAATATATGTTTTGTTTAATAAACTCCATTCATTACATTATTTTTAAATTACTCTTCTAGTTCTTCATATGATTTAATCATATTAAATCACAAATTGGCTGAAATTTTAACATATCTTAAGAATCAGCAGTAACGAAAAATATTTTGATACATTCTTATCTCTCTTTTTAATCACTTAAAAAATCAATATTTTTCTTTTTTAAATGTATTTTCAGCTGAAAAAGGATACCGAACTCAATATTTCTTTCCATAGTACATATAAGTATTTATAGCTATCTCCATTTGATATCAGCTTATTTCTCATTCAAAAATTCTTTTAGCATCGACTGTTTTCAACATTCTCTGTCATGAGAGAAGAAGATCTACCATAAATATCCTAACATACCATTTAGTATAAATTCTTCTTAGGATTCAAGTATCTACTTCTGGGTGGCAATATAACGATTTAATAACCCTCTGAACTTCTTCTTTTTTTACTCATTGAAGATCTGCATCGAAAAAAAATACATAGTTTGATTCCACTCTATCAAGTCATTGTTTTACTGCATATGATTTTCACTGATTTTGATCATATTGTATATATTTTACTTTTTTAAAGCCCTTAATAAAATTTTTTACAATTTCTCCTCATTTATCTGTTGATCAATCGTTAATCAAAACAAATTCATCAAATTCCTCAACATTAAATAATTCAGTAAGCACTGAAATGATACGATTTTCTTCATTATAGAATGGTATAATGCAAGAGCAAGAAGTCATATTTATCATATAATTAAAACAGTTTTTAATATATCTAATTGATTCTCTTTTAAAAGCCAAATTTTTAAATATTTTCTAAGTTATATGAGATAAATACTATCAATTGAAAATAAAAAGGAGAACATTATTCTTGAGGTGTTTAAATGAGATAGAATGATGTTTTCTACATTTCGGCCATATGTTGAATTAGGAATCATTTTCATCATATCAATTGCTGTTCATGAATTTGCTCATGCATATACTGCGAATAAATTGGGTGATGAAACTCCTAAAATTGAATGAAGGCTAACACTAAACCCGTTACGTCATGTTTCTCTTATTGGTTTAATTATGATTTTCCTCATCCAATTTTGATGGGGAAAACCTGTTCATATTAATCCTCGCAATTTTAAAAATAGATATAGGGATGAACTTGTAACTTCATTTGCTGGACCTATAAGTAATATATTTTTGTGAATTATTTGAATAATTTGTATGTTCGTTTATGGGGTCCTTTTTGAAATACCAGGGAATATTGTATTTAATTGAGAAGATTACATTTCTCATTTCTTTGCATATTTCTCTATTATTAATTTTTGATTAGCTTCATTTAATCTTATTCCTATTGTGCCTTTAGATGGATATAGATTAGTTAAGATTGTTTTACCAAAAGCATGAGAATGGATGGAAAAGTATGCAGGTATTATTTCATTGATATTCTTAGCTATATTTGTTTTCTGACCACTAGGGAATATTGTTTGATGATATATCACTTGAGTATCATTCAATTTATATAGATTCTTTACTTTTCCACTAATGCAAGTATTCTATTAGCGTCTAATATTTTATTAACTATTATAGAACTACTAAATTTTTAATTATTAAACCTAATAAAATGTTAGAAAAACTACAAGCTATTATAAATAAATATGAGTCTTTAAGAGAAGAATCTCTTAAACCTGAAATCTTTGAAGATATGGAGAAAGCTAAGAAAATTAACAAAGAATTAGCTTGAATGGAAAAGACTTATGAATTAGCTCTTGCTTATAAAAAAGCATTAGAGACTGAAAGAGATGCACTTGATTTGATAAATAATGAATCTGATCAAGAATTAGTTGCTATGGCTCAAGAGGAACTTGATGAAGTAAGGCCTCAAATTGAAGAATTTGATCGTCAATTAACTATAGCACTCCTTCCTAAAGATCCTAATGATGATAAAAATATCTTCCTAGAAATTAGACCTGCAGCATGAGGTGATGAAGCTTGATTATTCGCTTCTGAACTTTTGAAGATGTATCTTAACTATGCTCAAAGAAAATGATGGAAACCAGAAATTGTTGAAGAACAATTATCTGAAATCTGAGGAGTAAAATTTGTTATGGTTAAAATTGCTGGTAACTCAGTATATTCTTTAATGAAATTTGAATCATGAGTACATAGAGTTCAAAGGATTCCTGATACTGAATCTAACTGAAGAGTTCATACTTCAACTGTAACTGTTGCTATTATGCCTGAAGCTGAAGATGTTGATATTCAAATAGATCCTAAGGATATTGTTATGGATACATATGCAGCATCATCATCTGGATGACAGAACGCTAATAAAAACCAAACAGGAGTTAGACTACACCATATACCTAGTTGATTAATCGTTAATATATGAGATAATAAATCTCAAATGATGAATAAAGAAAAAGCTTTTGCGGTATTAAAATCAAGACTCTATCAAATAGAATTAGAAAAGAAACAAGCAGAAGAAAAGAGTTTAAGAGGTAACCAGATTGGTACTTGAGATAGATCTGAAAAAATCAGAACATATAACTTTCCTCAAGATAGAGTAACTGATCATCGTATTCATGAATCTTGGTCTAATCTTCCTAATATTATGATGGGAAATATTGATGAAATTATTGATAAACTTGTACTAGAAAACCAAACAATGCTACTTAACAAAGAGATGTGAAATACTGAAGAATAATTTTATTATTCAATACCAAGTATGAGAGAAAACGAGAATAATATTATAGAAGGACAAAATAAATCAGAAAAGGATCTAACTTCTGAAGATATTTTATCTGCTTTTATGATTGATTGAGTCGATTATAAGATTCTAAGGAAATCTAACTCTAAAACTGAAGGAGAAAAGCTTTGATTAAATATAAAAAATTCTGTACCTATCTATTATCTTGAATGATTTTGAGTTCGTAAATGATCTTATCACATTAAAGAAGACTATATCTTAATGTTTAGTAATGCTGATGAGGAAACTTTAAAACACGAAATTATTCATAGTATTGAATATAAACAAAATCCAACTCCAGAATTAGAAGATTTCTTTATAAAAGTAAAAAACACCATTTCTGAAGATTCGTTTGAAAACTGAGCAGTTAGCTTTAATTTTGCGAAGAATATTCATGAGTTTTTAGCTGACTGATATAGTAAAACAATCTTTATTAATGCACTAAAAAAAGAGAACTTATATGATGAATTTTTAGAGAAGACTAAGTATATATTTGAATAGCATTTTATTTTAAATCTAAAACAAAAAAATGAAAAAATTACTATTACTTTGAATAGTTTCAATGAGCTTTCTATTAATTTGATGTTGAGATAACAAGGATAATTGATGAATTCCTGAAGAAGAATTACCACAAGAATCCTCTATTTGTCCTGAAGGATTTTACTGGTTCGATTCTGTGAAACGTTGTATGAACATAGAAAATGTTGAATAGAAAAAAAATGAGAAAGTTAATCTTTCTCATTTTTCATATTATTCATCATCTTCATCTTCAGGAGAAAAGTTTACATCTAGATCATCATAATCGTCATCATCTCCGTATTCTGCGAAGAAATCGTCATCATCATATTCATCATCTTTTTCTTTAACGGCAGGTTTCCTTCATCTTTTCTTCTTTCACTCTGTAGTATCATTATTCATCTTTTCTATATCATCTTCAATTCATAGCATTTTCTGCAATCATTGATGTTCTTTCAATTTCTGTATCACTTTTTGTTCAATCTGTCTTACTCTTTCTCTTGTAACATCGAATTCTTCTCAAACCTGCTCAAGAGTAAACTTTGGTCAATCAATTCCATATCTCATCTTAACAATTTTAGCTTCTCTATCATCAAGCATTCAAAGAATAGCATCAAGATTATTTCTAAGAGCTGTTCTTTCAGCTATTTGATCTGGTCTAAGAGTATTAGAATCCTCCAAAAGATCTGCTAATGTATCTCTTCACTCATCTCAAACTTCTCTATCTAGAGATACATTTCAGAAAATAACCTCCTCTAGTTTCTTAATCTTTTTGATTGGGAATCCTAATTTTTGTCAAATTTCCTTACTTGTTGGTTCACGTCATAACTTTTGGAAAAGTAATTGATATGCTTTGTTATATGAATTCATTTCATCAATCAAATGCACTGGAATTCTTACATGTTTAGACATATCAGCAATAGCTTTTGTTATTGATTGTTTAATCCACCATGTAGCATAAGTAGAAAATTGACAATTAAGCTTATAATCAAATTTACCAGCAGCTTTCATTAAGCCCATATTACCAGCTTGAATTAAATCTTGGAATGCCATTCCTCGTCCTACATATTTTTTAGCAATATATACTACTAATCTTAAATTAGCATTTACGAGCTTATCTTTAGCAATTATTCCTCTTTCAACCTTTAAAACTAAATCATCATAATTCTTTTTATCATTATTAATGTCAAAATTATCTATCTCAATTGAGGCAATTTTTCCTTCTTCAATTTCTTTAGCTAATTCTAATTCTTCTTCCCTAGATAATAGTTTTACAGTACCGATATCTCTTAAATAAATATTAGTGATATTTTCATTTGTAGGTATAGCTTCATTATCTAAATTTATTTTTTCATCATCAACGTCAGGAACAATTGATATATTCATATCTGATAATACATCTATGGCGTTGAAATATTCATCAGATGAAGGTTCAAATAAAGCTTCGATTTGACTAACCATTATTTGATTATTATTTAAATCACTTTTAGCCTTTAATTCATTAAGTTTTTCATCGAATTCCATACTACCACCTACCATCCCATTAAAATTATAACATAGAAAAAAATAAAAGCACCTTATAAAGGTGCTAATTTTAATAATTAATGATTTGTCATAAAATCTTTAAGCTTACGGCTTCTTGATGGATGCAGAAGCTTTCTTAAAGCCTTAGCCTCAATTTGTCTAATACGTTCTCTTGTTACATCAAAATTTTGACCAACTTCTTCTAGAGTATGATCACTCTTTTCTCCAATTCCAAAACGCATTCTTAATACTTTTTCTTCTCTTGGAGTTAATGTTTCTAAAACTTTTCTCGTTTGCTCTTGAAGATTAGTATTAACTACAGCACTAGATGGACATTGTGCCTTCTTATCTTCAATAAAATCTCCTAAATGAGAATCATCCTCTTCACCAATTGGTGTTTCCAAAGATACGGGATCTTGACTTATTTTATATACTTCACGAACCTTTTCAACCGAAAAACCTACTTT
>JAEEGG010023275.1_pt1 | contig 12111 bp, 8 predicted proteins | sample 9134161 | NCBI WGS metagenome assembly JAEEGG01 (sample SAMN16246543, study PRJNA631951) | gut metagenome | biome: gut microbiome; feature: rumen; material: CR-attached | host: Bos | place: Iran: Karaj | collected 2018-10 | reverse complement strand
TCTTGTCGATGCCGCCAAAGACATAGTCGGACATTTGCATCGAGGTGATGTAGTCGGCGGCTTTCTGTTGGCTTTCAAAGCTGCCTATGGTGATGATAGTGCGCGCATCGTCAAGCACAACGTTTTTGACGTTGAATGTACGCGTGCGGTGCTCCTTCTTGTTGAAGTCGCTGATGCGAACCAACATCGGGTCGACACGCACCGACTTGGAGTCACACACGATCATGGCAAAATGCTCAATATTGGGTTCGTATGTGTATAAAGCGGCTTTCTTCACTTCTGGCTTATCGCCACCTTCGCCTTTATTGATATCCGTCAACACCAAACCGAGATGATACTCCTCATTGACATTCTCCAGCACACGTTGGGCGTATGGTGTGATGCTGCTGTGAGGATAGGTGCGCACCAAGTTGTACAAGGCGAAAGCCATGGTGTCAACTGATACCAAACGTCCTTCGGCAACGGCATGGAGGAAAGCGAAACGTGGCATGAAAGCAGTATCGGATTCGTATAGCTTCATGGCTCGTTCGGTGTTCATCTTCACGCGATAGAACTGACCCTGCTCAAAGGCCTCATAGGTCTTGCTGTAGAAGTCGGAGGCTTCCCGCTCTTGCTCTTGGAGTTTCTCGAAATAGCTCGGGTCGTTGATAAACTCGGCATAGCTCGAAGTGGGATACTTGTCAAAGATCTTGCCTTTGTAGACCAACGATTCTTCTTCGTGATTGAGGTCTTTGTGCAACTTATAGAGTGCATACCATGTGGGCAGCTCCTGCTTGTTGTTTGGATAACGGTTGTCGAGCTGTTCATACGACTCGATGGAACGAGGCAAATCCGACAAACGGTCCATATAGAGGAATCCCAGATGATAAAGACCATCGGCAATAAGCGAGTCGGCCACTTCTTTCTGTTCAGGAGAGAAAGGCAGGTCGACGAGGTAGTAACCACGATCGTGGGGCGTGAAGGAGCCACTCAAGGTGTCTTGTTTGGCGCCCTGGCCTGCAGTCGGATCTCCTCCTCCATCGCCATTGAGGGCTGCAGCCAGACTCCTACGGTCGCTGATGCGCCAGTTATCCTCGTTCTTACGCATACCCCACTTGCGGGTAAACTCCGTGATGCCCTTCGAGACCGAAGTCTGGTTGTAGAAATACCAGGAGCCACTGGTCGGGGTTGAGGTCGGCTCCGACTTGACTTGATCGTCGCCCACAGCCGAACCCATCAGTGCCAGCTGCTCCTCATATTCACGACGTTCCTTCTCGATTTGCTCTTGTTCAATGACTTGGGCGATGATGCGGTCGATGAGGGCATTACGCGACACCGAGTCCATGGCCGCCACACGCATCAAGCTGTCTTGAGTACGCACCACGTTGGAATACATCACCAGCTCGTTCAGCGTCCTCGAGATGTTCATGATGCTGTCGTAGCCTTCATACTCGCGGTTCATGCTGGTGACAGCGGTATCGTAATAAGCTTGTGCAAGTTCGTATTGGTTTTTCTCGAAGAGCATCGAAGCCGCTTTCAGTGACGACTGTGCCCTTTGAATCTGGTTGTCCTTGTAAGCAGCTACCGACTTACGAAGGTAGTCGATGGCCTTGTTTTCGTCGCCTTCGCGGAGAGCAAGCTCAGCCATGGCATAATAGATGCGGTCGCGGTATTCCTCATTGTTGGAGTCGCGCAGCATCTTGTTCAGCATCTTATACAGCTCCGTAGCGTTATCTGACGTGCCCATCTTGGCCATATTCATCCTCGACTCAAACACCATCTCATATTCGGGATTGCGCTTGATGACCTTCTTGAACTGCGCCGTGGCACGTTGCGCATCACCTTGATGCATATAGATCTGCCCCAAGATGAACATGGCGCGGGTGCGCAGGTCTTTGTCGCGGTTGAGAAGGATGCCGTTTTTCAGATATTTGACAGCATTGTTGTAGTCCTTGACAGCAATGTAGTAGTCGGCGATGGTGAAGTCGAGATTACGCATCAGCTCCTTAGGCTGTTTGTTCAGTCCGGCCACCTTAGCTTGCAACTGCTCAATCATGGCCACAGCCTTGGGGTATTCTTCGGTTTGGATATAGGTCTTGATAAGCCACATGTTGGCCACATGCGCGATATCGTTGTAGTTGTATTCGTTGGCCACAAAATCGAAGGTGCGCTTGGCCGGGATGTAGTCGTGCTTGAAGAAATGCGCCTTACCCATGACGAGATAGGCATCGTCAATCCATTTCACGCGTTCACGGCTACCGAAGTTCATGGAGTGTTTTTGGACGCAGATGGAGGTCTTCTCCAAGGCACGGTCCATGGTGGAGTTGAGCGACATGCCGTTCTGCTGCGTACCGTAGTTGTAGACGCGGAGCACCTTGGTGTAATCGTCTTTCACGGCCGTGCGGAGTTGCTTCTCGCCGTCCATCACTGCCAATTCTCCGTTGAAATAGATGTTGTAATGGCTCGTCAGGTTATGGTACATGCGGCGGGTCAGCGTGTTTTTCTTGGTCGAGCAGCCACTCAAAAGCAGCAGCGCCATCACGCAGCCCATCGTCATGATTATGTTGGTTCTTCTATGCACTTCGTTGTCGTTTTAATAAAAGGATAACTCCAATTTGGCTCGGATATTACAAAAGAGCCACAGAAAAGTCATTGGCGCTGTCCGTACCATTTTTTGGCCTCAATGAGGAGGATCTCCTCGGTAGGGTCGGTCAAGGCCGAACGCATCTGGTTGGCGATGCTGTCGGTCGTGGTCTTAAACTCGTCCAAAAGCAGGCGGTCGAAGTCGGCTTGGCGGCTCTTGGCGATACCTTCGCGCTGCTGTTGCAGGGCTTGCAAGGCTTTGTCCTTGTATTCGTCCAAGGCGAGATACGGCATCAGGCCTTCCACCAGCTGTAGACTGTCGTCCGACCAGTTGAAGCGGAGGCCTTCGTCGAGCGACTTCAGCTCATATTTCTTGCAGAGCTCAGGCAGCTGGCCTTGTATCTTCTCCACCTCACGACCAAAGTCGACGGCCAGGCGTTCTGTCCGTTCCTTCTCCACGTTGGCCTTGATCTTAGGCACGTAGATAATGGCCAAACCAGCCAACACGAGGAGCACGACAGCCAAGATAATCAACTTCACGAAGGAATGGCCCTTGGTGATGGCTGAGCGGACGTCGTTGATGCTATCGAAACGCTGTTCCTTGGAGAACTGTGTGCAGTGGGTGGCGATGGCGCCAAACTGCTTGGAAATATTGCGCTCGCCGATGAACTCCATGATCTTGCCGATGGAATAGATATCGGCACGGTTGTCGATGTCTTCACCCTTGATGATTTCGGGGGCCACAAACTCCATCTCCTTGATGAGCAGTTCGCGGTCGGCATCCTGTTTGGTCTCGGGAATGCCAATGTCGATGAGCTTGGCACGGCAGTCGGCAGCCGTCACCATGATGTTGTCGGGGTTGAGGTTGCAGTGCACGATGCCGTTGCGTTGAAGGTAATACAGCGCTTCGCACACCTCGGCGAGGACGCTCTTCACTTGTTTCTCTGACAAGGTGCCCACGCGCACATGCTCGGCCAGCGATTTGCCTTCGATGTATTCGAAGATAATGCAGTCGCCCAAGCCTTCGATTTGGACGAAGTCCAAGGCCTTGCGGATATATTTGTTGTCGAGCATCGAGGTGGTCTCGTATTCCTCTCGCAGCGAGGCACGGCAGGCGGCATCGTTGGCCAATTCCTGCTTCAACGTCTTGACAATGACTTTCTTGCCGTTGTTAGTTGCCGTAAAAACGCGGCTATTTCCATAGCGCGAGGTATGGAGAAGCCTGAGGTTGGTGTAGTCGTTTGAAAAGTTATTCTCTGACATTCCTAATTAATATTTGGGCGCAAAGATAACGCATTTTTCCGAACCAACGGCAAAAGAGGCCGGGAAAAAGATTAATTCACTGTTTTTGCGGTCAAATCACTCATCCTCCCGATATTCCAGGATATCCCCCGGCGTGCATTCCAATTCGCGGCAGATGGCATCTAAAGTGGTAAGGCGGATGGCCTTGGCCTTGCCCGTCTTGAGGATGGAGAGGTTGGCTTGGGTGAGGCCGATGCGCTCGGCCAGCTCGTTGGAGCGCATCTTACGCATGGCCAGCATTACGTCTAAGTTCATGATAATCATAGGCGATTCATTTCTTAATTCTGAATGTGGAATGCTGAATGCTGAATGGGTGCAAAGCCCAGCGTCGCATCGCGACATTGACTCCATCGAATACTTCGTATTTCAGCATTCATCATTCCTAATTCCGCATTCATATTGTTAGGTTATTTTCCTCCACCGCATCGGCGGCCACTTTGTACATGAAGGCGAAGAAGAACAGCAGGAAAGGCATGACGAAGTTCGTATGCTGTAGGTAGAAAACCACTTTGTCATTCCAAAGAATGGGCAAATTAGTGAAACCTAACAAATAAACGAAATCCGCCAAAGCCATACAAAGCAGCAGTTTCACATTGCTTTTCGGGAAGACCATATTCTCTCGAATGCCTTTCAGTATATTAAGCACCACTTTGATACTCAATACAATCATCGCCACTGTACCAAGCACATAAGAAGCCAATGTTAGAATCTTGGCCAAAGTATGTTGTGACCAATCAATGGGGAGATTTGGACCGCGCAAATCACTAATGATATAATTTGCCACAATTGCAATCCAAATGGCACAAAACATTAATGCCACATAGCAGCACAAACGAATGTTCTTCATGGTTTTGTCTTTCATTTTGTAATTCCTTTCGTAATTAACTGATAATTAGTTGATTTTACTGTGTTTTTGGGCTATTTTGCCCACCTTTTTGATGTCATGACACTGCAAAAATAGTAAATATTTATTGTTTTACAATAATTTTTTGTTGAAATTTTGAAATTTTTCAAGATTATGGCGACTTTGGCAAGAAATCGCGGAAAAATTTCCGCAGAATTTCAAAAAATCGCAGAAAAAATTCCGCAGTTTTGAAAATCTCACCCCGATTTCAAAAATCCATGTGCCATTTTGTCAGTTTTTTGTATTTTTGCCGTTTTGTAGAAGCAGTTTTTGGGCAAACTGCGGGACGCAGTTTGTGACAATGATGCGATAATAAATTGAAAATTAAATAAATACAAATAAAATGAAGATTTCGTATAACTGGTTGAAACAATACGTCAACTGCGATTATTCGGCTGAGAAAGTCAGCGAGGTGCTCACCTCAACGGGCCTCGAAGTGGAAGACTTGGAGCGCTTCGAGTCGGTGAAAGGCGCACTGAAAGGCGTCGTCGTGGGCAAGGTGCTCACCTGCATCGACCACCCCAACTCCGACCACCTGCATATCACCACCGTCGACGTGGGTGGCGAGGAACCGCTCCACATCGTGTGCGGCGCACCCAACGTGGCAGCTGGCCAGAAGGTGCTTGTGGCCACCATCAACACGGAACTCTGGATTGGCGACGAACACATCGTCATCAAGAAAGGCAAGATCCGTGGCGAGGTCTCTGAAGGTATGATTTGCGCCGAAGACGAACTGCAACTCGGCACCTCGCACGACGGCATCATGGTGCTGCCCGACGACTACGAAGTAGGCAAGCCCGCCTCGTTCTATTTCCCTGTGGAAGAAGATTATACCATTGAAATCGGCCTCACCGCCAACCGCAGCGACGCCACCTCACACATCGGCTCGGCCCGCGACCTGGTGGCCGCCCTCAACCAGCGCGAAAACACCACAAAATACCACCTTATCCGCCCCTCGGTGGACGACTTCAAGGTGGAGAACCACAACAACGACATCGAAGTGGTCGTTGAAGACACGCAAGCCTGCCCGCGCTACTCTGGCGTGACCGTCAGCGGCGTGAAAGTCGGCGAGTCGCCGGCCTGGCTGAAGAACCGCCTCGCCGCCGTCGGCATCCGCAGCATCAACAACATCGTCGACATCACCAACTTCGTTCTGATGGAAGTCGGCCAGCCCATGCATGCCTTCGACGCCGACAAGATCACGGGCAAGAAGGTCGTGGTGAAATGCATGCCTGAAGGCACGCCCTTCGTCACCCTCGATGGTGTGGAGCGCAAGCTCAACAGCCGTAACCTGATGATTTGCAACGCCGAAGAGCCTATGTGCATCGCTGGCGTGTTTGGCGGACAGAAGTCGGGTGTGACCATGGAGACCACCAATGTCTTCCTTGAGAGTGCCTACTTCAACCCCACCAGCATCCGCAAGACCTCCAAGTTCCACGGCTTGCAGACCGACGCCTCGTTCCGCTACGAGCGTGGTGCCGACCCCAACATCACCCTCTTCGCCTTGAAACGCGCCGCCTTATTAATTAAGGAGCTGGCCGGAGGAACGATTTCTTCCGATATCAAGGACGTGAAGAACGGCGACTTCGCCCCTGCCCGTGTGGACCTGAAGTTCGACTACCTGAACAAAATGGCTGGCAAGGTCATCGACCCGACCCAAGCCGTCAACATACTGAAGAGCCTTGAGTGCCAAGTCGTTGAGCAAGACGACAAGCACGTAGTCGTCGACGTGCATACCAGCAAGGTCGATGTGACCCGTCCTGCCGATGTGGTCGAGGAAATCCTCCGCATCTACGGCTACGACAACATCGAAATCCCGAGCCGCATCCACGCCTCTATCAGTCGCGCCACCAAGCCCGACGCCGACAAGATGCAACAGAAGATCAGCGACATGCTCGTCGCCAACGGCTTCTACGAGATCATGAACAACTCGCTTACCAAGGCCGCCTATAGCGAGGCCTTCCCTGCCTTCGACCCTGCCCAGAACGTGAAGATTTTGAACCCGCTCAGCAGCGACCTCAACGTGATGCGTCAGACCCTGATGTGGGGCGGATTGGAAAGCATCGCCTTCAACCAAAACCGTAAGGTCAGCGACATGAAGTTCTTCGAGTTCGGCAGCGTGTATTTCTTCGATGCGAGCAAAGTCGGCGACGAGACCAAGCCGCTCAAGCCCTATAACGAGCACACCTGCCTCGACCTCTTCCTCACCGGCAACAAGCAAGCCGAGCTATGGAACGCCCCGAGCAAAGCCCTCGACTACTTCGACCTGAAGGAATACGTCATGGGCGTGCTCAACCACTTCAAGTTCGACTTCAAGGCCTTGGAAGCCAAGGAAGCCGACCTGCCGCATTTCGATTATGCCACCACCTATTGCGTCGATGGCAAGGAGATCGTCACCCTCGGCAAGCTCAGCAAGAAGACCTTGAAGCACTTCGACCTGAAGAAAGACGTCTACTACGCCACCTTCAACTGGACGCTGATGATGCAATGCCTGGCCAAGGCCAAGGAAGTGCACTTCGAGCCGCTGTCGAAGTTCCCCGCCGTGCGCCGCGACCTCGCCATGATATTCGACAAGAACGTCACCTTCGACGAAGTCAAGAAAGTCGCCATGGCCGCCGAGAACAAGATCCTGCAATCGATGAGTCTCTTCGACGTCTACGAAGGCGAGAAGATCCCGGAAGGCAAGAAACAATACGCCATGAGCTTCGTCCTTATGTCGCCCACTACCACCCTCACCGACAAGGTGATCGAGAAGACGATGGGGAAGATTCAAGGGGCTATGGAACAACAACTTGGTGCAGTACTTAGATAGTTGAAAGGACTATGGCTTATGGCCTATGACCATGGCCTGGCCCACGAAAAACCTTGAGTTTCATGCTTTCGGTGGGATAAGCCATAGGCCATGAACCATAAGCCATAGTAACTGAACAACTGAACAACTGACTAACTGAACAACTAACATGGACGTACAAGCAATAAAACGGACCTTCGGCATCATCGGCACCGACCCTGAGTTGGACCGCGCCATCGGCATTGCGGCACAGGTGGCCGCCACCGACCTCACCGTGCTCATCACGGGCGAGAGCGGCACGGGTAAGGACGTGTTTCCGAAGATCATACACCAAAACAGCGCACGCAAGCACGGACAATACTTTGCCGTGAACTGCGGCGCCATCCCTGAAGGCACCATCGACTCGGAGCTGTTCGGTCACGAGAAAGGTGCTTTCACTGGTGCCGTGGGCGAGCGCAAAGGCTACTTCGAGATTGCCGACAAAGGCACCCTCTTCCTGGACGAAGTCGGCGAGTTGCCGCTTTCCACCCAAGCAAGATTGTTGCGTGTGCTCGAAAACGGCGAGTTCATTCGCGTTGGCGGCTCCAAGGTGATGAAAACCGACGTCAGAATCGTGGCCGCCACCAACGTCGACCTGCCTTTGGCCATCGAGAAAGGCCGTTTCCGCGAGGATTTGTATTACAGGTTGAACACCATCCCGATTCACATCCCCGCCTTGCGCGAAAGGAAAGGCGACATCCCGCTCTTGTTCCGCAAATTTGCCGCCGACTTCGCCGAGCGCAACCACATCCCCGCCATCATGCTGACACCCGATGCCATGAAGATGATGGAAAACTACCGTTGGGACGGCAATGTGCGCCAATTGAAGAACGTCACCGAGCAAATCTCCATCATGGAGACCGAACGTACCATCACGGCGGAGACCTTGACAAAATACCTACCCAACAGGGTGCAAAGTGCGTTGCCCGTGTTGCTGCCCCATGACGATTCGATGGACAGCGTCAGCGAGCGCGACCTGCTCTACCGCGTGCTCTTCGACATGAAGAAAGACATCGCCGAGCTGCGTGCCCAGGTCAACAACATGAATGCGGGTCGCCCAGCGGAACAAAGCTATGCACAAAACAACCCCGTTACCCAGATCGGCGACACCGTGGTGACGCGCGTCAACCAAAGCGAGCCTAAGGTAGCCGAACCTGAGTTTGCCGAGTTCGTCCCTGCCGAAGAAGCGCATTATGCCACAGGTGCAACGCCTGAGACCTTATCTCTTGAGCATCATGAAAGGGAGATGATCATTAAGGCGCTGGAAGCCCACAGAGGCAAGCGCAAAGACGCCGCCAAAGCCTTAGGTATCAGTGAACGCACACTATATCGTAAAATCAACGAATACGGCATCGACCTATGAAGATGAAGGCGAAGATAGCTGTTTTGGTGCTGGCATTGGCTTGGATTTGTCAAGGCTGCGGCATCTATTCCTTCTCAGGGGCTTCGATACCCGCCGAAGCAAGAACCATATCGGTGGACTACTTTCCCAACCACGCCCAACTCGTCAACCCGCTGCTGAGCGACAACTTCACCACCGCCCTGCGCGACGCGATGAACAGCCAGACTACACTAGACATGGTGGAATCAGGAGGCGACCTGGCCTTTGAAGGCGAAATCACCGACTACAAGACCACCCCTGTTGCCATTACGGGGCAGACCGCTGCCTTGAACCGCCTCACCATCACGGTAAGGGTGCGCTTCACCAACAACATCGACGATTCCAAGGACTTCGAACAGACCTTCTCACGCTACGAGGACTACCCCAGCGACCAAGACCTGAACTCGGTGCAAGAGTCGCTCACCTCAACCATTATTGAACAACTGGTGGAAGATATATTTAATAAGGCGTTGGTAAACTGGTAATTATTAATGAGGAATGCTGAATGAGGAATGTGGAATGTGGAATGTGGAATGTGGAACAACTCTAAACTCTAAACTTTAAACTTTAAACTTTAAACTAACAACAACTCTAAACTCTAAACTCTAAACTGAAAAGATGGATGGCAAGCAACTGATAGGATACATGGCGAGGCCGGAGAGGCTGAAAGGCGAGGCCGTGCAGGAGATGGAGCAGCTGGTGGCGGACTATCCCTATTTCGCCATCGGGCAAGCCTTGCTGACCATCGCCTATCAGAACACCGACGACCAGCGTTACGACAGCCAGCTCAGGCGCACAGCGGCCCTCATGCCCAACCGCGACAAACTGCGTCTGTTCACCGTCATCGCCAAGCATCGCTTCGAGAGCGAGCCTGACATTCCTGCCCTACCCGACGAATTCATGCCCGCAGCGCCTGAAGCCAACACACCTACCGACAACGTGTTCTCTTCCATCGAGAGCATCGAGACCAAAGAAGAGCAAAACAGCGGCATCATCCGTGAAAAGGTGTTCATCATCCCCGAAATCGACCTCAGCGGCAGCCAAGAGGAACTTTCGGCCGAAATGGCCCTCTTGGAAGAGAAGCGGAAGTCCTTGGACGAGCTGAAAGCCATCATCGCCGCACGTCTGAAACAAATCGAGGAAGAAAAGCAAAAGAAGGAAACCGAGCAGTCTGAGCCAAAGAAATTGTCGCGCAAAGAGCTGATAGACAAGTTTATCCTTGAAAACCCGAGCATCTCGAGGCCTAAGGCGGAGTTCTACAACCCCATCTCGGTGGCGCAAAACAGCATCATCGACCAGGAGAATATTGTCAGTGAAACTTTGGCCAAAATCTATGAAAAACAAGGGTATTTTGAAAAGGCAATATCAATTTATGAAAAATTAGGCTTGAAATATCCAGAAAAAAGTCGTTATTTTGCAGCCCAAATTGAACGGATAAAAGAAAGTCAAACTTAAATCAATAGAAATGTACACATTAGTAGTAATTTTAATCCTGATTGTCAGTGTGTTATTAGGATTGATCGTTCTGGTTCAGAACTCAAAAGGTGGCGGTTTGGTCTCCAATTTCGGAGGTGCCAACCAGATGATGGGCGTTCGTCAGACGACCGATTTCCTTGAAAAAGCCACATGGACTTTGGCTGGCGTGCTCGTCGTGCTCTGCCTGATTTCGAGCTTCACCCTGCCCAAAGGCAACAAAGAAGGCACCCCGAAGAGCGAAGTCAGTTCGCAAATCGAGACCGTTCTGCCCAGCGCTCCTGCCACGGAGGCTCCCGCCGCAACAATGGAAGCTCCCGCTACGACGGAAGCACCCGCTGAACAAGAATAAGCCGCTTTCGAAGCAACCCATAAAAAGCCAAGGTGGAAACGCCTTGGCTTTTTTGGCTTGAAACACTATTATTTCACATTATTTAAAAAATAAGTCGTATTTTTGCAACTTATTAACAACCACTTCAAATGCATAAAGTTTTTTTACCAATATTTCACTATTTCAGCAACCATAAAGTGCTGATGTACATAATTTTAGCAGCCACTGCTTTACTTTTTCTCTTCTTTGGCCTCAAACTCAAATATGAGGAAGATATCTCCAAACTTCTCCCCTCTTCGAGCGTTGAGAGCCAGTTGGCCTTCACTTCCATCGAGTTGAAGGACAAGATTTACCTTCAAGTGACCTCTGCCGACGAGCCGTTATCGCCCGAAACATTGTGCGAGCGCGCTGATGAATTCGTCGACCTGCTGTTTGAGAAAGACTCATCAAGCCATTTCATTTCCAACATCTTGTACAAGATGGAGCCAGAATTGGCCATCAATGGCTTGGACTTCATGTTGGAACATCTTCCCTCGTTTGTCGACACCTCGGCATATGCTGCCTTTGAGGAAGCCTTGCAGCCCGAGGCCGTCGAAGCCCAGATGTGGGTCAACTATGAGCAGATAATGGAAGACGAGACGGGTGACATCACCCAAGCCATTGCCTACGACCCGCTCAACCTCCGCCATGCCATCATCGGTGATGCCATGGAAGGCGCCCTTGGCAACTTCAACATCATCGACGGGCATCTCTTCTGTCCCGACAGCACCGTGGCCTTAGCCTATCTCGCCCCTGCCTTCCGTTCACTTGACTCCAAGGCGGCCACCGAGTTCAGCCGCATGCTGAAACACGCCAAAAAAGAATTTGAGGCCTCACATCCCGACGTGAAGGTGCATGCCCATGGCGACCCCATCGGCAGCGTGTCGAACTCAAGACGCATCAAATCCGACCTCGTGGTGACGGTGGGCATCTCCATCGTCCTCATCCTGATACTTATCGGATTATGTTTCAGAAGCCTTCCATTCATTTGGAAACTGCTTTTCCCCATATTCTACGGTGTGGCATTCTCGCTCGCCTGCATCTATTGGATCAAGGGTGGCATGTCGCTGATGGCCTTGGGATTGGGAGCCGTGGTATTGGGCGTTGGCATCAGCTACTGCCTGCACGTGCTCATCCATCATTTCTTCGTCGGCGACCCAGAGAAACTGCTGCTGGATGAATCGACGCCCGTGTTTTTGGGCTGCATCACCACCGTGGGCGCCTTCTGCAGTCTGCTGTTCACCGAACGCGACCTGCTCCGAGCCTTCGGCATGTTTGCCTCGTTCGCC
>JAEEGG010023268.1_pt1 | contig 12113 bp, 13 predicted proteins | sample 9134161 | NCBI WGS metagenome assembly JAEEGG01 (sample SAMN16246543, study PRJNA631951) | gut metagenome | biome: gut microbiome; feature: rumen; material: CR-attached | host: Bos | place: Iran: Karaj | collected 2018-10 | reverse complement strand
CGCTTGTAGGTGAGAAACACCACGCCGTTCCAGCGCGGGTAGTTGATGTCGAGCCACACCTCATCGTATTTGAGACGGTCGGGCTTGACGCTTCCGTCTGCCATGAAGGTAGCCACTTGGCGCGGTTTCTTCAGTGTCAGTTCAGCGCTGTCGTTGGCCTCGAAGAGGAACGGGAGCACGACGCTTGGCATGGTTTGTCCGTCGATAGTTGTCGGCAGGCTGTCGACAAGCCAATAGCTGTGCTCCGGCATGTCGATGCGGAGGTAAGCCTGCGGCTTGGGGGTGTAATCACCACCGCCGCACGCCGCAAAGAGCATCGTCGCAAGGGCGAACCATATTAGTATATTGTTGACTTTCATATTCTTTAACCTTTAACCTTAATCCTTTAACCTTTTTTCCGTATCTTTGCGCCGTGAACCGCATCAGTCATTTCCTCCGTGCGAAGACGCAGTACAACCTGCACTCGCCCTTCGTCTACCGTCTCTACACCGAGGTGCTCTTCTCGCACTGTCGCGGCCGCGGCCGCTCTGCTGCCGATGTCGTATGGCGCCTGGAGGAATACTACGGTCTCCCCCACTCCGGCCACTTCACCTTCAGCACTCCCGACGGGGACTTCCTTGTTGTCGCCGACACCCGTTCCGAAGAATGGGATGCCGTCGTTGCCAGCAAGGACTGGCAGGTCACTCTCGACCTTTATTCCTGCGGCGTGGCCGTCAGCAGCCCGCGCCTCAGCAAGCAGCACTTCCTGCTGCGTTAACGCATCTGCTTTCCGTCGAGCATGGGCACGAAACTGTAGGTGCCGCAATGCTCCACATGCCATTCCTCACGGCTCTCGCCCTGCTTGGTGATGCGCAGCATTTCCTGCTCACCCTCGCCGAGGGGTATCACCATTATGCCGCCTACCTTGAGCTGTGCCATTAGGGCCTCGGGTATCTCGGGGGCACCGCAGGTCACTATGATGCGGTCGTAGCTACCGGCGAGCCCTTGGTAGCCGTCGCCGAGGAAGCACTGCGCACGGTAGCCCGTTTCGCGCAGCAGCTTGCGCGTCTGCTCGAATAGGCCTTTCTGCCTCTCAATGGTGAAGACCTTGGCGCCCATGGCACACAGCACGGCGGTCTGGTAGCCGCTGCCGGTGCCTATCTCCAGCACCCGCATGCCGGGCTTGAGATCCAGCAACTGGCTCTGCGCCGCCACCGTGGAGGGACGCGAGATAGTCTGCTCGCAGTCTATCTTCAGGGCGCGATCCTCATAGGCGTAGGCATCGAGGGCGCTGCCGATGAACCAGTGACGCGGCACGGTGTCCATGGCCTTCAGCACCGCCTCGTCGGAGATGCCTTTGGCACGCAGCGTCTCCACCATCTGGTGGCGCAATCCTTTATGCTTGTATGTATCCTCGCGCGTCATTCGTCCACTCCTTGGAAAGCCTGCGCACGCAGGGTGATGGTGGTGTTCTGCGGCGTCACCATGACGGCGGGCATGCCCTCTTCAGTGACGTGGCCTATGATGTGTATCTCGCTGAGGTCTTTAATCTTGTCGTAGTCCTTCTGGCTGACGGTGAAGAGCAGCTCATAATCCTCGCCGCCGTTGAGGGCGCAGCTGACGGGCAGCATGTTCTTGCTCATCTCGGAGCATACGCGCGAGGTCTGGTAGTCGATGGGCAGATGCTCCTCGTACACCTCGCAGCCGCAGTGCGAAGCATGGCAGAGGTGCAGCACGCTGTCGGCGAGGCCCTTGCCGATGTCGGTCATGGAGGTGGGCACCACGCCTTTCTCAGCCAGCAGTTTCACGATGTCGAGGCGGGGCTCTGGTTTCAGGAAACGCTCGAGGACGTAGTCATAGCCCTCCAGGTCGGGCTGGAAGTCAGGGTTGGCTTGGTAGGTTACCTTCTCGCGCTCGAGCACCAGCAGGCCTGCATAAGCGCTGCCGAGGTCGCCGCTGCAACATACAAGGTCGTGCAGGGCGGCACCACGACGGTAGGTTATCTTGCCGGGCTCCACGCTGCCGATGGCGGTGACTGTGAGCACCATGCCGGCACGCGAGGTGCCTGTCTCGCCACCCACGAGGTCCACGTCGTAGCGCTCGCAGCAGAGGCGCACGCCGGCGTAGAGCTCGTCGAGAGCCTCGACGGAGTAGCGGTTGCTGACGGCCACGCTCAGCAGCACCTGGTGCGGCGTGCCGTTCATGGCGGCGATGTTGCTCAACGCCACGGCCACAGCCTTGTAGCCGAGGTGCTTGAGGGGCGTGTACATCATGTCGAAGTTGACGCCCTCGACGAGGGTCTGAGTGTTGACGAGCGTCAAGGGGCTGCCCTCTATCACGGCGCAGTCGTCGCCCACACCCATGACGGTGGAGTCGTTGCGCTGCTCAAGGTCAGCGGTGAGGCGCTCAATCAGCGCCACCTTGCCCATATGGCTTATCTCTGTCCTTCCTTCCTGGTATTCCACTTGTTCTTGCATAGCTATCCTATCAATCTGTCTATCAATATTGCCGCCGCCACCGAGGCGTTGAGGCTCTCGGCGGTGCCGCCGATGTTGGGGATGAGCACGGGATGCGTGACATGCTCCATGGCCTCTGGTCCGATGCCGCGGCTTTCGTTGCCTATGAGGAGCACGGCGGGAAAATGCACGGATGCGCCAATGCCTGAATGTGCAAGTGGCTCGCCTTGCAGGGAGGCGCCGAAGACAGGCATGCCGCAGGCAGCAAGCCATTGCGGCAGGTCGACATACTCCACCCGTGTGCGGAACACGGCGCCCATGGAGGCTTGCACCACCTTGGGGTTGTAGCAAGAAACCGTGTCGGGTGAACAGACGATATGCCTGATGCCGTACCAATCGGCCGTGCGCATCATGGTGCCCAGGTTGCCGGGGTCCTGTATCCTGTCGAGGGCCAGGACCAATGATGAATGATTAGTGATGAATGATGAATTGTCGGGGCGTTCGAGGAGCATCCACACCTGGTTGGGGGTGCGCATGTTGGAGAGGCGCTCCAGCTCGGCCTGCGACACTTCGTAGCACTCGGGCACAGCGTCTATGGCATTGGCCGACAGCCACTCCGCAGTGGCGCACACCACCCTGACGGTAAACCCAGAAACCAGTGCCTCGCCGCAGAGCTTGGGCCCTTCGACAACAAAGACCGCCTCCTCGTCGCAGCGGCGCTGCTGTCGGTAGGCGGCCAAGTCCTTGAGTTTATTTTTGCTTATCACTTACAACTCAATGTACATATTGTGTTCCTGTGCCAGACGGCGCAAGTTGATAATGGCGTAACGCATGCGGCCAAGGGCCGTGTTGATACTCACGCCGGTACGGGCAGCGATGTCCTTGAAGTCGCATTTGCCGTAGTGGCGAAGAATGACCACGCGACGCTGCTCTGGCGGCAGCATCTTGACAAGCTTGCGGATGTTCTGGCCCGTCTGCTTGCGCATGATGGCATGCTCGGCGTTGTCGTCGGGGAACTTCAGGTTGTCCAGCACGTCGCTCTCCGGACGGTTGGGCACCATGGGCATCTTGTTGTTGCGGCGGAAGTGGTCAACGATAAGGTTGTGGGCTATGCGCATCACCCAGTGGACGAACTTGTTCTCGTCCTTGTACTGGCCGCTCTTGATGGTCAGCACCACCTTATAGAAGGTGTCCTGGAAGATGTCGTCGGCGGTCTCCTTGTCTTTCACCACCGAAAAGATGTAGCCGTACACCTTGGCCTGGTAGCGTTCAAGGAGAGTCTCAAAGCACGAGGTGTCACCTTCCTGATAGCGGATGATGAGCTCGTTGTCTGTCAGTTGTCTGGTCTTTACGTCCGTCATTTCCTTCTGATTTTAAGGAGTTAAACTGATAGTCGTGCTTCGATAATCGAGGGTTTGGTTATACTTCAATTCGGGTGCAAAGATACACCTTTTTTTTAATATAGGAAAAAAATCTACTTTTTTTTCACTTTTTTAGTATGCCGGCCGGCACGAAAATTGCATTTTGAAAATTTTAACAGGGAGTGCGAGGGAGTGCAGGACGATAGTTTGGAGTTCAGGGAGTTCAAGGAGTTCAGGACGATAGTGGAGGGAATTCGAGTAATTCGCCTAAAATTAATATTCGCATAATTCGTTAAATTCGCCGTTTCTTTATCAAGTATTGGGGAATGCATGCCAATGGTATGGCGTTCAATAACATTTGTCCTCGCACTCCTTGAACTCCATGAACTCCCTGAACTCCCTGAACTCCCTGAACTCCTTGAACTCCTTGAACTCCTTGAACTCCCTGAACTCCTTGAACTCCCTGAACTCCCTGAACTCCATGCACTCCCTGAACTCCTTGAACTCCCTCGCACTCCCTATAATTCTCCGTTTATTTACATCTTCCAGAAATTCATTCGTATGCCGGCGTAGGCCATGATGCCGTGCACGGGTCCCCAGACGAGGGTGGGGTCGAAGGTGGCGGACCAGGGGTTGGCAGCGTTGACCACGGGGTTGGGCTGACGGTAGTTGGTGAGGTTCTCGCCACCGACATAGAGGGAGAAATGGCGGAACTCGCGCGTCACCTGCAGGTTGAGCTGCGGGTAGGCAGGGAACTCCTCGCCGCTGACCAGTGTGCCGTCGGCGTCGAGGTAGGCTGGCACGCGGCCGCCGCCGTTGAGCTGCAGGGTGAGGTCGACCTGCCACACCGCCAGCATGGGCTTCCAGCTGAGGGTGACGAGGCCTTTGTAGCGGCTCTGCAGCGGCTTCTCGAGCAGCTGGCCGTCGTAGGTGCAGCGCACGTAGTTGTAGCGGAAGGCGGCGAGGATGTTGAGGTCTTCGGTGATGTCGTAGGAGGCGTCGACCTGGGCTGTGTGCGAGAAGGAGCGTCCGTCGAGGTCGGCGATGACGATACGCGTGGGGTCGCTGTCGTAGTCGACCACAGCCTGGTTGATGAAGTCGGTGTAGTAGTACTCGGCGTTGAGGGTCACCGTGCGGTCGCCTGCGGGGATGTAGAATGCCATGCTGATGCCGCTGTTCCAGGCCTCCTCCTGCCGTGTGACGCTGTCGACGAGGGTGCGGCCCGAGGTGAGCAGGTAGTGGTGCTCGGCCAAGGCATGGGGTGTGCGGTAGCCCTTGCCCGTGGAGGCGCGGAGCGTCACCCAGTCGGTGGGCACCCACTTCACATGCAGGCGGGGGGTGACATAGATGCGGTCGTAGAGACTGCTGTAGTCGGCCCGCAGGCCCGCCATGGCGGTGAACTTATAGTTGGGCTTGTAGGTATACTGCGCATAGGCGCCGGGGGTGTACTCTATAGTTGAAAGTTGAGAGGTGAAGGTTGAAAGGGTCTCGTCCATAAGGTCGGCATTGAGACTGAGGCCGGCGGAGAGGTTGTGGATGTCGCTGAAGTCGTGCTCCAGCACCAGCTGGGCGTTGAGGTTCTGCTGGCGGTCGGCATAACTCTTCGGGCCGAAGGAGCCGTCGAGGTTGTAGAGGCTGCCGGTGGCCAGCAAGGCCAGGTTGGTGTTATGCTCGCGGTTGAGCAGGAAGGCGTGCTTCATATAGGCGTCCATGCGCTGTGCGTCAAGGAGCACGCGGTAGGGGTTGGCGTTGAATGAGAGGAGCTGTCCGCCCTCGCGTTCCTCCTGCAGGTAGCCCATGCCGACATGCATGATGTAGCGGCCTTTCTGGTATTTCCAGCGGTTCTGCAGGTGCAGTTGCTGGAGATTGGGCGAGTCGTGCCAGCCGTCGCCGTTCTCGTCCATGTGCATGAAGTCGCGCTCGTAGTGTGCCAGCACCTCGGTGCTGAGGTGGTGGTTGATTTGGATGTTGCCCATGGCGTTGCCTTCGACTTTGAGGTGGCTGTCGGTGTAGAGGTTGAGCAGCAGGCCCGGCTCGTCCTCGGGCTTGAGGTATTCCACGTTGATCTGGCCGGTGATGCTCTGCGGACCGTTCTTGACGCTCGACGCCCCCTTGCTCACCGATATGCTCTTCATCCATGCGCCAGGCACATAGCCCAGCGAATAGGGCATGGCGGCGCCGAGGGTGACGGGCTGGTTCTCGAGCAGCATCTGCACATATTGGCTGCTGAGGCCCAGCAGCTTGATTTGGCGCGCGCCCACGGCGGCATCGTTGTAGTTGACGTCGACCGAGGGATTGGTGACGAAGCTCTCGCCCAAGTTGCAGCAGGCGGCACGGAAGAGCTCGTCCTGCCCTATCTCGGTGCCGTTCTGGGCTCCGCCCATACGCGATACACCTTCGGCCTTGCGCTGCTGGATGGATACCTCTTCCAGCGTGCGGCTGCGTGTGGTGTCGGTCTGTGCTCCGACACCAATGGCTGCCAGCATGAAGAGGCTGGCAACAAAAAGTCTTTTTATCATGATTGTACGTTTATCTGACTATTGTAACATTAATGAGTAGAAACATTAATGCATCGCAATCAGACTCTCAGTACAGTAACGGTGCTCGCCTTGCCTCCCGGAGGGGCGGCGGCATTTGGCGACCCCATATGCCTGATGGCAGGGGTCTGTGATTCTATATTGTAGGATGTGAATAGCTGGAACAGGAATGGCTGCAGCGGCATGTCGACGTGCGCCGTCACCGAGGGCACATAGTCCGACAGGTGTATTGTCTTCACGGTCATACATCCATTCTCGCCGGGGCAACACCCTGTGTCGGCCGGTATAGTCAGCGCTATCCGTCCTGTGCACGAACATTTCTCCACCGATACCCCCGATACTCCCAATAGCATCAGTGTCAGCATGATGGCGGATAAAAATATGTTCGTGGCACGTTTCATTACGGGTGCAAAAGTACTAAAAAATGTCGAAATGCTGGAAAATTTCTATCATTGATTCGCTGCGCTCACGAAGATACTTCATTTCGGGAATATCAAAAATATTTTGCCATTCCGCTCAACTTTCGTATTTTTGCATCCAAATTGATGAATTATGAAACGTATATTATTTATCCTCGCGATTCTCACCTTTCACCTCTCACCTTTCACCTCTCGCGCCTGCACCAACCTCATTGTCAGCAAGGGAGCCTCGGCCGACGGCAGCACCTTCATCACCTATGCCGCCGACAGCCACACGCGCTACGGTCAGCTGCGCTACTGCCCCGCTGCCGACCATCCCGACGGCGCCACGCTGAAGCTCTACAACTACGGCTCGCTGAAGTTCCAGATAGAGATACCGCAGCCGGCGCACACCTACCAGGTGGTGGGCTTCATCAACGAGCACCAGCTGGCCATCGGCGAGACCACATGGGGTGGCCGCAAGGAGCTGGAACACGGCCCCGGCACGGGCATCGACTACGGCAACCTCATCTATGTCACCCTGCAGCGCGCCCGCAACTGCCGCGAGGCCATCAAGGTGATGCACGAGCTGGTCTCCACCTACGGCTATAGCGACGGCGGCGAGACTTTTTCCATTGCCGACCCCGACGAGGTGTGGATATACGAGATTATCAACAAAGGCGACGAGAAGGGCGCCGTGTGGGTGGCGCGCCGTGTGCCAGACGGCTACATCAGCGGCCACGCCAACCAGGCCCGCATCACCACCTTCCCCTGGGAGGGGAAAAAGGTAAAGAACAGTATCAGCAGCAAGAACATGAAACGTATCTTCGACCCCGAAGTGGAGTGTGTCTATAGCGAGGATGTGGCGGCTTTTGCCCGCAAACACGGTTTTTATAGCGGTTCCGATGCTGATTTTTCCTTTGCCGACACCTACAACCCACTGACCTTCTCGGGCCTCCGTGCTTGTGAGGCACGCGTATATGCCATGTTCAATCGCGCCGCCGACGGCATGCAGCGCTATGAGAAATTCGCCATGGGCGACGCCACCGCCGAGCGGCTGCCGCTGTGGGTGCAGCCCAGCCGTAAGCTCACCGTGCAGGACTGCATGGCACTCATGCGCGACCACTTCGAGGGTACGCCCATGGATATGACGCAGGATGTCGGCGCCGGCCCCTTCCATTGCCCCTACCGCTGGCGCCCGATGGACTTCGAGGTCGACGGACAGAAATATGTCCACGAGCGTGCCATCAGCACCCAGCAGACGGGCTTCTCGTTCGTGGCACAGTGCCGCAGCTGGCTTCCCTCCAAGCTCGGCGGCGTCATCTGGTTCGGCGTCGACGACACCTACAGCACCGTCTACTGCCCCATCTACTGCGGCGTCACCCAGGTGCCAGTATGCTTCGAGGAGGGCAACGGCAGCATGAGCCGCTACAGCGAGACCGCAGCCTTCTGGCTCTTCAACCGCGTGGCCAACTTCTGCTACCTGCGCTACGACTCGATGATTGTCGACGTGCGGCAGGTGCAGCAGGAACTGGAGACCGACTTCGTGCGCGACGAGCAGGCCCACGCCCGCCGCTGGGCACAGGAGGACAACGAGCACCGCTTAGTGGGCGAGCTCAACCGCTTCAGCAACGAGCGTGCCGAGAAGATGATGCGCCGCTGGAAAGAACTCGACCAACTGCTCCTGATGAAATACATCGACGGCAACATCAAGACCGTCGAGAACGGCCGCATCAAGACCACACCGACGGGCGTCGTCACCGGCATCAAGCAGCCCCCCTACCCTGCCTGGTTCTACCGCCAGATAGTCGACCAGCACGGCGACGTGATACGCGAAAGGTAACGGCGAATTATAAGAATTATACAAAAGCTTTAAATATATCAATGCGAATTACTCGAAATGCGACGACAATTCGAGTAATTCATTTTTTTTTCATATTGATGTCACAAATTGGGGTGGTTTGTCGTTTAATAGGTGAATCGGTTCGAAGAAACAAACAAAATTAATAACTCAAAAATAAAAATGTTATGAATACAATGTCAATTTTGCTCAACATTGATCCGTATTGGTCTAGCGACCTTACAGCTCTCATTGCCGTGGTTGTTGCGCTGTCAATCCCCATCGTGATAGCGGTGCTTTCATACCGTCGCAGGGTGAACGAAACCAACAAGAGGGCCCAGGTAATCATGGCCGCGCTGGAGAAGGACAGCGGCACGGTGCCCGAGGAGCTGATAAACAGCCTCAACAAACCCAAGAAGAGCCTCAAAGAACGTCTGCTCAGCAAACTGTTATGGGGTTTGGTCTGCACGATTTTGGGGCTTGGCTTTATCATTCGGCACTATGTTTCACCGGCCGACTGCGGAAATGAGCTCGGCATCGGCGGAGTCGCCCTGCTTGCTGTAGGAGTGGCATTTCTAATCTACTATTTCGTTGGCCGCCGGACGCTGAAAAAAGAGATAGAGGCCGAGGAGAAAGAAAATAATGTTTGAATTTTGATGATTAATAGGGGACGATGACAAGAGAACGATTCATCGAGCTGGTGACAGCCGAGCAGGAGCCATTGCGACGGTTCCTGCTTGCCCTGTGCGGTGGCGACCGTGCCATATCCGAGGACATTGCGCAGGACGCGCTTGTCAAGGCATACCTTGCCTCCGGTGAGTTTGTGGAGCACTACAAGTTCCGCACGTGGCTCTTCAAGATTGCCTACCGCACGTTCCTCGACTACGCCAAGCGGCCACACCGGTTGGCAGAACCGCTTGACGAGAGAATCGAGGGCGGAGAACGGGCCGATGCCACATTCCGCTACGAGGCATTATACCACGCTATCGACCAGCTGCCGGAACAGTCACGCGCCGCCGTGCTGCTCTACCATATCGAAGGCTATTCCTTCGGCGATATCGCCACTATCACCCATAGCAACCCCATCGCCGTGCGCCAACGACTGTCGCGCGGGCTGAGACAACTGAAAATAATCCTTGAGAGATGAAACAGAACGAAACCTTTAAAGCGATGCTCGCCGACTATCAGCCCAACCTGGGCGATAGCGACAAATATATAAGCAATCTTCAGCGACGGCTGGATGCCATTGAAACCGTGAAGCAGATGTACGAGACAGAACGCCGAAAGATGCGCAACCGTCTGATTGTTGCCTTCGTATCGGGTGGCATTGCCGGTGTTGCTATGGCTTTCTACATTATGTTGCACCCCATAGCCCCAATTACAATGGACCAGTTACCGGCCCAATGGATGGTTGCAAATGTAAACATTATCGTCAAAGTGTTGGCAATAACTGTGTTCAGCGTACTGATAGCTATCGTCAGCACCTTGTTCTATCAGATTTTCAAGAAAGATTACTCCGCGCTGACGTCATCGTCGTGGTAGCAGAGGGCGCACACTATTTGATGTGCAGTTCGTGGCCCATGCGGTCCTGCTTGGTCTTCAGGTACCGCTCGTTGTATTTGTTGGGCTGCACCACACAGGGCACTATCTCGGTGACTTCGAGGCCGTAGCCCTCGAGCCCGGTGCGCTTTATGGGGTTGTTGGTGATTAGGCGCATCTTGGTGACATGCTGGTCGCGCAGTATCTGTGCGCCAATGCCGTAGTCGCGCTCGTCGGCCTTGAAGCCCAACTTGAGGTTGGCGTCGACAGTGTCGAGGCCTTCCTCCTGCAGGTGGTAGGCCTTGAGCTTGTTGACCAGACCTATGCCACGGCCCTCCTGGCTCATGTAGGCTATCATGCCCTTGCCCTCGGCCTCGATCATCTCCATGGCGCGGTGCAGCTGCTCGCCGCAGTCGCACTTGCACGAGCCGAAGATGTCGCCCGTGGCGCAGCTGCTGTGCACGCGCACCAGCACGGGCTCGTCTTCCTTCCACTCACCTTTCTTGAGCACCATGTGGGTGTTGCCGTTGTCGAGCTGGGTGTAGGCTATGAGCTGGAAGTTGCCCCACTGGGTGGGCAGGAAGACCTCCTCCTCCTTGCGGATGAGGGTCTCGTGGGCCACGCGGTAGGCTATGAGGTCCTTAATGGTGATAATCTTCATGCCGAAGCGCTTGGCAACCTCCTGCAGCTGTGGCATGCGGGCCATGGTACCGTCGTCGTTGATAATCTCGATGAGGGCACCGGCGGGCTGCAAGCCTGCCAGACGGGCCAGGTCGACGGCAGCCTCGGTGTGGCCGGCACGCACCAGCACGCCGCCGTTGCGGGCGCGCAGGGGGTTGATATGGCCTGGACGACCGAGCTGGTCGGCAGTGGTCTTAGGGTCGGCAAGGGCACGGATGGTAGAGGCACGGTCGTGCATCGAGACACCCGTGGTGCAGCCGTCGAGCAGGTTGTCGACGGTCACGGTGAAGGGGGTGCCGAGGAGCGACGTGTTGTCGTGCACCTGCATGTCGAGCTGCAGCTCGTGGCAGCGCTGCTCGGTGATGGGGGCGCAGAGCACGCCGCGGCCGTTCTTGAGCATGAAGTTGACATGCTCGGGGGTTATCTTTTCGGCGGCCATGATGAAGTCGCCTTCGTTCTCGCGGTCTTCGTCGTCGACCACAATGACGAACTTGCCATTGCGGAAATCTTCGATTGCTTCCTCTATAGTGTTGACTTTAAACTCCATACTGCTATATACACTGTATCGTTAAGAATTGCAAATATACAAAAAAAAGATTAATTGCCGTCATAATCCCGGCAACGGTGGCAAGCCCGAATGGAAAGAGTGCTTACTTCAGTGGCGTAAGGGTGGTGCGGCGGTTCTTGGCGCGGCCTTCGGGGGTGTCGTTGTCGGCCACGGGACGGCTTTCGCCATAGCCACGGTAGGTGAGGCGGTCGGCACTGACACCGCGGAGAATCAGGTAGTCGTAGACCGCCTTGGCGCGACGTTCACTCAGCACAAGGTTGTCCTCGTCGCTGCCCACAGCATCGGTATGGCCACCCACTTCGAGGCGCAGGCGTGGATGGCGCTGCAGCGCTTCGGCCAGACGGTCGAGTTCGGCCAGCGAAGTCTCGAGCAGTGTAGCCTTTGCTGTCTCGAAGAAGATGTTCCTGAGCGTCACAGTGTCGCCAAGGGTGAGCAGGTTCTCGGCCTGGCGGATGGGGTCGATGAATGTTATACGCTCGGGACGTGACGGTGCGGGCATGACGAAAGAGTAGATGTCCTGGTTGCCGTATCCGTCGGGACGGTCGCTGCTGAAGAGGGCCGTGCGGCCGTCGGGGGCAACGATAAGGTTGTTCTCGTCGCCGGTGGTGTTGATGGGGTAGCCGAGGTTGACGGGCGTGCCCCAGGTGCTGTCGCTGGTGCGCTTCACCATGTAGAGGTCGCTGCCGCCCATGCCCATGCGGCCGTCGGAGGCGAAGTAGAGGGTCTTGTCGTCGAAATGGATGTAGGGTGCCGT
>JAEEGG010023264.1_pt1 | contig 12114 bp, 10 predicted proteins | sample 9134161 | NCBI WGS metagenome assembly JAEEGG01 (sample SAMN16246543, study PRJNA631951) | gut metagenome | biome: gut microbiome; feature: rumen; material: CR-attached | host: Bos | place: Iran: Karaj | collected 2018-10 | reverse complement strand
GCCCGTCGTTCCGGGTCAGGGGGTACACCCGCCGATCGAGGGGCAACGACGCCCGGCTGAGCCGGTTGGCGAACCGGCCGCAGACCGCGCCGAAGTTCCCCAGCTCCTGCTCGTAGAGGTCCAGCGAATCGAAGCCCAGGACCACGTCCCCCAGGCGGCCCAGGCCGTCCGGTACGATCACCTTCACCACCGCCGCGCCGAAGTCCGTCAGCGTGACGGAGCTGCCCGCCGATGTGGAGATGGTAAAGAGGTGGGCCTCCCGCCCGTCCTTCAGGGTGCCAAAGGTTTCCGTGGTCACGGCCATAGTCTTGCTTCCCTTTCGCTTTTTTTCATGATTACCACAAATTAGGGAGCGTGTCAAGCCGTGCCGACACGCTCCCAAGCGCCTCCTTCCTGTATTGATAAGCTTGTATCCTCAGCCCTGCATCTTGATGATCTCCCGTTTCAGGTGGTCCATGATCCGCTTCTCCAGGCGGGAGATATAGCTCTGGCTGATGCCCATGGCGTCGGCCACCTGCTTTTGGGTCCGAGGGGACCGGTGCCCCAGGCCGAAGCGCATCTCCACGATCCGCCGCTCCCGGGGGCTGAGCCGGGACAGGGCCGCCCACAGGAGCCGCCGGTCCACCTCGTCCTCCAGCTCCCGGCTCACCTCCTCCCCGTCGGTGCCCAGGATGTCGGAGAGCAGCAGCTCGTTCCCGTCCCAATCCACGTTCAGCGGCTCGTCCAGAGACACCTCCAGCTTCAGCTTGCAGCTCCGGCGCAGGTACATGAGGATCTCGTTCTCGATGCACCGGGAGGCGTAGGTGGCCAGCTTGATCTTCTTCTCCGGGTTGAAGGTGTTCACCGCCTTGATGAGGCCGATGGTGCCGATGGAGATCAGGTCCTCCGCCTGGACGCCGGTGTTCTCAAACTTCCGGGCGATGAACACCACCAGCCGCAGGTTGTGCTCGATGAGCCGATTCCGAGCCGCCTCGCTGGTCTTGGAAAGCTGAACGCAGCTTTTCTCCTCCTCGGGCGACAGCGGCGGGGGCAGGCTCTCCCCCGTGCGGACCAGATACACCCGATACCGCCGGGTGAACAGCCGCGCGTAGAGCCGATAGAAAAACGCTTTGACCTTTTGGAACACGATCCTTCCTCCCTTCATGGAGCGCCGCCGCCGGCAGCAGCGCCTGAAAATCGATGAGCGGCAGAGGCGACCTGCCTGCGTACACGGGCACCGGCGCCTGGCCCGGCCCCGTTTCCACCGTGGCCCGGACCACCTCCACGATCCCCTGCCCCGCCACCATCAGCGGCCGCCCGGGCGGCAGGTCGATCCCCTCCACCAGCACCACGGGCAGGCCCGACAACGGCTCCGTCAGCAGGTTCCCCGAGTCCACGAAGGCGGTGAGGGCTTGGGCTTGGCCGCCCACCGTCAGGGTGACGGTGCGGGTGCATCTCCCCTCGTACCCCCGTTGGACTAAGTGACGAACGGCGCGGACGAGGGGCGGCAGCAGGCAGAAGCTATAGATAGCCGCCCGGAGGGGCACCGTGCCCAGGAACACCCCGCCGGTCCAGGGCCCGGATCGGCCCAGGGTAAGGAGCAGCAGTCCCCCGCCCAGCAGCAACGACGCGGCGAACAGGGAGATAAGGGCCCTGAAATACTCCTTGCGGCTCATGAGCAGCGCCGTCATCAGCAGGCAGGCCGCCCGCCCCGGCACGCTCAGCAGCTGGGGCCATTTCCCTAGAGCGACCAGGTCCCACAGCGCGCCCAAGCCGGACGTAAAGGCCGCCCGAGCCGGGGGTACGGCCACTCCGCCCAGGGCCCCGGCCAGCTGCAGCAACAGCCAGTTCACGGTGAAGTTGTCCAGCAGGAACCACTCCAGGGAGACCCTCATGCCACCTCGACCACCATGATCGTCATGTCGTCCCGCTGGCCCCGGCCCTTGGCCGCCGCCATGAGAGCCGCCGCCATCCGGTCCAGGGGCTGGCCCGAGCCCTTCTTCAGCTCCGCCTCCATGTCCTTGCCCAGCAGATCGTAGACCCCGTCGGTGCAGAACACCAGCCGATCCCGCTGCTTGAGCCGGATGCGGCGGATGTAGGGCCGGGCTTCGTCCACGATGCCGCAGGGCAGCGCCTCGCCGGACAGGGTGCGCACGTTGCCCCCGCGGATGAGGCAGGTGGGCGGCGCGCCGAACTTCACCATCTCCGCCTCCCCGGTGACTAGGTCGATGCTGGCCGCGTCCAGGGTAGCGTAGATCTCCTTCTCCCCTCGGGCGATCAAAAGCCGGTTCACGTTCTCGTAGATCAGCTCCTTCTCCACCCCCAGCCGATACTGGTCGAACAACAGGTCGATGGCGGCCCGGCTCTCCCGGCTGGCCTCCTCGCCGCTGCCCATGCCGTCGGACACGGCGTAGACCACCTTCCCGCTGGGCATCCGAAGCTCTCCGGTCTCATCCCCGCAGACGCTCTCCTCGTCCTCCGGCAGGGAGATGCGGGCCATGCGGGCCGTGAGCCCCTGAAGGGCCTCCATCTCAAAGACGGTCTCCTGCCCATCCCGCCGCTGGTCGATGAGCCGCATGGTCCGATGGAGCTTCCGGCCCACGGCTGAGGCCAGAGCCGCCCCGTTCTCGCTACCCTGGGGGCCCAGCCTGATGGACAGGCACAGGCGGCCAGCGGGATAGTAGGCGTCCACGGACAGAGGCGCGAACCCCCGGCGCATAAGGTAGGGGAGCAGCGCCCCCTCCACCCGCTCGTCCCCCCACCGATCCTCCCGCAGGCGGGCGGCCAGCAGGCTCAGCATGGCGGACACGCCGTTGAGCTGCCGGTTCATATACTCGTTCTGCTCCGCCGCCCGGCGAAGGCCCGCCTCGTGGACGAAGGCCTGGTTATAGGACTGGTAGGCGGAGGTCATGATCTCCCGAAAAAACTTGCAATGGCTGTCCATGGGCGACACGGGCCGCACGGGCTCCCCCCGATCGTAGGCGGACAAAAGGCGCAGCACCGCCTGGTCGAAGTCCCCCTCCTCCCGCTGGCACAGGACCCGGCCCTCACAGCCCACGCACACCCGCCGGGCCGCGCCCAGGGGCCATTCGACGACGAACCGATCCCCTCCCCGCTCCTCGTCGAAGAGGCCGGACAGAGCCCCGCAGAGCCGGGCTGCCTCCTCCACCTCCGCGGCCATGCGGCGCTTCCACCGGTCCATGGCCTCCGCCCCGTTGCGCTCGCCGAACAGGCGGCTGTTGAAGAGGAGCTCCAGCCGACCCATCCACTCTCGGGGCAGGACCAGCACCACCAGGCACGCGATGAGGGCGCTGCCCGCCCGCCAGGTCTCCCCCTCCGCCCCCAGGAATACGGCCAGGACCAGCGCCGTCAGCAGGAAGGCGCCTACGGCATAGGCCCGGCCATAGGGAGACACCAAAGCGGCCATGAGGGCGCACAAGGCCGTGACCCCCAGCAGCAGGGCCCCTTCCTCCAAGGCGAAGGCCAGCAGGGCGGCGGTGAGGATCCCCTCCCCCAGCCCCTCCGGTCCCTTGGTGAAGACCAGGATCAGCACGTACACGTCCAGCAGTATGACCGGCAGGGAGATGCCGCCTACGGCGAAGTCCCCCATGCCCAGGAGCAGCAGCCCCAGGAACGCGGACAGCATCAGCTGCTCCTTCTCCTGCAGCACCGCCAGCCGCCCGGCGTGGCGGAGCAGGGTCCAGCAGCGCTGCATCAACACCACGGCCACGGCGGACAGGGCTAGGGCCAGCAGCGCATAGGCGGAGGACCGCCAGGTCAAAACCATCTCGAAGGGCAGCACCGCGATCTCGCACAGCAGGAATACCAGCATCCGAGCGCTGGAGGGCACGGGCCCCACCACGACCTTCATGAGCCGGGTGAGCAGCACGAAGGCCGCGGCGGCGATCATGACGCCCCACAGGGGTTCCCCGCTCAAAAAGGCGCCTACCACCACCCCGGCCCCGGCAAAGAGGGGGTCGATGCCCGTGAGCTCCGCCGCCGCCATGGAAGCCAAGCCGAAGGGGGCGCAGCTATCCCCCACCCGCACCCGGCAGAGGATCAGGCTCCCCGTGAAGGCGGCCAGCTCCAGCAGATGCTTCGTTGTGTTCGTTCCCTGTTTCTTGCGATCCATGGCCCCATTGTAGACGATGGGCGGGGTCCATTTTCGGCGAATCCGGCACGGGCGTTTGCTATTCTTCCCGACAGGATCGGCGGGGCCTCGGCCTCATATGCTCCCTTCCCTGCCTTCCTGTGGCCCCGTGCCATGAAAACCCTGTCTTGCCCCGGCGGGCCGGATATGGTATACTTGCTGTAAATATGATCCGACAGAAAGGGCGACTATGAGCGAGACGAAGATCATCGCCTTCGAGGGCATCGACGGCACCGGCAAGAGCGTACAGATGGAGCAGCTGCGGACCAGGCTGGAGCAGCGGGGCCTCACCGTGGGCGTTCTGTCCTTCCCGGACTACGACAGCTTCTTCGGGGGCTGCGTGGGACGGTACCTGACCAAAAAGGACGGAGTCTCCGCCAGCGACGTGGATCAGCGGAGCATGGCCCTCTGGTTCGCCATGGACCGGTGGGCGGCCTTCCAGGGCTTCGACTACCGCCGATTCGACGTGCTGCTCATCAACCGGTACGTGCTGAGCAACGCGGTGTATCAGAGCATCCGGGACCGGGACGTGGACAAGCCCGACATCCTGGACTTCGTGCTGGAGCTGGAGCACCGGCAGCTGAAGCTCCCCCTGCCGGACCTGTACCTCATTTTGGACGTGGACCTGTCCGCCGCCCAGGACAACGTGACCAAGAAGGGTTATCGGGACTATGTGGGCGACGAGAAGGACGAATACGAGAAGCAGGATTCCATCCAGCTCCGGGCCCGATCCAAATACCTGTCCTTCGGGGAGCGCCTTTCCAACGTGCAGGTGATCCCCTGCATGGAGGGCGGCGCGCTGCTGCCCATCGAAGCCATCGCCCAGCGGGTATACGCGGCGGCGGAAGGGATTCTGTGATTAAAGGGAGACCGACATGATCCAACGTATGAACTTGCTCCTTCTGTGCGTGCTGCTGGCCCTGAGCCCGGTGGTGGCCGATACCAAGCCCTCCCCCGCCCCCATGACGCCGCCGGTCATCTCCCTGACGGGAGGCGAAGCGCTGACGGTGAACGCCGATTTCACCTTCGAGGACCCCGGCTTCACAGCGACGGACTATACCGGCGCTGACCTGACGGACCGAGTCACGGTGGAGGGGACCGTAGTTCCCTATCTGGTGGGCGAATACGTCCTCACCTACACCGTAGCGGACGACTACGGCCAGCAGACCCAGGCGACGCGCACCGTCACCGTGGTGCCTGTGGAGCTCCCCGAGGTGGTGCCGCCGCCCCCCAAGACCATCTACCTGACCTTCGACGACGGCCCCTGCTACAACACCGAGATTTTGTTGAACACTCTGAAGAAATATGACGTGAAAGCCACCTTTTTCGTGGTGGGGAACCGGGGCATGGAGGACCTGATCAAGAGGGCCTATGAGGAGGGACACGCCATCGGCGTCCATTCCTACACCCATGTGTATACCGATATCTACGCCAGCGAGGAAGCTTTTCTGGCAGATTTTATGGCCACAGAGGAGGTCATCAAAGCCCAAACCGGCCAATACACCACCATCTTCCGCTTCCCCGGAGGCAGCCACAACACCGCCAGCTGGGACACGCCCGGCATCATGAGCCGGCTCACCAAGATCATGGAGGATATGGGGTATCGGTATTTCGACTGGAACGTGAACTCCCTCGACGCCTCCGACAACAACAACAGCATGACCATCTTCGACTACTACTGCTCCATCCGCAGCCATCTGCAGCCGGACGACAGCTTTAACATCGTCCTGCAGCACGATCTGAACGGCGCCAGCGTTCGGGCGCTGGAGACCTTCATCCCCTGGGCCCTGGAGAACGGCTACACCTTCCTGCCCCTCGATATGACCAGCCCGGTGATGCACACCCCGGTGAACAACTGAATCCTCATCTCCTTCGCCTCCCTCGGGAGGCGTTTTTTTTACAACTCTCTTACGACTCCATTACAACTATGTTGCAGTTTGTCCGAATATGGGGTGTAGGATGAAGGCAGAAAACGGAAAAGGAGAGAGGAACGAAATGAAAAAGCTGATCGTTGTTTTACTGGCGGCCCTGCTGCTCATGAGCGCCGCCTGCCAGCCCACCCCCACGGAGGAGTATGTGGTGAACAAGAAGGACAGCGGCGCGGCGGCAAAGCTGGAGAAGGACACCGCCGAGAGCGCCGAAGCCCGGGGCCCCCAGCGGGTGCCGGACAGGTGGGACGAGGTCTATGAAAGCGATCTCATGACCCTGACCTTCAGCGCGCCCATCCTGCAGAAGGAGGACGGGCTCTACCCCGTGTACCGGACCCGGGCGAACCAGCTCACGGAGGTGGAGCTGGTGAAGTATCTCGACGTCCTCTTCCCGGACCCGGTGGCCGTGCGGCAGAACCTGCCCACCAAGGCGGACATCCAGAAGGAGATGGAGTGGTATCTCAACGAAGCCGAAGCGAAGCTGGCCTGGCAGGACGCGGGCCGGCCCGACGACGGGGTGGACCGAGACGAGACGCCCCTCTCCCGGGAGGAGGTCAACGAGGAGCTGGCCAACTACCAGGCTATGATCCAGAAGGCCCCGGAGACCAACGAAGAAAGCCCAACCACGGGCTACCATATCCCCACCGGCCAGGAGGGCATCCTGGTCTATCGAACGAAGTCCGGGGATTCCCTGATCGTGAATCCCTCCTGGAACGGGAGCCTCTACGCGGGCTTAGGCAGCAACCACACCCACGTGTACCCGCGGTATGAGTATGAGGAGATGAAGCGATTTGACGACGAGGACACTCTCCCCTACACCCCCGTGACCGCGGACCAGGAGAAGTGCGAGCAGGTGGCGAAGGACGCCCTCACGAAGCTGGGCATCGAGGGCATGGTCCTGGTCGAGACGGAGGAGGCGAACCTGATGGACGGCCGCATGTGCCTCGCCGGCGGTTACGAGTGCCTGTTCGTCCGGGACTTCGGAAACTATCCCTATCTCGGGAGCAACTTCGAGCCCGCCCAGAGCCTGACCTACGGGAGCGACGATAGCTTCATGGCCAACAAGTATATCAACGCCGAGGAGCTGCGGCTCTTTGCCGACGAGGCGGGCGTGAAGCTCATCAGCTACAACGCGCCCAAGATGATCGCAGGCATCGAAAGCCAGAACGTGGAGCTGCTGCCCTTCGACCAGGCCCAGGATCGCATCCGCCAGGGGCTGGTCTACGGCCTCACCCGGTGGGCCCAGGACCTGAAGCAGAACGAGCCGGATCTGAAGCTGAACGTGGAGATCTACAGGATCGGCCTCACCAGCTACACCCTCCACGCGCCCAACAGCGAGGACTACTACGAGATGCCCTGCTATGTGGTGTACTACGACCCCTGGCAGCGGCCGGACAGCAGCCGGAACGACAAGACCACGATGCAGGAGACCCTGCTCATCAACGCCGTGGACGGGTCCATCGTGCACACGGATTACGGATATTGACGGATATGTTGCGAAGGGAGGCGCCTTACAGATATCGGAGCAGGGCGGACCGCACGGCGTCCATGCGGGGGTCGGAGAGGCCGAAGTCCATCTGCCGATAGCTCCAGGCGGCCCGGCCGATGCCGTACTTCTCGAAGGCGGCGTGGATCATGCTGTACCAGCGAAGGGCGTCCTCCGGGGAGGCCTTGTCGATGACGCCGTACTCCCCGCAATAAAGGGGCACGTTCCGGGATTCAGCGGTACGAACGGCCTCGGCGAGGAACGCTTCGAAATAGGCGCTGTCCAGATGGCCGTCCGCCGGGAGGGCCTCCAGGCCTGCCTGGGAGCCGTTGAGGTAGCGGCGGCCGGCTTCGGCCATCTCCCCATAGGTGGCCGTGACGGGGATGCGGAAGGACGTTTCCATGGGCGGCATCCAGTAGGCTCCCTGATGGGTGAAGATCAAAGGCTCGTAGCAGTGGAAGTTGTAGACGATGTTCTCGTCGAAGGGCTCCGGCAGGTCCTTCACGGCCGCGGCGCTGTTGTGCCAGTAGCCGCCGATCAGGATCTTCGTTTCCGGCGCATAGGCTCGGATGCGGCGGACGCACGCTGCGGCGATCCGGTTCCACACGGGGCCGTACTCCCTTTCGGTGACCTCGTTGAGAAGCTCGAAGGCCAGCATGCCCGCATATTGGCCGAACCGCCGAGCGATGCGCTCCCACAGGGCGTAGAACCGCTCCTGGTACTTCCCGTTCTCGAAGAAGCCCGCTTCCTGCTCGCCGGGATCGAAGGAGAAGCCGGCGGTCTTGTGCAGGTCCAGCACCATGTTGAGCCCGTTTTCCCGGGCCCAGCCGATGGCCTGTTCCAACCGTTCGTACCCCTGCTCCCGGGGCGCCCCGTATTTGTTCTCCAGCAGCTCGTAATCGATGGGCAGCCGCACGTGGTCGCAGCCCCAGCTTCTGATGACGGCGAAATCCGCCGCCGTGATGAAGGTGTCATACCGTGCTTCGGTGTGATCGCACTGGGAGAACCAGCCTCCCAGATCGATACCCTTCTGAAAACCAGTAAATACGCGCATGATCTTTCCTTTCCTTGAGGGTCGCTTTGTCAGAAAACCGCCCTGCCCCGAGGGGCAAGGCGGCAAAGGAGAAGAAACGGGGGAAGCGTCATCCCTTTACACTTCCCGAGGTAACGCCCTTGATGATGGATTTGCTCAATATGATGTACACGATCATGACCGGCAGGATGGCCAGCAGGATGAACATGTACACCTTGCCCATGTCGAACTTGGAGTAGTCCGCGCTCCTGAGCTGAGCGATCATGATGGGCACGGTCTTCATCTCCGCCTTATCAAGCAACAGGGCGGGGATGAAGTAGTTGTTCCAGGAACTCACGAAGGAGAAGATGGCCTGGACGGCGATGGCCGGCTTCATGATGGGCAGGATGATGGTGTTGAAGGTCCGAAACTCGTTGGACCCGTCCACCCGGGCCGCCTCCACGATCTCCAGCGGCAGCACGCTCTCCATGTACTGCTTCATGTAGAAGAACACCACGGGGGCGGCGATGCTGGGCACGATCAGGGGGAGGTAGTTGTTGGTCAGGTGGAGCTTGTTCATCATCTGCACGAAGCCCACCGCGCTGACCTGGGCCGGGATCATCATGATGGCCATGATGAAGGTGAACACCAGGTTCTTGCCCTTGAAGTCGTAGACGTGGACGCCGTAGGCCGTGAGGGCGGAGAAGTAGGTGGTCAAAGCCGCCGAAGTCAGGGCGATGAAGAGGGAGTTCAGCATGCCCCGGGGGATGTTGATGGAGGCGTCGGTCCAGGCGTTCTTCAGGTTGTCCCAGAAGTGTTCCTGGGGCAGGAGCCGGAACCCGGCCTGGAGCTGAGCGTTGGACCGGGTGGCGTTGATAATCATCATGTAGAAGGAAAACAGGCACAGGACCGTCAGGAAGATCAGGATGGCGTATACGACGACCCTAAGCAGGATCATCATCAACCGGCTCTTGGTGTTCTCGTTCATTTGCGCGCTCCTTTCCGCACCCGGCGGGGCTGCTCCACAGGCTCCTTATACTGAGCCGACAGGAACTTATAGACGATGCCGCCCAGGACGCCCGTGATGAGGAAGATGATGACGGAGATGGCGCCGGACATGCCGTAGTTCTTGCTGGTGGACAGATAGTTGTTCAGGTACATGACCAGGGTGAAGGAGGTCCGATCCGGCATGCCCAGCCGGTTGGTCAAAACCTGGGGCACGTCGAACATCTGGATGCCGCCGATCAGGGCCGTGATGAGACAGTACACGAAGATGGGAATCAAAAGGGGCATGGTCACCCGGAAGAACACCTTCACGGCGTTGGCGCCGTCGATGGTGGCCGCTTCGAAGAGGGTCTGGTCGATGCCCATGATGCCGGCCATGAGCACGATGGTGGTGTTGCCGAACCACATGAGGAAGTTCATGAGGGCGATCAGGCTTCGGACCGTGACCTTGCTGGCGAAGAAGTCCAAGGGCTTGTCCATGATCCCCGATTGCTGCAGGAACTGGTTCACCGGGCCCACCTTGGAGAAGAGGGTGAAGAACAGCATGGAGAAGGCGGAAGCCATGATCAGGTTGGGCATGTAGATAACCGTCTTGAAGAAGCCCTGTCCCTTGATGTTCAGGCGGTAGCTGGTGAAGAACACGGCAAGGAGCAGCGCGATCAAGAACTGAGGTATGGCGCCCAGGAGCCACAGGATCATGGTGTTCCCGGCGTACTTCAGAATCAGGATCGAGCCCTGCTTGTTGGGCGTGAACAACGCCACGTAGTTCTTCAGACCCACGAATTCAGGGCCGATGTGCTTGAGGCCATCCATATAGTTCGTGAAGAAGCTGTTATAGACGGTCAGCACCTGGGGGACCAGGGTGAAAACGATGTAGACGAGGAAGAAGGGGAGTATGAAGATATAGCCCCATTTGGCGTAGCTGACGGACTTACGCCGTTTGTTCAGCGGGCGGTTATCTAAGGACATGGGCGCCTCCATTCGGATTTAACAGGAATGCTGCGGCGGGATGGACCCCGCCGCAGCAAGCAGGTGCTTAGATCAGACTGTTACGGGGTGACGATGGTGGGATAGGTCTCGTTGATCTTCTGATAGAAGGTGGCGAGGGCGGTATCCTTATCCACGGAACCCTTGAAGTACTCCTGCAGGCAGCTCTGGAGGCTCTCGTTCAGGATCTGGTCGTAGTTGGTGTGGTTCTCCCACTTGATGTTGCCGGTCAGCTTGGAGAAGGCCAGGATGTCGTTCTGGCCGCCCAGGAAGGCGCTGCCGTAGGTGGCGTCGTTGGCGAACTTGTCCACGACCTTGGTGTTGTTGGGGAACTGCTTCTCGTTCTCCACCAGCTTGGAGCAAACGTCCTCGTTCACGGTGAAGGTCTCAAAGATGTCCTTCAGCATGGCGGTGTTGTCGGAACCGGCAGCGGCCAGCAGCCAGGTGCCGCCCCAGAAGTGAGCCATGGGGCCTTCGCAGATGGCCCAGTCGCCCATGCAGCCCTTCTCGGGATCCTGAGCGTTGCCCATGCAGAAGTTGAAGTACCAGGCGGGTCCGAAGAAGCACATGGTCTTGCCGTCGGCAAACATCTGCTGGTTCTTCTCATCGTCCCAAATGCCGCAGTCCAGGGTGTAGCCATTCTGGATGAACTTATCGGTCTGGTCGATCCAGGCTTCGATCATGGGATCGAACTGGAGGTTCATGTCGGCATCGACCCAGGGCATGGTGCAGTTGTTGGAGAACACGCGGTAGGTCTCCGCGAAGGAAGCGGTCATGTAGTAGCCTTTTGCCTTTGCATCCGCCGCGACTGCATTGAATTTGTCCCAGCTGTCGAGCAGTGCCTGTACTTCTGCCGGCTCGGATGTGCCAAGCACGTCTTCCGCGATGGAGCGGCGGTAGATCAGCGCTGACGGGCAGCACTGGAAGGAAACACCCTTCACCACACCGGATGCATCGGATGCAGCCTGTACGGTATATTCATAAGCATTGCTGAAGTCTGTTACGCCAAGTGCCTTCACATCCTGGGTCGCATCGGAATTGGTATATTTCAGAATGTAGTCCGCTTCGGCGAGGAACATATCGACTTTCTCATCGTCGGAAGCATTTTCCTGATTCAGGAGGGCTTCATCAAGCGCATTCTGGTAAGCGCCGTCTGCGCTCGGCACGATGACCCAGTTTACGGTCACACCGTCCGGAACCGGATAGTACTTTTCAAAGAATCCCTTGAACTCTTCGTTCCAGGCATAAATATTGAAAACCTTTCCTTCCTCAGCCGCAGCCGGAGCTGCAGTTTCAGCTGCTGATGCTGCCGGTGTTTCAGCCGCTGCCGCCGCTGTCGTTTCCGCTGCTGCCGGAGCCGCTGTGGTCTCAGCCGGCTTGGAACCGCAGGCCGCAAGTGACAGTATCATGGATGCAGCCAGAATCGTTGCGAATGCCTTTTTCATAAGTTTACCTCCTGAAAGTGTTTATGAACTCTTGTAATAATTCTGTTTTATAACTTCATCGGGATTCTCCCGGTGATCACTCTGTAAATGTCTGCTGTGCCTTCAGCGTCTGCCGGCGGGAG
>JAEEGG010023263.1_pt1 | contig 12114 bp, 6 predicted proteins | sample 9134161 | NCBI WGS metagenome assembly JAEEGG01 (sample SAMN16246543, study PRJNA631951) | gut metagenome | biome: gut microbiome; feature: rumen; material: CR-attached | host: Bos | place: Iran: Karaj | collected 2018-10 | reverse complement strand
GACACGAGTGAAAATGGCAGTGCGGGTTACATACAGTTTTTAGCGAAATACAATTATGCAGTATATGAGGGTAGTTGTGCTAAACATTGTGCGTTTTCAGTCCGCTGCGTGAGAGATGAAATTAGTAGGAAGTAGACAGGAGGAAGGTTGAAGTAGGTAGTTGACAGTAGGATGTGGACTGTATGCGAAACTTAATGAATTGTCATCCTGAGCGGAACGTAGTGGTGCGAAGGATCTAGAGGTGTAATTCGTCATCCTGGAGGGCCGAAGGCGTCCTGGAGCGTAGCGATAGGATAGGATCCAATGCATTCGTCATTCTCGCGGAGGCGAGAATCTCTGAAAAGGCGAGGACCGTAGGAAACAGATAGGATTCATGCTTTTGTATATTGAAGATAAAGGTTTTTATGCATAAACGAATTGCTTTGTTGAGTTTTGTCTGTTTTCTTATGCTTGTCGCACGTGTTGCGTGCGGCGGTACAAATTCATCGCCAGAACCTCTTTTGAATCTGCCGTCTAACGTTTCTAAAGTGCCAAATGAAATGGGTTCCATGATCGACCCTCGTGACGGTCAAGTCTATAAGACCGTAAAAATTGGCAATCAAGTTTGGATGGCGGAAAACTTGAATTATGAAAATGATGGTAGCTTTTGCTATGACGACCGAATGAGCAATTGCATTAAATATGGTCGCCTCTACACATGGGATGCGGCGATGAAGGCTTGCCCTACGGGTTATCATTTGCCTACACTAGAGGAATGGAATATTTTATTAGATTCCGTAGGAGGAGTTGAGCATGCCGGAACAAAATTGAAGATTTCAACTGGTTGGGAAAATGGTTATATAAACTATGAAAAGGGGAAAGACTGTTGCGGTTTTTCTGCACTCCCTGCTGGTCGCAAAAATAAAGATGGCTCTTATATTGAAAAATTCAAAAGAACATACTTTTGGAGCGCCTCGGAAATAACGTCTTTTACGGCGTATAACATAAGTATGACAACATCATCTGCTGCTCACCTATATGAAAGTTCAAAAAATAGTGCTCTGTCTGTTCGTTGCCTTAAGGGTGATGTCTTGCCAAAGAACGAGCGCAGTTTCTTTTCGTATCAGACTTGTGCTGCTACAAAAGGTGGGGAATTCATAATGCTGAATGATTCCCGTGATGGAAAAATGTATAGGGCTGTACGCATTGGCGGACAAGTATGGATGGCGGAAAATCTGAACTATAAATCGGCCGAAAGTTCCTGTTATAAAGATTCTCCTGATTATTGCGAAAAGTATGGACGCATTTATTCATTGTCTGAGGCAAAGAATGTTTGCCCAGCAGGTTATCATTTGCCGTCGCTGGACGAATGGAAAGTTTTATTTAACACGTTGGGACAATTTGAAGCCGGAACAATTCTCAAAGCGAAAACGGGATGGATAAATGGCGGTTCTGGAACGGACGATTACTGTTTTTCTGCTTTTCCGGCTGGCGGAAGTGATGGAGTTGAAGGTGAAGAAGCTCGTTTTTGGAGTAATACGGATGACTCGAACGTTGTTCTTTATATGTCCCTGAGAAACAGCAGTGATATGGCGTACTTGAATGATGGTGATAGAAATAGCAAGTTGTCTGTCCGATGCGTTAGAAATGGATCTATAAAGAACGGCGATTTGTTGCCGCCGCCGGAAAAAGTTCAACAGCCGGAAATCCGCATAGAGGATTTGAAAGATGTTGATTTCTGGTAACTACTGATCGTGGACCAATGACTCATATCATGGTCTCCAAAGTGACTCAAAATCAAGTGCTGTATAAGACTTTGCGTGTGCTGTAAAGTAAATTTGTATATTAGAATCTATGTGTAAAAATATTTCTTTGTTCTTTTTCGTGTGCGTTCTTGCGTCGGTGATGCATGTTCCGTGTTTTGCGGTTTTTTCTTCTAATGCAAAAAATTTCGGATTCATGAAGGACTCGCGTGATGGTCAAATTTACAAGACCGTCAAAATTGGAATGCAAACATAGATGGCCGAAAACTTGAATTACGAAACTCCTAAAGCGACAAAGTCTTTTGAGCGAATGATGAATGCAACGATGGAAACGGTTTGGTATGATGATCCGACTAGTTTCTGCTACAACGATGACGTTATCAACTGTACTCGATTTGGTCGTCTTTACGCATGGGAAATAGCGATGCAGGCTTGTCCAGAAGGTTGGCGTTTGCCGACGAAAGCGGATTGGGAGTTTTTGATTTCTTTTGTAGGTAGAGAAAAATCGGGTAAATCGCTCAAGTCCTCTGCGGGGTGGTTTAATGGAAAGAATGGCACGGATACTTATGGATTTACTGCTCTTCCTGCTGGGATGAAGAATATTTATAGTGTCTATGGTGAAGATGAATATAGTGTTGAGGGACGTGGCTCATATTTTTGGAGTTCTACGGAACTTGATAGTAACGGTGCATATGGCATGTATTTGCAGTACTATAAAAATAAGGCTGATTTGGTTGCGGATTATAAGAATTTGGGGGGCTCAGTCCGCTGCGTTATGAAAGGTGAGGGAATTGTGGGATCGGATTCTAGTCGAGTATCTTCATGGATTCTATCCCCCGGCTCGGAGGCCGGGGCTGAAGGCATAAATGGCTACGCAGATTCTATACTCACGGACTCCCGTGATGGACAAACTTACAGAACGGTGACTATCGGCCCACAGACTTGGATGGCTGAAAATTTGAATTACAAAACGCCTAAAAGTTATTGCTATGAAGATAAAATAAGTAACTGTGCGAAGTATGGGCGACTTTATGCATGGAGTAATGTTTCATATCCTGCGCAAGGCGTTTGTCCGGATGGCTGGCATTTGCCTACGGATTATGAGTGGAAGGTCTTGCTAAAGCATGTGGGCAACCAATCGCCTTCTGCGAGTAAATCTTTGAAATCTCGTATGGGATGGTTCGGCGGTGATGATTATACGGACGATTTTGGTTTCTCTGCACGTCCTGCCGGTTTTAGATATGGTAACGGTAGATATAGCATTGATGGACGTTATGCTCTGTTTTGGAGTCATAATCCTTATTTATTAAAATACAATAATGATGAATGGAATTTTATTCGTAAAAGTGATGGATTGTCGGTGTCTGTTCGCTGTATCAAAGATGTTTCCAAAGAGACGATGACGGATTCTCGTGATGGACATACTTACAAGATTGTGAAAATTGGTAATCAAACGTGGATGGCTGAAAATTTGAATTACAAAACGGAACATAGCTCTTGTGCTAGCGATGCGGATAGCGGTTGTGTAAAATTCGGTCGCAAATATACATGGGCTTCTGCGATGGGTATTCCTGAATCGTTCAATGGAAATGATGAAAAATGTAATTCTTGCGAAAAGATTCCTGTGACGTATCCTGTGCAGGGCGTGTGTCCTATGGGGTGGCATTGGCCGACGAAAAAGGAATGGGATACCTTGATTGATGCTGTTGGAGGATCGGGCGATGCTCTCAAATCAAGAAGTGGGTGGAAGACTGAATGTGAACGAAGTTATTTTGATGATGAACCTTGTTTTGTTGCAGGAAATGGCTCGGATTATTTTGGCTTCGAGGCGCTGGCGGTCAATGGCTATGATACTGGTTTTTGGACTTCTGTAGGTAATTATGAAAAAACGGCATATCGTCTTCTATTAAGTTATCGTGACAATAATGCGGATATGGATGTTCATGGCAAAAAATTCGCCAAACACTCGGTTCGCTGCGTTAAGGATAGAGAAATGGTGGCTGTCACCCCGGATCCTGTTTATTCTGTCATCCCGGACCCTGTTCCGGGAGCAGATTCAAATAGTATCACCCTGAGTTCGCCCACTTCGTCATCCTGGAGCAACGCGATAGGATCCATAACCGATTCCCGTGATGGACAAACTTACAAAACTGTGAAAATTGGTTCGCAAACGTGGATGGCGCAGAACCTCAATTATAAAACCGATTACAGTTTTTGTTACGATGATGATTCTAGTAATTGCGTTAAGTATGGTCGTCTTTATGCATGGTCAAAGGCCATTAGAGCATGCCCTGCTGGTTGGCATTTGCCTGATTCTACAGAGTGGAATACTTTGTTTGCGTTTGTTGGTGGCCGGTTCGAACCGTATGGGAAAAAAATAAATGTAGGTGCTTTAAAATCAACAACGGATTGGAACAATGGTCAAAATGGTTCGGATGAGTATGGCTTTTCTGTGTTCCCATCAGGCGAAGCGTATTATTCCGGAACTGTCGGTTATGGGATGGATTATATTGGAAAATATAAGAATAAAGGTTCTAATGCTCATTTTTGGAGTGCTTCAGAAAATAAAGATTATAATGCGTACTATATAAAGTTTGATGGTGGTAATGATGCTTTGAATGTATCTAGTTCGAAAGCTTATGTTTATTCTGTCCGTTGCCTTAAGGACGACGAAAGACGAGAGACGTGGTTCGGCAAGCTCACCAACCAAGATGCGAGACGAAACATAGGATCCATAAAAGACCCCCGTGACGGTCATAAATACAAGACTGTGAAAATTGGCAAGCAGACTTGGATGGCCGAAAATCTAAATTACAAAACGGAGAAAAGTTCCTGCTATGATAACGTGGCCCGCAACTGCACTAAATTTGGTCGATTCTACAATTGGATTGACGCAACGAACGCGTGCCCTGCGGGGTGGCATCTGCCCGATACGACGGAATGGAATACTTTATTTACAACAGTAGGAGGGCGTGCGACGGCAAGTAAAGTTCTCAAGTCTAAATCTGGTTGGAAAACTTGTGAAAATTGGAGTTGGGAAAATGGAAATGGCACGGATGATTACGGCTTTTCTGCACTTCCTGCTGGTTTTAATGGCGATAAAAATTTTAATGATGTCAATGAATATGCCTCATTCTGGAGTTCTTCTGCGAATAACGATAATTGGCCTGGTAACACGGCATATTACATGTATATGGTTGCCAAGTATAATTATGCTGTGTATCAAGCAAGTCATGAAATAACTATGAAACGGTCTGTCCGCTGCGTGAAAGATTAGACGAAAGAACGGCTCCGTGTGCATATAGACGAGAGACCAAATATGAATAAATTTCTAATTGTATTAATTTGCATTTTTTTGTCTGTAGATTGCCTTGCGGAAGGTGGGGTGGCGAATAGTGCGAATTTTAAAACAATGGTCGATCCCCGTGATGGTCAGGAATATAAAACGGTCACTATCGGTAAGCAGACTTGGATGGCTGAAAACTTGAATTACGAAACGACCGACAGCTACTGTTATGACGATTATATGAGCAATTGCGTTAAGTATGGTCGTCTTTATGAATGGAACCGTGCTTTGACCGTGTGTCCTGCGGGTTGGCATTTGCCTTCTTTACAGGAATGGGAAACTTTGTTTGAAACTATTGGTGGTTTGGAATCGGCTGGAAACGTTTTGAAGTTTGCTAAAGGATGGGATTCTCACGGAAGTGGAATAGATGCTTATGGCTTTGGTGCTCTCCCTGCTGGAGGCAGAAGCGATAGCGGAATTTACAATTCAAAGCTTTTGTATGCAGGTTTTTGGAGTTCTACTGATGTTATTTCGTCTTTGGCGTATAGCTTGCTAATGGGCCATGATTTTAGAAAAGTTCGCTATTACGAGGGCTTAAAAAAATATGGGTATTCCGTTCGTTGCCTTAAAGGTAAGGCTAAAAAAAATCCCAAGAATGGTGAAAAAAAAGTCTATTTTAGAGGACTTTTGAAAGACTCTCGCGATGGTAAAATGTACAAGACTGTGCGAATAGGGGAACAAATCTGGATGGCTGAAAATCTCAACTATGATACTGATGAGAGCGTTTGTTATAAAAATTCTCTTGGAAGTTGCCAAAAGTACGGTCGCCTTTACACGTGGTCGGTGGCGAAGAACATTTGTCCTACTGGTTATCATTTGCCTTCGTTGGACGAATGGCGAATTTTGTTTGAAACGCTGGGTGGGCAGATGGCGGCGGGCAAACATCTCAAATCGAAAACGGGGTGGTTAGATGGCGGCGTGGGCACGGATGATTATGGTTTTTCGGCACTCCCTGCTGGAAAAAGCGGTGGCTTCGAAGGCGAACAGGCATTTTTTTGGAGCTTTGCGGATTACCGTAATGAAACTGCATATTATATGACTTTGAAAAATCATAGTGGTGTGGCCTATTTGCTTGACGATAATGAAAACAGCAAGTTTTCTGTCCGCTGCGTTATGGATAGACGAAAGAGTAAAGGCGTCATTCAAGCTCCAATGTCTAAATTAGGTTGCTTTAAAGATTCCCGTGACGGTAAAACGTACAAGACTACTAAAATCGGAAATCAGGTTTGGATGGCTGAAAATCTTGACTATAAGGTAGATGATAGCTATTGCTATAAAGACTCGCTTGAATATTGCAAAAAATATGGAAGGCTTTACACATGGGCTGCTGCAATGGATAGTGTTGGTTTGTTTAGTACAAATGCAAAGGATTGTGGTGATAAAAAAACATGTGCCCCGATATATCCTGTGCAGGGAGTGTGTCCTGTTGGTTGGCATTTGCCGACTGTAACGGAGTGGAATGAACTTATTGATTTTGCTGGTGGAAAAAATTTGGCTGCGTATAAACTTAAATCTGAAACTGTCTGGGAAATCGAAGGCTCGGATGAATTCGAATTTTCGGCGTATCCTGCTGGCTATAGGTCTGGTGATAGTTTTTTTTATGGTAATGCACATTTTTGGACTTCTACAGAAGAGAATGCATATAGTGGTAATTATGTTGTTGTAGATGAAGACGTTATGCATGGACGCACCAGTGATCTTTATGTAGCTCAGGGCTATAATAGTAAACCTGATGCTCGGTCAGTCCGCTGTGTGCGAAATCAAACAAAAGACGAAAGAAAAGGAGAAGTGAGTGATTGTGATTACCCCAAGCACACTGAAACTGTTCCCTCAGATTCTGCTTCTTCTGACTCCACAGCCTCAGTGGGCTCTGTAACGGATTCTCGTGACGGAAAAACTTACAAGACCGTGAAAATCGGTTCGCAGATCTGGATGGCGGAGAATTTGAATTACGATGCAGAGAATAGCTTTTGTTATCAGGATGCTCTTGATTCGTGCAAAGTTTACGGTCGTCTTTACACATGGGCTGCTGCTATGGATAGTGTTGGAACGTTTAGTACAAATGCAAAGGATTGTGGAAACGAAAAAAATTGTAACCCAACATTTCCTGTAAGAGGAATTTGTCCTGAAGGTTTTCATTTACCCGATACAACGGAATGGAAAACTTTGTTGAAATCTGCTGGCGGAAAATACGGGGCCGGAAAGAAGCTCAAATCTGAGACTCGCTGGGGTGTCAAAGGTACGGATGAATATGGGTTTTCGGTACTTCCTGCGCGTGGCAAATCAGATGGCGGATGGTTCCTTCAAGAACGTAGTGCCTATTTTTGGAGTTCTATAGAGTATGGTTCTTATCGTGCTTACGCTAATACTTTTTATGAATCTGAATCGTATGGCTATCATGAGTTTTCTTTGCATTATAAAAATAAAGGGTATGCTTTTTCTGTCCGCTGCGTGAGAGATTAGACGAAAGAACGGCTCTGTGTGCCTATAGACGAGAGACGAAAGATTAGGTATGAGGTTTGAGGTATGAAATTCGTCATTCTCGCGGAGGCGAGAATCTCCGAAAAGGCGAGTCCGTAGGAAACTGATAGGATCCATGCTTTTGTATATTGAATAAATGTGTTTTTATGCATAAACGAGTTGTTTTATTGAGTTTTGTCTGTTTTCTTATGCTTGTCGCACTTGTGGCGTGCGGCGGTACAAAAGTGTTGCCGCAATCCTCGGAACAGTCTTTAGCGCTGTCTCCTAGCGGTTCCAAAATGGCTAATGAAATGGGTTCCATGATCGACCCTCGCGATGGTCAAGTTTACAAGACTGTAAAAATTGGCAATCAATTTTGGATGGCAGAAAACTTGAATTACGAAACAAAAAAAAGAATCGCTTCTTTTAGAGGGGGTATGTCCGGTGATGAAGTCTTTTATTATGAAACGTTTACAAGTTCATGTTATGATGACCGTTTTAGCAATTGTACTCGATACGGTCGCCTCTATAAATGGCCTGAGGTATTGGACGCTTGCCCGACTGGTTGGCATCTGCCATCGCATGCCGAATGGGATACTTTGTTTTTGACTGTTGGCGGTAAAGATTCTGCAGGAAAAGTGCTGAAGTCGGTGGACGGTTGGTTCGATGACGGTAATGGAACGGATTCCTATGGTTTCTCGGCAATTCCGATGGGTTACAGGGGGTATGCTCATTTTGTTTATTATTATGGCGAGGGTACCAGTGAAGACTATTACATCAATGAGGGGCGTAATGCATCGTTTTGGAGTTCTACAGAACTTGATAGCAGCAGCGCGTATGGCGTTTATATGTTTTACTACAAATCCAAAGCAGAAATAGTTCCTGATTACAAGAGACTTGGATTATCAATTCGTTGCGTTATGGACTCTGTTTTGGGGTCGGATTCTTCGTCAAATGTGCTGGCCCCTGTGGGGGATGGGTCTCTTACAGACTCTGTATTCTCTGTCATTCCAGACTCGATCGGGAATCTCCTAGACTCCCGTGACGGACAAACTTACAAGACTGTGAAAATAGGTTCGCAAACTTGGTTGGCTCAGAACATGAATTACAAAACTGCAAATAGTTTTTGCTATAACGATGCTGATAGTAATTGCACTAAGTACGGGAGGCTCTATACGTGGGCGGCTTCGAAGGACGCGTGCCCGGTTGGCTGGCATTTGCCAATTACAAATGAATGGCGAATCTTGGTTTCGACTGTAGCGAAACTTAATCCCGAATTGGAGAGGAATAATAATCCAGATGTTAGTTTTTTGATCCCTTCTTTGTCAGTTTCTTCCCTTGCAGGAAATAAACTCAAGTCTAAAACGGGCTGGCTTAATAATGGCAATGGTGTTGATGAATATGGCTTTTCTGTCTATCCAGCAGGGTTTAGGTATGGTAACGGAAAATATAGTGCTGAAGGGCGTTATGCGCTTTTTCGGAGGCTTAAGTATGGTGATTTGCGCGTTGAAGGAAATGCGGTATATAGTTTGTCTTTAAACTATAATAGCGATGGTGTTTATGAAATCGAGGATTATGATAATTTAGGCCTGTCCATTCGCTGTGTCAAGGATATTCCCAAGGGCTCTTTTACAGACCCACGTGATGGACAAACATATAAAACGGTAACGATTGATGGTCTGACGTGGATGGCCGAGAATCTGAATTTCAAGATGGATAGTAGCGCGAGCCCTTATTGCGGTGATAGCCTTGTGCATCGGTTAAAAAGTATAAATTGGGATATAATAAGGGACAGCACTTATTATAAGAATTTAGATAGCAATTGTGTAAAGCTAGGGCTGTACTACACGTGGGAGGCTGCTATGAATGCGTGCCCTGCTGGCTGGCATTTGCCCGATTCAAAGGAATGGGAAAGTTTGATTACTGCAACTGGTGGTGAAAATGCAGCTGAAATGCTCAAATCTACGACCGGTTGGGATGATTTTGATTTTCAGATAGACGGCTCGTTTGCAACACCGCGTTTGTATGATAATGGGGGTATGGATTATTATGGATTTGGGATGCGTTCTGATGATGCTCGAGGTGAAAAAGCTTCTTTTTGGAGCTCTTCGGAGTATGATGAAAATCGCTCGCTTTATCTGAAATTGCGTTCCAATTATAGGAGTGGTAGTGTGAATATGCATTTGGAAAAAAAGAGTAAAAAATTAGCTGTCCGCTGTGTAAAGGATTAATGATGAAAAAGTACAGTCGCCGCGAAATCGGGAATCTTTTTGTTTGTTTTCTTGTGCTTGTTGTACTTGTTGCATGCAGCGGTAAAAACTCATTGCCGGCTTTGTCTGAACAATCATTGCCTCTTATGTCTAGCGATTCCAATAAGGCAAAAGAGTCTGAAACTATGACGGACCATCGCGATGGTCAGGTTTACAAGACCGTAAAAATCGGTTCCCAAATTTGGATGGCGGAGAATCTCAATTACGAAACGGAGAGTAGTTATTGTTATGATGACCGCATGAGTAATTGCCTTAAATATGGTCGCCTTTATACATGGACGCCTGCGTTGAGCGCTTGCCCTGCGGGGTGGCATTTGCCTGATTCTGCGGAATGGAAAACGTTGATTGATACTTTGGGCGGCGCGACTGCATCTGCATTGCCGTTAAAGTCGCATACGGGTTGGTTTTATGATTGGTCTCATTTTGGAAATGGCACGGATTCTTCTCATTTTTCGGGATTCCCTGCAGGTATGCGAAACGGCGAAGATGATTCTGTTTTCTTAGCGATGGGAAAATCTGCGTACTTCTGGAGTTCTACGGATATTCTTCCCTCTTATGCGAATGGCGTTCGTTTGCGCGATTCTGTTAGTTTTGATGGTAGCCACAAGAAAAATGCGTACTCCATACGTTGCGTTAAGGATTTCGTTAGACGAGAGGGTAACGACGAAAGACGAGAGACGAAAGACGAGAGACGAGAGAATAACGTTGTCATTCCCGACTTGATCGGGAATCTCCTCGACCCTCGTGACGGTCAATCCTACAGGACTGTGACAATCGGCAATCAAACGTGGATGGCCCAAAATCTCAATTACGAGACAAAAAACAGTAGTTGCTTTAATGACCAAGTTGTTAATTGTGCAAAAATCGGCAGTCTCTATACGTGGGATGACGCTATGAACGTTTGCCCTGCGGGCTATCATTTGCCGGACTTGTCTGAATGGAGAACTTTGTTTGCGACGGTGGGCGGACAAACTAAGGCAGGTAAGTCTCTCAAGTCTCAAACAGGATGGTTTGCAGGTGGCAATGGTACTGATTCTTATGGCTTTGCAGCTCTCCCTGCGGGTGATAAAGATTTTATGGGAACCTACGGAATAAGCGAAAAAAACGCATACTTCTGGAGTTCTACAGAAGTCGATTCAAATAACGTATATTACGTCAATTTGCGTTCCGGCAAAGACAATGCATATATGCTTGATGATTTCAAGCATGGGAGACAAATTTCTGTTCGCTGCGTTCAAGATAGACGAGAGAATAACGCTGTCATTCCCGACTTGATCGGGAATCTCCTCGACCCTCGTGACGGCTCCAGAATGAACGATTCCATTGTATCATTGTCATCCTGGAGCAACGCGATAGGATCCATAACAGACCCTCGTGACGGTCAATCGTACAAGACCGTCAAAATCGGCTCCCAAACGTGGATGGCCGAGAATTTGAATTTCGAAACTGCCGCTAGCTATTGTTATAAAAATCTTGACAGCAATTGTGTTAAGTACGGTCGCCTTTACACATGGGCTAGTGCGATGGAGGTTTGTCCTAGAGGCTGGCGTTTGCCGAATAAAGAGGATTGGGAAGCTTTGCTAAAAAATGTGGGAGGCGATAAATCTGCGGGCAAGGTTCTCAAGTCTCAAACCGCATGGACCGAAGATGGAAACGGTACGGACTCTTACGGATTCTCGGCGCTACCCGCTGGCGAAAGAACGTATTTTGATGTTTGTGCCGTTAAAGGGGGCTATACCGCAGATCACATGTTTAAAGCCAAAGTAAATTACGATTCCTTGGGCGTTGATGCTAACTTCTGGAGTTCTACGAAAGATGGTGATGATAATGTATATGCCATGAAATTGCATTGCAATATGGACGATGCAAGTTTAAATTCTGTTTGCGGCGAATTCTATTCATTATCAGTCCGCTGTGTGAAGGATGAATAGTGATGAGGTGTGAGGTCGCACCTTCGGTGCTTTGGGTAATGAGCAAAGAGTGTTGTCATCTTGGAGGGAACCGTAGGGAACTGATAAGATTCAGCGAAAAATTAAGAATGAAGAATTAAGATTGAAGATTTAAAAATGAAAAACTCATGGCTTTTAACCATGGTTTACTAGCCATTTCTCTCTCCTCTCTCGTCTTATATCTATATTTCTTACACAACAAGGAGTTTTTATGGCAGAGATCGGTACACCTCTAAGTTCTAGTGCAACCAAGGTCCTGTTCTGCGGAGCAGGTGAATTAGGCAAGGAAGTCATCATCGAGATGATCCGCCTTGGCGTCGACGTGATTGCTGTGGACCGTTACGCCA